>ERZ807291.4029-NODE-4029-length-19964-cov-12.436285_pt1 | contig 19964 bp, 12 predicted proteins | sample MGYA00521257_ERZ807291 | MGnify/ENA primary metagenome ERZ807291 (study PRJEB31413, sample SAMN03169783) | marine metagenome | biome: Marine; feature: Water; material: Subsurface seawater | place: North Sea | collected 2011-04-28 | depth 1 m m ... | reverse complement strand
ATGGCGTAATCATAACATGAAACTGTCTCTTGCATGGTTCATTGGCTTTGCCCCTGTAAATAATCCCGAAGTAGCAATTGCTGTCCTTATCGAAGGGATAGTACCGCAAGACCACATACAAGGTGGTCTGACTGCTACACCAGTAGCTAAGGAGATTCTGCAAGCATACTTCGATAAACAAAATGCTAAATTTGCTAAAAACAATTGATATTCACTTATGGTAGCCACACAATCAAATATGCTTCCCTTGGGAACAATCGCACCCTCATTTTCATTATTAGATCCAAGATCGAACGAATTCGTGTCTTTTTCAAATAAGTCAAAAGGACGAGGTTTCCTAATTGGCTTTATCTGCAATCATTGCCCATATGTCATTCATTTAAAAGATCACTTTCCTCTTCTTTTTAATAGCTTCCTCAAAAAAGATGTACAGGTTTTTTTAATTTCATCGAATGATCCTGTAAAATACCCTGATGATTCGCCAGAAAATATGGCAGTCGATGCAAAAAAATTAGGATTTGAATTCCCATATCTTTTTGATGAAGATCAAGAAGCTGCAAAAAGTTACCTAGCTGCGTGCACTCCTGACTTTTTTCTATTTAACCAAACAAAAGAGTTGTTCTACAGAGGGCAGTATGATGGTTCGAGACCAGGAAATGGTATAAATGTTAGTGGTTGCGATATCTCTGAAGCCGTGAATCTAATGCTAAATGGTGACAATTCGCCGGTAAATCAGATTCCCAGTATAGGGTGTAACATCAAATGGAGATAAGGTTGTTATTTTGAAGTCATAACATACACTCCATCCCAATCGCTTCCAGGTGGGTTTTCCTTCATAACCTTACAACGATCAATCAGAATAATTGATGGGTTATCTGCAACTCCAGGAGTAACACCCGGTTTATTAGGTTCCAAGTTTTTGGCTTTTTCAAACATCCCCAATGCCCCGTCCCAATCCTGAAGTAGATACTTATCAATACCCTTCTTAAAACAATCAAGGCAATCCTGAGTTTCCTGAGATAATTCTGACATAAATCCAGTCGGTTCATACATTGCTACTGGTTGCTTTCTGCCTTTTACCACAATTCTATCCAAGTATCTAAATGCAATATCATCGCGAGTTTTTTCTGATTCAATCTTAGTTTCTTCAGTGATCATAATGTAAGCTCCGTACGCTTTAGCTCCACTTTCACAGCGTGCAGCTAAATTAACCATGTCACCCATCATCGTATAATTAAACCTGTCTAACGCACCCATATTTCCAACAGTTGCCGTACCTGTATTACATCCAATTCGAGTTTGCATTTTTGTAACAAGGCCATGGCATGAGCCCCATTTCTTTTCCTCATAGGACCATTTCTCCCGAAGCTTGATCTGTTCTTGTTGCATTAAAATTGCAGTTCTTACCGATTGATAAGCATGATCATCCATTGGAATTGGTGCACCATACATAGCAACTATAGCATCTCCAATGTATTTATCCAAAGTCCCTCGCTCCTCCTGCAGAATATTAGTCATTGCAGTTAAGTATTCATTCATTAAATCAACCAAACCTGTAGGACTGAGCAGCTCTGAGAAACTCGAAAATGCCTGAACATCACTGAAAAATGCGGTAATCGGTGTTTCTTGCCCACCTAAAGATGGCTCCTCTCCGGATTCAACCATTTGATCAACTAATTCAGAGGACACATAACTACCGAACATCCCTTTCAACCGGCCTTTTGCTTTTTGCTCAATAACAACCATGACGGCCAAACCGATAAAGGAGGTACTTATTCCTGCACAAGCTGGAGCAGTGATTGGCCAAACAACATGACTGTTTGAAAATGTTACAAATCCCATAAAAAGGTAGCCCAACAATAAAACGATTCCAGCAGCCTGAACCCAGCTGGCTCCCCTACCCTGGTAAACAGCCAAAAATGCCATCAGAATACCGACTCCTAAAGTTGCCGCATGATCTACCTGCAAAGGAAGGCGTTTAATATAAATCCCTGAGCTCAAGGTTTTTACTAAGTTACCATGCACTGCAACTTTGGGAGTTGCAGATTTGTCGAAGGGAGTGGGTGCAAGGTCATTAAATGTTTTTTCTTCTGGACCAACCATAATAATTGCATCTTCAAAATATGAGAAGAAATCTTTTATTCTATTCATTTCATCGATTTGAACATCCAAGTTTTGCTTATTCTGTTTGATTGCATCCAATATCTTTTTTTGTTGCTCTTTGTAATTCTTATTCTGTGGATCCTTGATGAGTGCTGCATTAATTTTCTCCAAGGCAGTTGGTCCTTCGAGTAATTGGATTTTCCTTTCTATCTCTATTATTTTAGATCTAACAGTCTCATGAAAACGGCTATATTGGATAATATCCTTCATCCCACACATTGGATTATATTTTGATTTTAAAGTTTGAGGTATGAAATAATACGCAATTGCTTCCTGAACTTTTGAAAGGTCTTCAAAATCAGGCAGTTCATCATTACTTGTCTTTGCTGATAAAAGCCGTTGGGTAATTTCAATCTCTTCAGAACCGATTCCAATCCCCTGAAGTATCATTGGGTAATCAGAAATTTCTTGGGGTAATTCGATATCTTCAAGTTCGGCCAGGATTTTAGAAAAGATTTCAGGCATCAATCTGCGATATGTTTTATAATCTTTCACCGCATAAGCTTTTTTAGCTTCTAAAAGTAACGATCCAACGACTGAGTCCTCTTTCCACCTGGAAAACCAATTTACCTCAACCCACTGATTTTCTTCCAAAGGTGCTTCAATTAAAACATCTCCTGATTTATTGAAAATGGAGAATTTCGAGCCATCTTCAGAGATCGAAATATTTTCACTATCTAACCCATAATACGAAAGCAATGCTTCAACTCCGAGGGTATAAATATCCCTTTCTCTGTATAGTGGCACTTCATTTGGCAAAGAGTCGACCAACTGACCTTGTCCATTATCTCCATCTTTTCTTTTATAGACTAACCTCAGGGATTCATTTGATTCAACCAGCTCAGTGGTGGCAAGCCCAGTTAGCCTTTCAATTCTCATCATCACTTCCGATTTTAATTCATCCAATTCATCAAGTTTCTTTTTTATAATCTCAAGTTGATTATTCATGTCTTCTACCTTAGCATTCGCTTCAGACAATAAGCCTTTCCTTGCCTCCAATTCCGCACGAATTCCGGTCTCAATCAATTCAATATCTTTGCCTTCTTGAGCAAACTCCAAATTAGGGACTGAGCTCTTCAATTTTTGCCTAAGAAGTGATAACTCACCTTGCTTAAGATCAATTTGAGGTTGAATTACAGCTGAAAGTGCTGCATTAGACTGCAGGGTATTATTGAGGTTTGAAAGAATTAACTCCAAGCTCTCAATTTCTTTCTTAACCCCTTGTATATTGGGTTTTTCCGAACTCAAGCCATTGATCGAATTAGAAAGTTTTTCAAGTAATCTCAATTTATCATTTTCCCTAGTCTCAAGTTGTGGACTAATCACAGCACTTAAGCCTGGATTGTCCGCTAATGTCTTTGAAAAATTGGCAATCGCAATATCAAGGCTATCAAGTTCAGATTGCCCTTCTGCAAATGTGGAATATTTTTTCTTTGCGAGATCTCTATTCTCTGTCGCTACAGTTAATTCTGTGTTCACTTTAGTTAAATGACCAACTATTTTCGTGAGATTGTTATCAAGCATTTTCAATTTATTTTGTAATGAAGAAATCTCGTTGCCATGTTCAGAAGGCATTTCGAGAGGTAAATTACTCGCTTTACCACCCAATATGTTATACGCGTGAGCTTTTCCACCAGCTGGAAACCAAATCGGCACCCAACGGGGAATATTGTCAGATTCCCTGAATGGGGGAACCGTAAAAGAGCCTGCCCTACCTATATAGTTATCGTCTAAATAATTGTGCATGGGGTAAGTCGGAGATTCAGGATAATGAAAATTCCCGCTTATCTGAGAAGTCTGATTTGAATAGCCAGACATAAAAAAAGGTGGGAAAGGATCGGCTATTGAATCATTAACAAAAGGAGTCGACACGCCTGAATATACATTACCGAGAACAACATTATCTGGGTAAGCCAAAACTAATTCCCCCATAGCTTTATCACTTCGAAAAGAATTTTCTTTGGGCACCATTTTTGAGACGCTTTTAGGGGTAAATGCAAAATCAAAAGCCAAAACGCGAGCCTTACCCAATTCCAAAAGTGCCATTGACATATCCCTAAAAAAAGCTCGATCCCAAGGTCTTTCGCCAACGTCATCCATTCCCAAGGTCGCCGAATCAAAGTTCACATAAACTACCTTAGGGATTTTCGGGATTGTTTTGTTCCCATCGACGATAACAACCGCTGAAGAGGTTTGATTATGAGAGAGTTGCCCTCTTGAACCGGGAATATTAGAACTCAAACGCAGATCAACAGATTTAATTTTCCAACCATCTATCAAACCAAAATGATTAACTCCGATCCAAATAAGGGGTATGGTAAGTAAACAGAAAAAAGTTATTTTAGATTCTTTGCTTATTTTGAACATGACCTCGTAATATTATTTTAAAATTTTTGTTTGTAGGTTAGAATGAATCTTTTCTTTTGCTTAATGTGCAAGCTGAAAAAAATACGGATTCGTATTTGCCTAAAAATTCTATTGGACAAATAATAGCCCGCTTAACGCTTTTTTAATGATCACAATTTACAATGATAGAAGAACAAAATCCTAAAACACAACAAGCACCTGCTCCGGAAGAACAGGAGAGAATAAAAAATGAAGCTGCCTGGGTTGAACTATTAAAAAGAGAAATAGGCAAAGTAATTGTTGGCCAAAAATACCTAGTTGACCGGTTAATAATTGGGTTACTTGCTAATGGACATGTCTTGCTTGAAGGCGTTCCTGGTTTAGCAAAAACCCTGGCTGTCAAAACACTTTCCCAATGCATAAAGGCTGAATTCAAAAGAATTCAATTTACGCCAGACTTACTTCCTGCAGATGTTGTTGGGACATTGATCTACAGTCCAAACCAAGGAGAATTTACAACGAAACGAGGTCCCATATTCACCAACTTGTTGCTTGCGGATGAAATTAATCGGGCACCAGCCAAGGTTCAAAGTGCTTTATTGGAAGGAATGCAGGAAAGACAAGTTACAATTGGAGACGAAACCTATGCCCTCCCACAGCCTTTTTTAGTTCTGGCAACGGAGAACCCGATCGATCAAGAAGGCACTTATTCGCTTCCTGAAGCACAAATGGACAGGTTTATGCTGAAACTTGTTGTTGATTACCCCGACCGCGAAGAGGAACTTAAAATACTCGATTACAACGGAAATGTATCGGTCAAACATGAAGTCAGCCCTGTGGTAGATGCAGATACTATCTTCCGATCAAGAAAGCTGATCGATGGAATTTACTTAGACGATAAATTGAAAAGCTATTTAGTGGATGTTGTTCTTGCCACGAGGAACCCCGATAAATACGGAGCTTCCGAACTCAGTGCATTTATCCGTTTTGGTGGTTCACCAAGAGCAACGATTAGTTTAGCCCTTGCTGCAAAAGCGACTGCTTTTATTCAAGGTAGAAGCTTTGTCACTCCACAAGACATCAAAGATATTGGTTTAGATGTACTAAGGCACAGAGTTATTGTTAGTTATGAAGCTGAGGCTGAAAATGTTTCAAGCGATGATATAGTAAAGAAGATTTTCGAAACTGTACCCGTGCCCTGATTCTTATAATTGTCGATCCTTACAACAACCAGTTTTTGACGAGATCATGGACGATCCAGATCAAGAGTTTACAAGAGAAATACTCCGAAAAGTAAGGCAAATTGAAATTCGATCAAATAGGCTTGTATCAGAAGCTTTAGCTGGATCCTATCATAGTGCTTTTAAAGGTCAGGGTATTGATTTCGAAGAAGTCCGTGAATACCAACCGGGTGACGAGGTTCGTTCGATAGATTGGAATGTAACTGCTAAAATGGGTCTCCCATTTGTCAAACAATACCGAGAAGAACGAGAACTTACAATTTTACTGGCAATTGATATCAGCAATAGTGGTATTTGGGGTTCTGGAGAAAGGACAAAAAGAGAAAAACTCGCAGAATTAGGTGCCCTTCTTGCGTTTTCTGCGAATAAGAACGGCGACAAAGTCGGGCTTCTTCTTTTTTCTGATCAAGTTGAAAAGTATCTCCCTCCCGCGAAGGGACAGAAGCATGTTTTGAGAGTGCTGAGAGAAATTCTTTTTCATCAAAATCAAAGCAAAAAAACGGATTTGAATGAAGGCTTACGCTTTGTTAACCAAGTTATGAGAAGGAGAGCAGTGGTGTTTCTTCTCTCCGACTTCATCATTCCAGAGTATGACTCAAAAGAAGAAACCATCGAGGAACTCCTCCTCAAGGAACTTTCAACAACTCGCTCGAAACACGACTTGGTCTGTTGCCAAGTATTCGATAAAATCGAAACCGAAATACCAAGAGTGGGGCGTGTTTGTTTTGAAGATGCAGAAACCGGAGAAGTAATACTTATAAATACATCAAATAAAACCTTTCAGAATAAATACCGAGAATACTCACACACCAGACAAGATTCTCTTATTCGCCAAATGCGACGTAGGGGTATCGATAACTTTCAATTCTCAACAGATTCAGACTACGCTAAAACATTGCAGGAATTTTTCCAAGCTAGAGGTAACCGAAGGGGGAGATAAAAATGACTTTTTTATATTTTCTAGCCAGCCAAGGATTTCTTCTCGACTCGAACCGTGAAAAAGATCTGCCCGTTCCCATCTTCAAGAGTTCTTCACAAATAATTCAAGAAAACCTGGTACTTATAATTGTTATAATACTTACCCTATTTACTGTGCTCTTGGTTTTTCTTATCCTTAGAAAAAAGAAAAAATCTGATTTAACCGAAGAAATTCAAATTCCAATCGATCCTTACGAAGATGCCCTCAATAAAGTTGGAGATTTGCAGAAACAAAGCCCCCCTCTTTCCCCTAAGCCATTTGTATTCAGGCTTTCAGAAATTTTAAGAATATATGTGGAACGCGTTTTCAGTGTTCCGGCAATGGAGTTAACCGGTGAAGAATTCATGAGAGAAATTGCCTCCCATAGTTTTTTTAAAGACCGGTATGATCAAATACTCAGGGAATTTATTGACCAGGGTGACAGGATTAAATATTCCAAAGAAAACAAGGATGATGGACAGATGAAACTTCTTCTGGAAACAGCATTACACTTTGTCAAAGATACCCATGCTAAATTACAGGAATCTGAAAATCCTTCTCCTCAAAATTCCTCAAAAACGTGATTAATTTTTTGCAAGAGTGGGAAAAAATTCGATTTGCTGAACCTCTTTGGCTTATTCTTTTTTGCATTCTTCCAGTTATCGCCTGGGCCCAGCATAAAACCAAGTTTTATAGCCCGACTCTTTTTTTCCCAACACTATCTAATTTAAAGACAAATCGAAGTGAAAGATCCGAAAAATCTCAAGTCATTCTTAAATTACTCAGATATTTTTCTCTCGTTTGTATCATAATTGCAGCCTCTCGACCCCAATTTGATAAAAGCTCAACATCAGTACTCTCCAGCGGAGTGGATATCGTTTTAGCAATTGACCTATCTGCTTCTATGTTGGCACTTGATATGAGTGATGATCAGCAAAATGAACGCACGCGGTTGGATGTTGTAAAAGAGGTCATTAAAAGCTTTGTTAAAAAAAGAACTCATGATCGCATTGGCCTAATTGCCTTTTCGGTTAATCCATACCTTGTAAGTGCTCTTACCTTAGATAAGGAGCACCTACAAAAAAATATTGATCGTCTGCGGGTTGGCTTGACTCATCAAACAGGCACGAATATCGGTTCAGCCTTAGCCGAAGGAATAAATCGGCTACGATCCCTAAAATCAAAGTCAAAAATACTTATTTTATTAACCGATGGTAAGGATGAACCGCCCCCGCCAAATAGTCCCTTAATTTTCGCTGAAGGAGCAAAAAATGATAGCATCAAAATTTACACAATAGCGATTGGCAGTACGACCAGAACCAGGACTTATTTATTCGATCAAAGATCTCGTGACTTGATGAGATATGCTAACGGCAAACCCGTAGTTCAAGTCGCTGATTATCCTGTAAATAAAGAAATTCTTCAAAAAATTGCACAGGTAACCGATGCCCGTTTTTATGAAGCCAAAAACAAAAATGAGCTTTCATCGATATACGACCAAATTGATAAACTCGAAAAAACTGAAATTGAACTAAACATTAATACACTTTTCGAAGAACTTTTTCAATGGCCTCTTGGTCTGGGGCTATTTTTGCTTTGTATGGAATTTGCATTGGCTAAAACAATATTCCTCAGGATTCCATGAACCTTTTTGCAAATACGGATTTTTTGTACTTGGGACTAATTGTTCTTTGCTCGATTCTCGTGCTTTACCGATTGAGTCAAAAAAAGAAGAAGGCGAGATTAAATCTTTTAACCAGTGATGCACTTCTATTTAAATTAGTTCCAAGTTGGTCCTCCAATCAACAACTTTTAAAATTTTTTCTCTTTGCCCTGGCGATCACATTTTTGTTTCTTGGGCTCGCCCGTCCTCAGTGGGGTAGCGAGAATCGCAAATCTGAACCAACTGGAATTGACATTATGATCGCTGTGGATGTGTCAAAAAGTATGCTTGCCCGTGACACGCTCCCGAACCGACTGGAACGAGTAAAATTAAGTATTACAAATCTTCTCGACCGAGTTTCTGGAGACCGCCTTGGACTGATTGCATTTTCCGGTTCCGCTTTTCTGCAATGCCCTCTCACTCTTGATCATCAGGCCTTCACAAAGACCCTTAAAGATTTACAAATTGGAATCATCAAAAAAACTGGAACAGACCTTTCCAGTCCAATTGATGAAGCAATTTATTCTTTCTCGACCGATGATACCGATCGTTTTCTCGTTCTTCTTTCTGATGGAGAAGACCTAGAAGGACAGGGTCTACAAAAGGCGAAAGAAGCGGCTAAATTAGGTGTTAAGATTTATGCAATTGGAATAGGTGGAAAAGCAGGCGTACGAATACCAATGGATCCGATTGAACAAGTCGCAAAGAATTTTCTTCGTGACCCAGAGGGTCAGACTATTGTGACCAAACTAGATCAGGATTCATTAAGAGCAATTGCCCAAGCTTCTGGCGGAAACTATTATTCGTTAGGTCCAACGGGAGAAGGTCTCGCTAAAGTGTTCGAAAATCTCCAATCCATCGGCCAGCAAAAAAGGCGAGAACAATTATCAACTGAATTACCTATCGACAGGTATCAATTGTTCGTTGTTTTTGGCTTATTGTTCCTCTTTATTGAGATGGTTACTGTAAAAATTAAAAGAAGGTCCATTTCCCAACTATGCTCATTCACTTTAATCTTCGTGTTACTATTCCCTGGGTGCTTTAAACAGGATAATGTGAAAAGAGCTGAAGAAGCATTGGCATCGGGTGATCCGACTCGGGCAGCTGAATTTTTTATGGCTGAAATCAAAGCCTATGAAAACACCGAGGATAAAGTCGACCCCCGTCTTTATTTAAATGCAGGGTTGGCTTTCCTTGATGCTGGTCAGTTAAACAAGTCAGAAAAATCGTTTAATGACGCGTTAGATGCTAACTTGGGCGAGCCGGTTCTTCAAGCAAAGGCTTTAAACGGATTAGGAAATATTTTTTATCAACGGGCAAATCAATTCCTAGATAAACGAAATGTAAGAGAAGCAAGATTAGCATGGGAGCAGGCTAGAGAACATTATGAAAAATCTATCGGGCTCTGGAAAAACGAAAAGGCAAAACAAAACCTACTTTCACTTAATCAGCAACTACAGGAAAGAATCAATACACTGATCAGCAAAATTTCTGGTCAAATTTGGAGAGATTTAAATGGAGATGGAAAACCACAAAATATAGAACCAGATCTTCAGGGCTATATTTTTTGGGATAAAGACCTTAACGGAGAACATAACAAATCCAATGAACCTGCTGTGCAGACTGATGAAAATGGATTTTTCTCATTCGAATGGATTTCGGATCAATATCCTATTTCTCTTCGAATTGGAACGAAGTTAAAAGAAGGAAATCAATCCCAAACCAACCTTCTGATTCCAATGCTACCTGCACCTCCTCCTCCCGAAAGCTCAGAAAATGTTAAAAATTACTACCTAAACCTTGAGCAATCGGGAGAAAAAATAATTGGTATCCCTTACCGCTCTGCTCCAACCCTGCAGGGAGTGGTATGGAGAGATGAAAACGGGAACGGCGAACAAGATTCGAGCGATAAGGGATTTTCATCTGCTCAATTATTCCTTGATCAGAATGGCAATTTTCAACTCGATGAGAATGAAACTACTTTCGAACCTTCTGAAGACGGCACATTTAAGCAACCAGTTCCACCGGGTCAGTATTCGCTATGCGTCAAACCTAAAAACCCGGATGCCAATGTAACCTTTCCGATTGAAGCCCAAAAGGCTTATTTAGCGTGGACTGATTTTGAATCTCCATCGGTTAACTTAAACTTTGGCATTCAAGACAATACGGAACAGGAACAAAATTCATCAGCTCCTCAAAACCAACCTCCACCTAAAGACAAGGAGAATCAAAACTCAAATTCTTCTAAACCGATTCCAGAAGATGTGAATGCTCTTTACGAAAGACTCCTCCAGGAAATGGAATCCAAAAGCGAACCCCTCGAACGGGAAATCAAGGAAGTGCAGTCAACATCATCAGGTAGGGACTATTAGATTAGATGAATTTCCGAAAAATAATGCCTAACCACAAAAGTTTTTTTACATATTTACTTTTATTGTTTTATTTAATATCGACAGCACCAAACCACCTTTGGGGGCAGACACAAAAACTAAGAATTGAGTCAAATTTCCAGCCGGCAACTATTAGCATGGCTCAAAACACAATTTATAAGGTTATTATTTACGGCAGTCAGGAAAACCCACAGGGTACGATGCCAACTGTATCAGGATTATCCATTTCAAATTCTCCTCAAACTTTTCGGTCAGCAAGTTTTATAAATGGTGTTCCATCAGTTCGATTAGAAATGAGCTTTCAGGTCAAACCAACAAGTATGGGTGTGCACACGATACCAGCGTGGTCCATTAGAGTGGGCTCCAAAACGGTTCAGGTACCACCAACAACGCTCAATGTGTTGGCTCCAAACCAACAGGATAAAATTCGCCAAGATGCGGATGCCAAAAATAAAAATGATTTAAAACAGGCTAGCTTTATTGAATTCAAGAATCCTAGGCCATATCTGTACGAAGGTGAGACAGTATCCTCTCAAATTGATCTTTATATTTGGGATCGGCTTCCAGTAAGCAGAATCGAAAGGGTCCCACAAAAAGAAGGGGACGCCTTTTCTCTAACTGAGCTTGGGCAACCGAAGGAGAAAAGAAATCAGGTGAAATTTAATAAAACATACACCATTTTTTCCTGGCCTGTAGGCCTGACTGCTGCCATAGCAGGCTCTCATAATATAACATTCAACACCTCCATTCGAGTACGTGTAAAATCTCGAGGAAATTCTCCATTCAATAGCCCTTTTTTTAACGATCCTTTTTTTGGCTTTGGAAGAGAAGAATCTCTCACAGTACAGTCAGACTTACAAACGCTCGAGGTAAGGAAACTGCCCATGATCGATCGCCCGGAATCATTCCGTGGTGCGATTGGTGATTTTTCTGCTCGCACAATCACCAACATCGACCGTGTCTCTTTAGGAGACCCTGTAAAACTTACTTTTGAGATAGAGGGAAAAGGAAACTTTTCAGCAATGCCCGCTCCGGAACTTAAATCAGATAACAATTTTAAAATTGGGCCTCCTGCTTTTTCATTTGAGGGAAATGAATTAACCAAGCATATGGGAAAACAGAGTTTCGAATATATTCTGACTCCACTAAACCCCGGGCTAATCGAAATTCCCGTCGTTCCATTTTCCTACTTTGACCCGATTCAGGAAAAATATTTCTCTGCAAATACCAGTTCCCATGCAATACGTGTTGATCCTGGAGAAAAATGGATCGACCCCACACCACAAATTCAAGAAAAAGAAGATAATGAAAATCTCGTTTCTACAAAAGACCTCTTTCAAACAGAAAATGAACCGGGGACTTGGATAAAAACGGTAAGCAGCGAAACCCTGTTAAATTCAAAATTATTTTGGTCCGTCCAATCTTTTCCTTTATTTTTTCTATTATGTCTCGTCTTTTATGGATGGAAAAGAAAACAATCTGGACGCGATGCTTTTCGACAAAAGCAGGCCCAATTAAAAAAGCAATTGAAAGACGCAATATCGTACAAAGATTCAGCCCGATTCTTTCGTGCAAGCCGTGATAGATTAAGACTGGAAATAGGGACCTTGTACAAGCACCAAAACCCTTCTTCTCTGTCAAACAATGAGTTGATTTCATTACTCGTAAAAGGAGGCAATGACCAGGAACTTGTTACAGATATTCAAGGTATCCTGGACACGAGCGACAATTATGAATTTGCTGCATCTGAGCAGGACTCCGAGTCATTGGATGCTATCTTTATGAAGATGAATAAACTACTTAAAAAAGTTAAATGAAGGTTTACTTCCAAGGGTTATTTATTGGTCTTTTTCTTTGCCTACTGCCCTGCTCATGGTCAACTCAGCAAGACCGACTATTTTACGACGCGGTTCGAGCAGAGGCATCAGGTGATTTAGATTTGGCAATTCAGATCTATCTTAAAACAGCTAAAATTTCTCACTCATCAAACTTACACGGAAATTTAGCTAATCTTTATTTCAAAAAAGAACAGTTTGGACGATCCATTTTACACTTTGAAAAAGCACTATTGTTAGATCCTAAAAACTCTGAATTATCGGCTAACTTGAATTTTGCTTATGAAATGGCAAACACATCACCTAAAAACAAAAATTTAACAAGCATCTACTTCTCATCAAACTTTTTATCTTTTTGGATCGTGATTAGTGCAATTATTTTCTGGGTGGGACTAATTATATTATCTTATTTGCTATTGTATAGTACAAATAAAAAATTGGTGTTTTACTTATTTCCAATGTGGATCTGCTTATCTGTCTTATCTGTTTACTCGTCGAGCTTATCCTTATCTGAACAAAATAAATTGAATCGAACTGTTATTGTTTTTGAACCAGACTCAGAGCATAACAAATCCAAAAAAGTTCCCCTTCGGCGATTTGCTGGAGAATCTAACTCTGCAAACACAACCGTTATTTCTGGAGAAAATCTCTTAATTGATTTTGATGATATCGGAAACCCTAAATCTCATAAAGTTTCGGATGGTAAAACCTGGTACCTGGCTAGAAGTAAAGACGGCAGAAAGAAGGGATGGATCAGAGAAAACGAATTCGGCTGGATTTTAGATCCTTAATAATTATAAATTAATCTAAATTAATTTATCCATGTCAATTTTTTCTATGGACACAAAATCAGCCTGAAATTTCTCCTCCAAAACGGCTCGAATACCATCAGGTAATTCAGCAATTTTCGCTTCAATTTTTTCGCGATCAATTATTCGCCTAGTACTTTCAACATCCTCCAATTCCTTGGAAATGGGAGAGGATGAAGGCTCCTCTTCAACGGATAGTTGATCTTTTCCTTTCTCAACTTTATTATCGTTGAAAAATGAAACTTCTTGGTCTGCTTTTTTTTTCGTCTCAGAAGGCAGACTAATTTTGGAATCTTCGAATTGGGCTCCTTTCTCCTCTTGTTCTACAGAATACTTAGGACTTTCGAACTGAGGGCCTGTTGCAGATTTTAATTCAGTTTTTTTTTTACATCGTCAGGAAGCATTCCCGAAATTTTTCGTATAACTTGATCAATCGATCGGGTTCGCCCAGCTTCCACTGCACGAAATAAAGTTACCTCAAAATTAGTTTTTTCTGATAAGCCCATTCGTACAAGGTCTTCTCCATGCCGAAGGGAATCCAAAATTCGAACACATTGCTCAGGCTCACATTTTACAATCGAGTCGTTACTGCGTAAAATACCAAGCAAAAACTCTCGAAAACTATCTGATAAATCCAGTAATGCACGATAAAAATCTACACCTTCGTTAGAGAAAGAGTCAGACAACTTTATTATCGCATCATAATCGGCATTGATAATCAACTCAGCAAGGCTGCTTATCCTTTCTTTTGAAGCTAGTCCATAAACTTCCAGCACATCTGTTTGAGAAATTGTTTTCCCACAAAAAGATATCATTTGATCCAATATACTCTGTGCATCCCTCATTCCACCCATTGCCATCCTCGCTACCGCCTCTATTGCCTCTTTTTCAACTTCAATTCCTTCGGCAATGCATATCTCCTCCAATTTACTGACAATTAAAGGAACTGGAATGGAACGAAATTCGAAGCGCTGGCAACGCGAAACGATGGTTGGTAAAACTTTATGCGATTCAGTGGTGGCAAATACGAATTTCACATGGGAGGGGGGTTCCTCCAATGTTTTAAGCAAAGCATTAAACGCCTGTTGACTGAGCATATGTACTTCATCAATTACATAAATTTTATACCTGCACTGGGCTGGGGCATATTGACACTCGTCCCTTAAATCACGGACCTGATCAACTGAATTATTGGATGCACCATCGATCTCTATTACATCGAGGCAACGGCCATCCATAATTGCATTTCCAATATCGGACGATTCAGGCACTTCCAAGGATGGACCATCCTCCCAGTTTAATGACTTTGCAAATAATCGAGCAGAAGTAGTTTTGCCAGTACCTCTTGGACCAACAAAAAGATAAGCGTGTGCAATACGGTCCATTTTAATTGCATTACCAAGAGTCTGAACGACATGGTCCTGACCAACCAATTCAGAGAATTGTTTTGGTCGCCACCTGCGGGCAATAACTTGATAGGCGGATTTAGTCATAAGTTAGAATATCTTTTTTGTCACGATATTGAATACACGCAAGCGAAACTTCGATAAAAGAGAATTCTGCTCTGAATAAAATTCCATTTGGGCACAAAAAAGGCCAGGCACCCCACAGCACACTGCAATTGTGATTACCGCTGCTTCCTTCCGGACCTGACGGAGTTCATCCAATCGCTGTCGCATGGGACCCGACCTAATCAATATCTAATAAAAACTGATCGTTTTTATGCAACTTCAAACTTTCTTTTTTAAATCAACAATCGTATATAAAAGCTCTTTTAGCTTTGCGTTTTTATGATCAATAAATTTGAAAGATATACATGGGAAATTCTTTTGGATCGCTCTTTCGTATATCTTCCTGGGGGGAAAGCCACGGTGGAGGCATAGGGGTTGTAATAGACGGCTGTCCTCCAAAACTTCCATTATCCACAGAGGACATACAACCCGCGCTCGCTCGCAGGCGACCTGGGCAAAGCAAGCTAACTACCCCAAGAGACGAAGCGGATCAGGTTGAAATTTTATCGGGTGTATTTGAAGGAATCACGCTGGGTACTCCCATTGCGATGCTTGTTAGAAACAAAGATGCCCGCCCTCAAGCCTATGACGAAATGAAGGTTAAATTTCGTCCGTCTCACGCTGACTACACTTATCAGACAAAATACGGTTTTCGAAACCATGAGGGAGGTGGGCGATCTTCTGCAAGGGAGACCATTGCCCGAGTGGCAGCGGGTGCAGTTGCAAATAAAATTCTCTCCTACGATAAAATTCAAATCTCCACTTATGTAGAACGAATCCACGATATTCAGTCACCCGACATCGATGAATTGCCATCACTCGAAAAAATCGAATCCTCCCCCACTCGATGCCCACACAAGGAAACCGCCAAAAAAATGGAAGATCGAATTTTAGAGGCAAAAAAAGCAGGTGATTCAGTGGGTGGATCAATAATTTGTCGAGTTCAAGGATTACCAGTTGGGTTGGGGTCTCCGGTTTTTGACCGTTTGGAGGCAGATTTAGGTAAAGCGATGCTTTCCCTACCTGCAACCAAAGGGTTTGAAGTTGGCAGTGGTTTTGCAGGAACATTTTTAAAAGGTTCAGAGCATAACGATTTATTTGAGGACAGAGACGGTAAAATTAGAACAAAATCAAACCGCTCGGGAGGGGTACAGGGCGGAATCAGTAATGGAGAGGAGCTTTTTTTCCGAGTCGCATTTAAGCCAACTGCCACTGTCCTACAAGTACAGAATACTGTCGATGAACAGGGTAAAGAAACTGAACTTATGGGACGCGGCAGGCATGATCCATGCGTTCTCCCCCGGGCAGTTCCAATTGTGGAGGCAATGAGTGCACTTGTATTACTCGACCACAGGATGAGACATCATGCCCAATGTCGTTCATTTGCATTTCAATAATAGATGAAAGGTAGTTTATTTGTCGTACTGGGAACTTATGGTTCGAATAGAAGAGGAATTCTCAAACATTCAATAATCGAATCGGACTCTAACTCCAAAACCTGCTTTGTACTTCCTCATGAACTTGAAACCAAGGATTTACCTTCAACCCAATGGAATTGGGTAAATCAAAACTTCCAATTTAAAAAAACTGAGGAGATAAACGAATGGTTTCTCTTTTTATCAAATCAATTTAACCTAGCTGACCAAATGGAAGCCGTACTCGCCTTGCTTGATCATGAAATTGATTTGGATTTAACAAGGGTTCTTACCTTCATAAATTCCTCGGCAATTAATTCTCAAGATGCAGAATTTAAAAATTGGCTAGATGCATGTGCCCATTTTTCAGACATTATGTGCTTCACCAATAGACAAAATGAAAATGCCAATCAGATTGCTGAGATGATGGATCGCTACAAAAATATGCGATATCCCATGGAAACTATTATTCTAGGAAGTAAGAAAAATCCTCCAATCGACCACTTGCTTGCCCCTGTTCCTCTTAGAATTTCCCATATCTTTGATCAATCTGATATTTTAGAACCCGATGATTTACCCGACAACGACCCCTATTTGGCCCGCCTTCCCAACAACCAAAGAAGTAAAACGATTCCCCTACTGCCCTCGTTAGGTCTCGCTCATTAGTAATTTTCTGCTCGCAACCAATTAGAAATTATCTATTTCTAAGGATTTCACCCGCCGGGGTGGCGGAATTGGTAGACGCGCTAGATTCAGGTTCTAGTGTCCGCAAGGATGTGCGAGTTCGAGTCTCGCCCTCGGCACCAATTTATTTGACTAATTTGCTTGCAACCAACTTTTCAATTATTACTTTGTTAATTTCAACCACCTAACAGACATGCTTAAATATCTCAATAAACTGCTTGCTGTGGCAACAATTGTCACATTCATTCCATTATCTCACGCACAAGATTCCAAGTCCGATGACAAGGAACTTTCCAAAGAAGAGGAGGAAGTTGAAAAACAACTCACATTACCCTCTATACTTGCACCATCCGCACCAAGTGCTATTGAAAGTAACAGTATTATTCAAGCACAGTCTATTTCCGGGATTGATTCCACCACTGCTGCTGCACTTGGAACTGCTGGTATCAGTGCTTTAACATCTCAACTTTCAGGCGACACAGCAACCCGTGCCACCCAATTAAAAACTTTAGTTAATTTAGTTGAAGTATTCTCAAATGCTGCTGATGCCGGTCGTGTCGGAAGAAGAGCGATTGACCCTACCGCTGACTTAACAAAAGTAATCACCTCAATTGCCACAACGATAACAACTGACCATCTGACAACACTGAGTAAGTTAGACACAACCCACATGACTACATTTGCATCTGACGGTGTCGCCAATATGGACAACTTTGCAGCACGGGTTGATGTCACTTCTGCTATGCTTGGCTCAAGTATTGACACAATTGATACAACTAACCTTTCTACCGTGGTTGATAACCTACACGCAAGCTTGGACGGAGATAGTTTAACTGCACTTAAATCCCTTGAAAAAACTCACATGTCGACACTTTCTACCGGTATCGACCTGACCACATCATTTGATGCTTCAACACTCAAGCAGTCAGTTAAGAAGTTTGCTACAAAAGCAGAAGTTACGGTTGAATTCGCTAAAGTTGCTGCGGGTGGATCTGATCTCACTGGAATTGATTTAGCGACTGTTGCCACTAACATTCACTCAAATTTAGATGATGACCATTTGACTGCACTCCAACAACTCGATCCCACTCATTTGGCAACTATGGCAACTGGTACTGACCTAACTGCTTCGGGCGTTGATGTAGCAGGTAAACTAAAACACTTTGCAACAAAAGCAGAAGTCGTAGTTGAGTTTGCGAAAGTCTCTGTCGGTTCTTCAACCATAGACGCATCAGGAAACATAGATTTTTCTAAAATTGATATTGGGACTTTTGTAACCAATATTCACTCTAACTTAGACGAGGATCACACAACTGCACTTGCAAATCTAGACCCTAGTCATATGGCAACAATGGCAGCAGGTACAGACCTTACTGCCACTGGTGTTAATGTTGCGACTAAATTATCTCACTTTGCTACTAAAGCAGAAGTCGTAGTGGAGTTCGCTAAAGTTTCAGCCGGTGGCACTGATCTAAGTGGTGTCGCAATTACGGATTTCGTTACCAATGTACATGCTAATCTCGATGAAGATCACACAACAGCACTAGCAAAGCTAGATCCATCACATATGGCTACGATGGCAGCCGGTACTGATATGTCCTCTGGTCTTCAAGTTGCTGATCTTTCTCATTTCGCCACCAAAGGAGAACTGGCTTCCGTTTATGTCGATGCTGGCGGAGCAGGCGTTGACATTGCTTCCATCGTAACAACAATTCATACAACTATTACAGTGGAGTTCACTACTTCTCTTAAAGAATTTGATCCTTCACACATGGCGACACTGGCAACTGGAGTCGACATCGCATCCGTTACCAGTGTCGGACACAAAGCAAAGATTGCTCACTCTTACAAAACTAAAGGTGATGATGTTACCAGCATTTTGTCCGCAATAGGTAATATTAGTGCCACTGATTTAGCAATCATGGGGGCTCAGGACTTAGCAAACCTTGACAAAATTGCTACAAGCACTGATCTCACTAAAGTTCACCAAGACGGTGCACATATCGCTACACTCGTTCACCACGGTGGAGACATTGATGAAGCAATAGCGCTTGACCCTGATCAACGCCAAGCTCTTGCTGAAAGTGATGATGTTGCTTCTAAAGTCTCTGGAGGTAGCTTAACCGATGCAGCTGAAAGTGCACATGGTTCTTCTCAAGTTCAAGACGCAGCGACATCAGTAACAAACTTACCGGGTACTCGTTATACTGGTTTTCAGGCTGCACTTGAATCAGCCGTAACGGTTGCTAACTTACTTTTAACTCCAAGAACAGTTACAAATGATGAAGATCTTGCTGATGACATAACTCTATCAAGTTTAGCTGCGAGTGGTTACAATACAGAACTAGTTCGCCTGCTTGCTCAATACGGTGCTTTGGGAGAAAATGGTACGGCCCTTGCCGATGCAGTTCTTGGTAGCTCGTATGTGGCGTTTAATCAATCGATTGGATTAGGGACATTTGCTCAAGCCGATACAAGTTATTATCAACAGTTCTTGACGGATTTGGGTGCTCGTGCACTTGGTAAGGATGTGACTGGCAGTACAGTAACTTCGGTCTCGACATCTAACATCAAAATAAGCACCGGCTCGAACATTACTTTTACAGCTGGTGCAACACTCGATGCATCAGATGTCCTGCCAGACGGTAAGACACGTAGGATTGCAATGATTGGTGCTGCAAAGGACATGACAATTAAAGGTGATTTAACAGTAACTAATTCCAACAAAACTGAAAACGGAGTTGTTGTTCTAGGTGCAGCTGATGACCTCTACATTCGATCTGAGGAATCATCCGCTAATTCTGCTGATTATGTTGGTAACCCAGATGTTGTTAATTTAACATACACGGGTGCAAACGCTGCGATTGGAGCACAGGATACCATTAAACTGATAAATGTTGCCATGAGCGTCGGAGGAAACTTGGCAATCGGAACATTGGATGAGTTGCA
>ERZ807291.4026-NODE-4026-length-19994-cov-13.365264_pt1 | contig 19994 bp, 25 predicted proteins | sample MGYA00521257_ERZ807291 | MGnify/ENA primary metagenome ERZ807291 (study PRJEB31413, sample SAMN03169783) | marine metagenome | biome: Marine; feature: Water; material: Subsurface seawater | place: North Sea | collected 2011-04-28 | depth 1 m m ... | reverse complement strand
TAGCCATAGAACTTTTTAAACTATTTTCAATATAATTTGATTTAATAATTTTATGGATATTAACTTCATTAATAATTTCTCTATAATTTTTACTGATATTCCAAATTCCTGAATTAATTTCTTTTGAGATATAATTTTTAATGTCTTTTGTCATTTTATTAAAACATTGATGAGTTAATGATCCAAGTAATGGACCAATACAATCAACACGCTTATTAATATTTGAATCACGATCATCAAGATCTTGAACTTTTAGATAACATTTTAATAATTTATTAACCATATATCCCGTAAAATATATTTTACTAAGATCATTATTAAGATGAACTAAATAGTCTCTTAGAACATTTTCTCTAACATATCTAATACGTTTTTCTTCACTAAGAGTATAAGTATTGTTATTAATATATTTACTTATATATTCAATAGCGTCATGTTCAGTATTAATATCTTTTGATTCATGAATGGATAAATTTAATATTTTAATCATATATTTATCTATTTTAGACCCATTATTATCAATAATATATTGAATAATTTCTTTATCACAAATACATCCAAGAGCTTTAAATAATGTGAATAAAGGTATTTCCTGTTTTAAATGTGGTAAAGATATTCTAATATAATTTTCATATATATTATCTTTCTTAGTTATTTTGATAGATGATAATCTAGGCATATAATAATTTTCTTCTTTAATGGATGTAATTTCACATATGTATGAATATCTTGATGATGATTTGTTATTTTCAAAGACTTGTGGAATATTATATACTTTTCTTTCTTGTGATATAATGACTTTTTCATTACCGTTAATGATTGAATATCCTCCATAATCATATTCACATTCATCATTGTATATTTGATCATTTAGAATACAATATTTAGATTTTAATAATATGGGAATATTACCAATTATGATATTTTTAATGATTTTCTTTTCAAGTTCAATTTCTACTTCATTTTCAATTATATAAATAGTTGATTCAAAATCTACAATTATATTTGCTAGATAACTATAATTTCTAAGACGTGCTTCATTCGGTGTCATTAGGTTTGAATATCCATTATTTTCTGTTGTATATGGTTTACCTATATTAATATTAGAAACATTGACGATTATCTTATTAATTTTATTACCATTAAATTCCATTTCAATTGGAAAATAATTTGATATAATGTTTGGTAGAATCTTTTCAATAAACTCATTATATGATTTAATTTGATGATTTACTAATATATTTTTTTGATTAAAATAACATTTGATGATCTCATCAATATTTAAATCCATATTTAGTGATTATTTTATTCACCTATTATTTATCAAATTTATTTATTTACTTATCTTTAAATCTTTATATATTTAAAGATATTAATAATATATTAAGAATAATGTTAGAAAATATATTTAATTTATCAAATTTATTTAGAATAATATTTTATACTCCAGTATTTTTTTTGGGATCTGTATTAACATCCATTGTATATGATTACGTAACATATAAAAAAGATGATAACAAGAAATTAGATTAATGATTTAATTTTATCACTAAATTGAATAGATTGTTTAGGAAGTTTATAATCAAGTTTATATTCATCTAATAAATGTTTTTCTAAACCAGGAAATATTTTGTATGTATTACAAAATGTATATGCATCTAATATATTTTTTTTTACTATATAATGATTATCATTATTATTTATATTGTATTTTTTAAAATATTTATCAACTAAATTTAATAATAATATAGCATTTAATAATTTAAATCTATAAATTGTTTTTTTATATTTCTTAGATATTTTTAAAACTTCATCTAATAATACATCTGGATCAGTAATTTTACAATTAAAATTAGAATCTAATATTATATTGTTATCATTAAATATAAATTTTAAGAAATTTGAATACTTTTGTTTATATATATCATTTTTTAATCCTAAATTAGATAATAAATCACATAAATTCTGTATATTTGAATGTTCAATTTCATCTAAACTAAAACAATAACCAAAATCATATATAATTATTTTATACATATTATTTATTTTTTCATTAGATACTTTCCAATTATATTTATGTAAATCACCGTGATTAATATTTGATATTAATATATTATTTCTTACAAATAAATATAATAAATATATTAATTTAGATTTATGATGATCATTTATATTGACATCTTCAATACATGTTCCTTCAATATATTCTAATATAATAATATCACTTGAAGATTTATTTAATTTAGGTACTAAAATATATTCATTATCTTTATAATAATTATAAAAACATAATAAATTATTACATTCATTTATAAAATCTGTTTGTTTATAAAAATCTTCTAAAAATTCAAGCAAATTGAATGGAAAATAATTATAAAATATATTATTAAATATTTTAAAATTATAAATAATATTTAACATATTTTTTATTAATAAAATTTGTCTCTCAACATTGGGATGTTTTACTTTCATTGCAAATAATTTACCGGTTTTTTTACATTTTATTTTATATACTTGTCCTATACTACCAGATGCTATAACATCTATTATATCATAATCATTTTTTAATTCATTATTAAAATGTTTCTTATATTTATTTTCAGTATAATCTAAATCATGTATATAATTTTTTTCATATACATTATTTAATACATTTAATATTTTTTTGTTAATTAATTCTTTTTCTAATATTGGAAATATCCATTGTATTATTTTAATAACAAAACAACCACAATCATTTATATATCTGTGTAATATATCTAATTCTTTATCATTAATTTTTTTATATTTTAATATTAATGAATATATTGATATTTTACTTATATTAAATATAAATTTAAACATTATATAAATACATAATTATTATTTTATTTTATAAACTTAGATAAACTTTTATATTTTGTTTCATTTTTATTACTAAATTTTTTTATTTCATTTTTTAAATATAATTGATATTTAGGTAATATATTATAATAATCACAAATATTTAATTCTTCTTTATTAACACCATTATGATCAAAATCATCCCATCCAGCATTTTTATCAAAAGTTAACATAATATTTTGATATGATATAATTTTATATAATACTTTTATATTAATAAGATGATTATTTTTTAAAAAAAATTGAACTATATGATAAGTAAATTCTTTAAATCCCAATATAAATGGATTATTATTATTATTATAAAAATATGTTTTTATAATTTCTTCATCTATATCTATACTATACTTTACAAAGTTCATAAATGCTTTACAAATCAAACCCATATCTTTATGATAAAAGCCCTGATTTAAATAATCAACACCATCAATTATTTTATTATTTGTTAATTCCCAACATAAACCAAAATCATATATTAATATTTTATCATCTTCTGATATTTTCCAGTTATAATTATGTAGATCACTATGATTAAAATTATTAACGAAAAAATTATTATTCATAAATGTAAATATCATTAAATGATATTTATAATGCTGAACATTATTATTTTCATATTCATTTAATGATTTTCCTTGTAAACATTCCATCATTATAATATTTTCTGAAAATTTATATAATTTAGGTATTTTAAATAAGTTATTATCTTCATATAAATTATAAAATCTAATTAAATTATTAGTTTCATTAACAAAATTTAATTGTTCTTCAAATTGATTTAAGAAATCTTCTAATCTTATCGGGATAATATTTTGAAATGATATTAAATTAAATATAATATGTAAATAAAATTTAATTGATCTAAAATTTCTTTCTGAGTTTGGATGTTTAACTTTTAATGCGTATAAATTATTATTTTTATCTTTTATTTTATAAACTTGTGCTATACTTCCCGATCCAATTATTTCAATTATTTCATAATTATCATCAAAATCTTCATAAAAATCTTTTTTATATAATTCTTTTGTATATTCTAGTGAATGAATATCACAATTTTCATATGTATTTTTTAATATGTCCAAAATTTCCTTATCAACATTTATCAGTTGCATATATGGAATAATCCATTGAACCATTTTAATTGGTATAGAACCACATTTATTTATTGTTTTTAAAAATATATTCAATATTTTCTCATTATAAATGTTGTATTTTATAAATAATCCTAAGATTGAACACTTTACTATATTAAAAAATATCATATAAAAATATATAAGATTATGTTTAAATAATATAAATATAATATTATTTAAACATATAATATGTCAGCATTAGAAAGAACTATTAAAGATCTTATTATATTTTACGTTAAAGAAAATTATAATAATTATCTAAAAGAAAATAATTTAAAATCTATCGAGTTAGATAAACTTAAAAAAGTAGTGGATGACTTATATGATTCTAAAAAAGATCATTTAAAAATATTTTTAAAATCATCTCTAAAAGAGTTAATGAAACATGATTATCCAGGTGATTTGATTGTTAATAATATTTGTTATGATATTTTTCAAGATGATGAATTATGTAAAAATAGAATATATGTTGAAATAAAAGTTCATCAAGAAGAAAATTATAATATAGTATAATATATATATATATATATATATATATATATATATGGATATAAATAAAATAAAAATTACTAAAAAAATTATAAAATCTCCTAAAAAAGTTAATAGTTTATCTAATGAATTAAAAAAATTTAAAAAAGAATCACCTCCTAAAAGTAATCCTTCAACAAACACAGATAAAATAAAAAAAATAAAAATACCAGTTAAAACTAAAAAGAAACCTAATCTTATGGGATACATTCCAACAAATTTAAGTGAAACTTTAACGGATACTTTATCTACTAAACCACTTGATAATGTTAATGCATCATTAGTAAAATCTGAAAATAAAGCATTAACAGAACCTGTTGTAAATAAAGTATCATCTAAACCAATTGAAAATAAGACTAAACCAAAATCTTTAAAAAAACATTATGTTAAAAAAACTAAAAAAATTCATAGAAAAAAATCTACTAAAAATAAAACTATTTCCGTTAAATTAGATAATGAAAATAAAGAAAAAGATATATTATCTATTATAGATAAGTTTGAAAAAATGGATGTTAAAGATATAAAAGATTTCTTAGAAAAGAAAGGAATTTCCTCTAAAAATAATGATAAATCTAAATTATTACCTTATTTATATATACTAACCTGTGTTGATGATGATTTAAATATTATTAAAAATTAATTATCTTCATTATCACCATCGCGAGTATTTCTAACTCTTACTCTATAAGTATATTGACTATTATCAATAAGTAGTTCAGATCCATGTAGACCACTCACATTAGTACAAATAAATTTAGATTCATCATCTGGTTTCTTTTCAACACTTAGAGAAACAACTTCACCTGGAAATACTTTCTTAAAGTTAGATTGGCATTTAATTTCTGAAAAATGCAGAAATACTTCTGAATCAGTGTGATCTGAACCAGGACTAATTACTTTTACAAATCCATATCCTTTCTTATGGTCAAACCATTGAACTTTGCCAACTACGGAATTTTCGGTCATTTTTATTATTAATATTGTTTTGTCTTTATATATATGTTATTATTATTAATTGTAACATTATTTATTATATTAAATTTATATTTTATATTTAATTTATATCTATGTGATAATTCTTTAAAATTACAACTAGCTAAAAATAAAGATGAACTTAAATTAAATCTATTTAATAAATCCCCTGTATTAATTAATATCCCTAAAAATATTGATAAAGATATATTTAATAATTTAAATAATTCATACAAAAATGAAAATTATTTTAACAATCTTAATTTAAATAAATTAATTAATTTTGATATATCATTATTAAATAGTAATTTATTATGTAATATAAAATATTCATTGACTTATTTTAAAGATAAACAAATTATTTCTTTTAATAAATGTAAAAATAATTATCATATTATAAGTAATATTATCGGTGATGAATATTATATATATTTATTACATCCAAAATATAAAAAATTAAATGATGATGAAAAATTAAAATATTCGGATAAAATATTAATAAAACCATATGATATATTAATTATTCCTTTTGGATGGGAATATTTACAAGATATAACTTCTAATACTATTTTATATCACATAGACATTGATAATTATTTTACAATTATCCATAATTATATTTTAAATAATATATAATATAACATATAAATGGTTCGTAAGAAATCGCCAAACAAAAGCAAAATGAAACGTAAAAAATTAAATTATAAAAAAACTATTAAAAAGAATTGTAATAATTATGATTCATATAATAAATTATTTAAATGTCAAAGAGAAAATTTATATGATTTATTAAAAGTATTTGATTTTCCTAGTACTGAAAGGAATAATGTATTAAGATCTGGTCAAACTAGTTATGAAGGTTTTGTTCTAGGTATTGTTAATACAAGAGGTTTAGTCGGTATCGGTAAAATGATGTCTAATAAAACACAACATCCTAAATTCAGAGAATTATACTTAGAAACTAAAAAATTAATGGATTTATATAAAAAAGAAAAAGATAAAAAGTTTAGATACACTTCTATTCAATATAATAAATCTCATAGAGCGGCATATCATGTTGATGCAAAAAATGTAGGTGAATCATATATTATTGGTTTAGGTAATTATACAGGTGGTGAACTTATAGTATATGATGAAGACGGTAAAAATCCTAAGAAAATAGATATTAGACATAAATTCTTTAAATTTAATGGATCAATTTATCCCCATGAAACAGCTAAATTTGAAGGTGATAGATATACTATGGTTTTTTATAAGGTTTAAAAAAATAAATATTATTATATAAAATGAATTATACTAAATATAGGGTTCCTTTTCCTTTTGTAGATATTTATTTAATATCATGGAAACCAAACGCTATATCAAAAATACATAATCATAGTAAAAATGGTTGTCATATGTTTATATTAAAAGGATTACTAAAAGAAGAAATATATAATAATTCTTTAAAAAAAATAAATACAAATTATTATGGATCATGTGATTTATCATATATAAATGATAATATAGGTTATCATAGAATTATAAATAGCAATCAATATACATATTCAATACATATTTATCATCCTAAGAACCATAAAACTATTTATTTTGATTAATATGATATTTATTAGGCATATTATTTTTACTAAAATATTTATCAACAAAATTTTCATGTGTTTTTGTTCTATATCTAGGGGCTGGTGGTGGAGACATATAACTATCATCTCTAACATATATTTCTATTGTTTTCTTTTCTACTTCTGGTTCTAAATAAAGGAAATAACTATGTCTTCCTTCAAACTTCTTTGAGAACTTTCCAGAATCTCTCATTTTTATGAATTGTTTGTGAGTGATAAGTGTATTCATATTTAATTTATATAATATTTTAAAATTATTTCAAATTTATAATATATGAATATATTTCTATTCCTTTCAATAGTAACTATTATATTTATTATATATGCAGAATATTCTGTTGGAGGAATACTTATAAGATATAACTCTTATAATAATAAATCATTAAATTTAAGTAGTATGTTTAATTTTATGATTCATCCTTTATATAATAAATTTCTTTGGAATTTTAAGTCACTAGATATAAATTATCCATTCATAATAGTAATTTCTGTATTAATATATAAATTTGAAAATTATTTTATATAAAATTATATAATCTCATGGATTTATTAAGAGAAATCATTTTTGAACAAAATAAAAATCTATTAAATGAATTATCAAAAGGATATTCATTAAATGAAAATGAAGTAAAAGATTTTATAGATAAATATAATAAGAAGAATTTCACTTATTTTAGACCAGTTAATAAAGAAATGAATGATACTCATGAAAAACGATTAAAAAGATTAATGCGTTAAATATTTTAAATATTTATAGATTATATATTGGGTGGTGCACACAACCCATTTTTCTAAATCGTGTGAATGTGTAAATATGTAATTATAACATGATAAAAACAATCATTGTAATCAACGATATAAATGTATAATATATTAATATTAAATATTTGTAATATAAATTTTGTAAAATAATATAGATCGTTAAAATGTTTTTATATATGAGTTATAATATTATAATATAGTAATTATTATATTTTTTTTTATATTAATGCAATCATGTCCGAGTGGTTAAGGAGATAGACTTGAAATCTATTGGGCTATGCCCGCGCAGGTTCGAACCCTGCTGATTGCGTAACATTTAAATTTGAATTTTAAATTTTTTTTTTAAAAAAATGGAATCTGATAAAGTAATCGGTTTTCTTGTCAGTATCATATTTATTATAGTATTGGCAGCAATTCTTTCATATTGTTTCAGTTGTATCCGTGATTCAAGTAAAGTTTATCCTGACCAATCTAATAAAGCTGAAAAAAAACCTGTTATATCTATATTATGAGCTATCAGGATTACCTAAAAGATTTAAAATCTATGGATATATTTGATTTCATGGACAAATGGAAAAATCATCCTGAATATGAAGAATATGAACAAAAAAAATATGATGAAGATTTCTATGAATATGTTTGTGAATATTATGATTATGATAAATCTTTAATTAGAAAATGGAAAATCTTTAAAAATAGTTGTGATATTTATGCATGGGCATTAACTCTTAATGATAAAAAATGATATTTATCTTTGTATTAATAAAAATGTTGTGAAATTATCATCATTGTCTTGTATATTTTTTTCCAGAATTTCTAAATTATATATTTTAGATGCTTCTTCACTCGCAATTGCTCCTATGTTTTTTTTATTATTATCTCTTATATCTTTACAAGAACCAGATGTATCATAAAAATTATTTATATTGTAATTATTATCTTTTAAATAATTTTTACATTGTTCTAATGCTTGCCAATGACTTTGAACAATTTTTATATCTTTTTTATTAATACCTGGATATACTATTAAATTGTGATTAATTTTATAATTATATTTCTCTGTAACTTTAACTTTGTATTTTTTAATTAATTCATCATTTTCATGTAATCTACCACCAATTGTATTTTCAATGGGTATGTATCCATAATCTATGTCTCCTTCATCTAATGCAATAAATACTTCTTCGAATGTTTTAAATGCTTTTGGTATATATCTAAAAAATTTTTTTATTGAATTATATGAATAACATCCAATCTCACCTTGATATCCAATAATCATTTTTTTATAATTATTAACTTTCCTTCTTTAAATCCTTTTTTATTCACAATTATATATTCTTTACATTTTAAATCATATATATTTAATAATAATTGTTTTTTATCTGGTAGAACTATATCTAATATCGTATTATTAAATAATTCATGTATTTGAGGTTTATATATCATAATTAAATCATTTCCTTTTCTTATAAATTTTTCATTATCTTTTGTTCTTAATTTTAATACAAATGAATATTTATTATATAAATAAATATTATGATTAAATTCTCTTAGAAATAAATAATATATTCCATATTTTGATTTGATTGTTATTCTTTTTAAGATACGTTTATATGCATCTTCTAATCCAACATTCACTTCAATATAAAAATCTTCTTTTAAACCAGTTATATCAATGAATTTAGCCGGAACAACAATTGATTTATTAATTTCTTTATTTTTATCATAATTGAATATAAAATCTTTCATAGAATTTATTCTTTCTTTTACTTGTGGTGGTAGAGTTTTATACAAAGTTGTTGCTAATCTTACATTTTCATTTTGTAGAAGTTCTTCGTAATACTTATTCATTTCTTGTAATTCTTCATCTGTGAAATTGTAATCTTTTAGGAATGAAAATCTTTTATATCTGTCATACATTGCTCGTTTCTTTTCATCTGATAGAGTTTCATATGCTTCTTGGATAAGTTTAAAATGATTTACATCACCACCTTTGTCTGGATGATGTTTTAAACACATTTTATGATATTGTTTTTTTAAAATATCCATTTTAAAGTCTTTTTCATCTATTTCTAACAATCCATATAAATCCATCTAATTTATTTAGAATTATTATTTTTAAATTAATTTTTTTTTCTATTGTATATTATAATATGAATTCAAAAACTGTTATACTTTTAATTGTTTCTTTATTTTTGGGTATATTAATTGCTCATATGTTTAAAGATGTTTGTGGGTGTAATGTTGTTGAGGGTCAGAAGGCGAAAGATGGACGTTTAGCACAACCGACAAAGGCTATGAGAGGTACCCATAAGGGTAATTACTTATGGAGTGGACTGACGAAGGAAAAAAAAATCAGTATTTCAAACACTTACCAGAACCTGGACAATAGGGGTAATAGGTTCCCAATATACGTTGAAGGCGAAGTTGATTTGTTTGATTTTACGAATGATGATGATCCGCCGACTCTGAGTACGATTGGCGGCGATGAGGCGTACAATCGTCGGAGCGCCGCCGCCGCAAATATTTGTAAAAACACAATATACAAACAATGTATAAATTCAGATGTAGCCAATAATATAAAAAACAATACGGTGGATTGGGAGACGGCGGATGAGAAAAATCAACGTATTCAAAAAGGATGTTATAATTATGTGGAAAAAAATTTCAGTAGAACAGACGGGCCGGGTCTGTCGGACAGGCTGGTGGAGCAATTCGGCGGATGGGGAGGTTCGTGCTTGAATGACATAACAGACATGCTTGCCGGGCAGAAAGAAGGTACTGTTGATATCAACAAAAAAAAATATTCTTTGGCAGCTTGGTTCGCGGGCACGGTGACAGCAAACCAGTATGCAAATGCTGCCCTTGCTGATGCCAACAGAGCTCTTCAAATTCCCAAGTACGATGGCGACTTTTTTACGGATAAATTTAAGAAAATGTCTGAGTTTTCACCCATAGATTGTGCTATAAGTGATTTAGATCTTACCGAAGATACATGTAAGAACCTAAGTCCTGGTGATGAAAAATGTCAAGGAATGACTGAAAATACCTCTTCCGAGGTAACGGGGACTTTTACATGGTTTCCATATTTTGATGAAAATGGTGGAATTATAACTGATAGTAACCATTGTAATGATACTATTATATCTAATTTTCCTAATAACAATAACGTAACATTGTCTCACTCGAAGAAAGGGCTTTCTACTTTCCGGCGGCAAAAGGTCAGGATGCCAGTTAATTGTAGTTTCACTCGTGAATGTAATATGTACAGTAAGTCATGTGACAGTTCATCAGGTTTAGGATATTATGATCCAGGTCTAAATATAAACAGTCCTACATGTTTTGAACGTGGGAAATTGGATGATTCCAATATATGTAATAGTGCATTACCAAAAGACAACATATCATATAAAGGAGGTGTTGTGCCGCGGAAAGTGACACTTCCCAATAACTATGATGATTTTAGTCCTGTATGCCCCGAAACTGTTAAACCAACGAATTGTAAATGGGATAATAAAGATGATGTTATTAGGTACTGTAATCGCAAACAATATACAGATACAGATACAAATAATAACTGTTATATAGTTGGACCAAAATTACCAACAGATGGTGAAAGGACTGTTTATATTAATGATAGTTTTAAAAAATTATTACAAGATAATCTAGGCATTAAAACTCCAATAATTATACCTAATGATGAGTTAAATTGGCGCACGAAAGTTGACCTGCATCTCGACCTCTCAGGTAGTGCTGTCAACTCTCGTTTACAGTGCAACCAATCACCGGGTCAATGGATATCCACAAACGAAAGTGATACATATGATTTTCAAAGAAATAATGATACACTTATGACAAATATAAATAATTACTATAAAAATTGTTTATCACCCATAGTATCCACATATTCCAAATTAACACAACAGCAAAAAACCTCAGATACAACAGATCAAATGAGATGTTTAGTGCCAAATAAGAAATGGAACTGCGAGGTACAGTATTTTACCCCCAATCATAAACCGGATGGTTATATTTTTAAAAATAATCCTTTTGCCTCGCCCACTGAGGACGCTTTTCGCATGGACGAAGGAGCTACATATTTATACAATCATTTAAATAATGATAAATTAAAAACATGTATTAAAGATTTTAATTCAATAAAAGATTCCAATCAGTAATCCTTCTAAACACAATAAATCTCTGAATGATTTATTAATCATAATATCATATTCAGTGAATTCTTTTATTATATGTATTTTTTGTTCATTATTATAATTTAAATTTAATAAATGTGATAATAATAATCTATATTCTTAATTTTTTTTTTCTATGGTATTATATAAAATGAATTCTCAAACTATTGTTATGTGCGTTGTTGCGTTGATACTTGGAATGCTACTTGCTAATATGCTTAAATCTGTTTGTGGGTGTAATAAGGTTGTTGAAGGAGTAGACGCCGAAAGTTGCGCTAGCCTTGATGCTCAAATCGAATCCATAAAAAAAAAAAAAAAAACATGTACCGGCCCGACTTGCACGCTGACCTGCGTACACGGCTCCTGCAAGCCGAACGACGGCGGCGGAGAATGCTCGTGCCATCACGGGTGGGGGGGCCCACACTGCGATGTACGTACCGGTGAATGTAGCTGTCCGGAGAAGCCAGACGTTGGCACCGGCTGCGCCGGGAACGCGCGGTGGTGCACCGGGGTAAGTTATGAAAGTTGTCTGCGAGATGACTTCCAGGCTGGCGGCTGCTTTTGGAATGATGATGGATCGATCTCCATGGTAAATTTGCGATAATAGTTCCGATTAATACCCCATAACCCCAATCAGTAATCCTTCTAAACACAATAAATCTCTGAATGATTTATTAATCATAATATCATATTCAGTGAATTCTTTTATTATATGTATTTTTTGTTCATTATTATAATTTAAATTTAATAAATGTGATAATAACCTTCTAAGAAATATATTTACGTTTATAACTGATTTTGCTAAATATAATAATTGTTTTATATCACATATTTTTTTACATATATTTTTATCTGATTTTATTATAATCATATATTTATTTATAATTTCATCATAAATATCACCATATATCTTATTAGTTTTTATATATCCTAATATATTTATAAAATTATAATCTATATCATGGTGTTTTTTAAGTATATTAATTAAATTATCATCATCAATTACAAACAAATGTTTAATGAGTAAATCCCGGAAATATATAAATTTATCATATAATTTGTGTGCAGGAACTCTTATATTAATAAATCTACTTTTTAATGGATCAATTATATTATTATATTTTGATGTAATTATAATAATTTTAGTTGTATTAGAACATTTCTCAAACAATACTTTGAATTTATTTTGAATTGTTTCAGATAAATATTCAAAATTATCTAATATAATATAATGATAATTATTAGTATAATGATTAAATTTACTAACTATTTCTTTTAATAAGTAAAATAAATTTATATCATTATTTATTTTTTTTAAATCAAAATAATAATGTATATGACTTTTTTCATAATAAATTGTTTTATATAATGATTTATTTGTATATTCTTTTATATTTAATATATCATTTAAAATAGTCATAGTTAATAATGTTTTACCTGATTTAGCTACACCTTGTATTATTAAATTCGAATGATTTTTATTTAATAATAAACGATATATTTTGTGACCAATTTTATAATTAACTAAATCTGTAAAATTATTATTATGTTTATAATCTTCAAAAAGATTATTCATTAATATAAGTTAATATAAATTATGAAATTAATTCTAAATAAGGAAAATATAAATTTAGAAGATATAAATTTTATAACAAAAACAAATTATATAAAACTCGTTTATGATTTAAATAATGTATTAATGAATGGACTTCATATAAGAATTTATAATTTTAAAATATATAAAAATGATTTATTTATTTATGTAGTCTTATTAGATAAGAATGATATATCACTTATAAATAATATAATTAAATATATTAATAGAAAAATAAATGTTAATATATCATTAAAAGATAATATAATAAGAATGAAAAATAATTTTAATTTTAATAATGATTACATAGATATTAATATAAATAATATTAAAAGATTTAACAATAAATATATATTATATGTTTATAATTAATGAACCGTGATAGAGATTTATATTATTTAATAGCAAATCCGTTAAAAATAAATAGAGACAAAATTAAAAAAGAAAAAAATATTGATAAAACTTTATTTAATATTATAAAAAAACAATATCCCCATTATCATATAGATGATAATGATTATGATATAATTTTAAAAGATATAGAAAATATTTTATATAATTTATCAATTAAAAATATATCAAATAAATTAGTAAATGATGTGATAAACGAAATATTGTAAATTTGAAATTATATTAATATAAAATTATAAATGTCAAACGACTATGTCTATTCATTAATTAAATCATCTTTACAAGATAAATTAATAAATAATCTTAAAAAAGATAAAGATTTTAAAGATAAAAACTTAGATGAATTGATTAATAGGAGGGTAAAATTAATATTAAATTCAGATATAGATTTTACGAAACAAAAACAAACAAAAAGAGGTATAAAAAGACCACACGGAAAAATGGAACAATTAGATAATGGATGGAATATATTAAATACTACAAGATTTAAAATATTAGCTAGTTATATTGAAAAAGATAATACATCAATAAAATATGAATGTGATGATGGAACTATTGTAGAATTTTGTCCTAAATATGCATATAAAAATAATGAAAGATTTAAAATATGGTTTGATAATCAAAAAACATCCGATAGTGGTATTAAATATGATTATCCTAGAAATAATGGTAAATTACCTATAACTTGGTGTGAATTAATTGAAAATCAAGATTATTTTATAAATTCAGAACCAGATTATAATTTATGGATGAATTAATCTTCATCAACTTCTTCTTCTTCATTATCGTCTTCTTCATATAAAATATTTTTATCATTTATATTATTTAATAAATGATCAAATACAGGTTTATTATTTATATTAGTATTAGTAATTAATCTTGGAGCATATGACATACATTCTAATTCTTGTAAAAATAATTTAGAAGAATATGGTAGTTCAATATTACAAATATTTTTTTGTTCATTTTTATCATAACACATTAAACCAGTTTTTTGATTAATCTGGACTTTATATGATTCACCTTCAAAATATCCATCTGAACGTTTTGTGATAGATTCTTGTAAAAATCCAGCAATACCATGAGCCAATACGGCATCTCTTTCCATCTCCCCTATTCTGAAACCGCCGTCATTAGATCTACCGCCGGCTGGTTGTCTTGTCATATGTTGTATAGGACCGGTTGCTCTTGAATGAACTTTATCTTCAACCATAATTTTAAGTCTTTGATAATAGGTAGGTCCTATAAAAATATTAGTTTGAATTTGTGCACCTGTTATACCAGAATACATAACTTCATCACCATATTTATTATATAATCCGTATTTATTTAATAATTCAAAATATTCACTTATATCATTATTTAAGAATGGTGTGGCATCACCCATTAATCCTGCTAAACAACATGATTTACCTAATATAACTTCGAATAACTGATTAATTGTCATTCTACTTGGAATAGCATGTGGATTAACAATTATATCTGGTTTAATACCTTCATTTGTAAATGGCATTTCATAGTCTTCTAATACCATTCCACACATACCTTTTTGTCCACATCTTGAAGTAAATTTATCACCGATAGTGGCAGGTCTAATTTTTTTAATTCTAATTTTACAAGTTCTTAATCCTTTATTATTCTTAAATACAATAACTTTATCTACAATACCATATGTTCCTTTTTTAATAGTTTCACCAAATACATCAACAATTTCCTGACCTTTTTCATTAATAGTTTTTTTACATTTACCAACTATAATATCTTTATCAGTAACATGTTCACCTTCTCTAATAAACCCATTATCATCTAGTTTACTATAATTAGATAAATCTTTTTTAACAATATTTTTTTGATATAAAGGATTTGCGAAATATGTTTTTATATTTTTAGAAATTTCTTCTGATGAATCATAACTTCTGTAATATATTGATTTAAATAACCCTCTGTCAACAGCAGATTTATTAATAATTACAGCGTCTTCTTGATTATAACCAGTATAACTACATATTGCGACAATAGCATTAATACCATATGGTAATTTATCAACATCCGTATATTTTTTAAAACGAGTAGTTATTATAGGTTTTTGCGGATAATATAATATATGACCTGCTATATCAAATCTAGTATTATATGCTGATGAATATACACCCACTGCTTGTTTAGTTTGCTGACAAGAGAACGCATTTCTAGGATATTGTGAATGATGTGGGAAAGGAATATTTACAGTTAAAGCACTTAATATTAATGATGAATGAATTTCTGAATGTGAATAATTCTTATCAATACTATGAATATCTTTTGCCATAAAAGCATTTTCACTCTCAACAGGATCAATATATTCAATACAAGCAGCATTTTCTTCTAAAATTCTCATATAATCGTCATTTTCTTTAATTTTATCTAATACATCTTTATGATAACTACTATCATAAATACTGGGTTGTTTCCCGTCAATATTATACATTAATCCATGGACTGCTCTACTCCATGTTTCAATATATGAATAATCTTTATTAATTAATTCATTATATTTTATTCCACCTGGATCAGATTTTAAATAAAATACAGGACGAATTATTCTACCTGAATCAGTAAATATATGTAATTCATTTGTTTTTATATTCCAAGATATTGATGTATTTATATTAATTATACTATTTAACTTTAATAATTTTAGATATTTAAATAAAAATGCTGGTTCATTGTATAATCCAATAAATCTACCATTCAAAAAAATATTAGTATTATCATATAAATCATTAGATATAATATCATCTAAAAATAATAAATTTATATCTTTTAAACATTCTATAATACCATTTTCTGAAATATTAGTAGATACTTTGGCTATAACTGATAAATGATTTATTATACCAACATTTCCACCATCAGGTGAATCTATCGGACAAACAAATCCCCATTGAGAATTGTGTAATTTTCTAGGTCCTAGTGATTTAGACCCCGCTGGTAATGGATATGATAATCTTCTAATATGAGATAAAGTTCCTAACATAGTATTTCTATTTAAGTCCTGAACAATACCTTGTCTACCTGATATATTTGTACCAAATCTTGCTCCAAATGATTTAGTTATATATTCCATCATAGAAATATTAAATATAGAACTTTTATTATTAATATTAATAATATCTGGAAATTTATTATTATCAGCTTCTATTTCAGAATATTTAGAACGATATTCATAATCTATTTTTTTAGATAATTCTTTTTTAAATCCACCCCATAATTCTCTATATAATTCTAATAATAATGAACCTGCTAGATCAACTCTTTTATTAACATATGAATCTCTATCAGTTAAATCAATTAAACCTAAATGAGCTAATAATATTTTTCTAATAGAATATCCTAAAAAGATAGCTTTAAAACGCAAATTATTTTCATAATTAGGTAAAAAGTTATTATATAATACATCTAAAACATTTATAGTTTCTTTACCTTTGGTATGCATAGATAACATTTGAAACGCACTTTCCTGAGTATAAATTGGTTGGGAATGTTTCATAGAAGGTACAATGAGATCATATAGTTTGTTTTTTAAATTAATATCATCGGTATCGTAAATAATATTTGATAATATTTCTTTATCAGTTGTTATACCTAATGCTCTAAATAAAATAAATAAAGGAATATAAAAATCTTTACCAGATTCAAGTGCGAAACCTAATATTCTAACATTAAAGATTTTTTCTCTTTTATAAATTTGTTGTTTATCTTTTAAAATTCTAAAACTATGGTTTGTAAAATATATATAATTTGTTCTAGATGATTGAAATCCTCTTTTAGATACAGATTTAATTTTGCCTTCTAATATAACATTATCTTCTGGTGATTTAGTGACATATAATATATTATTAACCTTTGTTTCTTGTGATAAAACAACTTTTTCTTTACCTCTTACTATAAAATATCCTCCTTGATCATATGGACATTCACCTAATTCAGATAATTTAACTGAATCTAAATTATTTAATAAACATAATTTTGAATGTATCATAATAGGTATGGCACCTATATTTATTTTTTCAAAATTTACTACAACAGTTTTATTTTGATCTACTAATACATATTTAATACCTATATTACAAAATATACTTGATTTATATGTATAATTATTTAATCGTGCTTGATTAGGATACATATATTTAGATGTTTCATTATCATATAAAGTAGGCGACGATATAAATATATTTTCTTTATCAGGTAAAGGTGATCCAAAATTTACAGATTCTTCATCATCATCTAGTGTTTCACCGAAATAAAAATGCATCTCATATTTAAAGGAAATATTAGTACCACCTTTATCCCCTTGATAAAGTATATATGGATTTTCTCTTTTTATAATATTTTGAATACCATTATCTTTTGAAAATATAAATTCATTAAATGAATCAACCTGATGTTGTGATTTATAATAAGGTTCGTCTCTATAATAAGTATCTATAACATCCCATACATTAATTTTATCATCTACAATTTTAGACATTTATTTATATATATATTATTAATATTTATAATTATTTTAACTTAAAATATTAAATAATATATTAAATGAAAAGTCAATTATTTAGAAGAAATCCTGATAGATATATTATTAGCTTGTTATTAGAGATATTTAATATTGAATCATTAGATAACGAAAAATTCTATTTCACTAAACAAGATATATCTAAATTAAATATTAATGAAAAAATGATTGACATAAAAGATAAATTATTAATATATTATTTACCATGTAAAGCCAAAATTTATTTATCAGATATTAATGAAAAAAAATGTATAACAATTTTAAGGCAATTTCTAAAATATATAGATTATAATTTAGATTTGAAAGAAAAATATATTAATGGAAATAAAAATTATTTATATTATATTAAATGTAATAAAGATAAAGTATTAATCACATTTGATTAACTATATTCTTTACAAATTCCAAATGATTTTCTATGCCATTTAGTTATACCATATTCTTTTATAGCATCTATATGTTTTTTAGTTCCATATCCTTTATTGTTATGAATATCATATTTTTTTAATTCAGGATATTCTTCACATAAATTATTTATATAATTATCTCTATTAACTTTTGCTAAAATAGATGCGGATGCTATACTTTTATATGTGTCATCACCATTTATAATACATACATGATTAATACATTCACCTTTTTTATCCATATAAAAATTAAATTGATTTCCATCAACTAAAATCGTATCAATATCTATTTCATCTGTAATATTATCAACGCATTTATGCATACCTTTTAGGGTAGTTTTTAATATATTATATTTATCTATTTCTTCATTATCCATTAATAATGATGTATTGGCAATTGAATTTTCTAATATATAATCATATGCTAATAATCTTTTTTTTAAAGATAATTTTTTAGAATCTTTAATTTCTATCGTAGGATCGGGTTCTTCATTTATCCATACAACACCTGCGATAGATACTGGACCAAATAAACATCCTCTACCTGCTTCATCTAAACCCAGTTCTATTTTATCTTTTTGAAAAAATTGTTCCATTTATTTAAATTTAATATTATATATATTATATTAAAGATAATGGTTTTAAGTAATAGGGCAAGTAAATTATTAGATGAAGTATATAAAAGAAATAATGAACAATATGATTTTGTTTCATTAATACCTTCTGGTGAATTACCACCCAGAAAATTAGTTTATCAAAATAGTATGTTAGAGATATCTAAACCTATTAGTTTAAAAGATAAGAAAAGAAGTGTTAAACCAGTTAATGTTATAAAAGAAGATATTAGTGATATGCCTGAATTAGAAGATATAGATTCAGATGATGAAGAGGGTGATTCGAAAAAAGATATGGTCGTTATAGAAGATAAAGAAGAACCATC
>ERZ807291.4023-NODE-4023-length-20006-cov-6.196381_pt1 | contig 20006 bp, 16 predicted proteins | sample MGYA00521257_ERZ807291 | MGnify/ENA primary metagenome ERZ807291 (study PRJEB31413, sample SAMN03169783) | marine metagenome | biome: Marine; feature: Water; material: Subsurface seawater | place: North Sea | collected 2011-04-28 | depth 1 m m ... | reverse complement strand
AGAAGGTAAATTTCTCAATGCCATCGTTTATGCTCGATTGATAGAGAAGCTGCTTGAGATGTATTCTGCAGAGTATATTTTAGCACATAGCTTGGGAGCTTTTGGGAGCTTGTACTTATTCAATGAAAAGCCAGAACTATCTCCTAAGAAAATGGCTTTGCTCGGCACACCGGGAGAAGTGTCAGAGTTTTTAGAGGCGTATGGCAAGGTGCTAAAAATAAACCAGCGGGTATACGATAATATGCATAGGTATATTGAAAAAACGATTGGTAAGCCGCCGAGTTACTATTCTGCAGAAAAGTTTGCCAAGAAACAAACAGCAGAAGGTCTGCTCATCCACGATACCGAAGATGTAGATGCCCCTTATAAGCATGCTCAGAGCATACACCGAAATTGGGAAAATTCTGAACTTTTCACTACCACGGGCTTTGGTCATAAGCTTAGAGATATTAGTGTAGTGGAAAAGGTAGTAGCGTTTTTTGGATAGGAAGAAAGTCTCTCTCTTGTGTTTCCAAAGTGAGAAATTAATTTATTTTGTTTAACTTTTCCGCCAAAAAACTAAAATAAATTAAACAACATGGAATTTTTAGAGCCCGTAATTGGCGGCATTGCTGCTTTCTTGTTAGGATCTTTATGGTACACAGTTCTTTTTGGAAAACAGTGGCAAGCCGAAACTGGTATTTCGGAGGAGGATGCAAAAAAAGGAATTGGCTTAACTCACGGTCTGGCACTAGTCTGTATGATTATTATGTCTTTCCCTCTCAATGAATTTGTTATTAAAAGTCACGCCGTAGCAGAACAGACATTCGCACATGGAGCATTTCATGGAGCGATGACAGGATTACTTTACGGTGCCACAGCTACAGGAATACATTACTTGTATCAGCGAAAGTCCTTGAAACTATTTTTAATAGACGCGTCTTACATAGTCGCTTTTTTAGCCCTTTCTGGTGGAGTAATGGCAGCTTTGCACTTGGGTTAGACAACTATCTTATTTATGCTTAAAGCCATTACTTGTTGAATGGCTTTTTAATCGGATGAGGTTGTCCAAATTATTTATCTTCGAAGACATGAAAGGTATAGTATCTTTAGTAACATTACTTCTAGTTAGTCTTCTGGGTTTTAGTCAAGCAGAAATGCCTATTACTACTTTGCGAAGTATAAAAGAATCATCAACGAATGCTCAGCGGTTTTTAGCTAAAGTGAGCGCTGATTTTGATGAAGCTACAGTCGCTCAATTAGGAGGACGAATTGGTTCTCGCACAGGTGATGTGCTAACCCTAAGATTATCTGCATCACAAGCTGAGCTTTTCGTATCTATGAAGGGAGTGTTGTATCTGCAAAAAGCGAATAAAGTACAACCCAATCTCATACGTGCTATCCCAGATTTGCGAGCGGATAGTGTGACTGCAGGAATTGGACTAAACGCCCCATATACTGGTAAGGATGTAATTATTGGAGTGACGGATTGGGGTTTTGACTATACGCATCCTATGTTTTATGACACTGCGCTAAAACACACACGTATTGTTGCTGCATGGGACCAGTTTAAGCGAAGTGGTCCTGCTCCAGACGGCTATGACTACGGTACAGTATATCAAGGAGAAGATGAGCTGTTGGCTGCAGGAAGTGATACGTCAAATATCTACGGGAATGCCTATCACGGGAGTCACGTAGCAGGTATTACTGGTGGTAGTGGTGGCGGTACTCAGCATAGAGGGGTTGCCTATGAAGCAGAGTTTCTTTTTGTGACCTTTTTAGTAGATGAAGCAGCAGTCATAGATGCCTTTAATTGGATGCAATCGCAAGCTGCTAAACGCAATAAAAGATTGGTAATTAATATGAGCTGGGGGCTCTATAACTTGGGGCCTTTGGATGGGACCTCGCTAGTAAGTGATGCGATCAATACCCTGTCAAGCGAGGGAGTGATTTTCGTGACCTCTGGAGGGAACAATGGGGACGAAAATTTTCATATAAAACGAACATTCAGCAACGATACACTGCAAACTAAAATAGATTTTTTTAGAGGTTCTAATCCTAATCTTTGGGGTCAGAGTATCAGTATGTGGGGAGAGCAAAATAAAAATTTTGGAGCAGGAATTACGGTGTATGATAACGCTAAGAATCTAGTACTAAGGTCACCATTGTATTTTACAGATGATAGCAGGTATCTAGACAGTTTTCTGGTTGCAGGCAGTGATACTGTGTTTTATAACGTAGCGATAGATGCTCCACATCCACTGAATAATAAACCACACATACGATTAAGAGTGCGAAATGAGAATTCGGCCTTTAACATTGGCCTGAAATCTTACGCAGAAAGCGGCACCGTGCATTACTACAATGTAACGGAACTTACCACTGATGTAGGGAACTGGGGAATGCCTTTCACTGCTTGGCTGCCTACTTGGGAGGCTGGAGACGCTTTCTACAGTCTTGGTGAGCCAGCGAGTACTGCTTCTGTGATTACTGTAGCGGCACATCAAAGTGAAGTGCGTAGGGATGGCGTCGTAATAGGCGGTGGATTTATAGCAGATTTTTCCAGCTACGGTCCTACCATAGATGAACGATTAAAACCAGATGTTTCTGCTCCAGGAGTAGGGGTTATGAGCAGTATATCTTCATTTACCGATGCCAATGTGACTGTAGATGAATCCATTATCTTCAAGGGGAAATCGTATCCCTTTTCGCGGTTAAGCGGAACGAGTATGAGCAGTCCGGCTACTGCAGGGGTAGTAGCATTGATGTTAGCGGCTAATCCGAACCTTTGGTACGATGAAGCGAAGGAGATACTTATCACTACTGCACGAGAAGACAATAGGACGGGCGTGATTCCCTCTTCCGGAAGCACGAAGTGGGGATGGGGAAAGGTGAATGCATATGCTGCCGTGCAGCGAGCGGAGGAAAAGCTAGCTGGAGTGAGAGTCTTGGAGACAAAAGAGGTCGTTCTATATCCCAATCCTACGTCAGATAAGGTGTCACTTAGTTCCGCTAGTGTATATCAAGTAGAACTTATAGGCTATGACGGAAGAGTTGTCGCAATAGGTGAGTTGGGTGGAGGTCAGCATCTCGATGTCTCTGATGTTCATGCGGGAATGTATCTTATTAGATTTTTAGATGGAGCGTTTAAGTCTATGCTAGTGGTAGTAAATTAGTTTTTATTTGAATGATAAACATATTTTTTAGATGATATTTAATATAGTGGAAGTTAGGATGCTGATTTAATTATCAATTTATAATTAAACTTAGGTTTTAGGAGCTATATATTTGTGAAAATAAATAATAATGAGCAAATCTAGACTGATAGCCCAATGCAAGGAAAGACTTGGGAATAAAAACTTAGCCGTAGAATTATCCGAACTATTGGGCGTGAATGTTGATGCTGCTTACCGCCGTATGCGTGGTGATACTGCACTTACTTATGATGAGATTCAGAAAATTTGTCTAAAATTCAATATCTCATTTGATTCAGTTATTAACTATGAAGGGCGTTTAGTACCATTTCAGTTCAATGGGATGTTTAAGGATAAGTTCAGTATCATAAATTATCTTTCAGGGATAGAACAAGAAATGGGTATGCTGAGCAAGGTAGGGGCAGGTGAAGCTCGTATTGTTATGACTGCTATGGATTTACCTTATTTTAGGCAGTTTGGGTTTAAGAGTCTCAGCAGATTTAAACTGTTTTTTTGGCAACGCAGTGTACTTAATCTTCCGGATTTTGCTACGAAAAAGTACGATGCCAATGAAAGTCTGGGTGAATACGAAGATATAACAGATAGGATTTATAAGAATTATCACGGAGTAGCTAGTACGGAGATTTGGGCTCCTGAGACCCTGGATAGTACAATAAAGCAGGTGCAGTATTATTTAGAGTCAGGTTTGTTTGTAGACAAGAAAAGTGCCCTTCAAATATGTGATGACATAGAAGCTTTGCTCAACAAGTTGGAGCAGGAAGCTCAACTTGCTCGTAAGTTGATACAGACTAAAGAAGGGACTATCTCTAGCCCATTTGAGATGTATCAAAGCGATATATTCTTAAGTAATAATTGTATTCAGGCGTTCAAAGATGGAAAGACGTATACGTACGTTAGTTTCAATTCGTTCAATTCATTGATGTCCTTCAGCCCACATTTCTCTGACGAATGTAATCGTTGGATAGAGCAGATCCGCTTAAAATCAATTTTATTAAGTGAGGTTTCAGAGAAGCTCCGCTATCAGTTTTTTAAGATTTTGAGGGAGAAGGTGTCCGAGCTCAGAGAACAGATATAGCCTACGACTATTTTAGTTGAAAGTACCAGGTTAATTCGGTACTGCAGGGTAAAAAAAACTACCTTTGTTTTATGCTAAATATCTCTTTGATACAAGTACATTATCTTATTGCTCTAGATGAGCATCGCAATTTTATAAAAGCAGCAGAAGCTAGTTTTGTAACTCAGCCTACACTCAGTATGCAGATGAAAAAGCTGGAGGAGGAATTGGGAGTTATCATTTTCGATAGGAGCAAGCAGCCCATAGCGCCTACCGCTATTGGAGAGAAAATAATAGAACAAGCTCGCGTAATCTATAATGAGACTGCGCAGATAGAGACAATACTCAAAGATCATACGGGTGATGTAAGTGGTTCGCTCAAGATAGGAGTGCTGCCTACGATAGCTAATTCGCTAGTGCCTAGGTTGATAAGTCAGGTGGCTCAAAAGTATCCAGACCTGAAACTGAGCATAAAAGAAGCCTTAACTCACGAGATAGTAGAAGAGTTAGAGCACAATAGGCTGGACGTAGGTATAGTGAGTACACCGTTGCACAATAATGGATTGATAGAAAAGCAGTTGTATGTAGAAAAGTTTAGAATATATGCGCATCCTAATCATCCTGCTTATGGCAAAAAATCATGGGACGCAGATGATTTACTGGCAGATAAATTATGGCTACTTAGCGAAGGGAACTGTTTTCGTACACAGACGATAAATTTATGTTCACTTCCAGATGATAAGCTGAATCATCTGGCGCTGAACTATGAGAGTGGAAGCCTACAAACGCTTAAGAAAGTAGTGGATTTAGAAGGTGGAGCTACCATAATGCCAGAGTGGGAAGCAGGAGAATTGGATGATACTTCCATAGATAATCTGCGCGCTTTTAGAGCGGATAACGCAGGTAGAGCAGTAGGATTGATATACACTAAGTTTTATGCGAAGGAAAGTGTCATTAGTAAACTGGAAGAAATGATTAAAAGTAGTCTGCCAAACTACGTAGCAGAAAACAAAGAATTAGAGATTATAGAGTTGGTATAAGTGGCCTTTTATGACAAATATACCGGGATACTGCGCAGATTAAAGGTAGTATATGTCGTCAATAATTTATTGAATTATAAGTATTTAAGGAGAAGTAAGCCCATCTATGATAAGTATCAAATCAAGAGACCAGTTTGGCAGAGTATTAGTTCAAAGCATTTTGATAAGCTACCTCAAGTAGCGGACGTAGTTTCTTCAAATGAGCAATGGGAGAAGGACGGTTATCTTCATTTAAAACAGCATTTTTCAAGTGATTTTGTAGAGGAGATAAATCAGGCCATGGCAAGAGCCTTGGACAATGGAACAGTATCCTTTAATTATACGGGAAAGAAGGTGCTCTTTGCGTATGAAAAAGTAGCCTTACTTCGAGAAATTATAAATGATCCGTCATTACGGGAACTCCTTGAGCGTTTGACGAACGAGAAGATAGTACCTTTTCAAAGTATCAATTTCCAATATGGCAGCGAACAAGCGGCTCATAGTGATAGTGTTCATATGGCTACTTACCCACAGGGAGGCCTTATAGCTATTTGGGTGGCACTGGATGATATTGAAGAAGATAATGGCCCACTATTTTATTATCCAGGCAGCCATAAGTTACCCTACGCTAGTAATTTAGATATGGGAAATGCAACTGGAGCTGTGTTGTCTGCCAATCCGAATAAAAATTACGAAGAGTATCAGCAGCGGATTATTGAAGAAAAGGGATTAAAAGCAGAAGTACTCTCAGCAAAAAAGGGAGACATATTTGTGTGGCACGCAAACTTACTGCACGGAGGTATGCCGCATCTGAATAAAGATAAAACACGCAGAAGTATGGTGGTTCATTATTTCGTGAAAGATAGAATCTGTTATCATGAGCTGAGTCAAAGACCTGCAGTGGTGAAGGAGATTTAAATCAGTCTAAAACTGCTCCGATTGACTAGTGATAGTTTCCGATTAAAACCAATACTTTTCAAGTGTAGTTTGTTTGTTCCTAATCGTAAAAAGTAGAGGGATGAATCTTTATAGCCTAGTTTCTGGATTAAGATTTAAGCTCGGAATGGAAATCCTTATTTTCGCTACGGATTATTTTAATAGTTGGTGCTTTTCAAAACCTGAAACTGGTGGATTGGAGATTTTAGATAGTATTATTGAAATCAAATGTGGCATAGGTTTCCCTGTATTGGTCGCTTTTTTAATCTGTAGTTTAGAGTTTTGGACTAGATGTTTCTACTAACCGTCTTCAAGCTTAATGAGCTAAAGAGGTTAGTTAATAATAACTTTCTTAACTAGTCGCTCGTCATCAAAATAGACCTCTAGGTAATAAATGCCCGGGGTGAGACCATTCACATCTAGCGTGCTAGTTTCTTCTACTTTGCGAAGCACTCGTTTGCCAAATACATCATAAAGTGATATAGTACTTGCAGCTGTACTTGCAGAGATATTAATCCTATCCTTTGCAGGGTTGGGATAAACGCGCAGCGTGTTGTGTATACGGGTGTTAGCACTCGCTACATCTTCTTGGTACACTCGCACGTAATCTACGACCATAGCACTTTGCGTGAACCCTGATGTTATGTTTCCAGCTATACCACCCATAGCAACATTGAGCAATAGAAATTGATCTTCAAAAAATGGCCATGTACTCGCGTCTTTAACCGCGGGGTTATAGGTGTAAAATCCTACGCCATCCAATAGAAATGTAATTTGGTCTGGCGACCAGTTTACAGAGTAAACATGGAAATCAGAACCTAAATTTTTGGCAATGGTTCCTCCCTTATTGGGGTTCCCTCCATAGCAGCAAGGAGTGTGCAGTGCACTACTGATGTAATTGATATCTTCACCCGGGAATATCCCATGTTCCATGATATCGATTTCGCCACATGCCGGCCAACTGGTAGTTCCAAAACTAGGGTCCCAAAACGTGCCGTTTTCTCGAATATTTTTGCCAAGCATCCAAATTGCTGGCCAAGTGCCTTGTTCTATGGGCATTTTTGCCCTAATATCTACTCTGCCATAGGTGAAGGCAAATTTTGAATTTAAACGCGCTGAAGTGTACTGTTTTACCAGATTCTGGTCTGAGAATGTTTCCTTTTTTGCTACAATGTTTAGAAAGCCATCAGAATCAACGAACGAATTATCTAGGCGATTGGTGTAATGCTGGGCTTCGTTATTTGCCCATCCTACACCAGGAACAATTACTTCTGTTTGATGGTGCCAATTCGCAGTGTTCACCGCTCCAGGGGTATCAAACTCGTCCTGCCAAACTAATTTGGTGTATTCTACATCTATACTATTGGGGTCGGTTTCTGTAGAGCCGTCGTCTATATCGTCTATTAAATAAGTACCTGCAGTGGTCAGACCTCCATCAATAAAAATGGTTAGTCTGTCATATTTTCCAGTAGCATTAACTGGAGTGGTGCCATCTGAACTAAGCACTGCATTAGAAAAGTCAAATGTAATATTTGGTGTCCAGCCCCCGCCCGTAGGGATATTTTGTATAACCTCAACATCTGGGTTGATTCCATTCTCCAATTTTAAGAGGACGGTATGTGCATTAGGGTCAAATCCGTAGAAGGATAACAAAATAGTATTCTGAAAATCTAAATCAATGGACCTGTCTAAATCAAGTGTAAATCCTTGCCATACGTCGGCTCCATTATTAAAAAACTGTCCGACATCGTTTTGAGAATCATCTGGGTCTTGAGTGAAAGAAAACCCACTTCCAGAAAAACCGTTGAAGTTTTCCGAACGATCTGAGAAGTCTATTGGCATCTGTTGGGAGAACGACAGCTGAGAAAAACAGAGGATTACAAGGGATAGAGCGAGGTGTTTGATTTTAATGTTTGACATAATTTAAGCCCACTAAAATACAGTAATTTACTTTAGTAGAATGGTAACGGGAGTAAAACGACAACGCACTGACAATTGAGAAATAAAGAATTAATTACTAGTAGCTAGTCAGTTGAGCGCTAAGTATGCCTCCTATAGATTCTTTAATGTTGAATGCTCCTTCAGAATAAGGCAAAAAAAACTCTCTTACCAATGGCAAGAGAGTTTTGTATCTTAAGACAAAATCTTATTAAAGGATTGTCAGTTCAAGAGGCGATGCTTTTGCATCGTTTTACAAATAGCTATAATCCCATAAGGATGTCCATAGGGTCTTTGCCCATGAGCATCGTCTCTGGATTTTCCAGGTAGTTTTTTACGGCAACTAAGAATCCTACGGACTCCTTGCCGTCTATGATACGGTGGTCATAGCTGAGTGCTACATACATTACAGGACGAGCGACTATGTTTCCATTTTCTACTACGGCACGCTCCACAATGTTGTGCATCCCTAAGATAGCGCTTTGTGGAGGGTTTATTATAGGTGTACTTAGCATAGAACCAAATACGCCACCATTGGTGATCGTAAATGTACCGCCAGTCATTTCAGGAATAGTTAACTTACCGTCTCTTGCTTTGATAGCTAGGCGTTTTACTTCAGCTTCTATTTCCCACATAGTCATATTTTCCACGTTTCGCATTACCGGAACCATAAGTCCTTTTGGGCTACTTACGGCTATAGATACATCAACGAAATCATTCATCACCATTTCTTCGCCATCTAAGAAAGCGTTTACTTTAGGATATTGCTGCAGAGCTAATGCACACGCGCGAGCAAAGAATGACATAAAGCCAAGACCTACACCGTGAACTTCTCTGAATTGGTCCTTGTATTTATTTCGAGTATCAAAAATGGGCTGCATATTCACTTCGTTAAAAGTGGTAAGCATAGCCGTTTCATTTTTGGCAGCAACTAGTCTACGAGCGATTGTCTTACGGAGGTTGCTCATCTTCTCACGTTCTTGTCCTCTGCTTGGCTCGGTAGGGGTAGCGTAGTCAGTAGCTCCTGCTAGCATAGCATCGTACTTAGTGATACGTCCATCTTTACCTGTCCCTTGTACCCCACTGGTAGAGATACCTTTTTCGGCCAATATTTTTCCTGCAGCTGGACTTGGAGTGCCAGCAGCATAGTTGGTGTTTGTACTTTCCTTAGGCTTTTCCGCTTGAGGAGCAGGACTTTCAGTCTTAGCTGGTGCTGCTTCTTTAACGGGCTCAGGTGCGGCAGAAGTGCCTTCAGGGGCAGCAGCGTCTGTGTCTATAGTAGCTACTATTGCGCCTATTTCCACATCTTCACCTTCTTCTACGAGTATCTTTAAGACACCACTTTTTTCAGCGTTTAATTCTACTGTTGCTTTATCGCTTTCTAGCTCAGCTACAGCCTCGTCCATTTCTACATAGTCGCCATCTTCTTTTAGCCAAGCGGCTATGGTCACTTGCGTTACCGATTCTCCTACAGAAGGAATTTTTAATTCAATTGCCATTGTTTTATAATGAGTGGCAAAGGTAAAAAACGTTTTCAACTTCGTCTCAGATATATTTCAAAGATTTCGTTGGTGTATAATTTAAGGGCGTTGATGTCTTTTAAATTAATTGATTATCGATGCTTTAGTGTCAACGTACCTTTTGGTTGAGGTTAAATAGATTGGAGTATTCTTTCTTTATGCTAAAAAAAAACTCGTGACAATCAAATGATAAAACCACTTGTAAGTAAGTCCTCATCTCTCGTTTCTACCTCCAGATATAAAATATAGAAATTATGAAATTACCAAGGATCAGATTAGCCACACTACTTGCCGTAGCTATAACATTTGCTGCTTGCAAAAAAGAAGAAACTCCAACTACTGCCAATGAAACATTTGTGCCCACAGCTACAGATTCACTGATCTACTCAGGTATTTTTCAGTCAGCACCCAGATACACTGCTAGTGGTAAAGTGGAAGTCTACGATAACGGTACAACAAGAACGCTGGCTTTTAAAAATTTTAAAGGAGATAACGGACCAGACCTCAAAGTGTATCTATCCACAAATCTGTCTAACAATGATTTTGTAACTCTAGGAGCACTTAAGGCTGTGAGTGGTAATTTTAATTATACATTGGGTACTAATGTAGCTCTCGATAAGTACAGCAATGTAATTATATGGTGCGAAGATTTTAGTGTGCTCTTTGGCAGTGCAGCACTGCAGAAGTAGTATGGACTATACATGTACACACAGTATGGCATAGCTATGTGCGTAAGCACGCGGTGGAGCTTTGTATTTTTGAAGTGAATAAGAAAGACATCGTATCACAAATGAGTGATTGGTGTGTTTATTAGATTACGGTATGGATATCCAAAAATGCATCAACACACTTATCTCTCACTTGCCGGGAGAGCGGGCAATACTATCGCCAGGTAGTAGAAACGCCCCTGTCATATATGCACTTCATCATAGCAGCAAGTCTTGCCATAGTATCGTAGACGAGCGAAGTGCTGCTTTCGTAGCCCTAGGTATAGCTAAGGCTACGCGTGAGCCAGTAATACTCAGCTGTACTAGTGGTACGGCTGCACTCAATTACTATCCCGCTATAGCAGAAGCGTATTATGCCCGAGTGCCTCTTATTATACTTACTGCAGACAGACCTCCAGAGCAGATAGATGCTTGGGACGGTCAGGCTATTCGCCAAAAAGGGGTGTATGCGAATCACATACGAGCCGAGTTTCAGACTCCAGATGTGTATGACGATACTGCAGCATTCAGAGATTTAGCCGCTCGCGTAGAAAAATGCCTATCCACTGAAATTAGTGGCCCCATTCATATCAACATTCCCATTAGAGAACCTTTTTATGAATTCACAGACGAGGGACTTTCAAGTGAAGCTAAGATGCCGCAAGCAATTGCTCAGCAAAATATAAGTGTAGCTAGTATTGCTGCCCATTATAATGAAGACTTTACGTTGAAAAAAGTGCTAGTGTTTAATGGAATGGAGTGCGATGAAAATATTGTAATAGGAAGTGATGATGGTACGATTATGCTTTCAGATATTACCAGTAATCAGACAAGTGATGTACACTACTGGGATGCCATGTTGTTTTCGGCACAGAGCAAGGCTAATGGATTAGATTTTTTAAGTGTACTACGGCCTGATATCTTGATTACGACGGGAACCACGACTGTGAGCAAGGGGCTAAAACGGTTCTTACAGCATCATACACCAGAAATGCATATTCATCTATCTAAGCACTATGAGGTCGGAGATATGTTTGGAACTACGCCAAAGCTATTAAACCCTGCAGAAGTGAGGACGATACGTGAAACGGATAATGATGTAGATGGTAAGCGTGAAGGGGCATATGTGAATGCATGGCTTAATATAACGCAGGAGTTTAAGAGTCGATTTGGACTTTTGGACTGGAGTAAGTACAATGAATTTTCTGCGACTAACTATGTGCTTAATAATCTTCCTAAGGATGCTATTTTACACATAAGTAATTCTATGCCAGTAAGGTACGTATCCTTTTTGCTGAATAGTGACGTAAGTAATAATGTGGTGTATGCCAATCGAGGGACAAGCGGAATAGACGGCAGTACGAGTACGGCCGTAGGCAATGCATTAGTCACTTCAAAGGAGGTGTATCTCCTTACTGGAGACGTCGCGTTCTTCTACGATATCAATGCGTTTTTTAGTTCGGGCTTACCACAGAACCTGAAAATTGTGCTACTCAATAATCAAAGTGGAGGAATATTTGAAATGATAAGCGGTCCAGATAAGATGGGAGACTCTCTGGAGTATCAAACTACTCCGCATGCATACACAGCGGAAAAACTAGCAGAACACTTTGGCGTATACTATTTCAAAGCGAATACGAGTGGCAGTTTTGCCCAGGGATATGATCGATTGAGAGAGAGTACGGGTGCGGCTATTTTAGAAGTCTTTACTAGTGCAGAAAGCAATAAAAGATTCTTCGAAGAATTTAAGGGCATGTAAAAAAAATCCCATTAGCTAGGCTAATGGGATTTTTAAAAGTTGTATTATTATTATGGATTAAAATGTTTCTCCATAGCTTCCTCCTTTTGGAGTAAGGTCCCCAGTGATGATTCGAATAAGGTCGATTAACGCCCAAATACCTAATCCTCCACCAGTAAGTAACTGAACCACACCTTGCCACATGTATCCTAGGTAGAAGCGGTGTATTCCTAAGCCTCCTACTAGCAAACAAAGTATTAGTGCAATTATTTGGCTTTGTCCTCCTGCATCAGTAGCTGCAGCTGTTGATGGTTGATCAGCATTGATTACGGTTTCAGTATCTACGGCTTTTTTGATGGGAAAAGCTGCGTCTACGGTGTTAGCAAAGAACATTGCTACCATGGAGAAAGTTAAAATTCTTAAAGTTTGTTTTAGTGTCATAATTTTTGTTTGGTTAAGTTGTTACTTTGCAAATATATAGATATGAAGAAGGCAAGGGGGAATTATTTGCGAAATTGTTTTGTAGGGATATTATTGTTCCTGAATTGTCTCTCTTTTGCTCAAATGTCAGAAGAGTTCAGTTTTATGGGGATGTTACAAACGCTTGATCGTGATGTGATTACGTATAAAATAGATTTTACAATACAAGAAGGAATTGTCTCTGGTACTTCATTGATGAATATAGATGGACCTGACGCTACAACGTCCAGTTTTGATGGAACGTACGATTATAAGACCAAAATATTAAAGTTTACGGAGCGTGAGGTGATTTCGTCTAAAGCTCCTTTAGATGGAGATTTTTGTTTCATTACGGTGTCAGCTACTATGAGTGCAAAGAAGAATAAGTCATATCTAAATGGAGATTTTTGGGGTTTGGTAGATGAAAAGGATAGCTGTGCGATTGGAGAAGTAAAAATGGTAGCTACTGCCTATATTCTAAAATCCATGGCTCGAGTAGAAAAAGCGGTGAAATTATCCGGTACTAAAGATTCTACCACTTTAGCAAATGCAGATTTAGAGACTTTCAATAAGACACTTACGACACAACGAATATCCAGTACAAAAAGTGTTTCTGTTAGTGTCTCCACAGATAGATGTATGCTGAAGCTATGGGATGATGGACTTGAGGATGGAGACATAGTAAGCGTAAAATTAAATGGTGTTCTAGTGCTGCATAACTATGTATTAAAGAAAGACATCAAAACGGTAGGTCTTACTTTAACCAAAGGAGAAAACACCGTAGAGATCATAGCGCAGAATACGGGAAGTCGTTTTCCTAATACGGCGTATTTATCCGTAAATGACTCGAAGTCTGAAACGAAGCTATCTTCTAATCTAGAAAAAAATCAGACTGCCATTATAAAGGTGATTTACTAAAACTTAATATTTAAGTTTGCAGCATGTCTACAATTACAAATGCATTAAAACGCACAAAACTATATAATAAGCACATTGAGCTAGGAGCTAAAATGGTGCCTTTTGCAGGATTTGATATGCCTGTGAGCTACGACGGTCTTACCCCTGAACACCACGCGGTCAGAGATAGCGTAGGTATGTTTGATGTAAGTCACATGGGAGAGTTTAGTGTAAAAGGCAAAGATGCCGAGGCACTAGTAGCTTGGATATGCTCTAATAACATAAGTAAAATGGTAGACATGCAAGCTCAGTATAATTGTATGCCAAATGATAAAGGGGGGATAGTAGACGATCTTATCGTGTACAGATGGAATGCAGAAGAATTTACCTTAGTAGTTAATGGCAGTAATATCGCCAAAGACTGGGACTGGGTGATGAAGCAAAAAGAAGCTAAAGGTTTTGACTGTGAACTTATAGACCAGTCGGATGATATCTCTCTAATGGCAGTTCAAGGTCCTAATGCAGAGAAAGTACTTCAAAAGCTGACGGATATAGACCTTAGTGCCATCAAGTTTTATCATTTTGATGCAGGTACTTTCGGTGGTAGTGATGATGTAGTAATCAGTAACACAGGTTATACTGGGTCAGGTGGTTTTGAGATATATACCTGGAATACAGATGCAGAGATGATCTGGGATGCCATTATGGAAGCAGGGAAGGAGTATGACATCAAGCCTTGTGGCCTAGGAGCAAGAGATACACTTAGACTGGAAAAAGGATACTGTCTTTATGGACATGAGATCAACGATACTACCTCACCTATAGAAGCTGGATTGGGATGGATTACTAAGTTTGATGAGCGATTTGTAAATCAAGAGTACCATCAAAATTTAAAGACCAATGGTGTGAGCCGAAAGTTGGTAGGATTTGAGCTAGTAGATAGAGGTATTCCTAGACAAGACTATCTCATAGTAGATGCAGATGGAAACGAAATTGGTGAGGTTTGTAGTGGAACACAAAGCCCAAGTCTTGGTAAAGCGATAGGTACAGGCTACGTAACACCAGGATATTCAAAGGTGGATACTGAAATTTTCATCGCTATTAGGAACAAGCAGTTGAAAGCCAAAGTGGTGAGAATGCCCTTCTTAAAATAATACCCAATTACGAAATCCTATGCAGTAAGCGGCAAAAGGATCTACATATAATTGTGCTCATCGACTTAGCTATGATTTTCTGTAAGTTACATCTGCCCGAAATTCCCATTTTTAAGCCTATAATCCCACCATTACTCCAGCCCAAAATATGAATGGAGTCTAGCCCTAAGTAATTGACTAGCTCTTCCCAGTCTTTGGTGATTTGAACACAGGTCAACGAATCTGTGTTCAATTCAGACTTTCCATGACCTCGATTGTCAGCTACAATTACTCTGTAGTTATCCTTGAAATAGTCTATCTGGTTTCCCATGGATTTAATGCTCCCGTTATTTCCGTGTATCAGTAACAAAGGTTCTCCTTTTCCATATTCTTCGTAGTAGAGTTGTGCTCTATTTATAGAAATGTGCTTCCCTACTTTTTCATTGCTTCCATAGGCAGTGTCTAGATGAGCGTTAGGTTTTTCTTGTGCATGTGAGAAGCCAAAGACGCCAAGTAGGAGACCTAAGTACAGAAGTTTAATTGGATTGGGCATGGTGTGTTTGTTATGGTTTAGCTGGCGATTGTATTTTTTTTAGTCTTCAATTGTTTCGTATTCTAATACGTTCTGGTTTTCCTTAAGTCGGACTATGAATAGAGAGGGAACATATTCATCCTTTTTGAAGTAAGATTCTCGAATGATATTATCACGGTATGCATAGTTTGCTGTCACTATTGAGTTCTTTTTTGGATTTGAGTACATCTCGCTACGAAGGATTTGTTCCTGTTCTGATTGATGATAGTTAGGGTCAGATTTTATTTCCTTAAGAAGTCTCTGTAGGTCGGAAGTGGAAATTTCAATTCTCGTTTCTTGAAATCGTTCTGGCATTCCGTAAACTTTGTTTTCAATAATTTTAAAGTCGTCGTGCAATATAATTTGAGCAAATTTCAGGTCTTCGCAAACGTCACTTTTAGAGTGTGTTAATTGGTCGATCTTATTCATGAATAGTATCGCGAGGAAAACAAGTAATAGACTGGATGAAATGAGAATTCCGACCTTACTTTTTTTCTTTCGTGCAAAGTACCAGAGAGAAACGGAACCAATTATCATTAGTGCCATCAGAATTAAAAATCCAATCAATGGTCCTACTCCCATGGTTTACGTATTTTCATTGAGTATCAAAAATAGCTATTTCAGATTAAATTAAGTAGACGCTCTACTGTCTTGTTGTTTTAGTTTCGGTAGACAGGATACTTCATCCCAATAAGCTACCTTTGCAGTATGAGTCTTTCAGAACAAATATCAGAACAAATGAAAACGGCTATGAAAGCCAAAGATGCAGTTTCGCTTAGAAGCTTACGAGCGATAAAATCCGCTTTAATGCTACTAGCTACGCAAGAAGGGGGTAAACCCGTGACCGAGGAAGATGAGATGGCTACCTTAGTGAAGATGGCGAAGCAACGCAAGGACTCACTGACCATATACAAAGAGCAAGGTAGAGAAGACCTGGCCGTGATAGAAGAAGAAGAACTCGCCGTGATAGAAACTTTTCTCCCTGCACAGATGAGTGAGGAGGAAGTAGCAGCCGAAGTTAATGCAATCATAGCGCAAACTGGAGCAAGCTCGATGAAGGATATGGGCAAAGTGATGGGTATGGCTAATAGTAAACTAAAAGGTCGTGCAGATGGCAAGATGATAGCTGATATGGTCAAAAAGTTGCTGAGCTAAAACACCGCTCCGCAGAGTCATTGGACGTTTGTTGTTGAACTGCGAATTGGACACGAGTTCATCACCTGAGTTAGACTACTCGAGTAAGTAGACGCTTCCTTTGTATACGTGTAGGTTATTTCTAAAGTCGTAGGCAAATATTTGATACATATAATATCCAGGCAAAGCGTCTTTGCCATCCCAAGCTACATTGTTTTCATCGGATTCAAATACTTTTTCACCCCATCTATTGTAGATCATCATCTGGTACCGCTTCATTCCCAATCCGGTGGGTTTAAAGTTGTCATTTATCCCGTCATTGTTCGGCGTAAATGCATTGGGGATGTAGAGATTGTAAGCGAAAGAGATGTAGATGTCTTTAGTGATGCTATCCAGACATCCAAAAGCAGAACTTACCCATTGTTTTACTTCATACTGTCCGCTGTCCAGAAATTTGTGAGCAAAGTCTCGAGAGACAAAAAGTGCCCCGTCACTCATAAAGTAGCGTATGGAGTCTGCACCCCTACTGTTGTCTTTCCCTTGTATCTCCGCTGTGAAAATATCCGGTGTTTCTGGATATACCAAGAAGTCTGCGGTAGGCAGTTCGTATACCGTAATGTCTTTAGTGGTGGTATAATCGCAGCCGGGGAGTGTAGTAGTGATGTCTAACCGTACGGTGTAGTCGCCACTTTTTCCGTAGGTATAGGTGAAGGAGTCTGTTTCTTCTATAGTAGTGCCGTCTCCCATACTAAAGCTAGCTCTAGTGATCGTAGCTGCGTGACCAGTGGTCGTCTGATAGACCCACTGAGTAGCCTCTTCACAGATGTCTTCTATCTCAAAATTAGGCTCCACGATGTTTGTTATAGCAATAGAGTCTTGTGTGCTTGTAAAGCAGCCAAAGTCAGTATAGACTTGGAGGGAGACATAGTATTTACCGAGACTATCAAAAGTGTAATTAAATTCTTTATTGGCATTGGTGGTCCCATCATCTAGAGTCCATTCGTAGGTTTGGTTTTCCGTACCACTTTCAAAAATCACCTGATTATCTTCACATGGCTTGCTTGCTATAATACGCGCTGTAGGAGCAGGTCGAATAGTTACCGTAAACGTGCTGTCGGTAATGCAACCTCTATTGGTTTCTACCTTTTGATACACGTCATAGGTTCCTTCTCCAGGGTAATTGTAGTTTAGGTCATTAAAAGTGAACGTATCCTTATTCGTGATCCATGTAGTGACTGCCACAGAGTCAAGTTGATTCGGTGTACTGACGAAAACGATGGTCGCATTTTCACAGATTCCTTGCTGTGTATGCAGTGCTAAAGGCTCTTTATAGAAGACGTTGTAGTCCGTAGAAATAGAGTCAATACATCCTTTGTCAGATTGTGTTTTTAGCCCGATGGTTCCCGGACCTATGGTGCTTGGAGTTAGAAACTGAGAATCGGACCCTTGAGTATATCCTGAACCATAGTCCCAGTAAATCGTTGAAATAGTACCTTTAGCAATAGAGCTAGTGTTGGTTGTATATATAGTATCTCCTAAGCAGACATCGTTTAGGGTGAAGCTACTTTTTGGAATGGGGTGAATAGTAGTAGTCCCATCTGCGGTATCGGAGCATCCATTTGCCGTGCTTACGTGCACTTGTACCGTGTAAGTGCCTGTGTCAGCATATAGGTACCTGAATGATTTTGCGCTAGCGCTGGTATTGTCTCCTAAGTCCCAATCATAGCTTACAATACTATCTAGGGTGCCAGTCAGCTGTATTGCACTGATATCTACAGAATCTTCCAAACATTTGTTCGCTAGATTTAGTGCTACTTCTGGTTTGTCGAAGATGTTCACTTTTTGCTTGAACGAGTCAAGGCAGCCATAGTTACTTTTCGCTAGTATAGCGATGCCTATAGAGTCTTTATTGGGCAGGATGTATTCTACGGTATCTTGGTTGTAGGTGGTCCCATCTATCACCCATTGGTTGGTTACCTGACCTGTAGCTACTACTGATGTAGCCTTGAATTCTCCTAAACTTCCTTCGCACTGTTCGGCAAATGAGAAACTCGCCTCTGGCAATGGGTGGATTTCTAGCAGAGCAGAAGTAGTGTCCCAGCACCCTACGGTGTTTTCTGCATATAGTTTTACGATTAGCGTCTGGGCAGTGTCGATATACAGGTATGGATTAGCTACTTGTGACGAGCCTAAATCACTGAAATCCCAATACGTGCTGTCCTTCAAAGTGCCTCTATAGTCCGTGTTGTTTTTAAAAGCAAAAATGGTGTTTGCACAACTATCAGTTAACCCAATGGAAGCAGTTGGCTTGTCCACTACCTTCACGAGTGAAGAGTCTCGAATAGAGCATCCTTTGACATCTGTGACCGTGAGCGTGTAGGTGGTATTCACAATGGGGTACGCCTCATTTAAATAGCCGGTAGATTGAATAACACTTTCTGTCGGTGACCACGAAGTCTGTCTAATTCGGGATTCACCTCCCTGTACGAAACTCCCTATAGTAACGCTATTCCCCTTACATAAGGAGACGGTATCTTGCATATTCATCTGCATCCCCATATAGACTATTATTCGTGCCGTATCCTGCGAGCTACAGGTTCCCTTATCTGTAGTGAGTATCATGGTAAGCGTATCTCTGGTAGGGTTAGAGTTAATGACCGTAAGTACAGGTGAGCTAGTATCCTGTTTGCTTAATAGTGTTGGATAATTCCAGCTGTATGAATTGTTGGGATTCCCTTCAAAACCGATGATTACTCCCTCATTTGGGCAAACAATGGTATCTCTACCTGCATTGAGTAACTGTATGTTAGAAATTACTTCCGTAGTTGAGTTACATACACAGTTAGAGTCTGAGATGTAGAGTAATAAGTCACATGTTATGGAGGAGGATACATCAAACTGGAAGCTTCGGTAAGATTGTGCTCCATAAGTGAAACTGGAGGTGATAGTGTCTGTGGCAATGATGCTTTCTCCGGAATCTACACTTCCATTTTGGTTAGCGTCGTGTATTATTTGACAATAAAGTTCAGTAGATTGAGGCTTATCTAGCCCTTTGCTGGTAACTACATAGTCTAAATTTACTGTCTCGTTTGCACCACTTGGAGTAGAAGTAGCTTTTACAAAATCGAGGTCATAAACTTCTTTTATGAGCGAGTCTGCTCGTTGCAATGCACTGGTCGCTACGTTTATATCGCAGTAAAGGCTATCGCTGACGCAAAGCGCTGAAGAAGTGACTACCGCTTGAGCGTAAATTTGCTTTGTGCCGCAGGTCAGTGCAGCATTGTCTAAGAAGGTCTTTATTTGGAATACACAACTGTCTCCAGGTGCTATGTTGGCGGGTATAGGCCAACTGTAGATGTTTTTACCGGAAGAGGCGTCTAGTGATGGCCTAGTAGTGGGAGCATTGTGTCCATTATCGATGTAGGTGGTATCCACTAAAAATCCTGCTGGAACCCCTAGAATATAACGATCAGTTAATCCTGTTTTGTTGGGTCCTAGATTGATAAATTTAGCATACGTACTGTCTTGGTATGTGCATGCAGTCAGTGGATTTATATGAAGGTCTATAGCTGAGAAGTAAGGTTTTACAATTCCCTTAATATTGATAGGGTCTGAAAGTAAATACGGTGCATTTACCTGATTCCCGCATTTTAGGTATCCTCCTGGTCGCATTAAAAAGGAGGTAGCACTGGTAAAGTTGCAGTCT
>ERZ807291.4016-NODE-4016-length-20015-cov-13.595541_pt1 | contig 20015 bp, 29 predicted proteins | sample MGYA00521257_ERZ807291 | MGnify/ENA primary metagenome ERZ807291 (study PRJEB31413, sample SAMN03169783) | marine metagenome | biome: Marine; feature: Water; material: Subsurface seawater | place: North Sea | collected 2011-04-28 | depth 1 m m ... | reverse complement strand
TTGCGTGTGGGGCTATAGTGTTGTTTGGAATAAGCTTGCGACTTTAGACAATGGGTTAGATAGGGTGCAACACGAAGGCACGCTTTTAGGTGACTTGTCGGCTCGCATGATGCATATAGAGAAATTTGCAGAGCAAGCTAAGGCAGACCTAGATCATTTAGTTGAAATGCAAGATTCGCCAATAACCTCAGATCATCAACAATTTGAAAGACTTAAGTATCTTGAAAAAGAATTAGACAGATTGCGTAGCATTACGGAAAATCATTTGATGAAAGGACAATGAAGTGAGACAGATTGCGTATCAAAATGGATAATTATGATTAACAAAGGACAGTGAAGAGATGGGTGAAATACTTCTTATGTTACTCACAGGGGGTGGCTCTACAGCTATGGGGGCGATGCTTAAAGGTGTCTTTGGGTTTGTATTCGAGGGTAAAAGGCAAAAGCATGAACTTGAGCTTGCGCGAGAAACTCGTGCGAATGACAATTTTCTTAGACTCCAAGATAGCTTGGCTAAACAAGGTAATGGGGAGTATGTTTCTTTTAGCAGGCGTATCATTGCTTTTATGGGTGTTGGTACTCTTTGCCTGTGCGTCTTGCTCTGCACACTCTACCCTCAAGCGGAGTTTCTCTCCATCACTAATGCAAGTGGAGAAGGCAGAACAGAGTGGCTCTTTGGAATCTTATCCTACCCCGCAAGCCAAGAACCGCTCCATCTATCTTCTGGACACCTCGCCTATATGGGGCAAACAGCCCTTTGTGGGATTCTAGGATTTTATTTTGGACCAAGCCCAAGAAGATGACCTGGATAGTGTTATTTTGTCTTATAATTTTTGTAATATTTGATTTATATTTAGAAAATAATGGAAAATAATACTACAGCATTTGGAGTCATTGGTACAGTAGCAACCTTCACGCTCGGTCAGGCAAATCACATTGTCGGAATTTCAGCTGGATTACTTACATGTTCTTGGGTCATCTATTCTTTCATCAAAGAGTTTAAGAAAAAGTAATGGCTTTCACGAATATAGTAAGACGTATAGTTACTATAGCGGATGAGTCCGAGGCAAATATACCCGTCATTGAGGGAATAAGGACTGATGATCTCCCAACGCCATGTATTAATGTATTCATAGATAATGCAGTAGAGCATCATCCTCAGCTTACAGATGTATTTGTCGTAAATATCACAGTCAGATACGAAGAGCATTATGGCGATGCTACAGGTGATGAGGTAAATGAAAATTTTAAAAGAATATTAGATCAATTTGTTGTAGATGAGTTGGTCGAAAAACTCAATGTATCAGGCATTCATGTATTCAAAGCCTCAGTTACGGATATAATGCAGGAAGTAGAGAATGACCTATTCTTAAACCAATTCAATATATCACTAATAATGGAGAGAGATTTATAATGGAGACAAAAGAGCTATTATGAACACATAACTCAGAAATATTATGGCACTACAAATTGAACCTAGCAAAAAATCTATCAAGTACGGCGCTGCATCAGAATTGCTTTTCGGCATTCCTGAGAATAATGACTTTGATATTGTAGAAAGCTCCTCACAAACAGCTTCCTATGGTACCGATGTTCAAGTAAAAAATGAAGTCGGCATTACCGTCGGGCAGATGCTAGGAGACCCGAAGGTAGAAATTACCATGACTGGCATGGGTTCTGCCGCACCAAAGGCACTTGGCGCATTGACCGAAATGAATAGTGAAGTAACTGGCGTAGCTGAAGGTGGAACTGGTGAAGCAGAAAGAGGAAATTTGCAATTTTGCATCAAGCAGGTCAAGGCAGATTTCTCAAATGAGGATTTTGTTAAGTTCGAGTTGACTGGTGAGCACTACTTTAATGTGGCATATGATTCCTCCAAGGCTATTGGTAGAGGAACCGATGAGCATCCTAATTAATTATTATTAAAATAACCCGTTAATATTACACCGCAAGTGCGGTGGTTGTTGAAATATGAATATTGATAATTCGCCTAAGTATTATCACGCTACAAAGAATACAATGCTCGCAGCTGGATTGGCTGCAATTGGTGTACCCTTCTTTGAAGACCCCTATGAAAAAATAAGGCTCAATGGAGCGGAGATATGGGTATGGAGATTCAAAACGAAATCTTCTTGCGGAAAATATGTTACTGGCGACCTAATTGATTGGTGGCACGATGATAATTGGTTCTCAGATAATTATCCGAACCACCCGTGGGCATTAATTATATCAGCAATTTTGACTAAGGATTATTTAGTGCAACAAATGAAAAATCAACCGACAAAAGTTGCTATAAAAAAGAAATCAAAAACCTGGGTTGTTTATGAAAACTCTGATCTTTATAAAAAATTAACAAATGATTTAAAATGAGTAGTGCCATTGATAGTTTAATCAGCCCTGATGTGATAAAAGTTGGTGGAGTTAAAGTAAGAAAACCTACTGCTGGCACACTTGCTGTTTGCGATTTTGCCAAGCTATCGCTTTTGTCTGGAGCTGGATCAGAAGTACCATTTTATGAAGCACTTGCATTCTTTTTTATTCATTCTGAGCCTATAAAAAAAGTAAGAGAGTTAGTGTTCGATTATTCATTGGGTAAGAACGATAGTGGTGCTTCTATTGTTTTTGCCAATGCGGTGCTGGATTGGGCTGATGATGTGGAGGTCGGTTCTATAAATGAAATGGGTGAAACTATAGCTCAATTAATAAATGAAGCTATGTCTCCCAATGTAGAACCAACATCATCAGCCGATTCAGACATCGAAGATATATTGGATAAGGAAGATGAAAAAAAAATGATTGCCCAAGATTCCTGAGTGCCTGTTTTGCTTTATCTAATGGCGATGCCTTAAAGGCACACAAAATATATTGGGAGATGCCATTGAAGGAGCTATGGCATCATATATGGGCGTATTATATTTATAATGGCGTTAAAATACGATCAGTTGCCAGTAGAGACTCGACGACTATATTGTAGTATATTATGTCGCAAATGTTCAATGCCTCCCTCGATCTAAAAGAGTTTAATATAGCTCTTGCCAAATATTTATTATTAAATAAAAGGGAATCGGCTGGTCTCGTTGAGCATACAGCCAGAAAAGTAGTTACGGGGTTTTCGCCAAGAAGTGCCTCGGCAAAAAAAGTTAAGGGATTAAGGCAATTCTTTTATGACAAAAGAGCTACTGTATCAAAGATCAGGTCTGAGTTCAGGCAAAGAGAGTCTATCGGCAGAGGTACTCTCAGACCGCCTTTTCATTATGTCTCCAAAAGGGCTGCATCTACAGTAAAATATAGAAGCAAGAAGGCTGCGATAAATTGGAGAGGTAGAAGAGGCACTGCTTGGTTGCAGTCTACTATGTTGTATCCACATTGGAGACCCAGCCCTGATCCAAAACAAAAAGTTTTTAGTCCAAACCCCAAAAAGCATAAGGGAGCTAGTCCAAATACAAAAGTATTAATTAATACTAAGGGTAAGTCACCTTATGTTATTTGGAAGTCGTCAGTTCCTGGTGTCGTTAATGGCAAATACATAAACCGAGCCATATCAAGAGCGTTAAGGGATGGGAAAAGCGACATGATGCAATATGTGAATAGGAAGATACAAAATATAAAATTTTAAGATATGCCTGCAACAGCCCAAGTAAGAATCGGTGCCGACACGAAAGATTTTCGTAGGGCAATGAATGGAATAAATGCCCAATTTAAAAAGTTAAATAAAGATGTAGGCATATTAAACAAGACACTCGGATTATTGGGCAGAGCCACAAAGGGAATAGGAATGATGGGTTCTTTTGTTGGCATACCAGGCATATTAGGTGCATCAACAAGGGCATTTATGAAGTTTGAGAAAAATGTAGCAGAAGTATATACACTGCTACCGAAAGCCAATAGGGCGGCGTTTGATCAGATGTCAAAGGATGCCTTGAGGTTCTCAGAAAAATTTGGAATCATGCCAGAGGAGGTTACCAGAGGTATGTATCAAGCTATCTCTGCGGGAATTACTCCTGAAACACTAATGTCCGATGACGGGTTTCTGGAAGTAGCCCAACAATCAGCGGTAGCAGGTGTAACCGACCTAAAAACAGCTGTTGATGCTTTTACCAATGTGATTAATTCGTATGGGAGAGAAACGTATGATGTAGCTCAAGTAGCAGACATGATGTTTAAGGCTGTCTCTATGTCTAAAACAACATTTAGGGAGCTTTCTGATTATATGTATCAAATTCTTCCTACCGCTGGATCACTAGGAATTAGATTAGATGATTTACTTGGCTCTATATCTGCTTTAGCTGCAACTGGTACATTGACCCGAGTTGGTACTACACAGCTGAGGCAAATGTTTATTGAGCTTGGTAGGACTGGAGATAAAGCCAATGAAGCTTTCTTGCAGGCATCAGGGGGTACTCCGTTTCAGCAATTCATAAGAGATGGTGGCAGAGTAACTGAAGTCATTGCAATGATTGGTAATGTTGCAAAAAGTAGGGGTACTGATTTAAGAAATCTCTTTGGTTCTGTGGAGGCTGGAAATGCTGCGATCAATCTATTTACCTCTAGGTCTGTGCAGGGAATGATAGATGCATTAGATGAGACTAGTGGTGCTTCAGCTGGGTCAATGTCTACTGCATTTAATGTTATGGCTAATACTGTTAGCTTTCAGTTTTCAAGAATGGTGCGTTCATTTATGAATGCATTTAGTAGACTTGGTGAAGTAATAAAACCAGCATTATTAGATGTAATTAATTTATTACAAAGAATCGGTCAAAGAGTCAGTAATTTGCCTTGGGATGAAATGAGCAGAGCATTCAAGGTGGCTTGGACTCGCATCAAGGAGCTAGTTCAAACTGGGGATATATGGGATTACCTTAAAACTGGATTTCAATTAGCTCTGTCTTCCATGCTTGCTTTTGCAGGATATGCGTCCGCGAAGATATATAAATTTATATCTTCGATTGCCCCTGATTCGATGGGTTTCGGTGTATTTGGTATAAAGGATATTTTTCAGAAATTGGGAGATTTAATCACAGGATTAACTCCATTGTCTACCTCAATGATAAATGCCATAAGCGATAAGATGACCGAATTTAGCGGAATCTTGAGCTCTATAGGTAATGATATCGAAAATGCATTAATAAGGTCATTTCAGTCTGCCCAAGTAGCAATACAACAAATAATGGATGATATCATGGAGTATGCTATGGGCATACCTGTACTTGGTGAAAATATAGCTAAAAGTTATTATAAGTCCCAGTATAAAGATGAGGACGAAGCCTTAAATAAAGCCCAACAGTTGCCTGACTTTAACGAAGGGCTAGAGAAGGGCAGGTTTCAGATTAACCCATTTAAGGATGATGATTTAAATGAGGGGAGAAAAACATTTAGAGACAGCATTGAGGATTACAACAATTCGGCTTTTAAACACAACCGAGAAGTAAGTAGAGGTTCACTCAAAGAGGGTAGTACAAGAATAATAGAACCTGTAGATTATGAAAAGGCAGTCCCCAAAGAAGGGGATATAGATTTTAGTGAATTAAGGAAGATTGTAGAAAATATAAAAATATTAAATAAGGGTGGAATTTATAGAGATACTAATTATCCTGTTGCTTTTGCTTCTGGCGCAATAGATGACCAACATAGGATAGGTGGTGGAAATTTAATAGAAACTTTTGATGATATGGTGTCAGCTACATTAGCAGCTGGTGGTCGTGCCCAAATTGAAAGTCAACAGGGAAGGGAACAAAGAGCTGAAAATATCAAAACAAGGATAACTGAAAAAGTTACAGAATTAATTAGTCCCACCAAAGAATCTAGTTTCTTGCCTTATAAGGAGACGACCCAATACAAACTAAGTAATAATATTGCCTCAGAATCATTATCTGATTTCATGGATAAAGCAGGGAATTTTCAGGGAGTAGTTGAATCGCTAACTGGAACCTTAATTAATGTAGGTGCATCAGAAAAATCATTAAAGAGTATAGGCAAACAATGGGAGAAGCTGTTAGATGATATAATAGGAAATATTGTATTACCTGACAAAGAAGACCCTAAATACACAGAAGGAGGTATACCTCAAACGCCACAAAAAGAGCCATGGGCTTTGATAAATAAGTCTGCTTCTGTAGTGGCTGACTCATTGCAAAGTATCGGTGGTGGTGGATTTTGGGAAAAGTCTAGAGTTAAGAGAAAAGAAGAGCCCGAAGAGATTAGAGCTTTGAGAGCCAAAGAAAGGTTTGGTGGTGTATTAAGCAAGGAAGAGAAAGCCAAATTACAAGGGGTCAAGGTTAAGGAAAAACCTAAAGATAAGAAAGAGAAGAGTGCAGAAACCACAGCGATAGAAGAGCAAACCGATCGCCTCGGTGGATTATTGGAGGGTATAAAGAATATTTTTAGCGGATTGTTTTCTGATGAGTCACCCGAAAAAAATGAAGTAAAGAAAGAGGAGTCAAATAAAACATCAAAGTTAAAACCAGTATCAAAAGATTTAAAAAATGCATCTGCTTTATTTACTGACAAACAGAATGCAATATTTAAAGGTCAATATCTTAATTCAGTTGATAGAGGTACTACCAAAATGGCAAATATAGAAAGATTCAATGAGGTCATAGATAAGCATATGAATCTAGTTACAAGATTGGAAGATTTACAGGAAAGAGCAGAGAGAAGTGAACCAGCAATAAATTTCTAATGGCATTAAAATCAGATAACTCAATGGAGATGTATGGCAGACTTGCTGAAGTCGATTACATCAAAGATTATAATGATACCTTGTCTCAGGATGCAGAAGGAATTTATACTGCTACAGAAGTGTATACAGGCATATATGACGAATCGCGTCAAAGGTTTATGGATCATAATGGTTCACATACTTATCTTGATTGGATTAAGCTTACAAACAAGGGATTCCAATTAATGAAGGGTGGGCTTGCGAGAATTACTTGTACATTTAAAGGAGTGCCCAACGATGCTGAGTATGTCAGGTATCGCGTAGACTCAAGCACTAGATCAGAGCCAATACAAACTCACCCTCATATGACCGAGGGCTTGACCATACCCCAAAATAGGACATCTGTACAAAAAGACCAAAGTGCATATGGTTATGCATTCGGAAGGCAAAAGAATGGAGCCCCGAAAGGGTCTAATCAGGCTTATTATGAGGCAAAAGATGGGATACCAGTTTTTAAGCATTTTGATCAAACAACTTTATTTAATTTACCAGGCGTAAAGGAGTTCTTGGATATTTCAATGTCTGTGCAAGCAATAATAATATCTCATGCATCACGAGCTCATGAAGAAAAAATTGATTCAAGTTATAGAAACGGAGGATTTGCCTATAAAATAGGGCAAAGATTCGCATCCCTACCTTCAGGCATAAATGTAGATACACCAAAAGTTTCAACACCAGGCTCTGGTAATGTAGAATATACTTATAATTGGTTAGTAACTGCATGTAGTGTAGATATTATTGGCTCAGCGATGAGGCAGAAAGTTACCTTTTCTCTTAGTAATAAAAAAGGATGGAATAGCCTTATATATAAAGATGCTCAGAGTGCTGGATCATTTATTGATAATTCTTATGGTAGTCAAAGTATATAATGAGTGCCATAGATTCAAAGATTGAAAATCTTAATAGGAAGATCGAACTTCTGTCAGACAAGATAGATTCCCAAAATATAGTGGGTGGGGATGGTATCTTAGTAAGAAAAAGTGGCAACGAATTTACCATTAGTAACAATGACGAAGAGTCAGTAGATGGAGTACATCCTTGGGCGTTACGAGCTACTAGATATAATGATAATACACTTTATTGGAGTACATATGGCGGGACAATCAACGGATTGTTACCAGATGGATTTACAAGGATAGGAGACATAAAAATAAGTGATAACGCCGTGAGGTATGTGTATTACGAAGCAAAGATAAATTTTCTTGGGCTAGAAGATATTAAAATAAGGATGTCTAAGGATTTGCCCGATACTAATAGGTATTTAGTGAAAAATGCCGCACCATTGGAAATAAGAGGTCTCATAGGAATGATTCAGGGCAGTGTTTTGTTATATCAAATTATTAGTACAAATTTAGAAATAAGGGTCGAAAAAGCATTTTCAGTTGAAAATTTAGATGGTGCAGTAGATAATTATTATAAGTTTGTAGTCAATGAGTAAGCCTGATTGGTACAACAAATCCTATACATATGGATTTGATTATATTTCTAGTACTGCTGGTGGATTAATCAACCAATTGGGCATAACAGCTGGGGATGTTGTATATTCGCCACATACACAAGGACCTACTAGAGTAGCCGCTACTTATAGCTATGACTTAAGAAGTTATTACACAGCCACAAGAACCGTTCCCTCTGCTGGTACTGCTGAGAGATTGAGGAGGACACAGACAACTTCTTCTTCCTCAATATATACATATTCCTATGTAACACATAGTACAAATGTCCATGAGTATGATACTGTATATGAATTTGTAAAAGAAATTACACTTAAATGGAATACATGGGAATTGCGGTACCTAAATAGATATGTGTCGACCTCTGACACTGAGCATTGGGCTACCAGTCAATATTATAAGACAATATTTTTGCGATCCATAAGAACCGTAACCTATACTCGACCTCAAAAAGAAACAAAAACGAATGAAGGAATATGGACTTGGAGGGAAGTAATAGGTCTGAGTGCGCAAACAGGGATATGGACAGATGGCGAGGTTTATACAATAAGATCACATGAAGTCTATAAATATGGCAGTTCCTATACATCAACATCATGGGTTCAGATAAAAACAAGACTTGAGAAGGGAAGTGGAACTATTCTCGACATTATAACTGGAAGCATAACAGCTGGAACGCAGACGTATCAAACATCTATAGGAACCAAATATTCGTATAAATTATTATCAACTATTGGTCAGTTTAATGGTCGGTCATTTTATTTTGCAGATAAAAATGGATTCGCTGAATTAAATATAAATTCTATTGGCAATGGGTTTTATACCTTAGATTTGTTTACTAAAAAGAAGTCTTTAGATATCATTAAAGGAAAAGAACAGGCATTACCGATTTTTTATAGTAGCACAGCTAATCAGCCCCCAGCCATGGGGACATTGACCACAAATTTAAAAACATATAAAGGAGTAACAAGCACAGGAACCGTCATAGTTTCCACAAAGTTTGAAAGTGATATATACTCAATAAAGTCCATTGATGATTCTTCATTGATCCCAAATTCTGAATTTGTAACAAAAGATATTAGTATATATAATACCTTAAAGCATGATGGAAATCTTGTCTTTAATGGAATGGGCAGGTATGATGCACAGGATAATGCTTGGATAGCAGCTCCAATATTGCAGTATATCACTGATGGGAAAAATGGGAACCTAGTTAAGAGGTTTTATAAGAGAATGAAGTATACTAGCATGACCCGCGATGCATATGTTACTGCGAGACAAGTAGAGTACGAGAATAATGATCACGAAAAAAAAGTTCCTTATTTAACTCAAGACCAAGACGAATTTGATCTGCCTGTATACCAAACATTTGAATATTCTAAAAAAGCTCTTACAACTGAGTTAGTAAATACAACTACAGTTATTAATGTAGATGGAAATCTTATTTATACCGATACAACTGATGCAATAATTTCAAAATATATCAGCGTAGAATCTACATATAAATTTGCACAAAAAACAAGTAGACATAAGTTGACCTCTCCTGAGTATTCACATGCCTTAAATGAACATCATTATGGCATGAATGTCATTACTAATAGAGACAAAGAACATTTCAGTCAAAGAGATGGTTTGATAACAGAAAGGACAAACAATAAATTTTCGCCAATTAAGAATGATGTGCCTCTACCAAGAGGAGTTTATTCTGAGTATATGATACCAATAAAAAATGCTTCATATGTACATACAGAACTTATAAATGATAAAATATATAGTTCCATATCAAGAAGTGTTCAGCTATATAAATTTGGTCTGCTGATAGCTCCACCACAAGGAACTTTTGATGATTCTAATTTAGTATTTAATGGGTCGTCTTATTACTTAACCACATATAATCAACCAGATAGTAAAAATTATATAAGTGAAGATTTGTCGCATATAAACTATACCTTTTTTCACCATAAAGGAAAGCCTTACCACCAGTCTGCTAATACTAGATATCAAATTAGTGCGACAATGAAGCATAAAACGGCAAATTATCTTTATTATTCAGATCAAACAGAACTTAATAATTCTAAATTTACGATAGGCGGCTCAGATCAAGCCTTACCATTGCAGAAATTTGGAATTAATAATCAAAATACATATTATAAGCTTAATAGATATGGAACAACTGCGTTTGTGGAAAATACATGGACTGAAAGTTTTAAGAAAAACCTTAGTAATACGACTATAAATTCTTTCACGGATTCAGAAGGCAATATTTATACTCTGACTGGTAGATTGACTGAGGCAGTTACAAGTACTTATATATCAACTAGAGTTTTAAGCTCCATCCAAACTGGAATCACATATTTAGTAGTAGGTGATTCATCTTTTGTATCTCAATCGCAAATGGGAAAGCCGAAATGGATTATAACAAATTTCAGCGATTTCTCGACAGGCAAGATAGCAACTTTGTATTGCTGGAGTAAGAGCGAGTATAGAACACAAAACAATGCATCGGTGTCTGATGACATTATGACGCATTATTCTAAAATAACTAAAACGGAAGTAAAGAATCTTACAGAAACAAGTAATTATACCGTATGGCAATATGATACTGGTTATAATGCTACTGAAATTAAGGGAGGACAATTAAAGAGTTTAGTAATTCACTGGGATACTGCAGGGAGCGATGGCTTATTTCATAGGACTAAATGGGCTGGAAAAGGACAAGAGCAGGAAGTAGAAAAAACTTACCATGATATGTTTAATGTCATAGGGCATGATAATCAGCCATGCTTCGTGTTGGGCTATAGCAAGAAAGAAAATGATGCAGATTTAAGCGCGGGATTTAGCTTAGATAATTCAGTTCCAATGATCATACAAACAGCTTCTGAATATGAAAAACCCATTAGAACTGTTCATATTGGCGATGGAATTTCAGCAAGTTATTTAGATTATAAATGGGGCATTAAAAATATAGAGAAGAAAAATTATACAACAAGTGATGTTGTTCTGGTAAGGGAAATTGTACCAGAGTATGAATTATTAGATAAAGAAGGAGTGTATAATGGGCATGAGCAGTTCAATGATACCTTTGCTAAATATAAGTTGCATGTCTTTAATGAAAAATATAATACTGGGATAACTTTTTAATTTGTTGAAATATGAAAAATAAAAATATTGTCGCAGGGGTTTGTGCGACTGAAAGATATACATATGCCCTTCCTAGTTTCGCAAGGAGACTTTCCTCTAGCATTTATGAGGCAAAAATTAGAAATGGGCACTTAGTATTTGTTGGAGACCAGTCAGAAGAGATAAGTAAAGTTTACAGTAAGTATATTGAGTCAGCATTGCCATGTAGTTGGACAAGTGAGCTTGTCGCTTTAGATGTAGATGATAAGGGTCTTAAAAATTATAAAGAAGATGCTCAATTTTTAATAGCTAAATTACAGAGCAAGTTGTTTGATAGAGCAAGGCAGTTAGATGCAGATTTTTATTGGTCTTTGGAATCAGATGTCCTAGTCGGTCACAATTCCTTACGAGTTAGCTTGGATTCTTTGCACTATGATAATAATTATTATGATGTATGCATGTGTTCATATCCATCACAAGGAGGTGGATCATTCCTTGGAGGATTTGGTTCTTATCAGCATGCAATAGCTGAGGATTTCTTGGCGGAAGAAAAAGATATCCCCAAGAAAACATTAGATAGATATACTAAGCTGAAGGAAAAATTAGATAATTCCCAACAGCAACCTAGTAAAAAAATATTAGAAGATTGGGAAAAGGTAAATGATGAGGTTAAAGCATGCCCACCCAAGGATAATGTATTTACATTAAATGGGAAAAAGTGGAGAAGAAGAGGCTGGATGGAATATGCCTACCCAGGAATAGGAAGGGGTGCACTCTTGCCTACTGATTGGGTCGGACTGGGTTGTACAATGTTATCAAGAAAAGCTTTAGCCTTAGCTCATTTTGATGGCTATGAGGGCAAAGGCACTCAAGATTTGTATGTTGGTTGGAAGTTTTGGAACCCAAATGATATTAAGATGTGCGTCAGTACTCATAGCATATGTGACCACATTATAAGGGGCAGGGATGGCGAAGAACAGCTTTGGGATAAGTTTACCCATGTCAGGGCTTTCCATGAACCAGAAGGGGAGTATAAGGGGCATCTAAGGCAAGAGCATCTACCATTCTATAATCATGTGTAATGAGGGTACTTGTTGCTTGTGAGTTCTCAGGGACTGTAAGGGATAAGTTTTCAGCAAAAGGGCATGAAGCATGGTCATGTGACCTGCAAGACACTCAAACAGAAGGAAATCATTATAAAGGATCAGTCTTTTCAATATTAGAAAGAGGCTGGGATTTAATGATAGCTCACCCCCCATGCACTTATCTTGCTATAAGCGGAAATAGATGGCTTAAGAATAAGGATGGCTCAAGAAATGAGCAAAGGTACAAGGATAGATGGGAGGCATTGGATTTCGTATGGAAGCTCATGCATTGTAATGTAGATAAAATATGCATAGAGAATCCCATATCTTGTATAAGCAGTGAGATCAGAAAACCTGACCAAATCATAGAGCCGTATATGTTCGGGCATGAAGCTCAGAAGCCTACATGTCTATGGTTAAAGAATCTACCATTATTAAGAGCTACTAAGTTTGTAGATAGAGGAGATTTTGTGATAGCAAAATCTGGTAAGCGAATGCCTAAATGGTACTCTGATGCTTTTAATTTACCAGAAAAGGAAAGACGCAACATAAGATCAAAAACATTCGATGGTATTGCACAAGCTATGGCAGACCAATGGGGTTAATTATTACCCTATAAAAAAAATATTTTTTTTCTTGACTGCCCCTCGTTTCGTAGGTTAAGGTGGCTTTCGTCATTATATTATAAAAAACCCCCTTGTAGGAGAAAGATAAAAACCTACAAGGGGGAACCATTACCACAATGAATAGAAAGTAAAAATAACCAAATGGATAAAAAAGAAAAAGTCAACACGAATGTGCCTCTTAATAAAAGGCTTCAGAATGTACAGAATAGCTTGGTGGGTGAAAAAACATCCAAGAACGCCTTCGGGAAGTATAATTACAGAAATGTAGAAGATATATTATCTGAAGTTAAACCGCTATTGGCAGCAAACCAATTAGTATTACGAATGACCGATCATCTATTAGAGATGGGCGGTGAAGTTTATGTGCAGGCTGATGTTATATTAAGTGATGCAAATGGAGAATTAATTGATGAACAGGGATATCCACAGGAAATAAATTCCATAGCTTTTGCTAGAGAGCCAAAGTCGCAAGGTGGAATGAGCCCTAGTCAAATGACAGGTTCAGCTAGTAGTTATGCAAGAAAGTATGCTCTTGGTGCAATGTTCTTATTAAGTGGTGAAGCCTGTCCTGATTATGCTTCAGAACTTGACAATATTCAAGAGTCGGTCAAGAGTCGGTCAACTCCCCAAGATAAGGATAAGGATAAGGATAAGGATAAGGATAATAAACTAAATAATAAAGAGACATTGGAAAAGGCAAAGGAAAGATTAGGTATTCAGCCCTTAGATGTAGTGAATTTAGGTGCGGATACTGATATTCCTTGCAATCAATTATCAGATAAAAAAATAAAAGATTTATTGGAAACGCAGTTTGATTATTTATTCAAACACAGAAAATTCCTGTTCGATCAGCATCCAAATTTCATTAAAGCAATGGAGGAAGTAAATGACCAAAGATAGTTTTATTAATCCCGTGTATTCTACTTATCAGCAACATTCGTTCTTTGATAATGTTATTGCATGTTGCCTATGTGGAGAAGGTATTAAGTATAAATTATCCCATAATGCGGAGCCCGTCAGGAAAGGTAGGTGTTGCAATGTTTGTAATATGGAAATTGTAGTACCTAAGAGATTTGGGATGCACATTATAAATATCAAATCCAATCAAAATGAAAATTAAATTATTCGGAAGGATATTATCTATTGAATTAATAAAACCTAATTGCCATTGGTATACTCAATTAGAGTTGTGCCAAATATTAGGAAGCAACAGAAGTGCTTGTTATATGTGGTGCAAAAGGAGTGGATTCAAAAGAAAGAAAACCCGAACTGCAAATTTTGAGTATTATATTTCTGATAAGGAAATAAACAAAAAAAAGAAATCATTGCAAATCAATAAAATAAATAAAAAACGCAAAAAATGAAAAGAAAAGTAATTAATGTAGATCTACAGCAGGAAATCGTTAAGCAATACCTTGATGGTTGGTCAATGACTGATCTTGCTGGATTATATAAAATATCACTCGAAAGCGTAAGGGATGTTCTAAAGGCATCTATGAATACTAAATCCCCATGCCAAGCTAGGAAAAGTCTGTGGGCTCAAAATAAATTTGTGCCTGTCCATCTGAAAGAACGCATAGATAAGGACGGCAAGAAAGGTAAACAGAAAAGTGGCATAGGGAATTTAAAAAGTATTCCCGTAGCTGCAGAATTAATCAAAGATCGAGATATTACTCATTCCGAATTAGGAAGAAAACTAAAAGTAAGCAGGGAGTATGTCGGTCAAATTGCGGAAAGTCTAGCAACGCATGGAGTAGATGTATCGAGAAATAATGTAGCACAAGGAAGAACCCCATCGAGGGGTGTGATTAAATGAATATATTCGTATTAGATTATTCCCCATGTCAGAGTGCTCAATATATGTGCGATAAACACATACCAAAAATGTGTGTAGAATCAGCTCAATTAATGGCTTGTGCCTTAATAAGTAATGGATGCCCGACCCATGAAATGCCTGTAACCAAAAAGGGAGAAAGGTATAAAGGTGGGTATAAGCATCATCCATGTGCCAAATGGGCGGGGGAATCGCATGCCAATTTCATTTGGTTGGCAACGCATGCAGTCGAGCTATGCAGAGAGTTCTTTCGTAGGTATGGTAAGACCCATGCTTGTTATGAGCCAATTATGGTCATGGCAAATAATGGGTTCTTCATCGAGGGTAATGCATTAACTCCATTCGTGCAAGCAATGCCAGATGACTTTAAGAATAGTGATACTGTGGTAGCCTATCGAAATTATTATAGCTTAGCAAAAAGATCATTCGCTAGTTGGGATAGATGTACGCATGGAAAACCTAAATGGTGGAAAGATGAAGTAATACCTCAATATGAAAGTAATACAAATTAAATTAATAAAAGAAGAAGTTCTACATCTTAGGAGAGGTGGAAAAATAGATCATTTCTATGAGAATGGTGCCATAAGAGTTCAATTAGTGGGACCACCAATACAACCAAAATCAAATAATAAATAAAATGAGCGTAAGTCAAAATATAACCGAAGGTACAGTTAAATCAGTATCTCAAATCAATGAATATAGACCAGGAAAGAGGCTTTTAAATTTTAAGCTTCTTACAGATGACCAGTATCCTCAAATGTATGAGTTTACTATGTATGATAATGCTATTGATAAGCACCTCAATAAAATCATTGATGAAGCGAAGTTAAAAGTTCAATTCAATATTAAGAGCAGAGAGTATAATGAAAGACTTTATTTCTCATTAGTGCCTTGGGCGATTGAAGTTTTAGATTCAGTAAACACAGAGGTTAACCAAGATACGGACATCGAAATAGATGAAGATGTGCCCTTTTGATATGAGTAAAGAAATAGATTTCACAGATTTCAGAAAGCCTGACCATAGTCTCAAGCCCGCCACATGGGATCAAACATTTGTGTTTGATATTGAAACGATGGGAGATCATAAAAAAACCCTGCAATTTGGGAAGCCATACCCGAATTTTCAGGAACCAAAGTATGGTAACACTAAAGACCCTGATAAGAGAAGAGCCTTTAGAGAACTTAAATATAAGGAGTGGGAAGAAGGCGAAGCTGATTGGTGGAATAAGCAACATGATAGGTCAGCTCTTTCTGCTGTAACAGGTAGAGTAGTAGCTATTGGTTATTTGTTTCCATACGCTGGTACGACCGAAAATAATCTTTGGGATATGATGCACATCGAAGGATTAACCGATGTAGGCAATCATGATATCGAAGAGGCAAGAATCTTAGCAGATTTTTGGAGTAGGTTTAGTTCTGCGACACATTCATATGGTCATGTAATAGGACACAATATTGAAGAGTTTGATTTAAAATTCTTAATACAGAGGTCTTGGCAGTTGAATGTCCCTGTGTGCCCAACCGTGTTCAATGGTAGGTATTACCACAAGAATGTAGTTGATACCATGAGGGTTTGGACACTAAGAGGATTCCAACAAATGATATCATTAAATAACCTATCAATGATATTAGGTGTGGGTAAGAAACTAGATAACTATGAAGCTACTCAGTTCGCTAAAGATTACCTAAGCGGTGATAAGGATACTGCGGAATATTATCTAAAGAATGACCTAGATTTAGCTTATAAATGTTATAGCAAAATGTATAAATTATGATCCATAAGAATAGTAAGAAAGCATTAGAAGAAGAAAAAGATAAATTAAGTAAGCGTTGCAAGGCGGTGGTATTCGCCTGTGATATGCTAGGTGTGGCAACGGATAGACAAATTAAGGATTATTTGAAATTGCCAGATATGAATGGAGTGCGACCTAGGGTTACCGAGCTTATAAAGCTCGGGCTCCTTAGTGAGCATGACTCTGTTAAATGCGATATCACAGACAAAACCGTAAGGCGTGTAGCTCTTACAAAACCAAATAAAGATCAATTAGAATTATTTTAAATTATGAAACACTTAGTAGAATCCTTCCCTTATAAACCTAGGCAGACAGTATATTATGTTCGTGATAATGCAGTGCATAAAGGCATAATTGTATCATCCGAGGTAAAGTGCATCTGTAGAATAGTCGATACGGATAATGTATTAATTGATTATTGTAATGTAAATATATTACCAGATAGCGAGGTTAATAAGAATGACCCTGTAATACACTCAGTAAGCAGTGAGGATGTGCATTTTATGTATGAGTCATGCCAGTATGAGTATGAGAAAATATCCGATAAGGAGTATAATATAGCCCTAGATAAATTGGAGCCTTATGCAATTTAGGAGATTAAATATGGTAAGATTTAATGAAGAGTATAAGCCTAAACCTGCAAGCACTTTTGCGATACAGGAACAGGAGATGAGAATGTTGCATATGTGTGTTTCCTTTGTAATTATTGCAAAGGTTGGTATGGCTGAACCTGGCGACAGGGATAATGTCATAGAAGCCATGGAGCCATATGTGGAGCTAAGAGAAAAGCTAAAGTTAAAGCTTAATGAAGCTGGCTTGGATATTGAAGACCTATGAAAATATTTACCGATACCACAAAATGGGATGACATATGGTTTAGGAGCTTAAATCCAAATCTAAAGTTAATCTATCTGTATATCTGCGATCGTTGCGATCATGCAGGTATATGGGAATTTGATAGAGAGCTATTGGCTTTGCATACAAAAGTTGATGTAATAAATGAAAAGGAATGGCTCGATATGTTTTACCCAAAGATTGTAGAATTACCTAATGGGAAATGGTGGATAAAGAATTATATACAATTTCAGTATCCAAAAGGTATAAATCGCAGGACTAACTTCTTCGACCCTGTTTATAAATCATTAGAAAAGAATCAGATAGATACAAAGCAGTTTGAGCAAATGTCTCTCGATCTACCTGTTGATAATAAACCGTCGTATGACGAAACAATAAAGAAGTGGAATATTATCTGCGAAGGATTGCCAAAGGTTTCCAAGATGAATGACAAGAGGAGACGATTGGTCAAGAAAGCAGAAAAGAAGGTAGTATTAGAATCACTATTTTTAAAAATCAGAGAATCAGACTTTCTGATGGGTAAAAAGAATGATTTCATGGCTTCATTCGATTGGGCATTAAAGGATGATATAATAGATAAAATAATGGAAGGTAATTATGACAATGAAAAGAATAGGAGAGTTACTCAAGCCGACGACCACTCAGGTGGCTTCTAAGGGAGAGATAAGAAATCTAGGAGAAAAGCAATGCAATGAGTGTGGGGCAGTTGTACAGGAATTTGTACAGGAGTGCATAGCCCCTGATTTTAATCTATGGTATCCTTATTTCCCTGTATGTAAGCCATGCTTGGCAAGGTTGGAAGAGGGAGAGAAGAAGGAGGTCATAGATGTAGGCAGTAGGTTGGAGTCGGAGTTTGCTAGTATCTGCCCCCCTGAGATGTTAGAGACGGATGCTAGTAGGCTTAATCAAAAGGCTCTACAGAAAGCATTAGCGGAAAAACTGAATAGGAAGGGAATCTTGTTGCATGGATCGACAGGAACTGGAAAAACTCGCATAATGTGGCTAATAGTAAGGGAACTTATAGTTGCAAGAAGCATGAGTGTTCGAGTCTGTAATTCAGGTGAGTTAAAGGAGCAGATGATAGAAGCATATAGACAGAAGCTATCTCAGCAAGATATGATGAGTAAGTTGTTGTCATGTGATGTTTTATGCATTGATGATCTCGGTAAAGAGAAGATGACAGATGCGTGGAAAGAGATGCTTTTTAGCGTAATTGATAAAAGAACCATCTATCATAAGCCTATGATCATAACTACTAATTATGTTGGGAAATCATTCTCAGAATTGTTTACAGATAAAAATATGGCTGACCCCGTAATAAGAAGACTCCGTGAGTTTTTTGTAGACATATCAGTTTAAGAGACATTAAAGCTTATGTGTGAAAGACGCAGAAATTATAGAATCAATCAACGATGGCTACCTACACTTTTGGATGAATCCAAAAAAGAAATGGAGGAACAATATTTATGAGGCGGTCAAGACTGAGACCAATATCGAAAACCAGCACGAGGTCGAAGCTACTAAAGATTTACCAGGATCGGAAAAAGATTTTCTTAGGCAAGTCGGATTGTTGCGAGATATGTAAGGCAAGTAATATCCCATTAGACCTCCACCATATTCATGGAAGATATGGCAGTAGTCCCGATGGGGAAGGAAACCTAGAACACAATTTAATAAACCCAAATACTTTTATGGCTTTATGCCGATCATGTCATGATACAGTACACCGCCAGCCGTCAGTTTCAAGAGAAAGAGGATGGCTCGTATGAGCCTAATGTCCTTCATAATGCTTTTAATGATTGTAAGTTTAATGACCCATTGGCTCTACAAATAGAGACTGAACTCTGTTTGGCGGTGGGTTATGCCCTAGATGTTGTAGATATGGCAACGGATTCAGAGTATTCATATACTACCGCAATGTGTAACGGTGGGTGCTAGACCAGAGCCTCAGCATATGGCAACGGATTTTGACATTGTGCTTGAGGCAGAAAATTGGTCGCCACCTACAACCACAGCCCAAGCAAGCCTCAGAATATTGCACAATGCACAAGGCAAAGCATTTATTGGGAAATATGCAAATAGCAAAGCAAAAGCATTACAAAAAACATTACAAATATTATTAGCACCACATAAGCCCAGGCAACCACTGGATGGAGCATTGAAAGTAGATATAACATATCGAATGGCATACAGAAAAACAGAAAAGAAAGAAAATTTGAAACATGATTGGATGCCTCATGATACAAGACCAGATGCGGATAACTTATTGAAGCTATTATTAGACTCAATGAACAAAGTTTTTTGGCATGATGATTCACAAATCTCACACTTATCTATTTTCAAACAAAGAGGGCATAGACCTCACATACGCATCAAGATAAGCAAATTGTAATCTGGGTCTGACTTCTGGAATCCAGGAATTGCCTGATAAAAACTGCATTAGCTAATGCATTGTAGCAAATTGTAGCAAATTGTAGCAAATGCATGATTTAAAAAGCTAAAAAAGTGCGTCAGCTGTCGTGAGCTTCTC
>ERZ807291.4014-NODE-4014-length-20025-cov-5.605208_pt1 | contig 20025 bp, 21 predicted proteins | sample MGYA00521257_ERZ807291 | MGnify/ENA primary metagenome ERZ807291 (study PRJEB31413, sample SAMN03169783) | marine metagenome | biome: Marine; feature: Water; material: Subsurface seawater | place: North Sea | collected 2011-04-28 | depth 1 m m ... | reverse complement strand
CATTAAAAATTACATTAAAAATTACATTAAAAATTACATTAAAAATTACATTAAAAATTACATTAAAAATTACATTAAATTTGTTTCCACTCAGATTTAATTATTTTTAAAGTATTAAATTTTACATAATGTAATATTTCAGATTTAATATTTTTTAAATAATCAAGAGAAAGATTGCATCTATATGAAAAATTCGATGATGCAGCTTCATATACATTTAAGTAATGTTCAAAATGTATAAGTTGTTCATATTTTTTATAATCAATTTTATTATAATTTTTAACTCCTGGAAGAAAAGGATAATTTAATTTTTTTACTTTATTATATTTATTAAGTATTTTAACAATTAATCTCATATCATGATTAATAGTTAAATTAAATTCATGTTTTGTAATATAATCAATAGAATATTCGATTGCATTATTTATTTTATCATTTTCTTTAATTTGTTTTGTAACTATATCTTTTTTTAAACTTGACAAATATTCAGGACTTATTTCTTTGACTACTTTATTTTTTTTAATTTGTAAATTACTAAAAGGTAGATTTTTTTTACATTGAGGACAATGTTCTTTTGCATATTTTTCTAAACAAGATTCATGATAATTATGAATACAATAGAGAGCATCATTTTTTTTACAACGCACTAAACTGAAACATATACTACATATTTGAGTATTTCTATAATACTTTTGTATGATAGAAGCACTTAAATCGAAATTCATTTTGTTTAATTTAATTATTTAATTATTTAATTATGATTTTTTTTGCAAATTAACCAATTTGTAATTCAAATAATTCAACCAATTTCATATAGTATGGTAAGACAGTATAATAATTTGTAGAATTATTAACATCAATACATTCTTCTAATCTTTTAAAAAAGTGTTCTTTCCCTTTTGATTTAAGCCAATTCATATCATCATTTGTAATATAATAATCCATACACCATGTTAAAGAATGACCACATGATACAATTAAATCATATATGTCAATGTCTGGTAAATTATTAGTTTTACTATTATCAAATAAGTAGTTTGAATACATTTCATGTTGATATTCTTGTATTTTAAATACAATTGAATCTAATATTAAATCATAATCTTTCAAAAAAACAAATCCAGCGCTCAATTCAACAGTTGAGTATTCCATTCTTTCACATAGGGAATCCATGTTTTACTTTATTGTTATTCAATTTATTTTACTTTATTATTAAATATTAAATAAATTTGTAATTTTATTTTATTGTTATAAATTAAGAATGGAAAATAATAACTACTACTACTACAACCAATACAATAATAATGTAAATCCTGAAATAATAAATGTAAAAACTGTTCAATTAAATTATAAACCTTGTTTGAGTCCAAATACTATATATACAATACCTACTGGTAGAATTGAAAAGAAAAAAGAACAATTTGTAAATATATATGATTCAAATTTTGGTGGATTACTTGGAACTCAAATGGGATTAAATAAAGTAAATAATTAAATTAAATTTATTTATTAATTAATAATAATGGAGCTTATTAAAAAAAGTACTGACCCAAATTCTGAATATTTTAAGATTAATAAAGAATATTCAGAAGTTATTCATAATATAACAAGAGAGCGCCAATTTAATAATTTCATAGGAGGATTACCTATTACATTAGAAAGAAAAGATGTATTTTCTTTAATGTCAAAAGATATAAAAGGTAATTATAGATATTCTGTTACTCAAAAAGCTGATGGAATTCGTGTTCTTTTATTTGCTCATTATAAATCAAGTAATGGGGAAAGAAAAATATGTTTTGTAGATCGTAAAAACAATTTTTATAATTTAACAACAACTGCTCGCGAGGAACTACCAACATTTAAAGGACCAAAAATGTTAATTGACGGTGAGTTAATAATTTATGATACGAATAATGAAACAGTAACAGACATGTCAAAAAAATATTATAATATTAAATCATATTCTTTTATGGCTTTTGATATTCTTTATGGACCAATAGAGATTGACTACTCGGGATCATTTGATGAAAAAAAATTAAATATAGGAAGTGAGGGAGCAATGGCTGGTCCAATTGGAGGTAAAAAATGGACTTATACAAATAGATATGATATATTATATTTATTAATTGTTCCTCATGAATTAAATGATTTTAGACCAATATTAAGTTTATCTTTCATTAATTGTTCATGGTTTGTTCCAGAAGTAAAACAAATATACTCGATTGGAGCTTTAAATAGAAAACAAGAATTATATTCAAATAGAGGATTTTTCCAAAAAAATTTAGTTGAATATAGAACAAATTTTTATAACTTAATTAATGAATTAAGAAACAAAAAAGCCCAATATATACCAATACAATTAGATGGTTTAATATTTACCCCATTTGACACAGAATATGTTATTGGAGGTGCGTGGAAAAAATTTTTAAATATACAATATAAATGGAAACCAGTTGAAGAACAAAGTATAGATTTTTTTATTGATTATTCTAAAAATAATGTAATATTAAAAGTAAAAGCTGGTGATAATTATATACCATTTACAATTAAAAGAGATGTTCCATATCCATCTGAACCATTTAAAAAAGTTAAACCTGGTGTAATAGGTGAATTTATATATAACGTAAATAAATTTCAATTGAAAAATCTAAGAACAGACAAAACAGAACCAAATTCAATATCTACTGCAATTAATGTGTTAAATTCAATAAAAAAACCAGTTAATATAGAAATTATAAAGATGTTTTTTATAATAAATAAATTAAATGAGAATGGATTAAAACAATTAATGCAATATTCATCAAAAAACCAGTTATTAACTTGTGCAATAAATAACAATAAATTAAAAATTATATCTGACCAGATTAAAACTAAAATAGAACATAATTTAAAATTATTTAAACAAAATTCAGATTATGAATATGAAATTCGATTAGGATATATTGAGAATTCTAGATATCAAACAAATTTATCATTTAATTTATATAAAAAAATAATAGATATTCTTAGTATTAATAAAATAGAATTTACTTATACACCATTTATAGATTTATATAAAAATGACATACGTAGTAGATATATTTATTTAAATAAAACAATAAAGCCTAAAATAATTGGGAATGTTATTAAAAAAAGTATAGAGAATATTAATATAAATACTAACTTTCTATATAATTTTGATTTAAGATTTGCTTTATCAGAAGAGAAAAATACACGGGAAGAAGTTAAAGAGGATAATTATGATTTAAAATTAGAGAAAAATAGATATTCATTTAATTTAGGTATAATACAAATTGATTGTACGGAAATAAGAAAATATGATTCTAATTTATCTAAATTTGGAAGTTCAAATTATCAGGTCGAAATTGAAATTATTGATAGAAAAGCAAACTATTCAGATATATTAAATATATTAACTAAATTTCTTTCATTGGTTAATTAGATTAATTATATATAATTAATGGTGAATTATCATTAACAAATTTTAGAATCTTATCAGGACACATCCATATATAATCCATTCCAAGTTTATTATTTATAAAAAATGATTCTTTAATTGGATTTAATAATAATGATATTGTGTTTAAAGTAATATCAAGTGTTGTATCAGGAGATTTAACCTTTTCAATTGGACTTAATGGTCTTGTAGATAATAGTCCTGTTTGTATATTATAATCAAAAATAAAAAAAATAAAATCATTTATTTTAATATTATTACTCTGAATAAATTCTTTCGATATAAATACTTTATTAAAATCTAAATCAAAATCTTTAATTTGTGTATTATCAAACCCAAGAGTATAATAATTTGTTTTTTTTGTTTTACTTATCAATTGTAATACAATTTCATTATCAGGACTACTATTATACCAAGTTTTAATAGAGCCATTTTCTGGAACAAATATTAAGTATATATCTTTGGACTCTAATATAAGTTCTGCTGATGATTTTATTACATTTGTTTCAAAAACAGAGAATTCAATTTTATCATCGGATATAAAATATGTAGTCTCCAAATCATTCATAATTCTTATACGGTCTTTAAATTGTTCTTGCATCTTTCTATTATGGTATAATAAATCTATTACATAGTATTTATCATTATATAAATAACCATTAAAAATAATTGTATCACCTATATTTTCAATTAAACTTTTAGATTTTTTTACTCCATAATTATTAATAAAATAACTACTTTCAGGAGTTATAACTAAATAATAATTTTCAGATTTTTCTGGAACACTTGTTACATAATAATTAAGTATTTCAAAAGAATTTATATTATAAAAAGATAAACTTAAATATTCTTGAATGTCAATAAGTGATTTAATTTCTGTTAAATTATTTAAATTAAATATACTTTTAATTTCATTATTTGATTTAATATTTCTAATTATACAATTAATTAATTGTTCTTTTGAAAATGATTTTAATCCTGGAAAATAACGAGAGTCTCTTTTCATTGAATCTCTATTTACAGTTATAATATTACCTGTATCTAACTCTTTTACAGTAAATATTTTTGGTTTAACACCTTTAAAAGATATAATTTCAACATCTTTATAAATTCCATTAATTAATACTTTTGTAATAGACCCAATAGACAAACTTCCAGGAACTAATATACCACTTCCAAGGTCTTCCTTAGAATTTACCCTATATTCAATTTCTTGTGATTTGTTTTTTGGAAATCCACTTATTAAATATTCTTTCATAATCTCTTCGGACTTTTTTGATTTAGCTGCACAGCATGGATAATATAAATTATCATTTCCTAAAACTCCCATAAAATCTAAATATTGTCTTGACTCCGGGCATTTACCTTTCCATGAATATGGTAATGGTCTCATACCTGGAAATCCTGGTCTAGGGTCTCTTGACCTACATACTTCCGTTGTTGAACCAGGACGTTTTGGAGGAGAATTTCCTGAAACGGTGTTTTTAGCAGATTTAAAGTCTTCTTCTGAATAATCTAAACTTAAATTAAATAAATTTGTATTAGTTTTAAAAATCTCAGAAAATACATTCCGAACTTTTTCAAAATATACAGTATCTAACTGTTTTAAATTATGATTAACTGTATTATTACAAATATTATTATTAATATCTGATAAATTACAATAACTCATTGACATTTGAAATGTTCCATGTTTATGAATTTGTAAGCTAATCTTTATTCCGGATTCAGGAATAATAATGCATTTAATTTCCTCTCTTGTGATTGTTTGATATTTTGTTTCTTTACCCTCTGAGAATTCCCAATTAATAATTTTAATTTTAATTTTATTTATTGGACTATTTACATTTATTATTTGTTTATTTTTTATTGTTTCAATTACAGTAAATTCTCCATCTACTAATCTACCTGAACTATTATATGGACTTATTAATTCATCTAATTTATTAAAATCGATTGAATATTTGTCTTTAATTTGCCATAAATTAAATTGACTGTTCATTGAATGAACATAACTCATATTTTCAATAATAGAATATTTATTATATTCACTTTTAGTTAATTCATTAAATAATTTAAGATTAATATACTCGGATGAATTAATATTAATTCTATCTATTAATTTTGAATATAGATTGTCTCTTAATTCTTTTGAATATGGTACATTTATTAGATTTATTAATCCATTTTTACTTATTCTTATTGATGTCTTTTTATTATTATCTAACTCATATGTTAAAAAAATATTATTACTAAATTTTGTTGTAGCAGTAGAATATTCTATTTTTGCTGGTCCTCTTTTTTTAACAACATCTAAATATGATATATTTGTTAATACATTTTTATCTGCAAAAATTTCACCGTTTTTAATACTAATTGAGTTTTTTCTAATCAAAAATTTATTAAAAATGTCAAAATTTTGATTATTCCATGCTTCCTTTAATTCATTTAAATTTCCATCATATGTAGAATTAACAATATAATAATATATACCTTCCAAAGTTAATAACAAACTTTTTTTTTCTGGATATGGACAGTCCATTTTATGATACTCTGGACTACTATTATTGCAATTGTAACAATAACAAAAATTTTCAATAGGACCTAAGGGAGGTCTATTATAACTTGTAGAATATCTTGTATCACCGCTTATAATTCTTTCATTATATGATAATTGAGTAAATGCAGGTAAATCAGATTCTTCTATCTGATTTATATCATCATCAAATGTAAAATCTATTTTAAAAACCTCTTTTAATAAATCAAGATTAATAAGTTCCTCTTTTGTATTTAATTTATTTATAAATGAATTTATTCCATATACATTAATTTGTGTAGGATTAATAACACTTTCCATTATTATTATTATTTATATTTTTTTTTAATAAATTAGTTTAAACTATTTAAAAAAATTATTTAATTTATATTAAAATGAACAATGTATTAACAGAGTTTAATAATACACTTGATGAATTTATTACAAAGTTAATAAATCAGTTTCCTGATGAATATAAATTAAAAACGTATTATAATACATTTAAAATTACAAAAATGTATGATAAGTCATTACCCATAAAAATTTTTATGGGTGGTTGTCTAAAATTTACAGACCAAATTAAAAATAGAGATTCAGAATTTTTTATACAAACAAAAGAATTTGTAACAAAATTAAAAAACTGTACATCATTTAGTGATGATATTGGTTTAGTTAAATACTGGGAAGATTTAAGTGAAATATCTAAAAAATCTATTTGGGATTATGTTCAGACATTATATATTATAGGAGAAATGTATATTAAAAAAGATACATCTATTATAAATAATATTAATAATATATATAATAATTTATCACATGATGAATTTGAAAATATAAATAAAAATAATAAAATTACAGATTCTCTTATTTCTAAAATAGTTTAGTTTAGTTTAGTTTATTAAATAAATTTAATGTAAAATAAAAAATACTTAATAATATAAATGACAGACTTTTGGTTAAATAATCCTAAGGTATTATTAAGTGATTTTTGTAATTTTAATCCATTTACGACTGGTAATTTAAATGATAAATTAAATGCATACACTAGATTTATAATAATTGTAATATTAGTGATTTTTTGTATTACAAAAGAAGTAAAATATTTAATAATAGGAGTTATTTTTATAATTTTAATAATTATAGCATACATTAAATATTCCAAAGATAAATTTGAGATACAAAAACCGTTAAGAGAATCAGACTATTTTAATACAGAGAAAATAATAAATAATCCATTAAAAAATGTTCCAATAACAGATTATGATAAAGAACAAAAATTTTCAAAAGCAAGTGATTCAGGAGACATGAATAAATTTATAAACGGTAAAATGTTTCAAACTTCATCAGATTACATTTTTGATAAAAACACAAGACAATATTATACAACATCAAATACAAGTGTTCCAAATGAACAAGGAGAATTTGCAAGTTGGTTATATTCAACAGAAAATAATTGTAAATCCGGAAGTATAAATGCTTTTAGACCCGGACAAACAATTGAAAATCAAAATTGTACTGGATTTGATGTATCTGTTCCAACAAATTTTGGAAAATTATAATTAAATAAAATAAAATTTATAAATAAAATAAATATATAAATTAAATGTCAGTTGAAACTGTTGATAACTTGGGTAATGAAGATTATCTAACATTTGACCAATGGACCAGAAAATATAATGATGCAAGTTCCGAAGCACAAAGTTCTGATTTATCAACACAGCCTATGAAATATTACATAAATTCATTAAATAATATATCAGCAACTTCCGAACCAAATTTAGCCTTTACACCAATTGGTAATGCCGGTGTTACCAATATACCAAATCTTTATGATAGAGCTTTACCATCAAATTTAAATAGAGGACGTTCATCTACATATACATTTCCTCATAGTACAAGTGCTTTTATTGGTTCAACAAATAATATAAATAATCTTAATACCGACCTTGATTTAACATTAAAGGCTGGATTAACACTAAGAGCGAAGGGTTCAGAAAATGATTTATCTGCTGTACAATATCCACATTATGGTGATTTATCAGTAGCATCAGAAGTTGTAAGTAATGCGGGACAATATTGGAATAATTCATTATCTAATAGATTAAATCAAGATATTCTTGGATTAAATGAAACAATGAATTCAGAATCACAAGGAATTGGAGGTAATTATTCTTTATTATTTAATCAAGCTGGTATATCAACCAGAAATGCTATGATTAATTATCAAAATCCGGGAGGTAAAAGTGGTGCTCAGTTAAAAAATAGTAATTAAAATGTTAAAATAATATTTAAATAAAAAAAAAAGTATTATTATAATATAATGGTTGAGACAGAAACTATATGTAACTTATGTGATGATAACAGAGGTTCTGCTGAATTTTATTATATAGTTGATCCAGTGCAAAATAATCCTCAATATAATTTCCCTGCTACTGGTACTAATTCAAGTATTGGATTAAATACACCAGGTGAAGTAATCGAAGTTGATTCGATGTTAAAAAGAATACCCGATGTATTAACTGATTGTATTCCTCCAACTCCAACTTATAATTATAATAATTCAAATGAAAATAATGTTAATTTAGAAATAGTCGGTTTGAATTATAATAATAATGTTATTCCAAGTAATCCCATAGATTCTAATGTTATTGAAACTGGTGGTGTTGGTGGAATTCGAAATTCTGAAACAGTAATAAATGATCCTGGACAGTATTTATTACCAGAATATACAAGAAGACCAGGTGCAGCTAAGGATTTATCTAATATTAATTGGCAAGCTGGATTTTCTGGTAATGTAGATAATTTATATTCAAATCCACAAAATTTAACATATGTTATAGAAAGAATGTCCTTAGAACGTGGAGGTTTAGATTCAAATCAATTAATAAAAAACACATGGAATAATTCAACTAACCAAAATAGACAAGGTCCATTAAATTTAAATGGTTCTCATAACATTCCAACATGTCTTAAAACTGCTAATATGCAACCATATCCAACATCTGCACCATTTGGATTAAGAGGTCCAAAAAAATGGGAACACTTTGATGACATTGATGTAGTATCAGCTGGTATAAGTAGTCCTCAATATGGAAATAATAATCAATTACCATTTAATGTAAATGCTCCATTAAATAATGGTGGATGTAATATTACATCCGAAGTAAAAAATAATTATTGTAATAGTGAAGAATTAACAGGTAATGGACAAAATGATTGGAGTATATATCAACCACAGGGAATTTAAATAATAACTTACTTTTAAAAATTAAATTATAATTAATTAATTTTATTAAAATATTAATTAATTATAATATGTTAATTGGTGGCGCAATTATGGGTGTTACAGCTATTGGCTATTTTTTGGATAAATCAAATAATAAAAATAATTCCAATAATGAAAATTTTGATGAATATAATTGGAAAAATGTAGAATCATTTGAAAATAATCATTTAGAAGCTACAAGTATAGAAAGTCCCAGTAATATTAATGCTATACATAATGCTGGTAATCCACCACCTGATTATGAATTAAATACAAATATAAGACCAGTAGAAGATTTTGCTATAAATAATATGGTGCCTTTTTTTTCTGGTTCTGGAACAAATCAAGATATGAGAGGAACTGGTGTAGCAGAATCGAATTGGAACTCAAACGATTTTAATTTAGGTAATTTAAATGAAACACCAAATTATACAACTCTATCAAATTTTACTGGAACAGATTATACTTATCAACACAAAAGAGAAGCACCCGAAATGTTTTCTCCATTAGAAAGAAGAGACCGTTCTTCTTTACCAGTTGATGACCCATCAGGAGTAAGACATTTAAGAGATAGATATACAACAAGTATTTTACATAAAAATGAAATGACACCATTTGAACAAATAAAAGTTGGTCCTGGAATTAATATTAATGCAGAATCTCCTACAAGTGGTATGGGATATAATGCAGGTCTTACAACAGAAGTTAAACCTACTAATGTAGGGGCATATAATAAACATCAATTTGTAGGAAGAGTTGCTGGTACAAAATATCAAGCAAGTAATTTACCAACAAGTATGCCAGGTATTGGGAAAACATATAATGAGAATACAGGAAAAGAAGAAATGTATGGTGTTCCAAGCTTAAAAGGTGGTTCTGGAAATAGATATTACACACTTGAAGATAGACCTCTTGGAAATCAAGCTCCATCCGAAGTACATGGACAAATGCATTATTCTCCTGTTATATTACCATCTGCTACTGATAAACGAACTTTAACTAATGTACAATTTGGTTCTACAATAAATGTTAGTAAATAAATTTAATTTAAAAAAATATAATTATATAATATTAAATGTCGTTACTTGGACCTAATTATGTTTTAGAATTAGACTCGGCAAATCCTGGGTCTGGTCCTATTGCTACTGCTACATCAATTGCTCCGGATGTTAGAGGAGACACTTATATGTCAATGGATAATAATATAAGGTCTAAAATGGATAATAATTTTATACCTACAATTAATGCACAAAATGAAAGTTCTCAACAGTATGTTAATGATAAATATGTTAATTTTACTGGAAGAGAACAGATAAGTCCGACTGTTGTAGAACAAGTCGGTTTAAAAGGTGATATAGTATGGGAGAATTTAAGTATAAATGATGCAAAAACTACTACAAACGAGACAACAAATTTCAGTTACTCTGGTAATGCAGAAAGAGAAGAAATTGGAAGTAATTGGTGGAGATATTCCGATGCACCTAAAACAACTACAAATGAGACAACAAATTTCAGTTATTCTGGTAATGCTGAAAGAGAAGAATCTGGAAGTAATTGGTGGAGATACTCCGATGCACCTAAGACAACAACAAATGAAACAACTTTATATTCATATTCAGGTGACGCAGCTCCTGTAAGTTCATTTAATCCGACAAATAGGGATGAATTTGATGGAGATGGTTATACATCTGGTGTTACTAATTGGGGACAAGGTGGTATAACTTTGGTAGAAGATTATGTTCCTGGTCCAAATGGTTCAGTTAATATACAATTAGACCCGGATGAGAAAATTGGATATACACTTCTTAAAGATGACTCGGATTCTATACATGCAACTGGTTCTGGTACATATTCGCAGGTAACACCAAATGCTACACATTATCAACAAATAGATAAATCTTTAATAGGAGAATTAATGACCCCAGCAAATAAAAATATAGGTATTGATGATAGACAAGTTTCAAATTATGTTATTAATAATTTAACAGAAAATCCATTAAGTATTTATAGAACAAAAGAACACAATAATTCTAAAATACCCTCATTTTTTGTTAGTAGTAACCCAACCCAATTTAATTCTATAAATCAAAATACAGTAGAATATTCTAAATTAAAAAAGTATAATCCTCCGGTTGATAATATAAATGTTTATGATAATAATTTATATAATGGTAATTCTTCAATTGTTATGAATACATATGGACAAGAAAATAATAATATTGAAAATCCTATGTTATTTCAAAGTAAAAGTGTAAATAATAATAATTCATATTTAGGTAAAGCATATTCAGGAAATGCTGTTAATTCCGGAGTACTTTTAGATTCTGATTTTGCAGAATCAAGTAGATATTTAAATAGATTTGAAAAAGGTAGTTGTTTAAAAACATTTTAAATAATTTAAAGATTGTACTGTTATAATTAATATATTAATGAATGTCATTAAAAAAAATTTTAAAAAATATAGAAAAAGATAATCCAGGACCATTTAGTAATTTTTTATTGAAAGAATTGCGTTTCGAAGATTATAAAAAAATGAAATTAAATAATAACATGAGTACTAAATTACCTAATATTCAATTAGTTGATTCAAATGATGAAGATTCTATTGAAATTAATAATGATACTAATACTAATCTAAATAATATAGATTTAATACAAGACTCTGATTTAGAATCTATATCAACCGCAGAAAATGAAAATGTTACACCAATAAAAACAAAAAAAAATGGTAAAATGCCGTTTATTCAATCAGATGAATTTAAATATTTTTCTAATAATGTTAAACAAAAACCTATAATATCAAAAAACAATGAATCAGATTCAGACCCAGAACCTGAATCTGACTCAGAATCTGAACCAGAATCAGAGCCTGAATCAATTAAAACTAATAAACCTAAACTAAATTCACGAGAAAATGAAAAGAAAAAACAAGAATTATTAATAAAATTATTATCATTGGAAAAAAAAGGTGTAACTTTAACAAAAAGTTATTCATTAAAAAGTTCATTAGAAGAGTTAGAATTTGAATATGAGACACAGAGATATTCAGCAGAAGTTGATGCGAGTGTTCATTTTCAACAAAAAATTTTAATGGCTGCAATAACTGGTGTTGAATTTTTAAATAAAAAGTTTGACCCAATTGGCGCAAAATTAGAAGGATGGTCGGAATCTGTTATGGATAATATAGTTGATTATGAAGAAATATTTAAAAAACTTCATGAAAAATACCAAGAACGTGCATCTATGCCACCTGAATTACAATTATTAGTTACTCTTGTTGGAAGTGGGTTTATGTTTCATTTAACAAACACCTTATTTAAAAGTTCTTTACCCGGTTTAGGTGATGCACTAAAAAGCAATCCAGATATTATGAATAATATAATGGGTGCAATGGGAAAAGCTATGAATTCATCTCAACAACCACAAATGCCTATGCAGATGCCACAAATGCCTATGCAGATGCCACAAATGCCTATGCAAATGCCACAAATGCCTATGCCATCTCAGTCAACTAATGATATGTCAGGTCCATCAATGGATTTAAGTTCTATGATGAATAAATTTCAAAATGGTCCTCCTCAACCAATGTCACAACAAGCACCAAAACAAGTAGATAACGAATCTGATAGATTTTCTATTGCAAGTTCATCTGAATTATCAGATATAAAAAGTATTTCAATTTCAAAAAGTGGAAAAAAAAGTAAAGGAAAAAGTATTAAAATATAATTTTCAATTTAAAAGATACATATAATAAATATTTTTAATTATTTTTTACTAATTAAAAATATTTATTATTATTAAATGGCTCCATTATCTTGTGCACCAGTAAATGACTTATATGGTCAAACGTTTGGTCAAACATCAGAACAAATTGCAAAAACTATGCTAAATAATAATCAGGTTTGTGCAGAAAAAAACTTACAGTATCAGAATAGTGTTAAAAATAATGATATTTCTACAAAATATAATAACTCAGAAGATGATACTCCTTTACCAACAAATATGCCTCCAAGAATGGCGTGGAATAATTCTAATAATACATTTCAAAAAAAATTAGGAAATTCATTTTTAAATAGATTTCAAACAAATACAGAACATTTTTCACATAATGATCATATGATAGCATTATTACAAGAAGGAATAATGTTATTAAAAGTCGTAGCTTTTATTTTAATACTTATATTTATAACAGCAATTACTAAAAAAAATTAATTAGTAATTATTTCATCTAAAACTATTTTATAATTTAAATTTTTTAATGAATAGTTTTTATCAGTATAAAAGCTATGTCTATATTCATCTATTGTCATTGGTCCACCATATTCTTTTAATAATTGTATAGGTGGAGCTACACTTATTTTATAGTCCATACCAAATAATTTTTTATACATTTGCGCTACTAAATATGATTTATTGCAATATATTTTATGATTCATAGCATATGCTTTAACACAATTTGGACTACAATAATTTCCTGTAACTTTATATCTATTTGTCTTAGGACAATAATCAACTGGTAAAAAAAATGGTTTATTTTTAAATGTATTATGACAATTATAACATCTATAAGGACTTAATAATATGTCTTTACCAGAATCAAATGTATCTTTATAAAATTTCATTATTTTAATATTTTTAATTTCAATACTTTTTCTATTTTGTTTTTCTTTTTCAAAATCATCGAAGTCTGATGATGTTAAATTTATTTTGCATTTATCTATTTTTTTATCTCTTAAACTTGATATTATATTATCAGTATTAACTATGTCTTTATTTGTATGAACTTTAATACTTAAAGTACCAAAAGATATATCTTGTTGTTCATAATTTGAATTTATTTCTTTTGTTGTTGTACTTGTATTTGTTTTTGAAAAAATAATAGGTGTATTATCTAATAATTTACTTGTTGTTTCTACCTCCCATTTTTTTTTCCTACCTCTTTTCTTTTTTACTTCTGTTACTTCATTTTCATTTATTACAACCTCTTTTTTTTTTCTACCTCTTGTTTTTGGTATTTTAATTTCATTTTCTATTGTTGGGATATCATCCATTATAACATTTTAATAATTATATAACTTTAAGCTATTTAAAGTAATTATTTAATTATAAATTATAAATGTATTCTTTGTTTGCTATTGGAACTTTATTTTTTATTTATGTAATTCATATTAATTTTTTTAAAAACACAGATAAAAAAGCCAAAATAAAATTTGAAAAAATTACAAATTGTAATTTTATTTTGAATTATTTAGATATTTATCTAAATAATAAATTAACTGAAACTATTTCAATGAATAATACAAAATATATAAATAAAGAAGATATATTAGTTCTTTCAAAATTTGATTATTATATAATGAATTATAATTATAATAATAATAATTATAAAAAATTAATCAATAATAATAAACATAAATTTCCTATTTATTCTAAAAATGAAATCAGTAATTATGTATATATTAATAAAATATCTAAAATACATGTTTATCAGGATAATAATGAAGTAATAAATATTATAGATATTACAGATAAATTATTAGAATTTATTGGTCCTAATTACAATTTTTATTTAGATTGTAATCCTATGGTAGTATCTGATTATTTAAATATATTAAATATAGATTATAATAAAAATACAAGTGTTTTAATATATGACAATTTTAATAATGAAAAAAAGTATAAAATTGATGATGTATTATCTTGGAATCCAAATTTAATTGATTAATCAGTTTAAAAACAAAATTTATTTGATATTAAATGTTAAAAAATATATTAAGTTTTATAAAATTAATATATTATAAAAAAATTAAAAATAATAATAATGAAATATATCCATTTAAAATAAATAATTATGTATATATTAATAAATCATCAAAAATCCATGTATATCAAGAAATTAATGAAGTATTAACAATTTTTGATATAACAAATGAAATTAGATTATATATTAGTCCTAAATACAATTTTTATAAAATATGTGAACCATTATATATACATGAATATTTAAAATTACTAAGTATTCATTTTAATTATTACACAGAAATTAAAATATATGATAATTTAAATAATGAGAATGTTTTTAAAATTAATGATATATTAACAATATTATGGAAAAATTAGTATTAGTAGTAGTAATTAGTAATTAGTAATTTAATATAAATTAATTAGTTTAAAATCATTTAAAAACATATTTAATTTATATTAAATGGCTGAAAAGATAGTTGAAATTAAAACCGTTCAATCTAATGCTATTAGAATATTATGTGAAGCATTAAAAGATATATTAACAGATGTTAACTTACAGATATCAAAAGATGGATTAAAAATAATTTCAATGGATGGTTCAAAAGTAGCTGTTATTAATTTAAATTTAGAAGCTTCTAAATTTGAAGTATTTCATTGTGAAAAATCAATTAATGCAGGAATTAACATGTCATCATTACATAAAATAATAAAAAGTATAAAAAATAATGATATTATTAAATTTTATATTGAACGTCATGAGCCAAGTAAATTATGTATAGAAGTTAAAAATATGGAAAAGAAAACAAAAATATTGACAGTTCTTAAATTATTAGATATAGATGAAGACATATTAGAAATACCAAATATTGAATTTGATTCTGTTATAACAATGCCTTCAAATGACTTCCAGAGTTATATTAGAGAACTTTGTATTATTACTAATAAAGTTAGAATTGAATATGATGATTCTAAATTAAAATTATATGGAGAGGGTGATTTTGCAGAAACTGAAATTACAGTAGGTGACACTTGTAATAAAGAATTAAATGGATTAAAAAACAATTCATTTGGTACATTTAATATTAAATATTTATTACTTTTTACAAAATCAACTAATTTATGTACTACTGTAGAAATTTATCTTAAAAATAATTATCCATTAATATTAATTTATAATGTAGCAAATTTAGGAAAATTACAATATTGTTTAGCCCCATTAACAGAACAATAAATTCTAATACATTTAAAAAAATTAAATTTGTCTTTGTCTTCGTCTTTGTCTTTGTCTTCGTCTTTGTCTTCGTCTTCAATTAATATTGAATCACAAGAACGATTAAGTGTAATCGGTTTAGGAATTTGAACAGGAAGTAAATCCGTAGTAAATTCATCATTTACTGTATTCAAATAACAATCATAAGGTATATAACTACTATCAGTTTGACAATTTTTATCCATTATTATAATTGTAATATTTATTTAAAGACTTAATTTGATTAAATAAATATTACAATGAATAAAGTGCAGATTACACATAATAATGAAGGTTCTTTTTTAAATCTACCAAGCATTGAAGAAAATTTATTACCAACTGTAACTATTGTAACACCAACTTGTAATAGACAAAACTTGTTTGAAATTGCAATAAGAAATTATAAAAATTTTAATTATCCACGTGAAAAATTAAAATGGATTATTTTAGATGATTCAACTGATGACTCATTAAAAAAAATGTTACCTAATGATAAATCGATTACATATATTTACTCTAATAATAAAGAGCCTATTGGGAAAAAAAGAAATATTCTTGCGAGTGAATGTAAAAGTGTAGTAATTTGTCATATGGATGACGATGATTATTATTATCCAGATTCTATTAAAGTTCGTGTAATTTCACTTATATCTCACAAAAAGGCAGTATGTGGTTGTGTAGAATATAATTGTTATAATTTAATTGATGACACTCAATTTATAGCTCGTGGAAATGAAGATGATTATAATGTAGGTGAAGCTGCATTATGTTATTTAAAAGACTACTGGAAAGCAAATCAATTTAATGACTTAGACGAACATGAAGAGGCTATATATTTTTTAAAGAATGGTAAGAATCAATATATTGATATTCCTTGTATGTGGATATTATTATCAATTACCCATGGAAAAAATGTTTCAGGTAGAAAAAACATTGAACCAGTAATTGCTTTATCTTTCTTAGATTTACTTCCAGTTTCTGATATAGAATATATTAAATCTTTAAAAAAGAAATTAATGTTAAATGACCCAAATAATAAATACTGTGATGAATTAACTAAAAAAATTCAAAAAAGTAATACACCTGAAAAAATAATAGATTCAATTTCATTAAAATTTAGAAAAAATGTTATTATTAGAGAATTTTTAAACACAAAACCAACTAAAAAAACTTGTTCAGAATTAGATTATCTTATTATATGTTTTCCTGGTCAATATGTTCGTGAATTAGATTTTGAGAAACAGACTGAATTAATAAACTATATTAAAGATAATAAAAACAATTATCGTTTTACTATTTATACTGATTGCGATAAAGGATATTCTTTTAACGGAATAACAGTAAGCCCATATTGGAAATGGAGAACTAGTAATAAATATTCTAAATGTTTAGTGTGGAATGATCCATCTCATTTAAAACTTGGTATTAATTGTAAAGAAATATATTTTAATAATGAATATTCATTTAATCTCCCTGAACTTAAATATGCAAAAAAATTTAAATTTAAATAATAATAATAATAATAATAAGTATGATAATAATAATAATAATAATAATAATAATTATAAGTTTATTTTATTTTTTCATAAATTCCAGTCCTTTTTTATTAAAAAAATTAATTGTCAATAATAAAGAAAACTTATTTTTTCCAGATATAGGTTTGACAGAATTTAAAATCCCGATATACACTATTTTTAATTCTGATATTGCAAAAGTTTATTTTAGAATACTAAATGATACAAGTTTAGAATATTATGTTTTTGCTGGAAGTGCAATAGGAATGGTACGAGATGGAAAAAATATTCCTTGGGTAGATGATTATGATATAATTATATTCGAAGATCAGATGGATACATATATTAACATAGTTGAACCTAAATTAAATAATCACGGATTTACAACAATTTGTTCTAAATCAAAAGGTTTATATAAAACAATTTTTAAATATAATAATATTGAATATCTGTTTGATGTATTTATTTCATACGAAAATAGTTTAGGATATATAAAAAATATAAACAAAAGGGGAAGATATCATTCGAAAAATATACCAATGAAAATGGTAAAGCCAGCAAAATATTTAGAATTTGACAATATGGGATTTAAAATTCCTTTTTTCAACCAATTGGAAAAAGATATTGAAAAAGAATATGGAAATGTTTTTGATAAAGTTGATATTCATGTAAATCATTCATATGGAAATAATATAATAAATTCTCATTTCTCCAAAGTTTATAAAGAATTTTATGAAATTGTTAATAATGCAATATTTAATACTACAAAAATAATAATAAATACTGAAAGTTCTCATAAATATCTTAATCAATTAGTTATTAAAAATAAAAATCAATTTACAGATAGAATAAAATTATTACAATATATTTATAAAAATAATATAGGAAAGATATATATATTATTAAACTCTTTTCTAAAATTTACATATTCTGTCAAATATTATTTCCCAGATATTCAAATTATATTATATATTTATAAAGACTTTGAAGAAATTAGTCCAATAATGCTTAATAAAGTTGATATTGTTAGAGTACCAAAAAATTCAGTAATAGAAAAATATACTAAGGATATTTTTTATGTAAATAAACCTCTATTCGAATATATAACTATAATAACATTCGGAACATTTGATGTACTTCATTATGGTCATATAAATATTTTGAGAAAATCAAAAGATATTTGTAATAATTTAATTGTAGGAGTTTCTTCGGATTCTTTCAATAAAGAAAAAGGTAAAAAAAGTCATGATAATTATGAAAAAAGACAAAATAATTTAGAAAAATTAAATATAGCAGATTTAATTTTTGCAGAAGAATCATTTGATAAAAAAAAATATTATGTTGATAAATATAAAGCTAATTTGTTAATCATGGGAAGTGATTGGGAAAATAAATTTGATTTTCTTAATATTCCAACATTATATTTTCCAAGAACACCAAATGTATCATCAACACAAATTCGAAATTTAATTAATAATTAATTTAAAAATAATTAATTAATTAAGTAGTAGTAAGCAGTAGTAATGGATAATAGATTATATTCATATTCAGCTATTAATAATGGTAAATTAGGTAAAGAATTGAGGGGTAAAAGAGAAAAACCACCTGGATTAAGATTTAGTAAATATTCAACAACCGATTGTGGTGAAAAGGAATTAACAAAAGGAACATTTAAGGTCAGTAAAGTTATGACAACTAAAACAAATAATAATTTAATACATAAAAAAAGAATTGAAATTTTATTAAAAGAACCAGAATTAAGAATAAAAAAGGCAAATCAAGAACAACTAATATCAGAATTAATTGGTAAAACATATAATGAATATGATTTTGATGATGAAGGTGTTCATGTAATGTTTTATAATGCTTTACAATTATATAAACAGTCGTCTTCAAAAGATATATCAAAATATGAAAAATTAATTTCTAATTATTTTTATTTTGTGAATGAAGATAAAATGATTCATTATTATAAAGTGTTAAAAATATTAGAACCAATAATTCAAAAAATAATACAAATTAGAAATTAACTTACTTAAAGATATAAATTACTATAATATGTGAAAGGGTATAGATTCAAATAGTCAAATGCAAGCATAGCTCAGTTGGTTAGAGCGTGGGTCTTATGAGCCCAAGGTCGCCGGTTCAAGCCCGGCTGTTTGCATTTGACTATTTATATTTTTACATTTGGTAGATTCAAATAATCAAATGCAAGCATAGCTCAGTTGGTTAGAGCGTGGGTCTTATGAGCCCAAGGTC
>ERZ807291.4008-NODE-4008-length-20048-cov-6.513880_pt1 | contig 20048 bp, 18 predicted proteins | sample MGYA00521257_ERZ807291 | MGnify/ENA primary metagenome ERZ807291 (study PRJEB31413, sample SAMN03169783) | marine metagenome | biome: Marine; feature: Water; material: Subsurface seawater | place: North Sea | collected 2011-04-28 | depth 1 m m ... | reverse complement strand
TGGCTTGCCGGCGAATTTTCTTTGCCACTACTGCGTGGTTCTCGGGGCTGCCATGACTAAAGTTGAGTCGAAAGACATCGACCCCCGCATGTATCAATCGCCCTAACATGTCCTCGCTCTCGCTGCCCGGTCCGACCGTCGCTACTATTTTGGTGCGTCGGTTTACCTTTGGGGTTTTGCTCACAGTTGTTCTGCTCCTATTGTTCAATGCTCGTTAACATTGGTTTAAGCACCAAAATGCTCATCGATAAAGAATCGTGTTTTGTCAGGGAAATCCGAGAACACTCCGTCCACCCCAAGATCAATGAATATGCGCGAGTGTAGCTCATCTATGGTGTGGACCCCGAGTGCCAGATCGTCCGCACGAATGGTATAGGGATGGACCTTTAAACCACGATCTTTTGCTCCTACCACGAGGTCGGAGGGCGTGATTGTGTCTGCTTGGTAGAGCTGAGGTAGCCAAGGTCCAATACCATCGGCGAACTGCGCAATATAGTCTAGACCTTCATGAGTTCGGAGCCAGTCATAGTCGACGGCGCTGTTTTCCTGCCAGCTATTCTCGGCGATCAACATAATGAGCGGAAGAGGCGTCTCTAGCGTTTCACGTAAATATTGCAATGTCTTATCATCGAAACACTGAAGGTATACGTTGGCGTGTTCGCAGTGAAGGTTATCCGCTTGAAGTACAGTAATAACAGCTTGAGCGATATCGAAACCTGCATCGCGATGAAAGCGCGGAGCTTTTAATTCGATGTAAAAGCCTGTGTCAGTGCCGCGACTCTTATTCAGACCATTAATTAGATTGATCTCTTCTTTGAGGGTCGGTATTTCCATTCCGAGCGGAATAATTGGGAAGCGGCCAGGATAAACAGGTGTATCGTTGCTGCCGCTCCGTTCAGTGACGGAGAGCTGTTTGAGTTCGCTCGCACTAAAGTCGATAGCGTAATAGCGGCCATCAGCGCGCGCGCGCCTTGGAAACTGAGTCGCCACATCGGTAGTAGTGTCGAGATAAATATCATGCATAACCATTGGGATGCCGTCGCTACTAAGGACGATATCTTGTTCAATATAGTCGGCGCCCATGATGTGCGCAGCAGTTACTGCCAGCAGCGTGTGCTCGGGTAAATAACCACTCGCTCCGCGATGAGCGATGACAATGGGCTTTTGTGAGTATGCTTTAGGCATGTGGAAGCAGGCTCGCTAGAACCATGAGGTTGGATCACTGATAGGTATATTGGCTCGGATACTGTCCATTATTATGATTATCGCATTGCACAGAGTGCCATGCTACGCAAAAGACTTTGCAGATTACCAATAGACTGCTAATAATTGCGCCCATGACTGAAACAGATACACGCAGCCCCTGCCCGCCTCTAGGCTACTCAAGAGAGTGTCGATTACCACAAGATCGTCAGATCGAGCTGGTAGCTGAATTCCACTCTTACCGTATCCGGCCTACGCGTATTGCGTATCGACTGGGAATCGATATTGCGCTCATCGACGCTTTGCTCGCGGGTGACTACAAGCCTCGCCGCTTTAGCGCGCTGGTTCGCCACTATCGACAGCGACGTTTGAGCAAACGGCTATCGTCGGCTGAGCGTCAGAAAGGACAAGCAGCATTTGAATTGCGCCAGAAAGCTCTGACTGATTTCGACACCGAAGTTGATATTTAGTCGACATCGTCCTGCATAGACTGCAGTCGGGCTAGCTTGTGCTCAAAGTGTTCCAGTCGCCGCTCCTGCGCTCCTCGCTGATCTTTATCCATGGTTTTGATGAGCGTTTTCTGTGTCGATATTTGCTCTTTTAAATCCATGATGTCGAGTTTAATTTGTTCTTTCGCCGCGGCCTCATCGGCACTATCAAATATTTTTTGCTCTGGCGTGGTCTCCAAGCCTTGAACGTTGGCTTTTTGACGTACTGTTTGAGCCGGGAGTGTTCTAGTGTCCCCACGCTGCTGCCTCTGAGCGACTACGCTAGGTGAGGTGATTTCAATATTTGCTTGGTGCAAGGTATCGAGTATTTGCCGTCGTAGATGACTGCGCGCGCTGATCGGGGTGTTGAAGTCCGCCAAGAATCCAGCCACGCGATAAACCACGGCGTGATCAAGCAGCTCAATCACCAGCACATAGGGCTCATCGAGCTGTGCGGCCAGTGCCGCTTGTATAAGCTGAGCTTCGGCTTGGTGGTGATCCACGTCGTACCCGAGTGACACTTCCGCTTGGATAATTGTGCCTTCACGATGCAACACTTTAACGGGTTGATTTACCAACAGCATATTGGGCAGGGTGGTGAAATCACGCGTTTCTGTTTGTAGTCGGGTGTGAACTAGGGACCGTCGTGTCACGCGCCCAAAAACGCCATTCACTTCAATAAAGTCGCCCGGCCTGAAAGGCTTGGTCACCTGAAGCATGACACCGGCCATGGCGTTCGAGACAAATGTTGTGGAAGAAAGCGCGATTAAAGCCGTAAGGACGATACCCAATAAGCTGAGAATTTGACCTCTGATGGTATCAGTCAAAGGCAGCGCCACTACAAATGCAAGGGCGAGAATAACAGCGCCAGCCCACGTTAACAGTTGTAGTACTAACGCGCCTCCGTCTGTGAGCGAGGCACGAGCATTTATCAATCCAAGACAAACAAGAATCAATCCACCTAATCCAAGCGTCGTTGCAGCCGGTATATATGCATCAAAAATAGTCACAGTGACCTCATGAAGCGATTTTCTTAGAGCCTACCACTCAGGTAGTGTGAAGTATTGTGTGCATTTGGCACTGCAGAAATGTGCTAGCCTCGCAACTTGTTGACTAAGGAGGCTTCCGTGAAGGCACTCGCTACATGGCATGACATGATGAAAACTCACAGCAGCGAAGGACTGTGGGATCTCATTCACCCAGACTGTGTGTTCTGGTCGCCGGTTGTGCACACTCCGCAGCGCGGAAGAGAAGTCACTTTTGCGTATCTCAGCGCAGCGCAGCAGGTATTTAATCACGAGTTTCACTATGTCCGAGAGGTCGTACAGGGCAATAACGCGATGTTGGAATTTGAATGCGTTATGGATGATATTACAATCAACGGTGTTGATATGATCACCATCGAAGGTGAGCAAATTATCGATTTTAAAGTGATGGTTCGGCCGCTAAAGGGCGTGAATAAAGTGCACGAAAAAATGATGGCCATGCTCGAAAAGATGCATAAGGCAGGTTAGCCACGAAATGATATTTGTAGCAAAGACAGCGATATCCTTGAGGAGCACTAAGCGTTTGCGCGCACTGGTGGTCCTCGGCATTGCTGCGCTGCTGTCATTGCAAGTTATTGCCAGCGATCATTGGCATGGGATTGACGATACTCAGCATTGCGAGGTGTGTAGCCATGCGAGCGACGCCCCCATTGCGAGGGTTCTCGCGCTACCTAACGTACTTAACACGCCAATTGAAATTCCGATTGCCCGGTTAACACCGGCTTGCGGACCGCGATCTCTTCCTCCTGAAATGCGAGGACCCCCGCTCAGTACCTGATATGAAAACTGCTGACCTTTTTTGGTCTCAAGTACAATCAGGAGATAACTTATGAGCGTTAAAAGAACTCTTTATACCGGTGTTCTCTGGGTGTCTATAGCGGCTGCTGCAGAGACTGCCGAAGAGGCTACTGGACCCCTTGAACATGTTTTAGTCACTATTCCACTGCACAAATCGACTATGGAAACGGCATTCCCTGTTGACACGTTGACGGGCGCAGGATTGGCTAGAGAGACGTCGGCGACGCTGGGCGAGACTATTGCCAGTCTGCCGGGTGTTCACAATGCCAGTTTTGGCCCAGGCGTTGGTCAGCCAGTCATTAGAGGGCTCAGTGGGCCGCGTGTAACGTCGCTTCAAAATGGGATGCGCAGCGCTGATGCTTCAGCGATCAGTGCGGACCACTCTGTGGCCGTTGAGCCCATGCTCGCAGATTCTATTGAGGTTCTTAGAGGCCCAGCTACGCTGCTTTATGGAGGAGGCGCTATTGGCGGTGTCGTCAACGTGGTTGATGGGAGGATTCCGACCGCATTGCCTGCTGAGGCGACCGTTGATCTGGGATGGCGCTATACCGGTGCGAGTCATGGCCAAACCGGCGTTATTCGAGCTGAAGGCGAGATCGATAATGTAGCGGTCCATTTCGACGCGATTAATCGTGACACTGACGATGTTGATGTAGCTGATGGCGCGGGTACTGATGGGACGAATTACTTAGGCAATACATCGACTCGAACTCAAAGCGGCTCACTGGGCGGAAGCTATCACTTTACCAACGGATTTATTGGTGCAGCTGTCAGTTGGCTGGACAGTAACTATGGCCTTCCCGAGGGTAGCCATGGCGGTGAGCACGGCGAGTCTCACAAAGAAGAAGGTCACAAAGAAGAAGGTCACGAAGAAGAAGGTCACGAAGAAGAGGGTCACGAAGAGGCTGGCCATGAAGAAGAGCACGGCGACGTTCGTTTGGCTGTTGATCAATTGCGATATGACGTGGTCATGCATTTACACCAGCCGATGAACGGCATCGAACTATTTCGTGGCTTTGTTAGCCTCACTGACTATGAACACACGGAGCTTGAGGGCGACGAAATAGGCACGGTATATAGCAGTGATTCACTGGAGGGCCGCTTCGAATTATTGCACGCGCCTATCGGAGATATTCATGGCGTCATGGGAGTACAGGTGAGTGACACCAATTTCAGTGCGCTTGGCGATGAAGCCTTCATTCCGGAAACGGATACTCGCCGCCTAGGTCTTTTTGTTCTTGAGGATTGGCACGCTGGAGATTGGCAGTGGGAAGCCGGATTGCGTTGGGATCAGGATCACATTGACCCTGTGGGCGGCGTCGCCCCAAGTCGGCGCTTTAATGCGCTTTCCGCGTCAATGGGAGCGATTTATGAAATTAGCGCCGATTGGCATGTGTCTGCCTCTGTCAGCCGCTCGGAGCGGGCGCCCAGTACTGAGGAATTATATTCCAATGTCGGCAATTTGACCCCAGACAGCTGGGTCATGCACGCTGCCACGGCGGCTATTGAGCTGGGAAATAGTCGCTTAGACACTGAGCGAGGTATCAATGCCGACCTTGGTCTCAGATGGCATAGTGACAATGCCGAGGCGTCGGTCGCGGTGTACAGCAATGATTTTAGTAATTACATCAATCTGGCAAATACGGGACTCATCATTGATGACGCGCCTGTGCGTCGTTATACCCAGGACGGAGCTAAGTTCGTGGGGGCGGAGTTTGATGCGAAGGTGACGCTCGGCGCCCTCAACAGTCGTGATATTGGGCTCGACCTGGGCGCGGATGTGGTTCGTGGTGAGCTCGATAGCGGGGATGATATCCCGCGCCTACCGCCGCTATCTGGATCAATAGCGCTGACCTTTGGTGGTGAGATGGATTATTATTTTACTCGAGTGACCGCGGGCAGTAAGCAGGATCGTCCCGGAGCTAATGAAGAGCCCACAAACAGTTGGTGGCGTCTCGATATTGGTGGCGAGTGGCGCGTGATGATGGGAGCTAATGCAGTGGATTTGGCGCTCAGTTTGCGCAATGCGACTAATGAAGAAATTCGTCTAAGCACATCATGGCTTCGAGAGTACGCCCCTGAACCTGGGCGCTCACTGAATCTAAGTTTTAGTCTGAGCTTGTAATCTTAATGTCGCCCTCCCGTGCGGTGCATGAGGGCGCTCATTATTGAACGCATTCTGAAGCGGCGCGATACTGGCAGGCCTGTTACTCTTAGACGCTTCTCTAAAGAAAATGTTAGCAAGGGTCTCTATGCAACGCTTGATAATCGGTATTAGTGGCGCCTCGGGTGTTATTTATGGAGTGCGTGCCCTTGAGCTGCTGGCAGATATGCCGGTTGAAACGCACTTGGTTATGTCTAAGTCGGCAGAGTTAACCGTTCACTATGAGCTCGACCGCTCGGTACAGGATATTCGCGCGCTTGCAGATGAAAGCCACTCGGTTCGCAATGTGGGCGCTTCAATTGCCAGCGGTTCTTTCGGTGGTTTAGGCATGCTGATTGCGCCTTGTTCGATTCGAACCCTTGGGGAAATTGTTTCAGGTGTGACGTCAAGCCTACTGACTCGATCTGCAGATGTTGCTCTCAAGGAACGACGGCGTTTGGTTTTGATGGTGCGAGAGACGCCTCTACATCTAGGTCATTTACGTAACATGGTTGCTGCCACCGAAATGGGCGCCGTTATTGCACCGCCCGTTCCTGCTTTTTATACGGGCCCAGACAGTGTTGATCAAATGGTGACTCAAAGTATTGCAAGGTCATTAGATTTATTTGGTATCAACATACCCGAAACGCAGCGCTGGACCGAAACATGACATCTCGCTGGAGGGGCTTGCCTCGAGAATGGCTAGTGTTTTCTGTGATTGTGGTTGACCTGATTGGCTTCGGTATTGTTATTCCTATTCTGCCATTTATTTCTCCTGCTCTCGGTGGCGACGAGTTTGATGTCGCCTTAGTCATCGCGCTTTATAGTTTATGTGCAGGTCTTGCTGGGCCCTATTGGGGGGCTTTGTCAGACCGCATTGGTCGGAAAAAAGTACTCATCATTTGCCTAACCGGCGGTGCCATGTCTTACGTCCTGCTGGGATTTGCTAATCAGCTTTGGCTGGTTTACGTGGCGCGCGCACTAGCGGGGGTGATGGCGGGTAACTTGCCCGTTGCATCGGCATTAATGGCAGATCTAAGCCGACCAGAGCGACGAGCAAAGGCCATGGGTTTGGTGGGTACGGCGTTTGGTTTGGGTTTGATTCTAGGACCCCTCTTAGGCGGTTTACTGGCGGGTGATGGAGAATCCTTTGCTGCCGCAGGTTTCTTTGCCGCGGGTATGTCATTGTTGTCAGTAGTCTTGGCGATATTCTTATTGCCTAGTGATCAACCGTCGCGAGCGGATGCGCGATCGGTCAAAGCAAAGTCATCCCCCGTTGAATTTGCGCGCGCGACGCGATCTGAGCTGCTTCTCATTCAGTACGTATTGCATACCTTTGCGGTCAGTGCTGCCATTTACCTCAGCCCGCTATGGCTTGCCACACTGTTAGGTTGGGGGCCGCGTGAGATTGGTATTCTCTTTGGTATCGTTGGCGTGGGCATGATAACTATTCAGGGAGTGTTATTAAATTGGCTGACGAACCGATTTGGTTTGATTAACGTCCTAAGTGCCGGTGCCGTCATTTTTGCCGGCAGTTTGATTGCAGCGCCATGGATGACAGGGGAGTATCCGCGCGCATTTGCAGTATTTGCCGCCTTCACTGGTGCTACTTGCATACTCCCCGTTTTAAATACCGTTGCCAGTATCATTGTGCCCGATGGTGAGCGCGGCAGAATGATGGGGCTCACTGCGTTAGCGGCATCCGTCGGCCGTGTTATGGGCCCCTTGATTGTCGGGTTTGTTCTCGCCATTGGCGGCTATACTTTTGCATGGCTTATGTTAGCCTTGCCCGTCATCTTCGTACTGTTTTGGTCGCTGACGAAGGCAAGGCGTTACCAATAAAGCCATAGGAAACATTGGCCGAAGTTGGGCGCTTAGAACTTGGGCATTTAGAACTTGGGCATTTAGTTGATGGCCTAGCGTATGCGCTTTCGTCGCCGTGTACCGCCGCTGGAAATAAGTGTGAGACTATGAACAGAGCGGGCGATCGATAGCTTATTTTCTGAACAACTGTGGATAAAAAAGAGGTGTTCCTCACGTGGTCGATAAACTTGTTGTTACTCTCCCGCTGCCTGATGCAGTAATGGTGATGCTTCGAGAGCGCTTCGACGTCTTTGCATGGAACGAAGCGGAGGCCATTCCAGAGACAACGCTGCAAGATTGGGTGCAGGTTTCAGATGCAATTTTGTGCTCAGTAGGTAATCCAATTTCTGCCGCAACCATTGCGCGCGCTGCAGGTCGACTTAAAGTTATCTCGACTATTTCGGTTGGTGTTGACCATATTGATACAGATGCGGCAACCGCTGCCGGCATACCCGTGGGTCATACTCCCGGCGTGCTCACTGATAGCACCGCTGATATGGCATTGGCGTTAATGCTTGCCTGCACAAGGAGGATTGCCGAGGCTGATCGGTTTGTCCGTGCTGGAGCCTGGTCGGAATCTTGGTCTGCTGGGACGTTTCTGGGCAAAGACCTCAGCCGCTCGACCGTTGGTTTAATTGGTTTGGGCCCGATTGGGCAAGCGGTTGCGAAGCGCGTTCGGGGCTTTGGTGCTGACGTTATTGCATGGAATCGAACGAGTAAAGACGTCCCAGGTGTGAGCGCGGTTAGCCTCGACGACCTGTTCGAGCGCTCTGATATCGTCTCTGTCCATGCTGCGATGACGTCCGATACACGCCATTTAGTATCTGCACAGCGCCTTGCCAGTATGAAAGATAGCGCCATATTAATTAATACCGCGCGTGGCGGGCTGGTCGATGAGCAGGCGCTGATCAATGAGTTAGATAGCGGCAGACTCTATGCTGGGCTCGATGTTTTTGAAGAGGAGCCACTGCCCAAAGAGAGCCCTCTTATGGGCTTAGATAATGTTGTGCTCGCACCTCATCTGGGTAGTGCTACCGCAGCTACTCGCCAGGCCATGATGGAGCGTGCTTTGGCAAACCTCGAGGCTGGTTTCTCAGATGAGCCTATTCCTTTCTGCGTGAATCCCGACGTTTATAAAAAGCTCTAGTTGGCGCTTGGTAGCTGCCTCAAGACCTTGCGTACCGCGGCATTAACGCTCTTATGCATTTTCTTGGTGTTTTCTTCGTTAACATTTTCAACAATCTTAGTCATCGAAGTGGCCCATACGAGGCTTTGCGTAGTGCGATCTGAGAATTGCAACAACATATTGTTGGTCTCTCGAGGACCCGAAAGCGCATAAGCGTTATCCACCAAGGCTTGATCAGTGCGCCGGTTCACGACGACGGCTGCGTCAGGTATGTCGTAGCGTTTATTCGCGGAGCTTGCAATGGCATTGGGCACGCCCTCTGACAGACCTACTTTGAACTGATAGTGGATAAGGAAATCACCGCCCTCGTGCTGGTAGCGATACCCTTTGCTCGCAAGCTCTTCGTCCACAGCCGCTCGTAATGTCGGAGCAATTGTATAGAGGGGGTCACTGGAATTACCGGTATTTTCGATTTGCTCAGCACGCCAACTGTACGTCTTATAGTTGCCCTCAGCAAAGCGATCTACGGGTGTTGTATTGGTCTCAATGCCGGTACATGCAACAAGCAATGGCGCTATAAAAAATAGCGCCGTGCGGCGCCGGGGAGCGGTGACTAATGTTGAAAGATTGATCATAGCGTTAGCTCCTGTCCATCCATGAAGGGAACAATTAATCAAAAAATAATAATCGTACGACCAGAACGGTGATGGCCACGGTCATAAACCGCCGAATTAAGACCTCACCTTTACTAATGGTCAGTTTAGCCCCCAAATAGCCGCCAAGCGAGTTGCCAATTGCCAATACTCCGCCTACCAGCCATAAAATATCGCTATTGATCATAAAAACTATCAGTGCAACGGTTGTGTAGCCCGCCGTGATGAAGGTTTTAAGTACATTTGCCGTCACCAACTTGAGGCCCATGACGCGGTGCAAAATGGGTAACAGAATAAAGCCCATGCCAATTTGGATGAATCCACCCCAAAACCCAGCCCCAACCATCAGCATATGGCCGAGTACTTGATTGCGAGGTTCAGTGTCATGGTCGTTCTTGTTGGAGCTCCCGGTCTGCATCAAGATCAGTACTAACACCATGATGACCGCCAAGATTTTATTAAACACGTCTCCTGAGAGGCTTGAGCCAACCCAGGCGCCTAATGCTGCCCCAGGAATCGCGCAAGCGGTGAGGGACATTCCCAAACGAAAACGTGTCAGCCCATTGTGGTGAAAGGTCGCCACCGCCGTGACATTCTGCGCCAATATGGCAATACGGTTGGTGCCATTCGCAACTGGACCGGGAACACCGAGTAGAATCATAAGCGGTACAGTAATAATCGAACCGCCGCCGGCCATCACGTTAATGATGCCGCCAATAGTGCCCGCAGCGATCAGCGCAGCAAAGTGCCAAAATTCAAGTGCCATAAACAAGTGCCCTAAATTTGAGGCGCTCTAATTGGAGACGGGTTCGCGCATAGTGACAAACTCTTCGGCCGCGGTGGGGTGGATACCTACGGTCCGATCGAAGTCGGTCTTTGTTGCACCGCTGCGCATGGCAATGGCCATGCCTTGGAGAATTTCTCCGGCGTCGGGCCCAACCATATGCAATCCGACGACACGATCAGACGCCTTGTCCACAATCAACTTCATAAGAGAGCGTTCATTGCGTCCGCTAAGCGTGTGTTTCATGGGTTTGAACTCAGACCGATAAACGGTGATTTCCCCGAACTTCTCGCGCGCTTCAGCCTCAGTAAAGCCGACGGTTCCAACATTAGGCTGGCTAAAGACGGCTGTGGGAATGTACTCATAATCGACGTTTGTCTCCTGGCCATCAAATTGCGCTCGGGCAAAAGCCATGCCCTCCTCGAGTGCAACAGGCGTCAACTGTGGGCCCCCGATCAGATCCCCCAAAGCATAAATCGAGGGTTCAGCTGTGCGGAAGTCTTTATCGACTTTGACAAAGCCGTGCTCAGTGAACGCTACGTCTGTATCTTCAAGATTAAGGCCTGCAATATTTGGCTTGCGTCCCGTTGCACAGAGAATGGCATCGACATCCACGACACTGCCGTCATCCATAGTGACGGAGTATCCGTTCTGCGTAGCCTCAATAGATGCGGGATTGGTATTGAAGCGTAAATCAACGCCGGACTTTCTCACTTCTTCAGCAAGAAAGTGGCGAACGTCGTCGTCAAAACCACGCATGAACAAACCTGCGCGATAAACCTGCGTCACTTTGGACCCTAGACCGTTGAAGATTCCTGCAAATTCAGTGGCAATGTAGCCGCCGCCAACAATAAGTAGTCGCTCAGGAAAGACCTCAAGATCAAAGATTTCATTGGACGTGAGCATATGCTCACTACCGGGCATGGAGGGCACGAAGGGCCATGTGCCTGTCGCAACTAGAATGCGAGCTGTGGTGTACTGCTTACCATTGACCTCAACGGTATTGGGATTGTGCACATGGCCTCGCCCTTCAATGATTTTGACCCCAGGCGTTTCTAGGAGGCGTTCGTAGATGGCATTGAGTCTCAAGATTTCTGCTTTTTTATTGTCTCTCAGAGTCGCCCAGTCAAAGTGCGCGTCGCCTGCTTGCCAGCCAAACCCTTCTGCGTCCTTAAAGCCTTTGCCAAACTCGCTGGCATAAACGTAAAGCTTTTTGGGAACGCAGCCGACATTGACACATGTCCCGCCCATATAGCGATCTTCTGCTATGGCCACGCGGGCGCCCATGGAGGCAGCCATGCGGGCTGCGCGCACCCCACCGGATCCGGCGCCAATGACAAAAAGGTCATAGTCAAATTGGGCGTTTGTGGATACTTCACTCATTAGCTAGCGCTCCTTACGGTTAATGATGAGCGCGCTGCCTTACTGTGAAAACTCACCGTTTTCACGTAGAGTTGCGCGCTCAAATCTTTATGGAGAAACCCGGTAATGGTAACGCTTTCCCACGCTAAACGCTCGACCGCGCTCGCGAAGACTTGGCTAAGCATTTTCGCGATCACGTTGTTGTTTGGCGCGGCAACCCTCAAGGCTGCTATCGACCGTCCGTTGACCCAAGACCAAAAAGGTCCTGCCACCATTCGCTTAACAGACGGCTCGTTAATCATGGGAGTTGTGACGGGTATTCGTGATGACGCTCTGCAAGTTAAAACAGCTTTTAGTGATGCTGATTTAGCCATTCACTTAAGTTTAGTCGATAGCCTCAAGTGGCAAGCAGAAACCAAGCTGCTGCTCGATGACGACCGTTTGGTCATTGTGCCTGCACTCGATGTAGACGGTGGCAAGATTGACCTTGGTGGGCAAGCGTTACCGCTGATCGATATCGATATTATGAATCCTGCCGATTGGGAGGCGGGTGAGGGATATCACTGGACTGGTGACGCGAGTATGGCTTTTGCGTTTAACCGCGGGAACACCGAAACCGACGAGTTCGACCTCAAGGTCAATTCTGTCCTTGAAAGTGCAGTTAACCGATATACCTTTAATGGCCACTTCGAGCGCGATGAAGCGCACAATCGCGTTGTGGTAGGCGATCGTGAAGTTACACAGAGTATTATGACCGCCGATAACTGGAAGCTACTGGGTAAGTACGATTATTTTCTTACCGATCCAATCAACTATTTGGGTGCCAACGCGTCTTTAGAAGCCGACGCTTTAGCAGGCGTAAAACTTCGAACGTATGCGGGCCCCTACTACGGGCGTAAACTCCTCGATAATGATGATTACAAGCTCGACGGTGAATTAGGTATTGCCTATGTTTCTACCGAATACGATGCTGACGTTAATCAAGAAGACAACAACTATACGGGTTTGAATTGGAACTTCACGGGGGAGAGTAGCATTTTAGGTGGTGACTCGAGACTGTATCTCCGCCATATCGGACTTATTGATATTTCTGACTCTGATCAATTAATTCTTAAAAATACCTTGGGACTCGCCTTTCCATTGGTTTACGGGTTGGAAGCGGCTGCGGAGATGACTATTAACTACGACGGTACAGCCGCTGCTAGCAGAGAAAAGGTTGATGAGGTTTACAGCTTCCGCGTGGGTTATGCCTGGTAACATCAAGTGAACCTCAATCCAGATGCCATGGTGTTTTTGCCGCTGGGCGGCACCGGTGAAATTGGCATGAATTTAAACCTTTATGGCCACAATGGTCGCTGGCTCATGGTCGATTGCGGCATCACATTTGAGCATAAAGAGGGCTCGAGCAGCGGTCGGCCCTCCATCCAGATGCCCGACCTAGAGTTTATTACTGGCCGACGACAAACCCTCGATGGGCTTATTATCACTCACGCACACGAGGACCACTTAGGTGCAGTGCCCTATCTCTGGCAGCAATTAGATTGCCGTGTGTACACGACACCGTTTACTGCCTCGGTTCTGCGGCGAAAGACTGGCTGGCGCGGGGGGCATCTACCTCGACATCTCATTGAAGTTGATCCGAATTCCCGACATCAAATTGGTGGTTTCGACGTTCAATGGCTGCCGTTAACACACTCCACCGCCGAAACATGCGCGCTCGCCATTTCCGCCGGCGGTCATCGCATACTCCATACCGCAGATTGGAAGATTGATGCGAGGCCCGTTGTTGGCGCACCATGGCGACCCGAGAACTGGTCAGAGCACTCACTCACGGGTGTTGATGCAGTGATTTGCGACAGTACCAATGCGCTAAAGCCTGGCCGATCTGCTACCGAGGGTGACGTATCGGATGGTCTACTGCAGACCGTGGCTCCGTTAACGGGCAAAGTAGTGATTGCCTGCTTCGCCAGCAATATTGCGCGTATCCAAACCGCGCTCCGTGTCGCCCATGCGTCCGGTCGGCGTTTGGGATTATTGGGTCGTTCATTAGACAATATGTATCGCTGTGGTCTTTCTAATAGCCTATTTAACCCCGATTTTAAGCCTATAGATTCACAACATTTAGAGTACTTACCTCCGCGCGAAGTGTTGGCATTGGCAACAGGCAGTCAGGGAGAAATAGGTGCGGCGTTGCATCGGTTGGGAATGGACACGCATCCGCATTTATCGGTTGGTGAAGGGGATACGGTAATTTTTAGTGCTAAAACGATTCCGGGTAACGAGCTTGCTGTCGAGCGTACGGTCGGCGCCCTCAAGGAGCGTGGTGTAACGGTTGTTCACGCGGAGTCGAGTAAAAAAGTGCTACATGCATCAGGTCATCCATGTGCCGACGATCTTGCCGACCTCTACGGATTCATCAAGCCTAAGCTGGTTGTTCCTGTACACGGTGAGGAAGTGCATATGAAAGCTAATGCCCGTCACGCGAGAGCCGCGGGCGTGCCCCACGCATTGACCGGCAGCAATGGCGACTTGTTTTACTTGGCACCTACCCCGGGCATTCGCCGGCGCTGGGCACCTACCGGCCGGATGGAATTAGGGGATGACGGCGGATTGAAACGCTTGTGAAGATAAGCCTGCACGTGTTCTCGAACACCGCATTTCCGGCGCTTGCTGAGACCCCCACCCTTTTCTCATCGTATGCGCCTTATTATTTTTGCTGACCGGTTCTTTGGCAGGCTAGAAATACTGCTGGCACTCGCCTCAGAGGGTAATCGCAGCTGGTAGTTACTTGAGAATTCAATATCGAAAATGTCTGATGACAAGGTCAGAACCACAGGTGAATCTAAGGTGATGTAGGCGCCGCAAGCCTCTCCTGAATCGCAGATTTCAAAGTCGTTGTCGTTATCGCTGCCCGCCCACAGTTCATAGTCGCCAACAGCGACGTCGGGGAAATTAAATAAGTAATTGTTATCGGCCGATGCAACCGCTTGAGCTATCGTTTCACCGCTCTCAGGGTCAATCAGCAAAGCGTAAATTGTGCCCAAATCGCCGATGGCACCTGTCGCCACCTGCACAGTGACAGATACGCGTTTGGCGCCTGCGCTTGAGTTAAAGGTGATGACTCCATCGTAGCGACCTTGACTGAGGGCCGATCTATCGACTCGGATAATCCAGGCGCCGAGGCCATTCGCTTCTAGTGATGCAGTGGCGTTTAGCCAAGAAACATTGCTTTGTGCATTGAGCACCGTCAGCTCCCCTCCGCCGATATTGCTGAGTACCACAGTCAGTGCTGACAGCTGAGTGCCAAAATTTAATTGTTCTGAAGAGACACCCAGCTGCGCGGGGCGTGCTATGTCACCACCAATACTGTTGATTGCTGCAGCGACAGCTTTACCTGCGTTTATCTGTCCCCAGCCGTAGTTATCATCTCGGCCTTGAGCGCCTAGATCATCGGTCAGAGCACCTTGAGTTAGCAGTGCATCAATATCGTTATAGTCGAGGCTTGGATTGATTGACTTCATAAGGGCGAATACACCGGCGACGTGTGGTGTAGCCATCGAAGTACCTTCAAGGAAAGCGTATTCAGGCCCTTCGTCGTAGTAGGTGCTTAACACCCCGTCAGGTTGGCCATCGTTATTGATATCCGCATCAAGGTTGCCGCCGGGAGCCACAATATCTAAGGCTGTCCCGCCATTGGAATAGCTGGTGCGCTGGTTCTGCGCATCTGTTGCTCCGACAGCGAAAACGTTCGCAAAGGCTGCTGGATAATCGACGAGATTCTCTCCGTCATTGCCACTCGCAGCGACAACAATGATCCCGTCGTCACGCAATCGATCGTAAATGTCCTGTTGGCTGTTGCTGAAACTGCCCGCGCCGAGACTGAGATTAATGACGTCGGCAGTTCTAGACGGGACTCGCCCCGAGTCATTGTTTAGTCCCGCGGCGTAGCGCAGAGCTTGGATAATATCGTAGCTGCTGCCCTCGCCATCCGCATTGAGTGCGCGTAACGGCATGACCCTACTGTCGTAAGCGATGCCTGCGATACCGCGGTTGTTATTTCCAATGGCTGCAATAGTGCCCGCGACATGTAAGCCGTGGAATGTGCCAGACTTGAGCGTATTGCTACCCGTGCCGCCATCGGTTGGGTCGTCGTCTAAGCCGTCGCCGTCTCCTGCGCTTTCCGGATCACGAATAAAGTCGTAACCATCGACGTATTGACCAATCAGATCTGGATGCTCGCGAATGCCCGTGTCAATAACGGCGACAACAGTGCTTGGGCTTCCTGCGCTAGTAGCCCACGCGGTTGGAACACTGATTTGATTGTAGTGCCAAAGAAAGTTGCTGAAGTTGTCGTCGCTAATGCGAGTTGCGCGGACGCGGAAGTTAGGGCTCGCTTCAGCGATGCTGGGTTGCTTTGCTATAGCTTTTACTCGCAGCCAAGTCTGCCATTGTTCGAGTGCTTCGCTGTTGGGTGTAAAGCGATTGATAAAAGCGCTGATATAACGCTGATTCGATAAGCTGTATAAGTCAGCGGACCCGTACGAACTCCGTAAGCGACGCAACCGGGCGATACCGCCGCCCAGCTCAGTAAGGCCAAAGCGCTCGGTCAGCGCTCGTCGATTCTTGGCGCTCACATCGGGGCTGAGCACGGTCTCAGCGCTATAACGAACGAGTACTTCATGCGCCATCACTTTGCCTGGCCTGTGAAAGCTTGAGCTGACATTGCCTTTGCCAATGGTCATTGTGTAGTTGGAGCCGCCTGAATAAGCGCTTGCACCTATATAATAGGTACCCGCATCAGGTATGAGTAGCTGCTCGATACTCGAGATGCCCGCGGCGGTATCCACCACTACACCTCCCTCGTCGTAAAGCGTTAAGTCGAGATCGGCCTCGTCTTCCTCGGCTATGAATAAGGTGACCTGATAGTTGGCCGCATTATTTATTTGGAACCAATCTTCATCATCTGCGAGGGTGCTCTCAGAGCTGGCTTCTAGATAGCCGCCGACGGTGACTGGCACGGTGAGGGTTTGTGCCAACCCAATGCTGCCGTTATCTGCTTGGGGGTTATCGGGGTTGTTAGTGTCGGTATCGAGTATGGCACCCGGTAACGTCAAAATAAGTCCCGCAACTGATGCGCTGGCCTCGGGCTCCGGTTCGGGCTCTGGCTCTGGTTCGGGCTCTGGTTCGGGCTCTGGTTCGGGTGCAGGAGGGCTCGGGCTGGGTGTCTCGCTACCACCGGAACCGCCGCCGCAGGAGACAACGAGTGCCAAGCAAACCGCGAGTGCTAAGTGTTGGAGCAAGTGGAACGTGCTAGCCATTACGAAGCGCTGCAATCCATAAGAATTTTACCCATGTGCTCACCCGATTGCATGAGTTCATGTGCTGACATGGCTGCAGCAAGTGGCACGCAGCTATGAATAATCGGCTTAATAACCCCGGTTTTCACAAGAGGCATAACCTCGCGCTGGATGTCATTGAAGCCTGCCGCGCGCCGACTGACACCCATTCCGCGCAGGGTGGAGCCAGTGAGCACTAAGCGCTTCATGAGTATATGAAAGAGTTCTATTTCTGCCTTACTGCCTCGCATAACACCAATGCATACAATGCGGCCGTCGGGTGCCGCCGCCGCTAAATTAATGTTTGTGAAGTCGCCACCCGCGATATCCAATATGACGTCGATATGGCCAATCAGGCCGCGATCTGTCAAAGCGCCGAGCAAGTTACCTGCTTGATAGTCGATAACGTCGTCAGCACCTAGGGCTTTCACTGCAGCGCACTTTTCAGCACCCCCCGCAGTTGCTATGACCTTAGCGTCACGAGCTTTGGCAAGCTGAACGGCGATACTGCCGATACCGCTTCCACCACCGTGAACAAGCAGCGTTTCACCTGCTTTGAGCTGTCCTAGCGTAAATACGTTATGCCAAACCGTAAGCAGTGCCTCGGGGAGAGCGGCTGCGGTTTTGGTGTCGAGGTTAGTCGGAACGTGTAAACAGTGATCGGTTCGGGCGATAGCGTGACTTGCATAGCCGCCGCCGTGCACCAGTGCACACACTTTATCGCCTACGGCCCAGCCTTCAACCGATGCGCCAAGCGCGGCAACAGTACCCGCTACTTCGAGTCCCATAATCGGCGACGCGTCTTCAGGAACCGGGTATAAACCCATTCGCTGCAGAACGTCTGCTCGATTGACTCCGGCAAAGTCGACCGCAATAAGTAACTCCCCGGCAGCGGGAGAAGGTGCCTCGTCAGTTTCAAGAGTCAGCGAGTCTTGATCGATGATATTGATATAGTGGCGCTGCATTGAGGCTGCCTTTTTATTAGCTAAGTCATATTATTGGGTTAGTCATGGTAAGCATAGCGCATGCGTGTTCCAATCAGGAGTCCACGAATGCACATTAAAACGACTCAAATATCTGCATGAAGCAAGGACAATGACGATGGCAGCGCCCTATCCACTCCGAAAACTAAAATCAGGCTTGAAACTGAAACTCGCGAAGATTCTCATGGGCGATAAAGCCACGACGCCACATTTTGCTTGGGCAGGCGCCGGTAGCAGTGAGCGGTTGTGCGCGCGAATTGAGCAAAGCGGCCATAAAAATGTGCTGGTAGTTACCGATAAACCGCTGCGCGCACTCGGTGTTGTCGATCGCGCGTTAGAGGGGTTTGATCGCAGTGTCACGACGCTACATTTCTATGACGGCGTTGAGCCTGATCCAACTTTTGGCCAAGTCGCTGAAGGGGCTAAAGTGTGTAGAGACAGCTATTGCACCGCAGTTTTAGCCGTGGGAGGCGGATCATCTATTGATGCTGCCAAAGTGATCGCCCTAGAAGCCGTTAATGAGGGTGATCCAATGAGTTGGGTAGGGCTGAACAAAGCGCCAGCAACGGCCGTCCCTATTTACGCTATCCCAACAACATCAGGTACGGGTAGCGAAGCGACTATGGGTGCAGTAATTACCCATGAGGTGGATCACAGCAAACAGATCATCTCAGGTCTAGCGGTACTGCCCCGAGCGGTCGCTGTTGATCCTGATCTTATGCTTGGATTACCGCCTGCTATTACTGCTGCCACGGGGCTAGATGCACTGACTCACGGTATTGAGGCTTATACCTCGCTGTGGGAGCGTGGCTCGCGAACCGAAACAAGTCTTATGGCTATTCAAGGGGTTTTCAAGTGGCTGCCTAAAGTGCTGTTGGAGCCTGGCAATGTGGTTGCCCGTGAAGGCATGGCGCTTGCTGCCTACTATGGCGGGGTCGCGATTAATCAGGTGAACGTCGGTTTTGTACATGCGATAGCACACCAGCTAGGTGCGCGCTACGGCATCCCCCATGGTATGGCGAATGCGCTCGTGTTACCCCATGTACTCAAAGCGTATGGCAGTGCCGCTGAACCCAAGCTTGCAGAGCTTGCTCGCGCCATTGGACTATCTAATACCACGGGTGCGGGATTTATTGATGCAGTGTTTGAATTGCGTGAATTAGCGGGATTGCCGAGTCAGCATGCGGCCATCCAAGCCCGCGATATTGACGCAATTGTCGAGGCGGCAATTGCTGAAGGTGATGGCTATTTTTCACCTCGACTGTTTACTCCAGACGAGGTGAAATCAATTTTGCTCGCGATTAGCGTCAATGCCTAGGCGTGTGTAAGGTCGTTAAGCCAGCGGCTAGCCAGAGCAATGAAGTGTCGATGGCCTTCAGTTGGTCCCTCTGAACACGCAAAACCGTGGCCTTCTTCAGGGTAGTGATGGTAGGTCACGGCGACGCCAGCCTTACGCATGGCCATATTTAGCCGCTTTCCATCGTCGCGCAGAGGATCTCGCTCGGCAGTAACAAGTAGTGACGGCGGGAATCCTGAGTAATCAGATCGACGTCCCACGAAGAGGGTTTTTGTGCGTGGATCGGCTGGCGCTACGTCTCCGAGGTAGGTGTCAAAAAACCAGCGCATGATGGGCGTGGTCAATGGGCCCGATTTCGCGTGCTCCGTATAGGACGGTAGACCCGCTAAATAATGTTCAGTCGCGGGATAAATCATGATCGTCCCCGCGATTCGAGGTTCGTCAATCAGCGTGGTCATAGTGCTCACGGTTATATTGCCGCCCGCACTATCGCCTGACAGAACCACTTTGCCGTTGTTGGGCGCAAGAGTATTAAGGTTGTCGATTATCCAGCGTGTGGCATCGAGGCAGTCATCGTGTGCCGCTGGAAAGGGATGTTCGGGTGCTAGGCGGTAATCAATCGACATAATGGTGCAGCCACTCGCCTCGCTCAGTGCTCTGCAGAACGGGTCGTGGGTATCTAAATCACCAATGACCCAGCCACCCCCATGGTAGTAGACGATCAGCGGGAGGTCGGCAGCACCGTGGTACATGCGTGCGGCAGTTTGGCCGGCACTGACGGGAATGAGTAGCTTGCTGACATTGAGATCAGTGCCCTGTGGGTGGTCCGCCCAAGCCTTCTTACTAACTATTCGGTAGTAAAGGCGGAAAGCCCACGTTTTAAGTCGCTGCAGGAATGTTGTCATCGGTATCTAAATAGCGTGCATCGGGGTTTTGAACATACCAGTGAACGCCTTCGGAGTCGCG
>ERZ807291.3997-NODE-3997-length-20086-cov-12.173731_pt1 | contig 20086 bp, 13 predicted proteins | sample MGYA00521257_ERZ807291 | MGnify/ENA primary metagenome ERZ807291 (study PRJEB31413, sample SAMN03169783) | marine metagenome | biome: Marine; feature: Water; material: Subsurface seawater | place: North Sea | collected 2011-04-28 | depth 1 m m ... | reverse complement strand
GTATCTTTCACGATTAATCTCCTAACTACTGGATCCGACTCATTCGTGGGTAAAGATGGTTCAATAGGAATATCCCGAACAGTGTATTCAATTTTATATTCTTTATCTAAGATAGTTGCATCAATAGATTTTGCCACATTCGTACCAACTGAAAGAGGGTCTGCGTTAGAATAAAGTTGACCGAGCACTTCTCCCGACGAGTCCATTATCTTTCTAGATATACGATCACTTATTGTACCATTGTAAGCATCAAAAGCAGTAAGAAATAGTTTTTGACCTGATGTGATCGATGAATCAGAGGGATTAAATACTTTTATCAAATTGCCACTTAAATCAGTATAACGATCGAACGAGTCTCCTTGGCGATTTGCTTCTATAATAATAAGGTTGCTCGAGGTATCCGGGCTTATTGAAATAAAAGGTTTATCTCTATCAATTATGAAAATGCTACGAGCTTTGCTTAAATACATTGTTTCTCCAGTATCTTGCCTAATTACATAATTAACATGGAACTGAACAATTTGATCGTTGTGAGCATCACTAAAAACTGGCGTCAATGATGGGGTAAAGGAAAACCCAGTCGTGGTGTCATTTCTTACATAAACTCCTGGGTCTTCAAATATAATCTCCCCTGTTTTATTATCCTCCAAATAAAACGCACTGTATCGAGCTTTAGTTCTTCCACTCTCATCTTTAACTAGAATTGCTGGTTTAGGGTGACCTACAATTTTAATTCGACTGGGGTCAGTAAGAACATAAAAATCATTGGGTGAATCTAGGGTAATTACATATTCTGAATTAAATTCGCTTCCCATCCAACCAGTAAGGTTTTCAAGAGATGAGGTAATTTCCGATGGAATTTGGTTACTGCTATCTACAATTGGTTTATCCCCAAGGTCTGTTGGGTTTGTTGTAACTAGCGAGGAAGTACCTTTAAGGAAGTCGGTGGATATGACAGCAACTTGGGGAGCAATTGTATCAACTACTTTAATTTTTCGACTTGTAGTAATATTGTTATCGTTAGAATCCACTGATGAATATCTCACTTCGTAATCACCCAAATTTACAAAACCGTAGTTTAAAAGTTCAGCAGGTTGAATCTCAACTCCGGTTGAACTATCAACAATAGAGCTCACCAATGGTACATTGAAGTCATAATTATCCCGAACAGTTGCACCTGGGTCTTGAAACGAAATACCGCCTTGTAAACTAGTATAATTTACACCTTGATCCCCCTCTAAAAGAACGATGCTAGGTGGCGTTCGGTCAACAACGCGTATTTCTCTTTTTAATGAAGCTTCATTTCCAAATTCATCAACAATTACATATTTGATAAAAATTTGATTATTGGGGTCTTCATTTCCACTAAGATCAACATACTTTTCATTCTTAAAATGGTAATTGACCTTACTTTGATCAAGCAAACCAATGACATTATTCTTGTAAGCATTTGATGTAACTAAATCGCTTAGATTTCGGGGTTCGACACCAATACCCATGTCTTTGTAGGCAGTTACACCTGGGTCAATAAATTCAGTATTCACTTCATGATAGTGTGGATCAGCCCCATGAAGAACTAAACGAGGAGTCTTAAAAGGGGAATTTAGTAAAACAATTTCGCGGTAAATATGAGACTCGTTACCGGACAAATCAGCTAAAGAATATTTCATTCTAAATGTCGCGTATAAACTATCTTGAGTTTTAGCTTCAGCAATTACCTGCTCCATCGTGGTTGATTTGATCTCCTGATATTCTTGAGACTCTTCGTCTATTAATTTCTCAAGGGTAACAACAAATCTATCACTCCCCCATTCAATAGACCCTTCAAGGTTATCAGTGGCAAAAACACCAGGATCCCTGTAAAGAGAGGAATTATTTATGTCCACGAACAGTGGATTGGAACCATATAAAATAAGTTCGGGCGGGGTGTCATCGTAAACTTGGATATATCTGGTTTTAGCACTTGCATCATTACCTGATGGGTCACGAATCCCTTGATAGGTAAGTTCATAAATTCCTGCGGTTGACATATCAACATACCCAAATGCACTTTCATATGCGCCATTTGCATAATTCATATACTGCTCTATTTCTGATTGTGTATAGTAATTATCAATTAAAGTTATACCTGGATCGGGGAAAGATTGATTAAGTACACCTTGAACTCGATAGGGAAATTCAATATTTTCACCATCCTTAAAACTAATTATTGGTTTTTGGTTATCAATGATTCTAACAGTAATATTAAGAGTTTTGGAGACAGACTGCCCAGATGGATAGTTGGTTCCTCGCACAGAAAAATCATTAACTGTGATTGAAACTGGTGTCTCTCCCCCTAAGGTAGAAGAGTTTATCGAGTCAGCGTTGGATATTTCGACATGAAAGGTAATATCAGTCCCGTCATAGGCTTTCGCTTGGACATAGGGGTAAATCGAATCCTCAGATAGTAAAAGCTTGAAGGTTCCGTGATCAGGTAAAGGGTAATTAGAATTTCTTTTATTAACTAAAAAATTAACAATCTGATTATTAATATTACCGCCATCAACGCCAAAAGTAAGTGATATTGAGGGTGGAGTTGCAATCACCTCTACGGTTCTGTTAATTCGACTCGTTAAACCTCGAAAATCCTTAACTTGATAATCTAAATTATAAATTCCTGGGGTGCCAAGATCTGGAGGATTAGAAAGAGTTGCCAAAGAAGAGATATTTGCTCCTGTAAAATCTTCTCCGTTAATCCAAGGATCAATACTTGAATAAGCAGTAGGCGTCATCTCAATCTTAAGATAATCGGCTCCAATCAGTTCAATCTCTGGATGAGCACCAACAAAGGGGTTTAAAGTTTCTGCAACGCCACCGGCAACGCTCACAGGGGGAGTTAATGCTTGAACATCTTCCTTAGGAGTAGACACGACAACTGCATCAGATATATCGTCAAAAGAGAAATTTGATGAACTGCTTTCACTTGACTCAATTACAAAAAAGATTTCAGAAGCAATTTCATGAACCATTTCCCAATCAGTATCAGCCGAAAGGCTAGTAGCACTAGAGCTTGAACTGGTGGAAGGTTCGTTATTGGATGCTGACGAAATATCAGGAAAAAGCATATCAATGGAAGGAGGAATAAGACCACTAGTGAGTGATTCGCCATAAGTTGCTGTGAGATTAACTAATCCCCCAGGAACAGTTGCCATAGACTCTCCAAGCTTACCAGAAGCTAACTGCAATGACTGTCCAGAAACTAAGGATACTTCATTCCCTCCAACATCAGTAAATGAAATATCACCTGAGATTAAGTTAACGCCTCCGGTTATATCACCAGTAACAGGATTCCTAACCGCCACTAATTGAAACATTGTACCTCGAATTCCAGCAGTACCAAGAGGACTGCTTACAACCATAGATGAACCTTTTGCAAGTTTGGGTGCCTTAACTATAAGGTTGCCGAAATCAAGGTGAGCCAAAAGCTCAGATTGAGAAGGTTCCTCTTCGAGAGTCGAAGGTTTTGAGTTATGGTCGGGTGAAAAGGCTTTCTGTGCAAACTTCCTAAGATAAAACCGACTTCCAGGTTTAACCGTAATCAATGTCCCATTGGAGAACAAAAGAGAAGTACTCCCATTTTTACCCGTAATAAGAATAGATTTTTCTTCAACTTTTTTTCCAACAGAAGACTTATCAAGCGTAGTCTGAAAATCATCTTCAAGAGATAAAGAAAATACCTCACCTTCAACAGAAGCCACAATAACCGATGCATCTTTTGCAGCCAATTTAATAACTGTAAAACTAAAAACAAGAAGGAACAGGAAATAATTCAGCCCACTAGTAAACAGCTTGTGCGACAAGTTTGACGAAAAAAGAAAGCTTTTGTTGCAACGCATTGGAAACTATCCCAATATTAACTTGAGATTGTCCGCTTTCGCAAGCGATTTTTAAATCAACTTCAAAAATTATCCGATTTCGGATTTATAAGCAGATGCATTCAAAAGGTTCTCCGAATTAATGTCTTGAGACGGAGCAACATGTATTATCCAACCTCCTGAATAGGGATCATTGTTCACAATCTCTGGAGAATCATTAAGATCTTCATTTATTCCAATAATCTCACCTGAAATAGGCATGTACAGATCAGATGCTGCTTTTACAGACTCAACAACTCCAAAAACCGAGCCTTTTTCAAAATTTTGCCCCAACGTTGGCATTTCGACAAAAGTTACATCTCCAAGGCTATCCTGTGCATGATTTGTAATTCCAACCAAGCAGGAACCGTCAGATTCAAGTTTAATCCATTCATGTTCTTTAGTGTACAATAAGTCGGATGGTATATCTGTCATGTAAATCCGATATGTCCCAAAGATGAAAGTTTCAAGTAAAAACTACTTTACTCTGTTCCAATTCTTGTCCCGGATGGAACAATACCGTTTTTTACGACTACTAATATTCCGTCTCTTGCATAAACACTTTTAAGATCATCTGCCCAACCTTCCTCCAACCCCTTGGGAGACAGCATAACATTCGAACCGATCCGGGCATTTTTATCAATAATTGCATTATGAATTACCGAGTTCTCGCCAACACCAATATCTGGAAGCTCAGATAAATCAGATGGAATTTCAATATTTTCATGGCTTTCAAAATAATCAGCCCCCATCATGACCACATTATCAAATTTACAATTATCACGAACCATCGAACGAACTCCTAGCATACAGCGGGCAAAAAAAGATTTCCCAATCATACAACCACTGGCGACCGTCGTCCTATCCATATCGCAATGAGTCAGTTTTGCTGTGGGCAGAATATCTGGGTAATTGTAAATGGGATAATCTTCATCATAAAAATCGAATGCAGGAACTGGGTCCGTTAATTGAAGGTTTGATTCAAAAAATGCCCGTACAGTTCCGATATCTTCCCAATAACCATCAAATATATGACAGCGTAAATCTTTGTGTTCAACTAGAGACGGGATGATTTCTTTACCAAAGTCTTTGGAATCACCTTTCAAGGATTCGAACATTGCAGATGCGTTAAAAACATAGATTCCCATCGATGCTAGAACTCGATCACTTTGCCCATCCGGAGATTTCAATTCCGGCGGTACAAGTTTTGAAATAACATCAGGATCGGTAGGTTTTTCCACAAAATCTGTAATTTTTGCATCATCACCCACTCGAAGTAATCCAAGGCTAGAAGCTTCATCTATTGACACCGGTTTTGCCGCAACTGTAACTTCTGCTCCTCTACTTAAATGCTCCTCAACCATTTTAGAAAAGTCCATACGATACAATTGATCACCCGATAGAATAACAAAAATATCATCAGAATCTGCGTGAAAATGCATGATATTCCTTCGAACTGCATCAGCTGTTCCCTGATACCAGTCGTCCCCATGCTCCGTTTGCTCTGCAGAAAGAATCTCGACAAAGCCTCGCCCGAAACGATCAAACCGGTATGCGTCCTGAACATGCCGATGCAATGATGCAGTATTAAACTGACTTAGTAGATAAATTTTATTGTAACCAGAATTAATGCAATTACTGATTGGAATGTCGACTAACCGATACTTCCCTGCAAGCGGCACTGCAGGTTTGCACCTTAATTTAGTTAGCGGGTATAAACGAGTACCTCTACCACCTCCCATAATTACGCAATGTACTTGTCTTTTCATTTTTATCCTTTCTTTATTCTTGCTCGTTTGTTCATTTTTTCATCCTGTAAGATATCTATGTGGAAATTGAAATCATACTTCCTGCAATCACAAAAATCTAGATGCCTTTAAAAACCTGTGTTTATTGGTAAATTTTACCGAAGCACACAATAAAACTTAAAGAACTGTCACAATTAATGCACACGCAACCATCGTTAGAAGAATTCATCGATCGCTCAAAAGAATTTGATATAATCGCTGTTCGAGCAGAATTTACTGCTGATGCGGAGACTCCGTTGTCAGCTTATGCAAAACTCTCAAAGAGAAAACCTGCTTTTCTTTTTGAATCTGTAGTTGGCGGTGAGCAAGTCAGCAGATTTTCTTTTGTAGGTTGTAATCCCAAAAAAATTATTACATGCGGACAAGAAGAAAGTACAATTATTGAAACTGGTCTCCCTGTAAGAACAATTCAAACTCCCTCCGATCCGCTTAAATTAGTTGAAAAGGAAATGGAAGGGATAGATTATTTGGGCTTTGATGATGAAACTCGCTTCTCTGGAGGTGCAGTAGGTTATATTTCTTATGAATACGCGAATCGAGTGGAACCAACTGTGCCCTTGCATACGGAGGACAAATTAAATCTCCCACTTCTTTATTTCATGATCGCGGATTTAGTTCTTATCTTTGATCATGCACGACAATCCTTAACCATTTGTGCCAATGCGGTTACTGGAAAAGATCCTGAAGTTTCTTACTCGGAAGCATGCAATCGAATTAAAGAGACAATCGAGCTGCTCTCTTGTCCGTCAAACCTCACTCCGGCTTCATTAAATGAGAATGAAATTCTTGAGAATCCAAATGGTAACCTCTCAAAAAAAGAATTTGAAGATTTGGTTTCGAAGACTAAAGATTTCATTCGATCAGGTGATATTATCCAAGCCGTCCTTTCGCAGCGGTTTTCATTACCCTATTCAGGTCCCCCGATAAATCTTTATCGTGCCATTAGGGCTATCAACCCTTCGCCGTACATGTTCCTACTAGAGGGAGAAGACTTTTCTGTGGTTGGTGCTTCTCCTGAAGTGCATGTACGCCTAACTGGTCAAGATGTTCTGATTCGCCCCATTGCAGGAACACGGCCAAGAGGAAAAAGTGAAAAAGAAGACAGGGAACTTGAACTTGATTTGCTCGATGATGAAAAAGAAAAGGCTGAACATTTAATGCTCGTCGACCTTGCTCGTAATGATATTGGGCGAGTATGCCAGATAGGATCAGTGCAAGCCGCTGAGTATATGACAATTGAGAGGTATTCTCATGTCATGCACATTGTCTCTCAAGTTGTTGGAAAATTAAAACCAGATTTAAACGCATTTGACTTATTGCGTGCAACATTCCCAGCCGGTACAGTGAGTGGTGCTCCAAAAGTTCGAGCAATGCAAATAATAGCTGATTTTGAGAAAATACAAAGAAATGTTTATGCCGGTGCACTCGGATATTTTGGCTATGAAGGAAATCATGATTCATGTATTGCAATTCGAACCGCAATGATTGTAAAAAATACACTTCATCTACAGGCCGGAGCTGGAATTGTTTCCGACTCAATCCCAGAAAACGAATTTCAAGAAACCTTAAACAAAGCGCAAGGAATGCTAAAAGCTCTTGCTTTAGCTGAACGAATCTCAAGTTAATCTTGTCATAGATAACAAAATACATGCAAAGCCAAGAACAAGAATCCCTTAATATATACCTGCAACAAATCTCAGTGATACCTTTGATTACGGTCAAAGAAGAAGTTGAACTAGCCGACCTGATTAAAAAAGGGGATGGAAAAGCTCGAGAAAAAATGATCACTGCGAATCTCCGACTTGTGGTCAAAATTGCTCAACAATATTCAAATATTGGCCTTTCTCTCCTAGATCTGATCAATGAAGGGAATATTGGCTTAATGAAAGCAGTGGAGAGATTTGATCCAACCAAGGGAGGGAAACTTAGCACATATGCTGCATGGTGGATTAAACAATCTATTAAGCGAGCATTAGCAAATCAAAGTAAAACGATTCGCTTACCTGTCCACATGGTCGACAGAGTTATGCAAATGCGAAGAACCTCTTCCGAATTAGGTGAAAGATTAGGTAGAGACCCAACTGATGACGAACTCGCATCAGAAATGAATCTACCAGTCGCCCGGGTATCTCTTCTAAAATCTGTCAGTAAAAAACCAGCTTCTCTTGATTCTCCTTTGGGTGAGGGTGAAACATCAACCTTAGGCGAAGTTGTACCAGACAATAACGCGAGAAACCCCTTTGAAAAGCTTGAAAAAAAGAGCCTAATCGGTGATGTAAACCTTGTGCTATCCAAACTTGAGCCTCGAGAGGCAGATATAATCAGATTACGATTTGGATTAGAAGGTCGTGACCCTATGACCCTTGAAGAGGTTGGAGCTAAAATTGGGGTAACAAGGGAACGAGTTAGGCAACTACAAGAACAATCCCTAAGACTTCTACGAAAAAATATGGCCACTTTTGAGAAACAAAGAACGGCCGAAGAAATTGAAGAAGAAAGAAAGATTGAAGAACGAGGAAAAATTCTTAAAGGAATTCTTCAACAAGCAAAAATAATATAAATCACAACATTGATAATCGAAGGGCAGATTCCCTTCGAGTCAATAATTGAAGAGAAAATCAGCTTTCCTCTGAAGCTGTCGCTTCGTCCAGCAAATCTCCTAATGATGTGGTAAGATCTTCACCCACTTCATCATATGCAGCGACTTCCTTAGCTAAGGCATCTTCATCATATTCCGCAGCCTTTATACTCAAACCGATACGACGCTCTTCTTTATCAATTTTGATTACGCGGGCAGAAACTTCTTCACCTTCACTCAAGTGATCTTTAATCTTTTCTATTCGTTCTTCAGAAATTTGACTTATATGCACAAGACCATCAATATCTTGCTCCAATTGTATAAATGCACCATAACCAGCAACGCGTGAGACCTTGCCTTTAATAACATCGCCCATTCGGTACAATCGGTCAATATCATCCCAAGGGTCTTGGGTTAATTGCTTCATTCCTAAGGAAATACGCTGATTATCAACATCAACTTCGACAACTTCAGCATCAACTTCATCACCCTTTTTAACCATTTCACTAGGATGATTAATTTTACGAGTCCAACTCATGTCAGAAACATGAACCATACCATCAATACCTTCCTCTAACTCAACAAATGCACCGTAGGATGTAAGATTTCTTACTTTACCACGAACGCGTGCCCCTGGAGGATAATTATGTGTTGCCATATCCCAAGGGTTAACATCGAGCTGTCTCAATCCGAGAGAAATTTTCTGATCGTCCTTTTGTATACCAAGAACAACCGCATCAACTTCGTCACCAACATTTAAAACTTCGCCAGGTTTAGTAATTCTTTTTGTCCATGACATTTCAGTAACATGAACAAGTCCTTCTACTCCTTCTTCAAGTTCAATAAATGCACCATAAGGAACCAAGTTAACCACTTTACCTCGAACCTTAGCATTAATTGGAAATTTCCCTTCAATATCATCCCAAGGGTTAGAAGAAAGTTGCTTCAACCCCAGAGAAACACGCTCCCTATTGGTATCAATATCAATAATGCAAACTGTAATTTCTTCCCCGGTTTTTACCATTTCACTTGGATGCGAAACTCTGCCCCAACTCATATCAGTAATATGAAGTAAGCCGTCCAAACCATCTAAGTCAATGAAGGCACCGTAATCAGTGATATTTTTGACCATTCCTCGGCGGGTTTCCCCTGGTATAATCTTAGAGAGAATTTCTCTTTTCTTATCTTGCCTTCTTTCTTCAATCAATTCGCGACGCGAAACAACAATGTTTTTTCGCTCACGATTTATTTTAACAACTTTAAAATCAAAAGTCTGACCAACAAACTGGTCGAGGTTTTTAGGAGCCTGAATATCAACTTGTGATGATGGAAGAAATGCATCAACACCAATATTGACAACAAGCCCACCCTTAACCTTGGAGCGCACACGACCAGTTATGACCGATCCCTCTTCGCAGGTATTAACGATTTTCTCCCAATTCTTCTTTTGCTCAGCTTTATCGAAAGATAGTTGCGGATTACCATCCCTATCTTCCAAACGTTCTAAAAAGACTTCTAAATCAGAACCAATTTCGAGGTCACCCAAGTCCAAAAACTCATGTGCGGGAATCGTCCCCTCAGCTTTACCGCCGAAATCAATCACCACCTCAGTGGGACGAATTTCCATAATAGTTCCGGTAATAACAGAACCTTCTTTTAATAATTCAATTTTGCTCTCTGCGAGCAATTCTTCCATAATAGCACTCATAGCTTGGATTTGTTTGTTTCGGATGTGACGAATTTATATCGCACTTAGGCGATAAGACACATACGGGTTAAGGATTAATAAATATAGTTAAAGAACAAATAAATTCAAAGGACTAACAAATAGTGTTGTACCCGCTTAAGCAAGGCAAAACTTTAAATCTCTGGAGTTAAATCGACTATGGGACTAGCTTATTTAGTGGGAATTCAACAATTCCTTCTGCCCCGATTCTTTTAAGTGCGGGAATTATCTCACGAGAAACTTTTTTTTCTATAACAGTCTCGATCGCAACCCAAGAATCATCACTAAGAGCTGAGATTGTTGGCTTACGTAATGAGGGTAGTTTTTTAAGTACTTCGTCAATTTTAACTCTTTCTAAATTAATCTTAAGACCGACCTTGGCATCAGCTTGCAAAGCAGCTTCAAGCATCATTGCCATGTTTTCAATCTTTGCTTTTTTTTCTGGAACCGCCCAACTTGCCTTGTTTGCGACGAGCACGGTGTTTGTTTCCATAAGTACATCAACAATTCTAAGTTTATTTGCTCGAAGAGAACTTCCCGTCTCCGTCAAATCGACAATTGCATCGACCAATTCGGGAACTTTCACCTCCGTTGCTCCCCATGAAAACTCAACTTCAGCATTTACATTATGTCGCGAAAGATAGGCTCGGGTAACATTCACTAGTTCCGTTGCGATAGTCATACCCTCAAGGTCAGAGACTGTTTGAATAGGAGCTGCCTCTGGAACGGCAAGAACCCATTTCGATATTCTGTTGGATGATCTACTGTATACTAAATCAGCGACGATTTCGACATCAGATTCATTTTCCAAAACCCAATCTCTACCAGTTAACCCACAGTCAAAAAAGCCATCTTCTACATATCGACTCATTTCCTGAGCTCGAACAAATCGTCCGTCAATATCAGAATCATCCCAACATGGAGTGTAGGAACGCGACCCTTTTGTTATGTGATACCCAGCTTTTCCAAAAAGCTTAATTGTTGGATCTTCTAAGCTACCTTTAGGCAGACCAAAATTTAATAATGTAGTCATAAAGACCATTTAAAACAGCTTTTTTTAAGCCTTTTAGCAAGATAATTTCCGTATGAAAAATTTAATTATCGCGGTATCGAGCTTGTGCCTCTTCCCAAGACTTTTTCATCTCTAATTCTGAAAAAATATCCTTCATTCTACTCAAGTCAGGCTTCTTCAATTCATTTAAATTCAATTCAATGTTTGATTCCAATCTCACTAAATCCCGATTTCTCATCAATTCTTCCCGTTTTTCGTAGACAAGGCTACAAAACCTCTTCGGTTTAATCCTCCCTGCGTTGAGGATAAGGTTCTCTAAGGTAATAAATTCAGTCAACCATTTACTCGCCGTTTTAGGCCCAACACCAGGCAGACCTGGAATATTGTCCGCTTGATCACCAATGATAGCCAAGTAATCTAAAATTGAACATGGTGGCACTCCAAATTTATCTGTAACTCCCTGTTCATCCAAAATCCGCCAACCTAAACGAGGATTTGCTGTAGGTGGTGGAAGCAACTGCTCAACCAATGGGCAAATCAACTGAGATAGGTCTTTGTCCGCACTCACGATAAGAACAGGGACTTCGGCCTTCTTGTAAAAAGTAACTGCCGACGCAATTAAATCATCAGCTTCCAACCCTGAAGACTCATAACTCAAATACCCGAGTGCATCTGTTAATTCCTTTACCCATACTAACTGTTCACTGAAACCTTCTGGGGGTGCCCCCCGATTGCCCTTGTAAGATGGTAGCAAGGCTTCTCTTCGCGAAGAACCACCTTTATCAAAAAAAACTTTTATCTCATTCGGCTTTAGATCATCTTCTAATCTCCAAAAGGAACGGAGCCAACCATGAACCATATTAGTAGGAAAACCGTCCGATCTGGTAAGTTCTCTAATTCCATAAAAAGCTCGGAATGCTAAATTATGGCCATCACAAAGTAAAATTTTCGACATAAGGAGCTATTCATAACTACAATTGAAATGAAGCAACTCTAAAGAAAATTAATCTAGGCAAAATGTAAGAAGCTTAAAAAAACAATTAACATCGCTAGGATTTAAATAAAGTGCCCTCCACCAATTCTGGAGAGGCCGTAACCAGCTTGACATCAAGTAGTTGATTTGACAAATCACGGCCTCCGCCTTGAACCATGACCTTGGTGTAATTATCTGTATACCCAGTAAAGTAGTCATCTTTGGGGTTTTCGAAAAGTACACGCCGCACATGTCCTTCCTGGCTTTTATAAAACTCCATTCTCTTCGAGGAAGATAGTCTGCGTAAATGGGCACTTCTTTTTCGCCTTATCTCCATAGGAACTTGCTCAGCTATCTTCGCGGCAGGGGTTCCCTTACGCTCAGAAAAAGTAAATACATGGCAATAAGCAAAGGGGAAATCCATAAAAGTATCACAAGTTTCTTTAAAATGCTCATCAGTCTCTCCCGGGAAACCCACCATCAAATCTGTGCCTAAGCAAACATTAGGTATGCTTCGAGTGACCCGTCCAAAAAAATCAGCCATTTCATTTAGGCAATATTTTCTCTTCATACCTCGTAGAACCGAATCGCACCCGGACTGCAATGGAATGTGCAGATAAGGCATTAACGGATGGCTATCGTCAGCCATTAAGGGAAATAATTCTTCAGGAATAGTAGTAGGCTCGATACTGCTAATTCGAATTCTATCCAAGCCGGCTGTATTTGATAATTTTTCTATTAAGCTAAGGAAATCGAGGCCACAAGAAGAATAGGTTCCTAGATTGACACCGGTCAGGACAACCTCCCTTACCCCATTCTCTATCATTCTCACAACCTCTTCAATTAAATCATGCAAATCTCTTGACCTCGCTCGACCGCGTGAAAATGGAATGATGCAGAAAGAGCACATAAAATCGCAACCATCCTGAATCTTCAAGTTTGCACGTTGTTCGAATTTGGGCTCGCCCACAAAACCGATACTAAAATCAGCCCTACTTATTCGTTCTCTGACAATCACAGGAACATCTGGCTTTTGATCGCTGATGTAGTCCAAGAAATTCATCTTATCATGGTTTCCAATTACATAATCCACTCCTGGGATAGTTGCTATTTTGTTAGCATCCACCTGGGAATAACAGCCAACCACAACAGTTAATGCATCTGGGTTTTTTCGAATAAAACGTCTAATTGCATTTCGTGATTTGGAATCTGCTTCATTCGTAACCGTACATGTATTAATAACCCCTATATCAACTTCTGAGCCAAAAGGGACAATTTCATAACCGGATGATTTTAATCGGCCCTCCATTTCTGTAGCTTCATATTGATTTAGCCGACAACCCAATGCCTTTACTGATGCTTTTCTTTTATTGTAATTGGTTCTCATGAAAAAATTAAATAAATGTATTCAAAATTATTATCTATATTTAATTGACTCGCTTGGGTTGCTGGTCTCCATACTTTTGGAGTAGGTAAATAAGGTAAAACGCTTTTAGATATCGAGGCACATATATCTGTGGATTAAAAATACACCTGGCGAGCCATCCAAGGTAAAAACGATCTACCCATTTGGGAATACTAACCTGTTCCCCCGAAAGAAAAGCCAGAGCAGCACCAGTACATAGAATTAAAGGTCTATATCCTAAATTTTGCTTAATGTATAAACCCAAACGCTCCTGAACTCCTCCCCCTAACTGAATAAAGATCGTTTTTGGCTTAAGTTTAATCAATTTTTCGAGCAAAAGAATATCCTCAATCGCTCCAGATTTATCATACATTGGCGCATTGTAGATTTTCTGGGCTTCAATTTTGCAATTAAAATTATCCGACAACCAGTTTTGGTTTGCCCTTGCCTGATTTTCGTCAGGCATAACCCAGAAAGATGACTCGTAGGAATCAAAATTTTGTAAAAATTCCTGAAGGAAATAAAGTCCAGAAACGCGAGTTATATCAACACCATTTACCCACTTTTGCCAAAAACACATCAATCCACTATCAGGTAAAACCATATCAGCTTCACACAAGGCTTGTGCATAAAAATCGCACCTAATAAGGTCATCTGCTAATCCGGGACCTGATGGAGCAACTAAAAGGCCTCCAGATCTAATAACTTGATTACAACGGGCAAAGGAATCATTAAAGAAATCTACACCTAAAATTCTACAGCTTGCGTACTTCAAACTCTAAAAACGACTTCAGGAGAGTCTCAATAAGCACTTTTGGGTGGAAAAAGAACCTGAACAACTGTCCGTAAAACAATTTCCAAGTCCAGCCAGATCGTCCAATTACCTACGTAATTAAAATCTAACTCGATTCTTTTTCTTACTAACTCAGGATCAGTAAACTCGCCTCTTAAGCCCCGACATTGAGCAGGTCCAGTTACTCCCGGTTTCACGAATTGGCGTATCCTGTAAGCTTTATAATCTTTTTCGAAAAGAAAATCGTGCTTTGCTAAGTATGGGCGAGGACCGACCAAACTCATTTCCCCCTTAAGCACATTAATGAATTGAGGAATTTCATCTATGCTAAACCTTCTCATAAAAGCACCAAAAGCAAATATTCTACTATCGTCTGGAGTTGCCTGTTCTGATTCATCCCTTTGCCCCTTCGGAGCATGAGTCATAGAGCGAAACTTCCAGATGGTAAAAGTTTGACCGGCAAGCCCAACCCTTTCTTGAGTAAAAAACAATGGACCTGCAGATTGAAAGAACTGGAAGAACCTTACAATAAGCATGCATATAGGCATTATGAAAACCAAAGCAGGTATACTGATTGCCAGATCAAAGCACCGTTTGACCATTTGATTAAATGGGCTCTCCAAAGGTTCATTTTGCAGAGAAAAGAATTGCCTTCCTGATTCCTCAACAAAGACTAAACGAGAATCGAAATAACCGGACAAATTATTGTAAACTAGAATTCTGCATCCATATTTTGCCCCAAGATCCGAAACCGACCTAATCCACATTTCCATGTCGCTATTAGGCAAAAGAATCAGCTGGTGTATTTTATTATCCTGAAGATAACTTTCTAAACTTTCAAATGGGCCAAGCCAGGGCAGTTGAACCAAGTTCGGTTGATCACGGTCGGTGGTAAAAGTTCCCTTAAAACTAAAGCCCTGTTCAGTATGCCTTTTTATCCATGCTCTTAGTGCATCTAAGGATTTGGAGTCTCCAACTATTAAGCTGTTGCGAGAAACCAATTGAAAACCAATAACCCTTTTGAAAACCGCCGGTAATATAAAATTACAGGAGGCAAGTACAGGCCAACTCGTGCAAATATAAAATGCCAGAAACAATCGACTAGTTTCATTATCTTTTGTGGCAAAATAAGAAGCAAAAACAAAAAAAGCAATTATAGCAGTTTGAAAATTTGCTTTTAATAGTGATTCCCGAATTCGCCCCCATCCATTTTTCATAAAAAATAGTCCATAACGCTGAAGCGAACCAAAAGTTCCAACGACTAATCCGGCAATTGAAACCAGTGCGTAATTCCAAGGAAGACTAATTAATGAAAAGTCAAAAGATTCCCAAATGTACAAACATATCCAAAACCAAAGAAATAAGGATGAAAGCAATACAATTTTATGTAAGGTTGCGTAGCCTTTGTCTCTATGATTAATCATGGATTATAAACCTCCAACATCCTATAAAAGTGATAAAAGTGCAAGGATGTATTACATCATTCGATTATTGAATTCTCATCTATCATAGAACTTCTCAATCCCCTATGAATAATCTACGCTTGCAATTTCATTTTTTTTTGAAAACAATGAAATCATCTTGAAACTTAAAAAATCAGGGCAAAGCCGAATCACTGGGAAACCTCAATCGTTAGAGCTAGAGTCGATTGATTTTTTTGTAAGGCTCATGGGTATTTTAGGAATGCCTCGTTCAGTAGGTGAGATTTACGGATTATTATACTTTTCGGAGCAACCGCTCTCGATGGATAAAATTACAGCCCGCTTGGAAATTAGTATTGGATCGGCAAGCCAAGGTTTAAAAACGCTCAAATCACTTAAAGCTGTAAAATCAACCTACATTGCAGGAGATAGAAGAGACCACTACATTGCAGAAACTGAATTCAGAAGACTCTTTGCCACATTTATTAAAGATGAAATCATGCCCCATCTCGATAGTGCCAAGGATCGAATTACTAGAATGGAAAAGTCTTTGACTGACGAGAATAAGCAAGACGAGTTTTACCAAATTAGACTTGAGAAATTAAAGAAACTAACCAAGACAGGCGGACGTTTATTACCCGTCCTTGCAGGGTTCCTAAAACTACAATGATCAGTGATAACATGAAAGATTGGTCCATCGGTTGGTACTGCTTACGAGCGAAACCCAGAATGGAAATGCTTGCTGCACAGACTCTCGGCACCTTAACCAATGTTGAAGTTTTTTTACCCCGAACAGTACGTCCCCGAAAAGAAAAAGTTGTTCCAACTCGCCCTCTTTTCCCAGGTTATTTCTTTGCGAAATTTGACCCAGCAGTCCACCTTAGGAATGTACACTTCGCTCTGGGTGTTGCCTACATTGTTCGAAGAAATGAGGTCCCCGTTCATGTCCCTCCTCAAGTGATACTTGAACTTAACTTATTATCTCCTGACGGAATATTAGAAATCCCAGATGAACCTCATAAGGTTGGTGATAAGGTCACAGCAATCTCTGGTTTATTTAAAGGTGACGAAGGAACTGTTACCCAGTTAGTGCCCGCAAGGGAAAGGGTAAAAGTGCTTTTCGAAATCCTGGGTCGACAAACCGAAGTAGAGATCCCCGAGCATTTATTAGATTTCCCCAGTGCTCACCCAATGAGTTCTGACTCATCCCATTAAGTATATTTAGATTTATTTACCTTATTGGCTTTGTGATCAAAACAAATAGCCAAGGGCGGTAGCGTGATCAATTCATTCGTTGGTTCTAATCAAGCAGTTTTCAATATGCTAAGTTCATTGATTATTCATCAATCAAAACCTGTTTCCAATATTTAGTTTTAAGTTAATAAAAAATGTTCAACCTTAACTTACGCTATCTATTTTCTGTTTTTTTATTATTTATTTTTGCTCTTTGCTTTTTTTCGAGTGAGCTAGTGTTCCCTTTTCTTAGAAAATGGAAATCTAACCAACTGCTCAATTTATCCAAGGTTTACCATGACGAATCAATTAGCAATGAAAGTAACTTGCTCGAAGACGGTGTTCGAAAAGCAAGAATTGCCTCGCTCCTCGACCCATCAAATCGGGAAACAAAAGAAAATTTTCTAAAATTACTTTTTCGGTCAAAACCAACTGATGCACTACAAATTTGGGCTTCTATCTTTTACGATAGCACAAGCTTGGAGGAGGATAGAATGAAACTTCTCAACCGTAGTATACAAACTTTAAAAAACGATCAAATTCAGATTCATGGTCGGAGAATTGCTGGAGAAATTGCTTTTCAGCAACTCACTCACTTAAAAAACAGTGAGGGATGGTTGGATTCACCTGCCAATGCACTCGTTACAGCAGAATTACTTGCCGAGACAGGCAACCCGTTTCAAGCCTCCCAAATTATTCGTAACTCTCTATTAAATCACCCGACCCATTCGAAGAGTATTTTTTTACTTACCCGATTAACTGTTCATTTAAAGGAATTTGAGAATTTATCATCAATCGGTGGTAAACTTGCCAAATTGGCGTCAAGAAAAAGTCAAACTGGAATTGAAGCGATTCGCCACATGACACTTCTTCACATTCTTCAACCATTATCTAAAGGTAGTCTTTCAAAATGCCTCGAACTCCTTCAATCTAATCCAAACGCTCAAGCCATCGACTATATGCGGATTCATGCTCTGCAATACCAATTGGCAAAAGATGAAAAAAATAGAATATCCATTATTCGAACTTGCTCAGAACAATTTGACTTAAATCAACCAACAGATCTACTCATATTTTCCCGATGGTTAGGACGCCTCGGAGCATTTTCAGACTTAGTCCAGTACCTATCACCTTCCAAGTCCAAAGTGGATGAAGAATTGTTTAAACTTAGAATGAATGCATTAGCTCAACTCAATGATTTGGATAGCATTCATTTTGAAGTAAGCAATGCCCCAATAATTCCCGAGCGATGGCGTCTAGTCATCGAAGCTCGAGCGTTTGCGCTCGAAGGGAACTACAAAGAATCAATTAAGGTCTTAGATCGCCTTTTGCCGATTTTAGGAAATGACCCTAGGCTCGTAAGATCCATATGCAGTTATTTGGAAAGTGCAAATGATTTACAAGGATTAACCCATATTCTGAACAAACTAATTGAACAACCTATGCATCAAGGCTTTGCACTAAGGAAATTAATGCAATACCGATCTGCTTCAGCAACTCTTGAAGAGCTTATAGGTTGGATGGCAAAGCTTTCAAAACTTCACGGAAACGATCCTTTTTTCTCCCAGACATTTCTCTATTTCGAACTGTTGGACCCATTGTTACCCACCCCATCCCAAAAGCTTGATTCTTTAATTTTGGAGGCAAAAGAAAACTCAAAAATAAAAGATAACAAACAAAGCAGAATCACACTCGCACTTGCCCAGTTACGTAACCGTGCCCCGGATCAGGCACTCGTATCCCTTGGACCAATTAGCCAATGGAGGAATTGGCAAGCATCCCGACCGGCTTGGGCTTTTATTGCATCTCAGGTTTTTTCACTTAATCACGAATCTGAAAAAGCTATGATTTTACAAAAAAGTATTGATTTCACAAAGCTCGATCGAGCGGAAAAAGAGAGCTTAATTCAATTATTCCCTCAGTCCTTTCCAACTACGCAATAATCCTTATCATCCCTGTAAATCGACTCCAAATTACAAAATTTTAAATTTATCTTAGGCTCCTTAGGTTTAATCTCAATTTGGGGAATGCTTGTATTACAACTTTCCATTACATGGGAAACAAATGAACAGTATGCTCATGGTTTTCTTGTTCCAATACTTTGCTTTTACCTGCTTTTGAAATTACAACCGCCCTCCCCGGTCGAAGAAATAAAGCCTTCATTCTTACAAGGAAAAACTTGGTGGCTATTAGGGATCCCTTGCTTGTTAATGCTCCCGCTTATTTGGTTGGTAAGAGGAGCCAACACAGATTGGCGCCTACTCAATTTTGTTTTATTCGGAATAATTTTCACCCTTACTCTTATTCCATTTTACGATCAAGGAGGGTGGAAAAAAATTAAAACTCTCCTATTCCCTCTTCTTTTTTTTATTGTGGCCATTCCATGGCCCCTTGCAACAGACCTTCAGTTAACTCAGTGGTTTCAAGAAAGAGTATCTTCTATTATTGTCGATATTCTTCTACTACTGGAACACGAAGCCAGTCTACAAGGCACGGTAATTGATGTTGGGGTTTTTGGGCAGATTGGAATAGACCAGGCATGCAGCGGAATTAATGGACTACAAGCCTCTATTGTAGTTACCCTATTTTTCGGTCATTATTACAGGTTTCGATGGTTAAACCGAATTATAATAGTTTTTTGCGGGGCAATTATAGCTATTGGGTTTAACTTAGCTCGTGCATTTTCTTTATCATACATCAAGGTCAAAGGAAAAGGACACCTATTGGACCAACATCTATTCTCTATGGGTAATTGGCAATTCCCCACTCTTCACGACATGGCGGGATGGATTGAAACTGCATTAATATTCATAACTATCTTTTTATTAGCAAGATCAGCCAGAGGTGGATTATTTCTTCGTATGCTTGGCAACGAACCAAACAATTGGAGTAATTTAAAAAATTCGCCTCCGATTGCATTTAGTTTGCTTTTGCTGTCAAGCGTTTTGACATCTGTTGTGTATGCCGAATATTATTTCCAAAGTAAAGAGAGTAAACTGATCTCTCTTCCAAGACTTAGCTTAAAAACAGAGGACGAAAATATAATTTCAGAGGAAAAGCTCATCTCCAATCAAATTGCCGCGCAACTTCACTATGAAAGTGCTAGATCTGTACTATGGCAGGAAAGGCTTCGAACCCGCCTCAATCCATTAAATCAATCGAGGGAAATTAATCCCAACTTAGAATATTGGCAGGGATTTGAGGCTACATGGGAAACTGGGGGTGCCTGTACTGCTGTCCTCTC
>ERZ807291.3994-NODE-3994-length-20093-cov-6.646921_pt1 | contig 20093 bp, 19 predicted proteins | sample MGYA00521257_ERZ807291 | MGnify/ENA primary metagenome ERZ807291 (study PRJEB31413, sample SAMN03169783) | marine metagenome | biome: Marine; feature: Water; material: Subsurface seawater | place: North Sea | collected 2011-04-28 | depth 1 m m ... | reverse complement strand
TTGTATTATCAAATGCAGCGCCGAGTAGCTAAGTTTATAAAGGATAACTGTTGAATGCATATAAATAGGAAACCCTCATAAATACAAATTTTCTAATGTCGTAGTCGATAATTACGTTGATAGGCTTAAAATGTAAGACTTGTAAGAGTTTTAGTTTATAAGTACTAAATTTTATTTTTATATATTTAAAAATATCTATATATATATTTTTATGTTTTTAAGACAACTTACAATCAATATTTTTTTGTACATAATTGGAATGATTGGTATCGTTTTTAATCGTAGAAGCATTCTTATCATCTTAATGTGTATTGAGCTTATGCTTTTAAGTTTAAATTTGAACTTTATTGTTTTTTCTGTATATTTCGATGATTTATATGGTCAATTATTTTCTTTATTCATTTTAACTGTTGCAGCATCTGAATCAGCAGTAGGGTTAGCTATTATTATTATTTATTATCGTGTTCGCGGTAATATTTCTATAGAGCAAAACTACCTTTTAAAGGGATAATTTTATAAGTATTCTATTACAAAATTTAATACTTTTTGAAAAAGTGGCTGAGTGGTTATAGCGGTAGATTGTAAATCTGTTGGAATTTTCCGTCGTTGGTTCGAATCCAACCTTTTTCAAAAACGTTTTTACGTTTACTGATTCTGTTTATTTTAAACACAATAAATCTTAAGTGACTACACTTTAAATTTAGTATATAATAGTTTGTTGAAGCCAAAGCATTGGCTAGGGTATTTTAATTTTTTTTTAGATTGAAAAGGGATTTGAACCCTTATTCAAAGATTTGCAATCTTTTACATTAACCGGATTATGTTATTCAATCTAAAGTACTAATAGTTAGTTTTTTGGAATAGAAGGATTCGAACCTTCAAATGTCCGTACCAAAAACGAATGCCTTGCCTTTTGGCTATATTCCAAAATTAAAAATTAGTACTTATTTTTCTTACTTCATTTGAACATTCTGCCATAACAGGTGAATTTTTCAATAGATTATTTGTTCTATAAAAATCTTCAACAGTAGCCTTAAACGGATAATTACTATATGTAGTAGTAATACTCACATTTAAATTAGCTAGAGTAAAAAGACTACCTAAATTGGTAGTAGATTTTCCTGTATTTAAGATTTCACGTAAATGAGAATAAATTTTCGACGAAACTTTAGTTTCTAATAGAGTAGAGAATAGTTTTCTAATAGATCTAGCCATTTTTGGACCATTAATACCTTTTAAAGTTTTTTGAGGTTTACCTTCTAAATTAATAAAAAGATTTTCATCTTCATAGAAACTTAAAGCTGGTACAATAATACAAGAATCAATTTTTAAAAGTACATCAGAGTAATGTGTATTTATCCAAAAATTTTGTCCAGAAAATGAATTTAAGAGTTTTCTCACTTTTAAATTATCTTCTAAATTTACACATAAAAGACTATCACTGCTTTTAATATCATTAGAATTTAAAGGTAGAATTTCATTAACAATTTCATGACCTCGTGTATTTGATTTAGATCCAATAGATAACATAATACTTGTAGGTGCTAAAGTTCTTAATAAATTCTTTATCGAATTAATATTATTATAACGATGTTTAAAAGATTCTCCAAAAATAAATAGAGGTTTTTCAGCGTTTATAATTAGATTTGAAAAACCTTTAGCTTTACCTTCAAAAATATTTAAAATATTATTAATGTTTAAATTAATAATATTTGAAGGAATATTATTATTTGGTTTTAAACCAGCTGTAACTATATTAAAAGTTTCATTTAAAAATTTTGAGCGTAAACGTGTGTTTAAAATTGCACTCTCTAATCTAATATTACTTGAAATTACGAAAGCAGTTTCAACTGTTTCATTTAAATCCTTTAATTTATTATCCAAAATATTTGTTTCAAAATTAGTAACATTATTTTGTGTAGCTAATGTTCTTAATTTTACAGTATTTGGGTATTTTCTTTGTAAATTTTTTAAAATATTAATTGAAGTTAAATCTAAATCGTCATCAATAAGAACACAAGTTTTAGTATTTTTTACAGCATCTAAAAGATTTTTTAATACATCTGATCAATTTAAATTGTGAATTTTATCATTTTTTTTAATCAAAGGTTGTTGTAATCTTTGTGTTTTTAATGCATCATAAGAAAATCTTGCTTTATCAGAAATTCAATTTTCATTTAGATTAATATTATTTTTAGGTAAAACACGAACAATTTCAGTCTCTTTAAAATTTAAATAAGTATTTGAACCTAAACTATCCGATAAATCAATACTCTCTGTAATTCTTAATTCTCAAGGACGAGCCTTAAAAGCGTAAGGTTTTGAAGTCAGTGCACCTACAGGACATAGGTCAATTACATTACCTGAAACTTCTGAATTAAAAAGTTTTGGAATAAAGTTACCAATTTCTGTAGAACCACCACGATTAAGAGTTCCAAAATAGTCAACACCTGCAACTTCTGTACCATAACGTACACAGCGTGTACAATGAATACAACGAGTCATAATTGTTTTAATTAATGGACCACATTCTTTATCTTCTACACCGCGTTTTGACATAAAAAAACGGCTATAATCACCACCAAACATTTTAGTTTGATCTTGTAAATCACATTCTCCAGCTTGATCACAAATAGGACAATCTAAAGGGTGATTTAAAAGCAAACTTTCAATAACGTTTTCTCTAGCCTTTTTTACCATTGGAGTGTCAGTAAAAATTTGTGGGTTATCATCAACAACAGCAGTACAAGATGAAACAAGTTTAATACCACTATCCACTAAACACATACGGCAATTACCAGCTACAGAAAGCTTTTCATGATAACAAAAACGTGGAATAAAAATTCCAACATAACGACAGGCCTCTAAAACAGAGATGTTTTTCTTTACAAAAAATTCTATATTATTTATTTTTATAGAAATCATATTAAAATATTATTTAAAACTTTTTTAAGTTTTTGATTTACAATTATTTTTATTAAAATCATGCTTTAATAAAAAGAGTTTATTGTTTTTATTTTATTCTTTAAAACGAATTAAAGATTTTTCAACAAGTCCGATTACAGGTAATAAAACTAAGAAGAAAAGAAAATAAAAAACAGTACCTACTTGCCCAATTTCAATAAAAGGGGTTTCTACAGGTTTTTGTCCAATTCAACCTAAGATTAAGAAATCTGATACCAGGAATCAATAAAAGAATCCATAAAGAGGTCTAAATTTAGCACTTCTAATTTCAGAGGTGTTAATCACAGGCAATAATAACCATACAAGAATAGCTCCTACCATTGCAAGTACACCTCCTAATTTATCAGGAATAGAACGTAAAATTGCATAGAACGGTAAAAAGTATCACTCAGGTACAATATGTGCTGGAGTTACTAATGGGTTAGCTGGAATATAATTATCTGAATGTCCTAAAGCATTTGGATAATAAAATACAAAAAAACTAAAAACAAAAAGTAAAATCAGGAACGAGAATAAATCTTTTACGTAAAAATACGGATAAAACGGAATTGTTTCAATATTAGTATTAATACCTAAAGGGTTGTTTGAACCATCTTTATGTAATAAGCTTAAGTGTACAATAGTTAATCCTGCAATAACAAAAGGCATTAAGTAATGTAGACTAAAAAATCTATTTAATGTTGCATTGTCAACTGAGAAACCTCCTCAAAGCCATTCAACAATTGCACCCCCTGCGTAAGGAATTGCAGAAAATAAATTAGTAATTACAGTAGCACCTCAAAAACTCATTTGTCCTCAAGGCAATACATAACCCATAAATGCAGTTGCCATCATTAACAGAAAAATAATCACACCACTACACCAAAGTAAACCTCTTGGGTGAATATATGAACCGTAATATAATCCTCTAAAAATATGAGAATATACTACAATAAAAAACATTGATGCACCATTTGCGTGTAAATAACGAATTAATCACCCATTATTCACATCACGCATAATATGTTCCACACTAGCAAAAGCTAAATCAATATGTGGAGTATAATGCATCGCTAAAAAGATACCAGTAATAATTTGAATAACCAAACAAATACCAGCAGCAGACCCAAAACTTCACATATAATTTAAATTAATAGGAGTAGGGTAATCGATAATATGAGCATCGACAAAGGATAAAATATGATCCTTATTTCAACGAATTCTTGCCATAAAAATTTCTTAATTTTTTAATATATGAATAAATGGTTTAACCATATTACTCATCTTCTAATGCTAATTTCATTCAATTAACAAATTGATCAGGCTCTCTAACATTAACAGCAATAGGCATAAAACCGTGATTTGCACCACAAATCTCACTACATTGTCCGTAATATGTACCAGTTCTTAATACAAATAAAGAAGCTTGAGATAATCTACCAGGACATGCATCTACTTTAATACCAAAGCTTGGAACAGCCCAGCTATGTAGTACATCTGCTGAAGTAACTAATAGACGAATATGTCTGTTAACAGGTAGGCATACTCTATTGTCTACTTCTAATAGTCTTAATTGCCCCAAAGCTAAATCTGCTTCTTCTACTAGATAAGAGTCATAAGCAATACCATCGTGATAATTAATATCACCAGTTTCCTCATCTACAATTGGATCTGAATATTCATAACTTCAATATCATTGATGTCCAATAATTTTTAAAGTCATATCAGGATCAATTGTTTCATCTAAAGAATATAACAATGAAAAAGAAGGAGCTGCAATAATTAGTAAAATAATTGCAGGAATAATTGTTCATACAATTTCTAAAACCGGAGAATGAGTAAAAGTCTGCGGTTTAGAATTTGCAGATAATTGAAAAAGTTCGATAGTTCTGTATAAAAGATAAAAAACTGCAACACCAATAATAATTAAAATATACATTAAATAATGGTGAAAGCTAATCATACCTTGCGCCATTGGGGTAGCTGGATCTTGAAATCCAAACTGCCACTGCTCAGGAGCATCACAAAAAGCGTTTATTGTTGAACTATAAACCAAAAAATTTAAAAATGATAACATAAATTTTATAGTATAGTAAAATTTTTTTTTAGCCAAGTAATAAGATTTGAACTTAAATACTTGTATTAATTTAGATTTATTAAAAAATTAATAATTATAATCATCTAAATTGAAAATGATAGCTGTAAGAATTACAAAAGTGAAAATTGATTGAGAGCTACATACAGAAAATACAATAGCAAAAATTCCAATTAAAAATAAAAGTAAATAATCTTTAATATCACCACTTTGTAATGTTTTTAATTCTTTACTAAAGATTCTCACTGCAGAAACAGAACCAGAAGGCCCACTTTTCTCAAGTAGACCTCTATCAATGTTAATATAGAGTCCATATAAACTAAAACTCAATACAGATTGAGTTACAAACTCATTATACAACCTATCAAAATACCATTTTCTACTTAAAAAATTATAAATCTTTTGAAATAAAGGAGTTTGTTTAATAGAATAAACATCTTTTAATCCAAAAGCGTATATATAGTATGCAATTACAGTACCTAAAATAGTATAAAACAATGGAGTTAATTTACTAATTATACTGATAAATTCAATATCACGTAATGAATAATTTTGGGATAACATAAAAATTGAATAATCTCAAAAATCAGAACCAAAACCTACAAAAATATCTTTAGTGAAAAAACCTACAGTAATACTAAAAATTGCTAACAAAAATAGTGGAAAACTCATTCTTCAAGTTGGCTCATGAGCTGCAAAAGTAACTACTCTGTTTCCATTTGGTTCAGCTAAAAAAACAAGAAATAGTAATCTTGTTGAATAAAAAGCTGTACAGAAAGCTGCAAAACAACCTAAATAAAAACAAAAATGACTTGCAACAGTGTTTTTAGCGAACGCTGCCTCTAAAATAACATCTTTTGAATAGAATCCTGCTAAAAAAGGGAATCCAATTAAAGCTAATGATCCAATAACAACAACGGCATAAGAGAATGGTAATAATCTTTTTAAACCACCCATTTTACGCATATCTTGCTCATCAGCAACAGCATGAATAACAGATCCAGCTGCTAAGAAAAGAAGTGCTTTAAAGAACGCATGATTACTTAAATGAAAAATACTAACATCATAATTAGATAATCCAGCCGCAAAAACCATATATCCTAACTGACTACAAGTAGAATAAGCAATTACTTTTTTCATATCATTTTGGAACAATCCAGTACTTGCAGCAAAAATTGCAGTACAAGACCCTATATATTGAATAAAAATTAAAGTTCCAGGAGATAATTCAAAAAGATGTGAACATCTTGCTAATAAAAAAACTCCAGCCGTAACCATAGTTGCTGCATGAATTAAAGCAGAAACCGGTGTAGGCCCTTCCATTGCATCAGGCAACCAAGTATGTAAACCTAATTGTGCAGATTTACCCATAGCACCTAAAAAAAGAGCCATACAAATAACATCCAATACTGGAAGGTTATAACCAAGTTCTTGGAAAACTAAATCTGTCATAAATGGTGCAGAACTAAAAACAACATCATATTCTAAACTACCGCATGTATATAAAATACCGAACATAGCACACAGAATAAAAAAATCTCCTACACGATTAACTAACATAGCCTTCATTGCTGCTTTATTCGCTTGTATTCTAGTAAACCAAAAATTAATTAAAAGAAAAGACGATAAACCAACTCCTTCTCAACCAACAAACATTTGTAAAAAATTATTACTGGTAACTAGAATTAGCATAAAGAAAGTGAATAATGAAAGATATGACATAAATCTAGGAAGATGTGGATCTTCTCCCATATATTCAGTAGAGTATAAATGAACTAAGAACGAAATAAAAGTTACTACAAAAAGCATAATAACAGTTAATTTATCAAAACAAAAAGATCAATTAATATCTACAGCAGCAAAATGAAATCATTTTCCTAACACAACTTTAAAAATTGAACCTGTAAAAAGCTCAACTAAGAATAGTTTGGTTGAAAGAAGACATGCTAAAAGAACAGAAAAAGTACTAATAATTGTAGAACCCCTTCCTGTAATAAAACCCAGAGTACTGGTTAAAATAAACCCCAAAAGTGGGAAAAATACTATTGAAAGTAACATAAAATTTTCTTATAAAAAATAAAGTTTAAATAACTTTAAATAAAAGATATTAGCTAATTCTAATACAAAGAGTTAGCTTTTCAAAAAGGGTATATATTTTGTACCATACTATTTGGTACAAATAACCTAATTTTTTTGTTAAAAACAAATGAAATATTAAAGTTTTTCCCAGTTTCTAACTCTCAGTTTTTTTGAAAAAATAAATCATTAATCTGCGAAAAAGTCTCTAAATTTAGTTTTTTTGAAATCAAACGATAAGTATTCGTAGAAGCGAATTTTTTAGTATTCAATTTATTTTTAAAAAATTTCGCACCTAAAAAAGACATATAATTTGGTCCCTGTTCAGCATTTAAAAGATTTAGAAAAGCAATAATATCCTTTTGCTTATTTATCCTAAATTTTAAAGAATAAATACGCTTCTTTTTGATAAATTTAGAATTATTATAAACAATTTTAGGTAAACAGCCAAAAAGTACAAAAAAAATACTTAACCCTTTAGCTAGAGTAAAAGCTTTTTGAGACTTTGTTTTAAATTTTCCTAATTGATGAAGAGGCAATTCTAAATTAATTTCAGATAAATAAGGAGACAAATAACTAGACTTTAAAGCATATTTTTGAATCAAGTCAATTTTAGACAAGTAATTCAATTTAATGTTTTTTGATCTATCGCTAATAAAATAAGACATAAATTTTTTCTAATTATCTAATATTCCTAGATAATTCTGCTAATAATTGAGAAACGTCATCAGCAAAAAGGGTTGTAATTAATTCACCATAAACACCAAAAAAAATTACAAAAAACCCTAAAAATGCCGAAATAATAACTTCTCTACTCTCGATATCTCTTAAAAGTTCTAAATTTAATTTATTTAAATCTCCAAAAAGAACACGATTATTTAAAAGAAGTGCGTATCCTCCTACAAAAATTACTGTAGTAAGAATAACAACACCTGCTATTGAACTTTGACCAAAAGCAGCGAAAAGCAAACCAAACTCTCCAACAAAACTAGAAAAACCTGGCATCGCTAAATTAGCTAACGAAAAAAATAAAAGAAAAATAGCATATAACGGCATTAACCTAGCTAACCCAGAATACTTTTGAACATCTCTGCTACCAAAACGGTCATAAATGAAACCGACTAAACAAAACAATGCTACAGAAATGAAACCATGACTAATACCTTGAAACAAACCAGCTTCTAAACCGACAGTTTGTAAGGAGAAAATACCCATAGTTACAACACTCATGTGACTAACAGAAGAATAAGCAATAATTCTTTTTAAGTCTTGTTGACGAATAGCAACTACTCCTGAATAAACAGCTCCAACAACTGAAGCTGTATAAATAATAGGAGAAAAATAAAATGATGCGCTCGGTAACATATTAAAACAAAAAACAATAAGACCATACACACCTAATTTTAAAAGAATACCTGCTAATAAAACCGATCCTGGAGTTGAAGCTTCAACGTGAGCTTCAGGCAACCATGTATGGAAAGGAGGTAAAGGCATTTTAGTTGCAAACGAAACAAAAAAAATAATTCAAAAAATATTCTGTGTTTGTTGAGGTAACGATTTCAAACCATCATCACTTAAAAGAACCTCAAATGAAGTTGTACCAAAAGTATAATAGATATTTCCTATAACAATAAGCATTAAAGCAGAACTTACAAGTGTATAAAACAATAATAAATTTGCTGCACGCACTTTACGATTTCTAGAACCATATTTTGTAATTAAAACATACATTGGTAATACAATGGCTTCAAAAAAAACATAGAAAAAGAAAAGATCTTTAACTGTAAAGGCTGCTACAACAAAAAGTTGTATTAAAAATAAGCACATCGACTGCTCAAAAAAGTGTTTTTTATCTCAAACTAGAATAACACAAATAAAAATTAAAAGTGCACTAAGAAAACAAAAAATAACTGTAAAACCTTCAAAACCAAAATTTAATCTAAAGTTAAGAATATCAAGAAAAAAATTAAAATCACTTACATTTCGTAATGATCCAATAGCAAAAACACTATACAATAATTGCGCCAACATTAAAATTGAAGCATATAAAGTATACAATTTAAACTGTAAATAATTCTTCTGACTCTTATCTGTTAAGGTACCAATACCAATAAACAGAAAAAATATTGTTAGAAGGTTTGTAATAAAATAAATAGAAAGCATCTTTGATTATATAAAATAAAAATTGGAAAAAAGTAAAGGATATAATTGAAATAAATTATCTATCAACCTCACCAAATACAATATCTTGAGTTCCAATAATTGTTACAACATCAGCAATCATGTGGCCCTTAGACATATCATTTAAAGCTTGTAAATGACCAAATCCTGGTGCCTTAATTTTACATCTATAAGGCTTATCTGTATTATTTGAAATCAAATAAACACCAAACTCACCTTTAGGTGCTTCAGTTGAAACATAAGTTTCTCCATAAGGTAAAACAATACCTTCTGTATGTAATTTGAAATGATGTATAACAGCTTCCATAGAAGTTTTCATATCTGATCTACTAGGAGGAGTAACCTTTAAGTTAGAACTCTTAACAGGACCATCAGATAGTAGATTTAAAGCTTGCTGAATAATAGAAAGAGATTGGCGCATTTCTTCAATACGAACCATATAACGATCATAACAATCTCCACCACTACCAACTGGTACTTCAAAATCTATTTCAGAATAAACTTCACAAGGTGCGGTTTTACGTAAATCTCAAGCGATACCGGAACCTCGTAGCATAACGCCACTAAAACCTCAGTCAATCGCCTTTTTAGCAGATACGACCCCAATATCAACTAAACGTTCTTTTCAAATACGATTACCAGTTAACATTTCTTCAATTTCAGCTAATCTTAAATTAAACTGCGAAATAAATAAATAAATGTCATCTGCTAAACCAATAGGGAAATCTGCACTAACACCCCCAGGTCTAAAATAAGCTGCGTGCATTCTTGCACCAGACACACGTTCGTAAAACTCCATTAATTTTTCACGTTCTTCAAACGCTCACATAAAAGGAGTCATAGCACCTACGTCCATAGCATGACAACCAACAGCTAATAAATGGTTTAAAATACGAGTAATTTCTAAATAAATTACACGAATAACCTGTGCTCTTCTAGGCACAGAAACACCAGCTAACTTCTCTACTGCAAGACAATAAGTGTGCTCTTGAGCCATCATAGACACATAATCTAAACGGTCAAAATAAGGTAAAGCTTGAATATAAGTCTTATGCTCAATTAACTTTTCAGTTCCTCTATGTAAAAGACCAATATGTGGATCCGCACGTTCCACAACTTCCCCATCTAATTCTAAAATTAACCTTAACACTCCATGTGCTGCAGGGTGCTGAGGACCGAAATTAATAGTAAAATTTTTAATCTCTGCGGATAACTCTTTCTTTTTTAAAATCATAAAATACTAAAAAATAATTATCAAGGGGTTTGAAAAGTGAAAGAACGAAACTCCTGTGTTAATTCCACAGGTTCAGAAACGACCTGTTTCTTACTTTCATCATATCTAACTTCAATGAAACCGTATAGAGGAAAATCTTTCCTCAGAGGATAACCCTCAAAACCATAATCGGTTAAAATACGTCTAAGATCTGGATGCCCTTCAAAATAGACACCTAACATATCTCAAACTTCACGCTCCCATCAATCAGCATTTTGATAAATACCTACAACTGATGGCACCGAAATTACTTCATTTACAAAAGTTTTAACGCGTATTCTAGAATTAAAATTTAAGCTTAATAAATCATAAACAACACAAAAGCGATAGTCTTTTCCTAAGAAATCAACACCAGCAATGGATGTTAATAATGTATATTGATAACCGATATGAGATTTTAAGCATTGTAATGAAAAGATTAAAGAATCTTTTGAAACTACAATACTGTGTTCATCCATAAAGCGTTGATACGCTAAAATGGGAACAATTTTTTTTAAATCTTGAACAACTTTTAACATATAAAATAAAATTTGTTAGAATCCGTATAGACCTAATACTAAATATTGACCTCCAAGTAATAACAATGTTGGATTAAAAAAAGCTAGAACCAACATTGTAATTATAAAAGCCATTAACGTATAATCAAAACTAGAGAAACTTGTCTCAAAAGAGGTTTGAAATCTTTCATCAAAAAGAGTAACCTTTTTTGGTTCAAAATAAACTAATTTAATAACACGAACATAATAAAAAACAGAGACCAAACTAATCATTAACATTAAACTAGCTCCAATAATTTCATTAGACCCAATTAAAGAAAATAAAACAAGGGCTTTAGCTAAGAATCCACTTAAAGGAGGAATACCCGCTAAAGAAAAAAAGACAACAGTGAACGAAAACGCTCATGTCTTATTTGTTTTAGATAAATTAGATAAACTTGATAAAAAGACTGATTTAATATTTTCTTTATAAAAAACATTAGTAATATTTGAAAAAGTATATAATAAAGAAATATTATTCCAAATTAAAATAGAACTTAAAATATAAATAAATAAAAAATAGTATAAAGCAACCATACCATCAATACTATATTGTGATAAAGCAACTAACATAAATCCAACTTGAACAATTGAACTAAAAATTAATAGACGCTTTAAACGTTTTTGTCTAATAGCAAAGAAAGTACCAAAAATTAAAGATAAGATACCTAAGAAAATAAAAATAGATTTAATTTCAAAGAATACACCTGAAATTGCAGAAACTCACCTTACAAAAAGAGTAAAAATAACAAGTTTTGGGAAAATTGAAAAAACAATTGTAGTAGCTAATGGGGACCCATCGTAAACGTCAGGAGACCAAAAATGAAAAGGGGCCGCAGAAATTTTAAAAAGTAAAGTGAATACGATTAATAAAACTCCTAAGGTTAAAATATAATTTAAATTTTCTAAACTACCATTTAGTTTAAATGATAATAGAAGTGATAAATCATTAAAATTTAAAGTACCTACCGCTCCGTAAATTAATGAACAACCTAATAAAAAAATACCTGAAATAAAAGAACCTGAAATAAAATACTTCAGACCGGCTTCTGTTGAAAAAGAAGAATTTCTTTTATAACTCGCTAGTACATAAAAAGCTAGCGCTTGCATTTCAATAACTAAATAAGCTGAAATAAGATCAAAAACACTAAAAAGCAATAAAGAAGCGAATAACGCTAATGATAATATAACATAATACTCAAAAAAGTTCAATTTTTGTAAAACAAAACTCCTAAAAATTACGGATAAAGTCATTAGGCACGTGATGATAAATAGTGTTTTCGCGAAACACCCCCCTGCATCATTAATAAACAAAAAATTGGCTAAATGACATTCAATTCGTAAATTTAATAATAAAATTAAAACACAGAATAATATAAAAAAGGTTTGTACAAAAACTTCTTTATCAATTACTGGAAAATTGTGTTCTAAAGAATTAATTAATCTTGAATTAAATACTAGTTGCAAGAAAATACCTAACGAAAAAAAAATTTCTGGAAAAAAAGATTTTAAAACAATACTGTCCATAAATAAAGTTTCTTTTTTTATTTTTAAATTTCAGCAGAAAGAATGGGACTCGAACCCATAAATTCGGTTTTGAAAACCGATGTTTTACCTATTGAAACTATCCTTCTATTTAAATGTGCCTTTTATGGGGCTTGAACCCACATCTTCACCGTGAAAGAGTGATGTCCTAACCATTAGACGAAAAAGGCTGAGTTTAATAGCAAAAAACCCAGAAAGAATGGGACTCGAACCCATAATTTTGGTTTTGGAAACCAATGTTTTACCTATTGAAACTATCCTTCTATTTTTATTAGTTAATCTTTTTTTAATAACCTTAAAAAAGGACTTACAGTTAATAAATTGGATAAGTTTTTAAAAGATAAAATTGGAGTTGTAAAAAGACGACTATTTTTTATAAAATGAAAATTTTTGTCTTTCAAATAAACAAAATTTGAATCTCGAGAATTATAATCATTATTTAAATTCAATGGAAATTTCAAACTATCTTTTTCAAATATAAATTTATTAAGATTTTTTAGTTGATATTTCGAAATTCTTTTTCCTTGAGATTTTTTTAAACCTAGTACTGGATTTAATTGAATTTTGTGAGAATTTTTTATCTCGTGATTTAAAATTTTTATTTTTATTTCTTTTTTTAAGCGCATAAGAATTATGTTTTTTTGTAAAGTTTGTAAAAACAAAATCAAAGAATTGTCCTTTGTTATTACTACCTTGGTTTGTTTTTAAAAAGTTAAAACCTCTACCAGAAATTAAATTACCTTTTAAACGTTTCACTAATAACTTATTTAATAGATTAGGCTTACTGTTAAAAAAATTATATTTTTTAACTGAACTTTTATGTTGTTTTAAACGTGCACATGTTCAAAGAGCTTTCTTTAAAAGAGCTTGTCCTTTTTTTTCATGTAAAAATGATAATACACCGGAACTTACACCCTTAAAACCACGTGCTGTTAAACTATGTAAAAAAAAACTAGTCTCCATTTTCTTTTTATAATGAAAACGATAAAACAATGCATATAACCTTTTAATATCCTCATCGTGGTTTTTAGATTTTAAACAATTAATATAATTAAAAACTAAATTTTTATTCTTTTGATGCTGATATAAAGAAAAATTTACTTTCTGAGATTTATATAATGTTTTAACATCAGATGTTTTACGTAAGTTAACCAAATTAGTATCACCATCTAAAATTTCAATTTTTTTAAAACTTTTATCAAGTACTTTACGTACATAATATTTTGAATAAATATTTTTAGATAGAGTTTTTTTTACGAAAGAATTCGATAAAGAATCTTCTTTACCATTAAAAAATTTTTTAAGCATAATGTGTTTGTTCAAAAATAATTTTTGTAGCTAAAGGTACTTTTGTCATGCCCTGCATTATAGCGCGTTTTGCGAGATCAAGAGATTTACATTCTATTTCACAAATAATAGTACCAGGTTTTACCTTAAATATATAGTGGTCAACATTACCTTTTCCTTTACCCATACGAACTTTTACAGGTTTTTTTGTAATAGGAGTATGTGGGAAAATATTCAAAAAAATACGACCATTCTTTTTGATATGTTTATTTAAAGTTTGTCTTAATGCAGATAATTGTGTAGAAGAAATACGACCTGATTCTAATACACTAAGACCCACAGAGCCAAATTTTAAAGGGTTTAAATTATAGACCTTAGAAATTTTATTCGGAGATCTTCCTTTCTGAGATTTATTATACTTAATTTTTTTTGGAGTATACAACATAGAATAAATTTTAATTTTTAAACACTCAAAGTTTCATACCGAAACTACCGAATACTGTATAAACATGGATGCGAGAATATTCAATATTTTTTTCAATACTTTGAATTGGTACAGGACCTACCTGTACAATAGCTTTACTACCACGCAATTTACCTTGAATTTTACCCGATAAAATAAATTTTAACCCCTTAATTTTAGTGCCCTTCAATAAATAATGATTAAAATCTATATCAATCAAAACTTGAAAAAGTTTTTTTAAAAAGCTTAAAAAGAATTTATGACGTCTAGCAGGTAAAAGTCGAAATGTATCACCCAACAACTGTAAAAAGACAGGAGTTTTAACAAGACCCTGTACAAAAAGAGAAGTTAAAGCTAAAAAATCCATAAAAAGAAAAAAACGACGTGCAAATAGGGTTCTCTTTACAAATTTTATTTTTAAATATAAATATTTTAATAGTTCTCTATCAATAAATAAATTTAAATTCTTAAATTTGAAAATAACCAAACTAATTTTAAGGTTTTTCAATGATGAACTAAATAACTGTTGTAAATTAGTGTTTAAAGAAAAAAAATTGCGTTTTAATTTTTTTTTTTTAAAAAAACGTATTTTTGTATAACGTGTGTAACCAACTAAAAAACAAAAGAGTTGATTATTAACAAAATTAAATGTTGAATCGCAAACCGAAATACCTTTTAAATTGAATAAACGGTTTACTAAACGTTTAAAAATAAAAGAAAAGAAAAACAGTTGATTCTTTTGATTTAAAAAATTAAAATTTTTAAAAGATTTACGTAATGTAATTATATTAGATTTTTTACTCATAACAAATTATTTTTTTCTAGAATTCTTAGTAAATTTACGTGTTCCAGCAAATGAACCAAACTTAAAACCGACACGTTCACGATCTATAGTAAGTTTTTTAAAACCTAATCCATTATGAACTAAAAAATTTTTACCAACAAACGAATTCAAAACCGTAGAACGTCTAGATCAAACAAGAATTTCTCTTTTTGATAAGTTTAAATTAAGAATATTAGGATCCACAAAAGGACCTTTTCATTTTGAACGACTCATAAAACAATTTTAATTAATTTTTTTGATTTTGATTTTAGCAGTTTTAGGTTTATTTAATAAAACATATTTCAAAGGTAATTTTTGAAAATGATTTAAAACCTTAAAAGTGATTTTATAGGTTTTTATTTCAAACTGCTCTCTAGCAGTTTTATTAACATGAGGAGACTTATTCAAAGTAATACGACGTGTCTTTATTGGTAAACTTAACACTTTAAATTTTATATTAAATTTGGTAAAAATCTTAATCAGAAAAGCTTTGTATAACAAAAGAGAGTCTTTGTCTGATGAAAGTATAATTAATTGAAAATTAAAATCCATAATATTAAAATTTATTTACGTTTTACAGTAGGTTTTCCTTTAGTTGGTAAACCTCAAGGTGTAACCGAAGGTCTACCACCATTAGTACGTCCACCATGAGGATGATCCACAGGATTCATCGCGATACCACGAACAATAGGACGTCTACCTCTTAAACGTACATACCCAGCTTTACCTGGGGTCACGTATTTATGTTGAAAATTAGAAACAGTTCCTAACGTAGCAAAATAACTAGAGGGAACATATACATTTTTTCCAGAAGGTAATCGTAAAAGTACATTTTTTCCAGTTTTCTGTAAAACACGACAAGCAGTACCCGCTGATCGTGCAAACAAACCAGAACGATTATTTTTTTCACCTACATTATGTACGATAGAACCCGGAGGCACAGATTCTAAAGAAGTTCGAGAACCTAAATTACGTTCATCAAGTACATCTGAATAAATAAAACATGACCCAGAAGATACTCGCAATGGTGCGATATTAAACTCAAATGTTTTACTAAAAAGATCAAACACAAGAGAAACAAAACAACTTCGATTAGGATCATAATAAATAGAAATTACAATAAACCCAGCAAACGAATTTTCTCCACGAAAAAGTCTAAATTTTCGTTTGGCACCACCGCCACGATGTCAAGAAGTAATACGCCCATTACTAGAACTACGCCCATATGAACGCTTTAGAAAGAAAACAAGTTTTTTAGCTAATTGACTGTTTTTACCTAACAAGTTTTTTAAAAGAGATACACGGTGTCTGACACCGGGGGAAGTTGGTTTAAATTTTTTTAATTTCATATTATAATAGTTAGAACTAAATATATTTTTGGGCCTAGAAGGGATTGAACCTACATTTGTACCGTTATGAGCGGTATGTTTTACCGATTAAACTATAAGCCCAGAAAATAGTTTAGACTAATAAGGTAACATATTAAAGGAGATTAAGGCACAAAAAGTTAACATCAAATATGTCAACGCTAAAGGTAAAAAGACTTTTCAACCTAATGACATAAGTTGATCATAACGATAACGAGGTAAAGCTGCACGCATTCATACAAAAAGAACCACAAAGAAACAAATTTTAATACCAAATCAAAAAGATCCTGGAATAAAACTTAAAATTTTAAAAGGAGGTAACCACCCACCAAAAAATAAAATAACATTGAATGAACTCATAAGTAACATGTTTGCATATTCACCTAAAGAAAACAGAGCAAACCCCATTGCAGAATACTCTACATTATATCCTGACACTAACTCAGCTTCCGCCTCTGGAAGATCAAAAGGATGTCTGTTTGTTTCTGCTAAAGCAGTTACAAAAAACATTAACCAAAGAGGAAAAAAAGTAAAAACATACCAAATATCTTGCTGACTTTCGACAATAGTACTTAAATTGAATGAACCAGCACAAATAGCAATAATAACAATAATAAAACCAATTGAAACTTCATAAGAAACCATCTGAGCTGTTGATCTTAAAGCACCTAAAAATGCGTACTTTGAGTTACTAGACCATCCAGACATAATAATACCATAAATACCTAAAGAAGACATTGCAAATAAATATAAAATTCCCAGATTAATATCAGCCAAAACTGAATATTTATCATACGGAACAATAGCATAACCCATTAAACTAATTAAAAAAGTCACAACAGGAGAAGCTTTAAAGATAAACTTGTTTGCATTACTTGGAAAAATTGCCTCTTTAACAAACAATTTCAAACCATCAGAAAGAGGTTGTAAAATACCAAAAGTTCCAATAACATTAGGTCCTCTTCTTCGTTGAATAGCACCTAAAATTTTCCTTTCAGCTAATGTAAAATATGCAACTGAAATTAATAAAGGTACAACAATAATTAAAATCTTCAAAATTAGAAGAATACCTGTAATTATAAAATTAAACATACTTAATTTTTTAGTTAATATAAAATAAACGATATTTAAATAATAATTTAAAAACGAATATATATAAATCTTTACTAAGATTTGAACTTAAAATAAAGATAAAACTGGTATATAGAAATTAAATAAAATCTATAAGCCAGTTAAAAATAAAACTTAAAATGGTTGAGAAGCGCTCTTAACTTTTCTATTAGATGTTAATGTTTCGTAAACAATATAAAAAAAGAATACAGCTGAGATAGCTGAGATATACGAACCTAACGAAGCAATAGCATTTCATCCTGCAAAAGCATCAGGATAATCTGGTACTCTACGAGGCATACCAGCTAATCCTAAAAAATGCATTGGGAAAAAAGTTAAATTAACTCCTGTAAAGAACATTCAAAAATGAATCTTACCTAAAGTTTCAGGATATTGTAACCCTGTCATTTTACCTAACCAAAAATAAAATCCTGCAAAAATTGCAAAAACAGCTCCCATAGACAATACGTAATGAAAGTGTGCAACAACATAATAAGTATCATGTAATACAGCATTAATACAAGAGTTAGATAAAACAACACCTGTTAATCCTCCTAAAGTAAATAAGAAAATGAATCCAATAGTGAATAACATTGGGGTTTCAAAAGTTAAAGTACCACCTCACATAGTTGCAATTCAACTGAAAATTTTAATACCTGTCGGTACTGCAATAATCATAGTTGCTGCTGTAAAGTATGCTCTGGTATCAACATCTAAACCAACGGTATACATGTGATGAGCCCATACAATAAAACCTAAAACTCCAATAGAAATCATAGCGTACACCATTCCTAGATAACCGAATACGGGTTTTCTTGAGTAAGAAGATACAATCTGACTAACCATACCAAATCCAGGTAAAATCAGAATGTAAACTTCTGGATGACCAAAAAATCAGAATAAATGCTGAAATAAAATAGGATCTCCTCCTCCTGCTGGATCAAAGAATGTTGTATTAAAATTTCTATCAGTTAATAACATAGTAATTGCACCACCTAAAACAGGCAACGATAATAAAAGTAAGAATGATGTAACTAAAACAGCCCATACATATAAAGGCATTCTATGCATAGTCATTCCAGGTGCTCTCATGTTAAAAATAGTAGTAATAAAATTAATTGCTCCTAAAATTGAAGCAGCTCCAGATAAGTGTAAACTAAAAATAGCTAAGTCTACTGAAGGTCCAGAGTGAGCTTGCGCACTACTTAAAGGTGGATATACAGTTCATCCTGTACCTGCACCAGCTTCAACTAAAGTTGATGATACAATTAAAAATAAAGATGGAGGTAATAACCAAAAACTAATATTGTTCATTCTAGGGAATGCCATATCAGGTGCTCCAATCATTAAAGGTACAAAAAAGTTACCAAAACCCCCAATTAATACAGGCATAACCATAAAAAAAATCATTAAAATAGCATGACCTGTAACTAAAACATTGTATAATTGATGATTTCCTAATAAAATTTGATTTCCAGGATGTAGAAGTTCCATTCTAATTAAAATAGACATGGTTGTACCTAAAACACCAGAAAATGCTCCAAAAACAAGATATAAAATACCAATATCTTTGTGATTAGTAGAGAATAATCATCTTGACGAAAATAAATAAAGATTTCTAAAAGCTAACATGCAGGTAGCAAATAAATAAAAATATAAAAAACTAACTTATATAGAATAAACAAGATAAGGATATAGTTTATCTATTTAAAAAAAGATAAAAACTTATCAGAGCGTGATAATTGACGAAACGAGATTTCACCTTTACGCTGACTGCTAAAATTTAAAGTTAAATTAATAGCTCCTAGCATTGCAACAAGTAAAATAATACCAGCTAATAAAAAAGGCAGCAAGAATAAATTAAACAAACTTTGACCTAAAACCTCAATATTACTTGTACTATCAAAAGTAATAAAAGTATTATTAAAAGAGTCTAATGTTCAAAAACTTCAAGAAGTATAACTTTTTTCAAGACCTAAAAAAATTTGTATAATTAAAAAAATACTACCTAAGAAAGCTAATGGATGGTAAGCTGAACTACTTGTAGGAGATTTAATATTTAACATCATAACAACAAACAGAAATAAAACTGCAATTGCTCCTACATAAACAATAACAAAAATTAATGCAAGAAAATCTGCATTTAATAATAATAGAATTGCAGAAGAATTAAAGAAAGTTAAAATTAAAAACAATACAGAATGTACTGGATTTTCAGTTAAAAAAACAAATAAACCAGAAGTACAAACAAAAATACCCAATAAAAAATGAATTAATTCCATAATAAATTTAAATAAACTATATCGGAATGGTGTGACTTGAACACACGACTTTCTATTCCCAAAACAGACGCGCTACCAACTGCGCTACATTCCGATTAACGAAAGAGGGACT
>ERZ807291.3993-NODE-3993-length-20093-cov-25.306967_pt1 | contig 20093 bp, 19 predicted proteins | sample MGYA00521257_ERZ807291 | MGnify/ENA primary metagenome ERZ807291 (study PRJEB31413, sample SAMN03169783) | marine metagenome | biome: Marine; feature: Water; material: Subsurface seawater | place: North Sea | collected 2011-04-28 | depth 1 m m ... | reverse complement strand
CAGTGGAGCGGTTTTCATTCCCTGATCGTGATGAACAACGACATCATTGAACCAGGCGGCGGCTTCCCTACCCACCCGCACCGGGATGCGGAAATTTTCACCTATGTGATTTCCGGAGAACTGGAACACCGGGACAGCATGGGCAATGGATCGGTAATCAAGCCGGGCAACTTCCAGTACATGAGTGCCGGCTCCGGGGTGACCCACAGTGAATTTAATCCATCCAAGGAAAACCAGACCGAACTTTATCAGATCTGGATGCTCCCTAATCAGTCGGGTGGCGATCCGCTCTATGCGGAAAAAACCCGATCCGAGCATAAGTACTCGGCTGGCATGACCCTACTTTTTTCCGGGGATGGCACAGCAGGATCATCTCCCATCCGTCAGAATGCCCAGTTCTGGCTCGGACAAGGGGAAAAGCAAAAATCCTTCACCCTCGATCCCCACGAGTCCCTTCCCCATGCTTGGATACAGGTGGTTTTGGGAGGGGTACAAGTGGGGGATCATTTACTGGCCAAGGCGGACGGACTGGCCATCGAGCATCTCGATCAAGCAATCGAACTAACCTGCGAGGAAAACAGTACTTTTTTTCTCTTCCGTCTTCCTCCCTCCTGATCATGCAAGATTCCCTGATTTTGGAAGAACCCGGAGAGATCAATCTTCCGGATGCCGAGCTTTGTTACTACCCCGAACTTTTCCCAACCATCGAAGCGGACCCCCTGCTCGATTCGCTCAAAGATGGAATCGAGTGGACCCAAAACACCATCCGTTTCTACGGCAAGGAAAGTCTGGTTCCCCGACTGGAGGCATGGTACGGAGATCCGGGAAAGTCCTATGCCTATTCGGGAATCCACATGGATCCGAAGCCATGGACCAAGGAACTGATCACCATTAAGCAAACCATCGAGCCACTTGCAGGGGTGGTCTTTAATTCGGTGCTGATCAATTATTACCGCGACGGCAAGGACCGGGTGGCCTGGCATAGCGATGATGAAAAGGAACTGGGCAAGAACCCGGTGATTGGATCGGTCAGCCTGGGGGCGGAAAGAAAGTTCAAACTGCGGCATAAGCATTACAAAACCAATGGATTGAAGCACGAGATCATGCTCAGGCACGGCAGTTTTTTACTGATGAAAGGGGCCACCCAGCACCATTGGATGCATGAGATCCCCCGCACCGCCAAGCCCATTGGCCCGAGAATCAATCTGACCTTTCGAATTATAAAATAACGAATTTCCGCTTTTCTGATTGATCCAGTTTCCCCTGTCCTGCGATCTATTACTTGTGCGTAGCCTTTTCATTCTCCCCCTTTTTATTCTTACCTTTGCCCCCCCGCTTATGGCCTACGAATCCATGCATGAAAAAACCCCAGTCGGGGAAATCAGGGTTTTGGAACTTCCCGCCCGTATCGCACTGGAAGCAAAAACACCGGATAATTACTTTTCCGAAAACAATGGCCTGTTCCGAAAATTGTTCGGGTATATCTCCAAGCACGACCTTTCCATGACCACCCCGGTGGAAGCAGATATCGAGCCCGGCAGGATGCGTTTTTTCGTAGGGGCCAAGGATGCGGACAAACCAAGACCGGAAAGCGATAGCGTAAAGGTGCGCAAGCTCCAACCTATGACCGTTTTGGCCATTGGCATACGGGGAGGGTACAGTGAGGAAAATTTTCAGGAAAATAAAACCGCCCTGCTCAACTGGTTGAAGGACCATCCAGCCTACGAACTGGCAGGTTCTGCTTATGCGGTGTACTGGGACGGTCCTTTTACTCCCTGGTTTTTAAAACGCTCAGAAATACACTTGCCTATCCGCCCGAGCGAAAAACAATCTTCCCCCAACCAAACTCCGAAATAATTCTATGAAATTCATTCCCCTTATTCTTGCATCCATTATGAGCACACTGTCCGCCGCCACCGTTTATGATCACGAACTCCTCAATATTGATGGAGAAAAAACCAGCCTGTCCAACCACAAGGGAAAAGTCCTGCTGCTGGTCAATGTGGCATCGAAGTGCGGATTTACCCGCCAGTACAAGGGACTGGAAGAACTTCATCAATCCTACAAGGACAAGGGCCTGGTGGTCTGTGGGTTTCCCTGCAATCAGTTTGGGGGGCAGGAACCCGGATCGGAGTCCGAAATCAAGGAGTTTTGCTCGACCAAGTTCGGGGTGACCTTTCCCATGTTTTCCAAGATCGATGTAAACGGGGAGAACCGGCACCCCCTCTATGAATCCATCATCGGAGAGAACGGTCCCCTCAAAGGAAATGTAAAATGGAACTTCACCAAGATTCTCATTGGGAAGGACGGTAAACCGATCGACCGGTTTGGCAGTATGACTTCCCCGACCTCGAAAAAATTAATCCAGGCGGTTGAGGACGCCCTCGCAAACTAACCTTTTTTTCAACCACTTTTTGCCAAATGGGAAACCTGCCGGCACTTTTCTCCATCAGCACCTGTGCCCTGCTTCTTGCCGGGTGTGTGCAAATGGAATGGCGCGGGGGCATGATTCCCCATATTGGGCTAAAAGAGCGGGTGCCCGCACCTCTGCCTTCCAAGATATCTGATCAGCAGGACTGGAGGCCGGGCACTTTTGAATGGCCCCAGTTCCGCGGGCCCCAGCGGGATGGACATGCACCGGATCAGGCAACCCGAATCAACTGGGAGACCGCACCCGCCCTGGTGTGGGAAGACAGCTGTGGTGCCGGGCATTCCTCCCTCATCACCTCCGGCTCTCTGCTCTACACCCTCGAGCAGATCGGGGATAAGGAAACCCTGACCGCCCGCCACCTCAAGGATGGCCGGATGGCCTGGACATATGGAGAACATACCAGGTGGGACGACATGATGAGCGGTCCTGGCCCCCGGGCCACCCCCACCCTTTCCGGAGATAATTTGATCGTTCTGTTTTCCAACGGCACGCTGGTAAACCTCGATCCAAAAACCGGGAAAAAGCATTGGGAAACTTCTACTCTTCCCCAGAGCCATCATTTCCCCGAATGGGGAATTTCCGGATCTCCCCTGGTCTGGAAAGATCAAGTCATTTTATCCCTCGGTGGAAAAGCCGGAGCGGCTCAGGCCTATGACCTGAAAACGGGAAGATTGATTTGGCGTGGAGAACCTTCCGAGCGGGGAACCTATCTGTCTCCCGAAATTCTGCCCCTACTTGGTGAGGGGCATCTAATTGTGGCAGTGGAGGGATCCATTCTCGGGCTCGATCCGGAAACCGGAAAGACCCGCTGGAAATATCCCTGGAAGATTTTTCTCAACAATGCCCAGATCGCCCAACCTCTGCCCTTGAGCAAAGATACCTTTCTCCTATCCGCAGGATATGGCAAGGGGGCGGAATGCTTACAGATCCGCAAGGATGGAAACGGCTACACACTTTCCACCCTGTGGAAATCAAAACATTTAAAGACCAAATTTTCCAATGCTGTTTTGCACCACGGATCGATCTATGGATACAGCGAGAACCAGCTCGTCTGTCTGGATGCAAAAACAGGAGAGTTAAACTGGCGGGGCGAAAAGTATGGATATGGACGCATCCTCCTCGCCAGAGAAAAATTGGTTCTTTTAGGCAATACTGGTGAACTCGCGGTAGTGGAAGCAACCCCCGGTTCCTTCAAGGAAATCTATTCCGGTCAGTTGCTCAGCAATGCCCGTTGCTGGAACGGACCCGCCCTGGTCAATGGATACCTCTTCGCCCGCAACGGCGGACAAATCGCCTGCTTCGACTGGGCGAAATAATTCTATCTACGATTCTCACCAACCTGAGGAATTTCCGACCAGTTGGTGGTGTAGCGGGGGGTGCGCATTTCCCGTCGCATACTCCAAGATTGATCGATTCCCTGGGCTCCCCAGAATCCGCCACCAGGACCGTAACGAGCAGCTACTTCCTCCACCGCATCAACAAACCCACGGGTTCGATCATCCCCAAACTCATCAAACAATAAGCCCTGGCGGGAATGGGACGATACCAGGTCGAGCAGAATGACCCCGGCTTTTTTGTAGGAATATCCCGGACGGAAAATTGCCCGCAATAATTCCTTGGCCCGGCGGATCACCCGGATGGGATCATCGGTGGGTTCATCCAAAGCGAGTGCCCGGGCATTGGAATACTGAGCCTGGTCCTCCCGGAAACGGTTGGTCATCACAAATACCTGAATGCCACAGGCCAGGGAGCTTTCCGAGCGTACCTTGCGTATCGCCCGTACCGCATAATTGGCCACCGCTTCCTCCAGATCCACCAGTTCGGTAAGTGGCTTGCCAAAGGAGCGTGAACAACAGGTATTCTTGCGGGCCGGGGCAATCTCTTCCATATCGAGACAGGGCGTGCCATGCAGCTCCCTCCAGGTACGCTCCAAAGTAACGCCACCAATCGACCGGACCACCGAAGGGGGCAGATTGATAAACCCACGGGCGTCCCGTGCCCCCACCCGGCGGAGACGCACCGCCAGCCGGCGGCCCACCCCCCAGATATCCTCGATCGCCACCCGGGCGAGCACCTCGCTCTCCCCCGCATTCACCTGCATGCAACCGCTCCCTGTTTTCTTCGCCAGACGGTTGGCCAGTTTGGCTAGGGTCTTGGTCGGGCCCAGCCCCACGGAAATCGGAATACCGGTCCATTGCCCCACCGTCTGCCTCATCCGCACCGCAACTTCCAGGGGATCGGACAGGCCGGAAAAATTAAGGAAGGATTCATCAATGGAATACACTTCCAGCTCGGGAGAAAACCGGCGGAGCACCGAGACCACCCGGCCAGACATATCCCCATACAATTCATAGTTGGAGGAAAACACCTGCACCCCGTTGCGCTCGCAAAGATAACGCACCTGGTGGTAGGGAGCACCCATGGGCACACCCAGTGCCTTGGCCTCGTTGGATCGGGCAACCGCACACCCGTCATTATTGGATAGGACAATGACCGGACGGTTAGATAAATGCGGACGGAAGACCCGCTCGCAGGAGACGTAGAAATTATTGCAGTCCGCCAGGGCGATCACAGGGAATGGATCACATTGGTGACCACTCCCCAGAGATGGGCTTCATCCTGTTCATTAAATTGTATGGAGGGATAGTCGGGGTTTTCGGGAACCAGCCAGGTCACGCCTTTTTCCCGGCGCATTCTTTTGACTGTCAGTTCCCCATTGATCGAGACCACCACCACCTTGCCGTCTTCCGGTTGCAGACTCCGGTCGACCACCAGCAGGTCGCCATCATGAATGCCCGCACCGATCATGGAATCCCCCCGGGCCCGGGCAAAAAAAGTGGCAGCAGGCTGGCGGACGAGATGGGTATTCAGATCGAGGGCACCCTCCGCATAATCATCCGCCGGGGAGGGAAACCCCGCGGATACCCCACAGGCATAGAGTGGCAGGGCATACTCACGATCCTGCACAAAACGGAGCACCCGTTCGATCTGGCTGACTGGCAGGCGGACCGGACGGGTGGGCTCCCCGTACTGGTTGCTCCCCCTGGGCCTTCCCGCCCCTTCCCTTTTTCCTCCCTGGTTGGTCATATCTGGTTTTGATATATGTTACGGAATTCAAAAAGGGCAAGCAGATCACACAAAAAAGATGATCCAAGGGAATCAAACAATCGTTTCATTTGGATGGAAAACATCAATCCGTCCACTCCCTTGAAACATTTGATCGCCGGGGCATCCCGGGGAATCGGCCGTTCCCTGGCCGATCAGTCCATCGCCGCGGGGCATGAAGTTTACGCCCTTTCCCGCACCCCGCCCCAGTCCATACCCGCAAATTGCAACTGGATAACCGGGGATATTGCCGACCCTGCCTCGTACCTCGATTCATTGCCCGAACAGATTGATGCCCTTACTTTTTGTGCCGGCAAGGTGGTGCTCGGCCCGCTCAAGCGTCTACGCCCCGAACAAATGCTCGAAGCCTACCAGACCAGCGTGCTCGATGCATTCACCCTGATCCAGGCCCTGCTTCCCAGACTTTCCGGATCCATCGTGCTCTTTTCCTCAGTGGCCGCCCGCACCGGGCTGCCCAACCACTGTGCCATTTCCGCGGCCAAGTCGGGACTGGAAGGATTTGCCATCGCCCTTGCTGCCGAGCTTGCCCCCAAGGTACGGGTCAATGTAATCGCCCCCACCCTCACCCCCACGGAGATGGGACTGGCAATGGTGGGCGGAGAAAAAATGATCCCCATGATCGAGAGCAGACATCCCCTGAAAAAACTGCCTGCGGTCGAGGAAGTCGCGGCAACCGCCCTTTTTCTGCACTCTTCCGGAGCCGTATCCATGACCGGACAAATTCTCAAGGTTGACGGCGGGATGTCCCGTGCCAAACTGCCGGGATGATCGCAGAATCCTCCCCCTCCTCCAAAAAACGGGCCATCGTATGGTTCCGTAAAGATCTCCGGCTCGCCGACCATCCCGCCCTCGACGCCGCCCTCCAGGGTGGTATGGAGATCATTCCCGTCTTTATTTGGGATGAGCAGGAAGGAGGGGCATGGTCCCCCGGTGCCGCTTCCCGCTGGTGGCTGCATCATTCGCTCGCCAGCCTCGGAAATACCATCGAGCAGAAGGGGGGCAATCTTATCCTCGCCAAAGGGCAGGCAGCCGGGGAACTCCCCAGGATCGCCCAGGCCCATCAGGCGGACATTATTTTATACGGGCGTTGCTACGACCCTGCCGGTATCGCCACCCAGGAAGCGGTGGAGGAAGCGTGCGATTCCAGCGGTATCTCCACGGAGTCCTTCAATTCCTCCCTGCTGCAGGAACCATGGGAGACCAAGAACGGAACGGGTAAGCCCTTCCAGGTATTCACCCCATACTGGAGAAAGTCCCGCCCCATCATTTACCGGGAGCCGGCATCGTACGACCCCCGCAAACTTTCTTTCGTTCCGAATCTTTCCTCTCCCTCCACGCTTGAGGAGCTCGGTCTGCTCCCCGAGCATCCCTGGCACCAGAAACTGGGCAACCATTGGGAAGTCTCGGAAGCCGCTGCTCATCAACAGATCGAACGCACCGTCGAGGAGGTCACCCAGTCCTATGCCACCCGCCGTAACCACCCATCGGTGGACGGCACCTCCCGTCTCTCCCCCTACCTTGCCTGGGGACAGGTAAGTCCCCGCCAGATCTGCCAGGCTGTCCTGCAGGCGGAAAACGAGGGCAGTCACCGGGGAGAAAACAAATTTTTGGTGGAGATCGGATGGCGCGAATTTTCCTACCATCTGCTCTATCATTTTCCCAATATTCCCGACCAGCCACTCCGTCCGAAATATGCCAACTTTCCCTGGCTTGATGATCCGGACAATTTGAAACGCTGGCAGTTTGGCAAGACCGGATATCCGATGGTGGACGCGGGCATGCGTCAACTCTACGAGACTGGATGGATGCACAACCGTGTACGCATGGTGGTCGCGTCCTTTCTGGTGAAACATCTTCTGCTTCCCTGGCAGGAGGGTGCCCGCTGGTTCTGGGACACCCTGGTGGACGCCGATCTCGCCAGCAATACCCAGGGCTGGCAATGGGCAGCCGGGTGCGGGGCAGATGCCGCTCCTTACTTCCGTATCTTCAATCCCATCACTCAGGGGGATAAATTTGATGCCCGGGGGGAATATGCCAGGCGATGGATCCCTGAACTGGAAAAGCTGCCGAAGAAATTTGTGTTCAGTCCGTGGACTGCACCCTCCTCCGTGCTGGCGGAAAGCGGGGTCGATCTGGATGGCAATTATCCCGGTCCCTGCGTGGATCATCCGGAAGCCAGAGCCCGGGCCCTGGCCGCCCTGGCCACGCTCAAGCAGATTTAGTTCCTGCTTCCCTTGATGCCCGCATCCATCCCATCCGCCCCACACCGCTTGTTTGTGGTGCTGGGTGACCAGCTCGATTACCAGCGGTTCCTGCCCGCTGACTTTGATCCCAAAACCGATTTATTCTGGATGGCCGAAGCGAGCGAGGAATCCACCCATGTGCGTTCGAACAAGCACCGCATCGTCTGCTTCCTCGCGGCCATGCGGCATTTCCGCAACCATTTAAACGATGGGCAAATCCCCCTGCTTTATCATGAACTGGACAAGGGGGAATCGAGCCTTAGTGGACTTCTGGGACAGGACCTCAAACAACTCAAACCCCGCTTGGTCAGCGTGGTAAAACCGGGAGATTACCGGGTGGAGGAAGCCCTGAGAAAGACGGTGGAGGAACACCGTGCGAAATGGGAAGTGCGCGAGGATGAACATTTTTTATGCACCCAGGCGGAATTTGAGGAACATGCCCAGGGGAGAAAATCCCTGCGGATGGAATTTTTCTACCGGGAGATGCGCCGCAAGCACGATGTCCTGATGGACGGCAAGGACCCGGTGGGAGGGGCATGGAATTTCGACAAGGAAAACCGGGAAAGCTTTGGCAAGCAGGGACCTCCCCCCTCCCCCATGGTCCGCGGTTGCTCCCCGGATGCCCTCACCCAGGAAGTGATCGATCTGGTAAACCAGCGCTTCCCTGATCATCCGGGCGATCTCCGCCAATTCATCTGGCCGGTCACTCCCCAACAGGCGGAAGATGCGCTTACCCAATTCATCGAGGAGTGCCTGCCCTGCTTTGGCCGCTTTCAGGATGCGATGTGGACGGATGAATATACCCTTTTTCACTCCCTGCTGGGCTCCCCCATCAACCTGCGCCTGCTCGATCCCCGCAAAGTAATCGAGGCTGCGGAACAAGCATATCTCCAGGGCAGTGCCCCCCTGCCCGCGGTGGAAGGATTTATCCGGCAAATCCTGGGCTGGCGGGAATATGTCCGCGGGATTTACCACTTGCGCATGCCCGAATACCGGGAGATGAATTTTTTAGAGGCCGACCAACCCCTGCCGGAATTTTTCTGGACCGGGGAAACGGACATGGTCTGCATGAAGTCCTGCCTCAAGCAGGTACTGGACACTGGGTATGGTCACCACATCCAAAGACTGATGGTGATTGGATTGTATTCCCTGTTGCACGGGGTACGGCCAGGTGAGATCAATGACTGGTTTCTCGCCAACTATGTGGATGCGGTCGACTGGGTGACCACCCCCAATGTGGTGGGAATGTCCCAGTTCGCAGACGGCGGAATCATGGCATCCAAGCCCTACTCCGCCACCGGTGCCTACATTGACCGGATGAGCAACTACTGCAAAAAATGCCGCTTCCAGCCCAAGGAATCTACCGGGCCAGACGCCTGTCCGTTCACCACCCTGTACTGGGACTTTCTCGACCGCCACCGGAAACGGCTCGGGGGCAACCAGCGGTTGGCCATGCAGATGCGCAACCTCGTCCGCTTATCCGAGGAAAAACTGGCGGAGATCAGAAAAGGAGCAGATTCCCTGCGTCGTCCGTCCTAGGACCATCCCCCTGCTTCGGCTCTCCCATCCGGGCATAGCCCAGCAAATTTTCCAGGCTGTCCACCTCCTTTGGTTCCTTGTCCTTTCGCCATCTTTGAATGCGCGGGAAACGCAGGGCAACCCCGGACTTGTGCCTGCCGGATGCCCGGGCACCCTCAAATGCCACCTCAAAGACCAGGCCCGGGCGCACACTCCGCACGGGCCCGAACTTCCCGGTTACATTCTTGCGGATATAACGGTCCACTTCCTTTAGTTCCTGATCGGACAAGCCGGAATAGGCCTTGGCCACGGTTACCAGTTCGCCCGTATCATCCAAAACTGCGAGGGTGTAATCGGAGTACAGGTTGGCCCGTTTGCCGTGTCCAAGCTGGGCACCCACCACCACCATATCGGCGACGAAAGGATCGACCTTCCACTTGTACCAGTCCCCCTTTACCCGTCCGGATGAATAGATCGAATCGGCTCGCTTGAGCATCAGACCTTCCACTCCCCGGTCCCTCGATTCCTCTCGTTTCCTCGATAATTCCTCCCATGTGCATGCATCCACCCGGGGAGAAAGTTGCAGGGGGAAACCCGCGGGCAATTGCTCAAACAAGTGCTCCAGTTTTTTCCGGCGCTCCCCAAAGGCAATGGTTCGTAGATCCTCCCCATCCACCCGCATGAGGTCATAAGCCATGAACCGGACGGGTTCCTTTTTCAGCACCGATGGGCCCGGCTGTTTTCGGCCCAATCTCTTTTGCAAACGGCTGAAAGAGCGCAACCCTTCAGGTCCCCAGGCAAGAATTTCCCCGTCCATGGCCAAACCCGGAGGCAGGTGGGGGGCCATCCCCAGCAATTCGGGAAAGGATTCACCCACCGACTCGTCCCCCCGTGTCCACAACATTGCCCCCTTTTCCTCGTTTAAAAACTGGCAGCGTATCCCGTCCCATTTCCACTCCGCCCACCAGTTGGCTGGATCCCCGAGAGTATCCGGCTCCTCCTGCAGGGGACTGGCCAGGCAGAAGGGAAAGGGCCGGCACCAGGCATCATCGGGACCCTCCTCCCCCACGATCTGCCCGAATGCGCGGGTCCGTGGATCCCACTCTCCCGAAATCCGCTGGGCAATGACTGCCGGATCGGTCCCGCCCACTTCCGCCAGTGCCTTGCAAAGATTGCCCCGGGATACCCCGATACGGAATCCACCCGTGAGCAATTTGTGAAAGGGTAAAAGGTCCATCGGTCTGAGCCTGTCCCACATCCCAAGAAGAATTTCCTGCTTTTCTACCGGATCGGCCGACACCAAAGAGAGGAGGCCATCCTCCACCACCTGCGACAGGCTCATTGGCACAGCCTCTTGGTTTCCCCGCACCAGCAGGGCAAGAGTCTCGGCAAGATCGCCCACCCGCTCGTAGCTTTCCTCCAGCAACCAAAGGGGCAGGCTTACCCGATGAGCTGCCCATTGCCTAAGTTCGCCCGTTCGCACCGCACCCTTGATCCGGTTGCCCGCGAGAAACCAGGCGGCCCAGCCTGCATCCTCCGGGCGGGCAGCCCTAAAATATTCAACCATCCGGGCGAGACGGTCGCCCGTCTTGGTCATCTCATCGAGGTCGTGAAAAAGTTCGGAAAATCCCTGCATATCCCTGCCCTACTCCTCCTCCGTCCGCAAGGGGGCACCGCCCAGCATCGATGCCTGGATTCCGCGCTCCCCCAAATACCTGGCCAGCGGTTCGCCATCCCCATGGGTGAGTTTTATTTCCTCCGCCCCGGTGCCTTCAATCACTCCAAGCAGGCCCGCCCAGTCCGCGTGGTCCGATAGCACAAATCCACGGTCCAGATTTCTGCGACGGCGTGCCCCGCGCACTGCCATCCATCCGGAAGCAAACCCCCGCTGGGCACCCTTGAACCGCCGGGTCCATCCGGCATCCTCCACCGCGGGCGGAGCCACAATCATCGCACCCGCCCAATCTCCATCCCCTTCCCTGGGTTTCTGCACTTTGGGAAACTTCACTCCGGAAGATTCATAGACCGGGAGAAAGGGATGCACCGCCCCATGGGCAAATACCGGACCAATGGAAGGATCCAGTCCACGCAACACCCGCTGGGCCTTGCCCAGGGAATAGGCAAAGAGCAGGGAAGGTCTGCCCGCCAGGGCATTCTCGCTCCACCATTGGTTGATCTCCTGGTGAATGATCCCTTCCTCCTTCCATTGATAGACCGGCAGACCAAAAGTACATTCGCTGACAAACACATCGCACTTCACCAGTTCGAAAGCTTCGCAACTACGGTCGGGCTGGGGCTTATAATCCCCACTGACCACCCATACCCGTCCGCCCACCTCCACCCGCACCTGAGCGGACCCAAGAATATGCCCGGCCGGATGGAAGGACACCTGGGCACCCCCAATCCGGCGGATTTCCCCATAGGGCAGACCTTCGGCTGTGATCTCCTGCCCGAGCCGTAATTTGAGCAGAGGCAGGCAGGTTTCCGAGACCAGATAATTTGCATGGCCCGGGCGGGCATGATCACTATGGGCATGGGTGACCAGTGCCCGTTCCACCCGGCCACGCGGATCGATATAAAAATCACCAGCTGGGCAATAGAGCCCTTGCGGGCGGACAACCAGAGGTTCCACCATCAATCAGGCAGATCCAAGGAGAATGAATCAAGCTCCCGCAAAAAGAGGAAATTTTTTATTGGGTGGATAAAAAAAAGAAATCTTTTATTTCGCATGATCCTAAAATTACAAACTTTCGTTCTATAAATTGTTATGGCACCTTACAGCTTCACGCAAACGAATGCTACGACTGATTCAATCGGCCGTTTCATGACAGACCGTTCACGCATGGCTCCCCCAACCAAGGACGAGTACGATCAATTATTTACCGATCTGCACAAAGGCTCTGATTCTGCCAAACAGGAATTAGTCGAGCGGCATATCCGTCTGGTTGCCTCAATCGCCCTGAAGTTCCGTCAGGTCAATGTACCGATGGAGGATGTGATGGCGGAAGGTATACATGGTCTTGTTATTGCAATCGATAAATTCGACCATACCCGCGGGATCAAGTTGAGCACCTATGCCGCTTGGTGGATCCGTCAGCGAATCCAGCGTTTTGTCAGCAAAATGGCCGAGGCTGTTTCCATCCCTCACGATGTGTCTCAGGGAAAGAGGAAAGAGAACAATTTAAGGTCTGAACTTCAAATCTCCTTGGGTCGTGATCCGACTGATGAGGAAGTAAATTTGGCCCTGGATGACCGGCGTAATTTGTCTGGTCGTGTCAAGTATGCCCCTGCCAGCACCCTTTCTCTGGACGAGCCTTTTTCGGATGATTCCGATCATTCCCTTATCGATACGATGGCAGACGAGAATGAGACCCAGCTATCCTATCGCGAAGCCGGCTCGTTAGCGGATGATATCCGGGTGGCTCTTGGTTTCCTCGAACCCCGCGAACGCAAGGTATTGAGTATGCGGTTCGGACTGACCAAGCAAAAAGAAGCAATGAAGCTCGATGATATTGCCGAGATTCTGGAAGTTTCCGGCGAACGTGTACGTCAACTCGAAGCACTCGGCCTTAGAAAGCTCCGTGCCGTGGTGATGAACAATGGCAAGCTTGATTTCCGTAATCTCGACAAGCTTGTTGGTATCGAATTACGTGGCAAAACCAAGATGAGTCCTTTACAACTTTCCCTCATCTTGGACAATGCTGCGTAATTCATGATATCTTCCCTTTCCAAGTGGGTATGCCCACCACCAGAGACTTTTGACGACCCAGACCCTTCTCAGGATAAGGTGCAACTTCTTCGTTGTGTACCCTATATCCTTATCCATTTAGGGGTACTTCTAGCCTTTTACACTCCTTTTGGATGGCCCTGTCTCGTCGTCTTGCTCCTCTCCTATGGGGCTCGCATGTTTGCAATTACTGCCTTTTATCACCGTTATTTTTCCCACCGCACCTTTAACGCCGGTAGAATAGTCCAGTTCTTGGGCGGGTTTATTGCCTGTGCTTCCGGACAGCGTGGTCCCCTGTGGTGGGCAGCCCACCATCGCCGGCACCATCGCCATTCCGACACGGAGCACGACTCTCATTCCCCGCACCACAAAAACTTTTTCTGGAGCCATACCCTCTGGTTTATGACCGATTATGCTCTGCCCACTTTCCTCAAGGAAATTCCAGACTGGGTAAAATATCGGGAGCTCCGTTTTATCAACCGCTACGATTGGATTGCGGTTCTCCTGCTCGCACTGGGTTGCTATTTCCTGGGTGAATGGGCGGCTTTTGAGGCATGGACGGGAATGAATGGGCTATCCATGCTCGCCTGGGGATTTTTTGTACCCACCGTCCTGCTCTACCATGCCACTTTCTCCGTAAATTCGCTCACCCACATGTTTGGAAAAAAGAAATATGAAACCGGGGATGAGAGCCGGAATAATTGGTTCGTCTCGATTATCACCTTCGGGGAGGGCTGGCACAATAACCACCACTTTTTCCCAGGGTCCGCAAGGCAGGGCTTTACCCCTGGGGAATTTGATCCTACCTATTACGGATTGCGTCTGTTATCTCTTTTGGGATTGGTCAGCGATCTTCGTCCCGTGCCCGCTTGGGTAAAGGAAAAAGCCAAGGACTGAGTATCCGGGCATCCCTCCCGGTACGGGAATCATGAAAATTGCCATCATTGGATCCGGAATATCCGGACTTGGTTGTGCCCATCTGCTCAAAAACAATCACGACATCATCCTGTTTGAGGCGGCGGGCAAACCGGGCGGTCATGTAAACACTGTCGATGTAACCGGCAAAACTGGGGAGTACCGGGTGGATACCGGGTTCATTGTGTTTAACGAGCAAAACTATCCCAACTTTGTCCGCCTGCTCGAACGGCTCGATGTGGATTCTCAACCTACCCGAATGGGATTTTCCGTACGGTCCGAACGCACCGGGATTGAATACAGTGGCGAGTCCATCTCCGGATTATTTGGGGGGCTCCGAAATATCACTGATCCCAGGCACTGGGGAATGGTGCGGGACATTTTAAGGTTTCACAAACTTGCGGAACAAGCAGACGATCCCAGCGAAACGGTCTCGGAATTTATCCGGCGGAACGGACTGGGCGAACGGTTCGAAAGTTCCTTCCTTCTCCCCCTGGGGTCCGCCCTGTGGTCCTGCTCCATCGAGCGGTTCGGATCCTTCCCCATGGAATTCCTCACCGATTTTCTGTCCAACCATAAGATGTTGCAGGCATATAACCGTCCGGTCTGGCGGGTATTAAAAGGGGGCTCCCGTACCTATGTCGACAAAATCGTCGAGGGACTGGGCGAGCGATTGCATCTTTCGACTCCCGTCCGCTCGGTCCGCCGATCTGACAACGGAGTTATTATTATCCTTCCGGATGGAACTGAGCAGTCTTTTGACCAGGCCATCCTTGCCTGCCATGCCGACCAGTCCCTCAGACTGCTGGACGGTGCGGAGAGAGAGGAAATCGAACTTTTGCAGAATTTCCCCTACGAGAACAACCAGGTCACTTTACATTCCGATGACCGACTACTACCCCGCCGCACTTCCGCCCGGGCGAGCTGGAATGCCTATATTCCCAAGGAGGAGAAGGATCATGCGGTGGTTACTTACGATATGAATATCCTGCAAAGCCTGCCCACTCAGGAACCTTTCTGTGTGTCCCTGAACCAGGAATCGATGATTGATCCATCCCTCCGCCATGGAGATTTTACCTTTGAGCACCCCACTTATCATCCGGGCAGAAAATCCGCCCAGGCCATGCACCAATCCTTTATTCAACGCCGGGGAATTTCCCTCTGCGGTGCCTACTGGGGATATGGGTTCCACGAGGATGGATTGAGCAGTGCCCTGCGGGTGTGCGAATCATTCGGGGAAAAACTGGGATGAAGAGTTGCCTCTATTTTGGTGAGGTCAGCCACCACCGCAAAGCACCCAGAAAGCACGATCTGCATTACGATGTCTACATGGCCCATTTGTTCCTCGATGAACTGGAGGATATTTTTACTGATCGTTGGTTCTGGTCTGTTGACCGTTCAAACCTGGGCGGTTTTCATCGGGCCGATTATCATCGCCGGGAAATTCCCGACCTTGCCGATGCGGTGCGGCAGACCATGTCCGATCAACTCCACAGGGAGATAACCGGACCCATCTCCATCATCACTCACCTGCGCACCTTCGGATACTGTTTCAACCCGGTGAGTTTTTATTTCCTTTGGAACGAGGATCGTACGCGCCCCACCGCCCTGATGGCTGAAATCACCAACACCCCCTGGGGGGAACGGTACGCCAAGTGTTTTGAATGGGAAACGGGCAAAAACGAGGACCGGAGCGATCATGAATTCCGCAAGGAATTTCATGTCTCTCCCTTTATTGGGATGGATATCGATTACGACTGGAGATTCCGTAGTCCGGCCGAAAATTTCCAGGCCGACATGATTTTACAGCAGGATAAGAAAACTTTTTTTACCGCCCACCTCAAACTCCACCGCCGTCCATTGGACGGCCGGAACCTCGCATGGGCACTGGCCCGGTTCCCCTTCATGACCCTAAATGTCACCCGGGCGATTTATTGGAATGCATTGATTTTGCGACTCAAGGGTTGCCCTTTTTATCCTCACCCCAAAAAATCACCTTCTTCTTCCACCCCATCATGAAAGCCACTGCTTCTGCGAGCCTATCCCCACCCCTTCGCTCCACCAGCGAAGAGCTTGGATTTTTTGGCCGTCTTCTGATCCATCAATTAAACAACATTAAGCACGGGTTGCTGGAGTTGCATATTGAGGGATCGGTACATTCTTTCGGACAGATAAATTCTCCCACCACCGCCCGCATTGAAGTAAACGATTCCTCCTTCTTCCGCAAAGCCTGTCTTGGTGGTTCGCTCGGGGTGGCAGATAGTTATGCCGCGGGCGATTGGGAAACCGATGACCTGGTTGGTGTATTCCGGCTCTTTCTGCAAAACCTCGAGGTGATGGACGGTCTGGAAGGCGGCTGGGCAGCCGTGCTCAACAAAGTTGCCCGCTGGGCCTATTTAATTACCCAGAAAAACACCGTTAAGGGGAGCCGGCGCAACATCGCCCTGCACTACGATTTGGGCAACGATTTTTACCAACGGATGCTCGACCCCACCATGACCTACTCCTGTGGCATCTTCGCCCATGAGGAAACGACATTGGAGGAGGCATCCCTCGCCAAGTACGACCGCATCATTGAGCAACTCGAAATCAGGGACGGGCAGACCGTGCTGGAAATCGGGTGCGGTTGGGGTGGGTTTGCCAAGCGGTTACTGGAGACCACCCAGGCCAAATGGACCGGTACCACCATCTCCCAGCAGCAGTACAATTACGCCAAGGAGATTATTGAACAAGGTGGCTGGCAGGACCGGGCAACACTTTTGCAGAAGGATTACCGAAATCTGCAAGGCTCCTATGACCGGATCGTTTCCATCGAAATGATCGAGGCGGTGGGGCACGAATATTTGCCCACCTATTTTTCCAAAATTTCCGATCTCCTCGCCACCAATGGCGCCGCCCTGGTGCAGGCAATCACCATGCCAGACCACCGCTATGATCAGTACTTAAAGGAGGTCGATTATATCCGCACCCGGGTATTTCCGGGCAGTTGTGTGCCCTCGATCTCGGCAATGATTTCCGCGGTTGCCAAAAAGTCCGACCTCCGCCCCACTGGGATCGATGACATCGGCTACCACTATGCCCGCACCCTGCGGGAGTGGCGTTTACGATTTCGGGAAAATGAGGAGGAGATCAAAAAACTAGGCTACGATGATTCGTTCCGACGGGCATGGATTTATTATTTGTGCTATTGCGAAGCCGGATTTGAAGAGGGATACACCGGTGATATTCACCTGCTCCTGACCAAGCCACAATCCAGGGTAGGAAAAGGATTTCCCCAATGAATGAGAGAATGAGATTTCTTCTTAACCTCGTGGTCTTCCAGGCTGCCTGGTTTGCCTGTGTGCTGGGCTCCAAATCTTCCTATCCCCTGCTCTTTCCTGTGCTTGGGTTTTGTGCGGTGCTGGGGCTGGTCATTTCCAGCAAACGCTTCGGATCCGCCTTTCCATTCCTCCTTTCCTCCGTTGCCCTGGGGATGGTGGGAGACTCCCTGCTTGTCCGTTTGGAACTGCTCGCGTTTTATGCCAACCCCACCATCGGGGGGGCTCCTCTCTGGATGATTATTTTGTGGGCAAATTTTGGCCTGATGCTCCGGCCGCTCTTTTCGTGGTTTTTGGAAAGCAATATCCGATGCCTGCTGGGATTTTCCCTGGGTGGGGTGCTTGCCTATTACTCGGGCTGGCAACTGGATGCCCTCGCCTTTACCTCCGGTTGGTTCAGTGCCCTTGCGATAATGTTCGAGTGGGGAGTTGCCGGACTGGTTCTCCGCCAGGTGCATTTAAAATATCCCAAAATTACGGATGAGTCTGCCTGAGCTCTTGCTTTATGGGCAGGCGGGAGCATCGGTGGTGATGTTTCTTGGCTGGTTAATTGCCCTGAAAATCAGAAATACTTCCTACGTCGATGTGCTCTGGGCATACGGGGTGGGCATCCTCGGAATCGTCTATCTGTATCTGTTACGGGAAGACTGCCATCCTGCCCGCCATGCCCTTCTGCTCGGCTTGCTCGGAGTATGGTCTGCCCGGCTCGGTACCCACCTGCTCCGCCGGTGCTGGGGAAAACCGGAAGATGCCCGCTACCTCTATCTGCGGGAATATTTGGGAGAACGGGCAAACCTTGGATTCTTTTTCTTTTTCCAGGTGCAGGCATTCTGGGTGGTTTTGTTTGCCAGTCCCTTTCTCATTCTTGCGAGCAATCCGTCTGATCTTTTATGGTTCGATCAACTGGGTATGTTCATCTGGATCATTGGATTTGTGGGAGTCAGCCTGGCGGATAAACAACTCCGCCACTTCAAAAATTCTCCCAACCGTACCCGGGCGGAGGTCTGCAATACCGGATTGTGGAAATATTCCCGCCACCCCAATTATTTTTTCGAGTGGGTCTTGTGGCTGGGCTACCTGCCCATGGGCATTCATTCCGCAGGTGGTGAATGGCTCTTCCTCATCCCGCCCATTCTCTATCTCTTTCTTACCAAGATTACCGGGATTCCTTTTGTGGAGGCACGAAAGTTGGAAGCCAGTGGGGATGCCTATAAAAAGTATCTCGCATCCACCTCCTCTTTTTTCCCCTGGTTTCCCAAATAATTTCTTTCCTGACTGATGAGCCTGACTGATACTTTTATTCAACTAAGCGAACGCGGACGGATGCCCGACTTTCTCATCCGGGCAGGCATCCGTAACCTCTGTAAAAAACGTCTCGAGCAGTGCCAGATTGAGGATTGTGAAAAAAATGCGGAACTGGCCGAGGAATATTTGCAACAGGTCGACCAGTCCCCCCTCGCGGTGGAAACGGACAAGGCCAATGAGCAACACTATGAAGTACCCGCCGAATTTTATCACTTAGTCCTCGGGAAAAATTTAAAGTATAGCTGTTGTTGTTATGAACCAGGCACCCACGGGCTCGACCGGGCGGAAGACCGGGCACTGGAACTCACCTGCCAACGGGCAGATTTGCAGGACGGGCAGGACATTCTTGAACTTGGATGTGGCTGGGGCTCCCTTTCCCTCTGGATGGCCAAGCATTTCCCCAATTCCCGCATCCGTTCCGTTTCCAATTCCAATTCCCAGCGGGAATACATTATGAAAACCGCCAATGAGCGCGGGCTGGGCAATCTGGAGGTGGTGACTGCGGATGTGAATGCATTTGAGTCCGATCAATTCTATGACCGGGTGGTATCGGTGGAAATGTTCGAGCATGTGCGCAACCACCGTCAATTATTTGACCGTATACATGGCTGGTTAAAAACAGGGGGGAAATTATTTACCCATGTATTCTGCCACCGCAGTACCTCCTACCCCTTTGTGGTGGAGGGAGAGGATGACTGGATGTCCCAGCACTTCTTCAGCGGGGGAACCATGCCTGCGGATGAGCTCTTTTTGCGCATCTGTGGAAAACTGGAACTGGAGCACCGCTGGCGCTGGTCGGGCACTCACTATGCCAAGACATCGGAGGACTGGCTGCTCAATCTCGACCGCAATAAAGATGCAGCCATGGCCATCTTTTCCAGGCACCAGTCCAAGGAGGATGCCCATAAATCCTTCCACCGCTGGCGTATCTTCTTTCTCGCCTGTGCGGAGACCTTTGCCTACGCCAAGGGGCAGGAATGGTGGGTCTCCCACTACCTCTTTGCCAAGCAGGGATAAGGTTTTCTTTTGAGCCTATGACGCGATAAAGGGTTGTTTTTACCCTCAAGCTTTGCCAACAATCTTTCTTTTCCTTTTTTAGAACGAACCCCCATCACCCATATTCCTTACCATGAAGTTAGAGACTAAATGCCTCCATGCGGGCTACCAGCCCGACCCCACCACCAATTCCCGCGCCGTACCTCTGTACAAGACCAGCTCCTATGTGTTTAACAACACCGAGCATGCCGCCAATCTCTTTGGTCTGCGCGAGCTGGGCAATATTTACACCCGCCTGATGAACCCCACCACCGATGTGCTCGAGCAACGGGTGGCTGCCCTCGAGGGCGGAGCCGCCGGGCTGGGCATTGCATCCGGTACCAGTGCAGTGTTTTACTCCATCATCAACCTCGCGGAAGCAGGAGATGAGATTGTGTCCGCCAACAATCTCTACGGGGGAACCTATACCCAGTTTAATGACATTTTGCCCAAGCTTGGGATCAAGGTAAACTTTG
>ERZ807291.3991-NODE-3991-length-20096-cov-8.236765_pt1 | contig 20096 bp, 20 predicted proteins | sample MGYA00521257_ERZ807291 | MGnify/ENA primary metagenome ERZ807291 (study PRJEB31413, sample SAMN03169783) | marine metagenome | biome: Marine; feature: Water; material: Subsurface seawater | place: North Sea | collected 2011-04-28 | depth 1 m m ... | reverse complement strand
TCCGCGTGCCTGGCATGGCCCTTTTGGGCTACCGCCCCTTTGGTCCAAGCCCGCCGCGCTCCGCCTTTTTATCCGCTAGTGCCGTCATCCTTCCGTACATAGCTCCCTTACTACTGCTGTTGAAAACCAACACGGAAGCCATAGTTTATAATTCTACTTGCTGGCGAGACACCGTATCGAACAGCAGAACGTGAAAAAGAAGGAGATTGAACAAAAGAACCTCCTTTAGTTGAATGAGCAGAACCAACCAAAGGACCAGTTGGATTTGTTGAAGATTTGTTTGTGAATAAATCATAAAAATCTGCTACCCATTCACGAACATTCCCATGCATATCATAAAAACCCCAAGGATTAGCTGAATACCTACCAACATCAACTGTTTCACTTGTTTGACCGAAATTCGCTCTAAGAGAAGAATTATCATCTCCCCATGAGAAAGCCGTGGTCGTGCCTGCTCGGCAGGCATATTCCCACTGGGCTTCCGTGGGTAATACATACTCCCAACCTGCTGGAATATTAGAGGATTGTTGATCATTTAATCGAGAGAGAAATACCTGAATATCATCCCACGATACTTGCTCAACTGGTCTATTCGTATTACCTGCAAAAATGCTTGGACTCGCACTAAGTCCATAACTATTGCCGTTCATCACTGCCTCGTACTGGGACTGTGTAACCTCATACTTGCCTAGGTAAAAACCTTGGGTCAAAGTAACTTGATGCTGGGTCTCATCTGAAGAGCGCCCCGCTTCAGTCGTAGGACTACCCATGGTAAAAGTACCCGGTTCTACCCAGAGCATATCTAACTGGGTGCTCGAATTTAGGGAGGTGGTTAGGGTACTTGGCGGGTCATTGGTGTCAAAGGTTTCTCCACTATCATCAGGAATTGAAAACTCTTCCCACACTTTAGTACTTGCCCTGTAAGCATAAATCTTTTTATCCGTGCCACCTTGAAGATATAACCAATCTTCTGTTTTAGCATCATAAACCCATGGATACTCCTTGTAGTATAACCACTCAGATGCAGAATAAATTGACGAAGATAGAAGCATTGAGAAAATAAAAGCGAAAAGGAGTTTCATCCTCCAACCAAACCACACCCCATCCACTTAGTCAATAAAGAGGATATGCTAAAGATTTAATTGCTCTTTTTACCATATAAAACTCATTCATTCCTCGCCAACGCCCGCACTACACCACTCCTCTTACTAGGCTTACAACCGATTCCTATTGGCGTATTGCCCTATTGTCAGAGGGGGTATTTTATCTCTCTCCACCGTCATCCACTCCTTCGCTCCATATTGATAAAACCAGGGTTTCTCATTGCCGGATTGGAAGTACGTGCTATCGTGGAAGTACGGATAGAAAGCTCTATTCGTCCATAACCATCCTCGGTTGGGCAGGTAGAACCAACCGTTTACAAAGGGAGTTGCATTGCTATCGAGGCCCTTCATTTCCATTACAGCATCAATTGCCTTTTTAGCAGGAGGCTGGTTGCCCTTACTTTCAGACGCAAGTGCGCTCTCCACTCCAATCCTTTGCTTCTTTCTTGCCTCCTTTTGATATTCAAGCATGGGGCGTTGCAACCACTTGACTATCGTCGAATTGTTTACGCCGGGATTGGTACATATTAGAAGGTAGAGCAGGCCATATGTTGGGTCAGGGTGCCGGGTACGCAGTTGTACACCCTCACCTAGACATGATGACGTGCATCCAAGGAGAAGTGGCACGATAAGGTCTGCTTGTGCCTTATAGATTCGCACAAGTTCCGCAACAATCTTTTGCATATTCTTCTGGCAAAGCCTCGACGGGAAACGAGAGAGTTCTTTAACGCCGTACCCGGCTTATAACCACTCTAATAGTTTCTTCAGCAATCTAAAAATCACTACTTCCTCATACAGTCGAGGGACACACTAAAACAAATCATAAAGATCTTGTAAGTTTAACCGGTTTGGGTTTTCAAAATCTTTGACAAGCATTGTAGCCTCACTGAAATTATGATTCATGGCATATTCGCTGGGAGTCACCACACACTTCATCCCTGCAGACAATGCGGCTTGCATGCCGTGCCGCGTATCCTCAAACACAACGCAGTCCATTGGGTCAACTCCACACTGTTCCGCCACCATAAGGTAAATGGCCGGGTTAGGCTTTTTATACGGCGTATCATCTCCACCGCAGAGAATAGCTAAGCTACCGGTAAAACTAGGACCCAAGGCTGCATCGAGTACTTCAAAGGCAGCTTTTTTTTCACAAGCCGTACCAATCGCTAGGGGTACACCTGCTTTTTCAATTTCAGCAAACAACCTGGCCACACCTGGCCTCAAAGAGAGGGTGCCATTATCAAGATCGGAGGTAATAAGTTGAAGATATAATTGTGTTTTTTTCTCATACATTTCCCTCTTAAACTGAGCAAATTGTTTTTCGGGTTTACCCAACCATGAAAACACTTCCCGGAGTTTACCCCCACCCATCACAGTAAGCCGGTCCATGTAATCTTGCTTGGACCAGGAAATATCCAAACCCAACTCTTGGAACAAAAGGTTGTAAGCCCGTCGATGATAATCCTCAGTCTCGACTAGGGTACCGTCTAGGTCGGAAATTACGAGTTTTAACGCCATGACATATCTCTCAGTTTAAATGGCAGAGTTCTTGAAAATTATGATATTTCTCCGCATAATAATCAAATCGGTCAGAACGGGGCTCAATTTCCTGAACCCGTCTCACCATCATTTTTGACATTTCACCAACTTTTTGATTTCTAAAGCCTGCGGCTGCAAGAATTGCAGCCCCAAAAGCAGAGTGGGCATGAGCCGGCACCTGGATACACTTTCCATGAACATCTGCTCTAACTTGTAAACCAAGAGCACTCTTGGTGGTTCCTCCCATCGCAAAAAGAGAGCCGTCTGTATTTGCACCAAGTCCTCGTAAAAGATCGAAACTCATTTTTTCCGTGTAAGCAATACCTTCGAGACAAGCTAAATAAACCTCCTCATCACTCGTACCTCCAATGGTTTGAAAAGGTGTAAATTCTTTATTTGAAACCGGCATCCTCTCCCCTTTGCGGACCGAGGGGTAAAGCAACCCATCAAGAGCCAAATGAGACCCTTGAAGAGAATATTCTATTTGCGACTCTCGACCGGAGAATTTCTGCCTAATCACTTCGGCCCCTGCGTTAGATGCTCCACCAGGTAACCATGCCCCATCCGGATGCTTGTGACAATAAATCCTCCCACCATCATCCAATATTTTAACAGCAGATAAACCTTTGACTGCCAAGGTGGTTCCAATAGTGGAGGCCCAATCCCCATCGATGCAGGCACCGGATGCATAAAAAGCAGCATTAGAATCAGTCGAACCTGAAACCAAAAGGATTTCTTTAGTAAGGCCCCATTTTTTTTGATGAGATTTATTGAGCACATTAAAAGTACGCCCAGGTGGAATGATCTTGGGTAATCTAATTGTATCAAGAATTTCATGCTTCTGCCATTCTTCCAGGTCTAAATTAACTCCCGTCTTCATTGCGTTGGTGAAATCCGTGGGTATCTCCACCGTACCCGCCAGCCAGGCAAAAAGAAAATCAGATGCATGCATAAAAAGCGTATCTTTCGGCAAAGATAAATTCTTTTGCATCCAAAGTATTTTGGGCAAAGCAAAGGTGGGGGAACAATCCCCATTGAATACAGTTTTGCATTGCTGTGCCTCCTCGATCGAGCGCATATCATTGTGCATTAAGGCAAAGGCAAGGGCCTGCCCTTCAGGTGAAACAGGTAGGACTGTACCGGAAGTTCCATCAATGGAAATCGAACGAATATTGTCTTTGAGGGGAAGGGTGAAAATCTTTTGCAAGCAAATGTCTAAGGCCCCTATCCAGTCCTCCGCGGACTGCTCAGATCTACCTGGGATTGATGACTGATTAATGCAACTCAATGAAGCACTGGCCTCCGCTTCAATCTCACCCGCATCGTTCACCACCACACATCGACAGCCACCCGTACCTAAATCTACACCCAAATATGACATTTGTTATTTCAATCATTTTCGAGATTACAGGGCGAGAAAGATTCTATAATTCTAAAATAATCAGTTAAATCAAGTTGAGTATTTCCATAGCTCAATTTTAATTACTGGTTATGAACACTTTCCAATCCAGTACCATTGACAGCAGTAAAAACTACCGTACTTTGATCGACGCTCTTCGTTTAACCGGCGAAAGGTTGTCACAGGAAGAGACTGAATACCAGTGGGGGCACATGGGACAATGCAACGCGGGTCATTTAATCCAAACCATCACTGGCATGAGCAGTTACGAAATCGTTGAAAGTGTGGAATTCAAACTAGATGAGTGGTCTGAGCATGCCATTGACTACTGCTCAAAATCCGGGTGCAAAGTGGAAGACATCTTTCATCAAGTGGAAAAGCTTGGAATGACTCACGAAGATATCGTGAAGCTTGAAAATTTATCAGACCCTGAAGTGCTGCATAACCTGGAGGGAGGATTTCAATATTTAGAAAGAAATAATAAAGACCATGTGGTTCTTTACATGAAAAGTTACGCTAACCTGCTCGAAAAAAGGTAGCCTTTTTCTTTGCTCCTTGCATGCCTTACCCTTGAAGTGATAGGCATTTCACCTAAGTTATGGTCGTGTATGCTAGAAATTTAATGGGTTTATTTCTTTTTGGTCTTTTGTCCGCCAATGCAAAGACAACCCTGCCAACTTTCACAACTATAAATGACCCTGCTCTTCCCGAGGGTTTTATATTTCAAGGAGAATACACGGGGAACGGTTACGGTGCCCAAGTCATTCATTTAGGTAATGGTCACTTCCAAGTCGTGCTATTTCCCGGAGGACTTCCCGGTGCTGGATGGATGCAACCAAACAAATGCCTAGTTTCTGGAACCTTGATGAATTCCATGGTTCTTTTAAAACAAGCTGATGGGAACCGTTCTTATTTGGCCACCGACCCATTACTCTTTAGTGCCACCCAAAAATTTCCCCCTACAGGTCAAAAACCATACTCAGGAAGTATTGAAAATGAGGTGATTACCCTGCTTGGGGCAGACGGTGAAAAGTTGCATCTAAAAAAAATCAGAAGGAAAAGCCCGACACTTCTCGCCTCTCCCCCACCCAACTCCATCGTTCTTTTTGATGGCTCAAACAAAGAACATTGGCATGGCGGGCGAATCGATCCTCAAACCAAACTTTTGCACACAGATGGAAAAAGTATCCGAACCCGAAAAAAATTTAACAACTACCATCTCCACTTGGAATTCATGATCCCATTTTGCCCCACTGCACGAGGTCAACAAAGAGGGAATAGTGGCATTTACAACCTAGGCATGTATGAGAATCAGATTCTTGATTCTTTTGGCCTTGAAGGCTTGCATGACGAGTGTGGCGGTATTTATTCGTTGGCTAAATCCAAAGTAAATGCCTGCCTGCCTCCTTTATCTTGGCAAACCTATGACATTGATTTCACCAATGCCAAGGTGGAAAATGACACAAAGGTAGCCGATGCCCGCATTACCGTAAAACTCAACGGAATTCTTATCCATGACAGTTTCCCCATACCCAACAAGACAGGTGGTGCCAGAAACGAACCAGAAGGCACCCCAGGGGCTATCAAACTCCAGGGTCACCAAAACCCCTTACAATTTAGAAATATTTGGATTGTCGAGAAGTAAGACACGCTCTTATTACTCTTCTAACTGCTTTGCTGTTCTGATCACATCATCAATTCAATAATTATACTTAGTGTATTTATTGATTTATGGCTAAAATCGAGGTAAGGTTTCCTGTTATGAAGATCAAAAAGAAAGTAGAGGAGAGATTTTCTATTGGAGACTTAGTTGTAGAAAAAAAAACACAAAGAAATCAAAAAAGAATTGGTGAGATTATTTTTGTACGCGACGGGCGCAAGAGGAAGCTTGAAATGGTTGAACTCAATAAACATGACCTTAGACCCATACAGAAAGGTAGCCTAGATGGTCCAAAAATTTTCTCACTGGATGAAAACGCATGCAAAAAATTAAATCTCTTCAGGTTTAAAGAAAAAAGAACATTCCAGATAGGAGATATTATAAAATTCTCAAAGCATGGTCGGTCCAGGTTTGGCATCCTGACTTCTTTCATTCACCCGGATGGTTTGTATTCAGACTCCTTTGAAAAGGGATACAACGGGAGAGACTTGCTGGAATGCATTGAAATTTTACCAAAAAATGGATTACCCCGAAGGTTGGATGAAAAAAACAAACCTTTTATATTCTTAGCTTCACCCAAACACTCCAAATGCTGTGTTATTATCCCGATGGATCAAGATGGAGGTGTAAGGATCAAGGAAAGATCTTTTTTCGTAAAATAAACCATATTTCAAAAACTTACGCCTACCAGTTTTTGATAAGACTGTTCCAATACTTATCCATTGAAATGGAGTCAGCAAAAGATTTTATCACGGACGCTTTTTCATCCATCGGGTCATGGTAAAGGAACTCGATCTTATTTTGAGATTGAAGTTTCTTAAAGAGGTAAACCTGGGCCTTATTTACGCAAACCGGATTACCGTCTTGATCAACCCCAGCTTTGATTACAGATAAAGTTGCTTCAGATTTTTGGAAAATTGCACCCATCCCCAAAAAAGCCATAAGGAAGAAACTGAGACCGAAAAATAATCTTTTATTTTTATTCATATCTAATAGGTAATTTTGTAAGTTAATTTTAATAAACACCTTACTTACCACAGAAAGTTTGAAAAATATAGTTCTTTCACAAAAACTACCCTACATAAAATGCTGATCACCAATCTTTTGATTCATTCTCGTTTCTAAACCTATAAAATATATATTTCATTCCTTTTCTCTTTTACACCGAGAAGAACTACTCACTTGGGTTAAAAACAGGGCGGAACTAATCTCATGGTCAGGGAACACCTTCGGTGAAAACTTCTCATCAACTACCTTTAGCCGACACCTTACAAGAGGTGATATCTCGGCATTCTCATTCACGGACTCGACTCAAAAATTAATCTCCTACGGCGAGGTTGTGATTAAAAATCCTACAACTGCCTCAATTTGTCGCATCATTGTAAACCCCGAATTCCGTGGGCAAGGGTTGGGAGCATTATTTTGTGAAACTTTAATAAAACATATAAAATCAAAAAAAACTGTTAGAACAATTTCCCTCAACACTTTAGCCACCAATAAGCAAGCCATTGCTTGCTACCAAAAACTGGGTTTCCAAGTAATAGCCAAAAAACGGAGTTCGATTAAAGTAGGTACCCAATACCTCAAAACTGTCATTATGGAGAAGACCATATAGCCATGCACTGTTTCCCGTTTGCGAATATAAATTCAATTAAGAAAGGCTAAGGTTGTGCTTTTTTTAGAAAACTTATAAGAGAAGGGATGAATTTATTTAAAAGCTCACGAACAGCTGGTTTTAAATCTATAATTTGTTTTGCACTCCTATTGGTATTGCTGGGAGTTTCTCGATATCTACCTCTTGATTACCCCCAACTTTTCAATTTCACGCCTGTCCTGGCTATTTTTCTTATATCTGGCTCGTACATAAAAGGACCACTTGGTTGGTTCACACCAGTACTCAGTGTAATTATTACTGACTTTACCCTTTCTCAGAACTACGGGCAAAATTTATTTGAACCTTTCATGTTGGCAACACTCCTTTCTTATTTGCTCATTTTTATGCTTGGTAGATTTATGGGCTCACATCGAAATTTGCTTTCAGTTGCCACTCAGGGGATTATTGCCGCTTTGGGATTCCATTTGATTACTTGTCTATTTGCATGGTGGGCTAACCCAGCCTACGCCAAAAGTATAACCGGCATTTTTCAAGCGATATTTTTGGGAGAGCCTGGTTATGCCCCAGCATATCTCTTTCTTCGAAATTCCCTTCTGAGCACCGTTTTGTTTGCGACAGCTTTATCCATTGCCGCTAAATATTATTTAAGCCTGAAACCATCAAGTACTGCTCATGAAATTAAGCCAGGCATCGCAAGCCCAAGCTCATAGTTTCAAAACTATTTACCGGTCCTCTGCCTGACCGCTTCGAACAAGCAAACACCAGTTGCCACCGATACATTTAGGCAGTCAACTGTACCACTCATTGGTATCTTCATCAATTGATCACAGTTATCTGCAGTCAAACGCCGGATTCCAGTTTCTTCTGCCCCAACAACCAGGGCAAGCGGACCTGTGACATCTACTTCGTAAATAGAAAGTTTAGCCTGATCACTGGTGCCAACTAACTTGACCCCTCTCTCTTTTAGTTGCTTCATGACTCTGGACAAATTCCTCGCCCTCATTAATCGTAAAGATTCGGCCGCACCTGCGGCAACATGACGAACAACATCTGTCAGGCCCGAAGAACGATCCGCGGGCATAATCACCATACTAATGCCTGCTGCATCCGCAGACCGCAGGCAGGCCCCCAAATTACGGGGATCCTGAACTTGATCCAGAATCAGGATAAAAGGGTCACTTTCGAATTCATCAAGAGTCTGCATTCCTTCCTCTTCAGACAAAGTTGAAATACCTGCATCGGGATTCGCATGAGTCCTACGCCCAAGTGCTTTTGAGAAACGTTTAGCCACCGGTGAAAGCAGACAGAATTATAAATAGCTTAGATTTTACTTATTCGTGAAAATCAGCACCTGCGGATGTGGCGGACACATACTTTTGACGGATACAAAAATCACCAAATTTCTCTCCAGCCTTTTTCTCTTTAGCAAAACGATCTAAAATAGGTTCAAGGCAGGCGAGAATTTCGTCATGCGTGATGGCGGGCTTATAAAGCTTATTAAGTCGCATTCCATCAAACCCGGCTCCCAAGTAAAGATTATACTTCCCTGGTGACTTACCAACGAGCCCGATTTCACCTAGGAATGGTCGTCCACATCCATTGGGGCAACCGGTAGACCGTATCGCTATGGACTCAGAACGAAGTCCAAGACGGTCAATAATTTTATCAAGGTCATCAATCAAAGTCGGCAGGTAGCGTTCACTTTCAGCTAGGGCTAAACTGCAAGTGGGTAACGCAGTACAAGCAATCGAATTTAAGCGTAAGGCGGATAATGAATGCGGATCCTGTACACTTAATTCAGCAAGAATTGCTTCAATGGCTACTTTATTTTCGGAAGAAATACGGGCAATTACCAGGTTTTGGTTAGCTGTCAGTCTGAACTCGCAGTTGATTGTACTGGCAATTTTGCGGACAGCTTTCTTAGCATCACCCCGCAAACGGCCACCTTCTACAAACATACCAAAAGTCCACAACCCGTCGGGATCCTGATTCCAACCATATCTATCAGTGGTGGATTCAAATGAAAAGTCCCTCGCGTCTTCCAACTTCCATCCAAGCCTGGAATTAAGTTCTTCGGTAAACCAGTCCGCGCCACGGTCTTCGATCGTGTATTTTAGCCGGGCATGGCGGCGATCCGAACGGTCACCATAGTCTCTCTGTATTTTAACAACTTCCTCGGCTACCTGAATCACCTGCTCAGGTTTACAAAAACCAATAACATCAGCCAATCTTGGAAAAGTAGCCACTTTGCCATGAGTCATGCCAAGTCCGCCACCTACTAAAACATTGTAACCCAGAATCTGTTCCCCTTCAGCTATACCGACAAAGCCGAGGCAGTTCGTGAAAACATCCACATCATTTCGAGGTGGAAGAGCAACTGCGATCTTGAATTTCCGGGGCAAGTAAGTTTTTCCATAAATTGGTTCCACTTCAGTTTCGCCAATGGCTGATTTCTCACCATCAAGCCAAATTTCAGCATAAGCAGATGTTCGGGGGGTGAGATGGTCATGTATATCTTGAGCCACCTTCAAAGCTTGCCCGTGTAACTTGGATTCAAAGGGATTGGAAGGGCTCATAACATTCCGATTCACATCGCCACAAGCGGCGAGAGTATCGAGAAGAGTATCGTTGATCTCCTTCATCGTCTGCTTCAAGTCTCTCTTCAGGATACCATGAAGTTGAAAAGCCTGCCGGGTGGTAAGCTTTAAAGTTCCATCCGCAAATTTATCAGAAAGGTCATCGATCCCAATCCATTGCTTTGCAGTCGCTACCCCACCGGGCACCCGGACACGAATCATAAAAGAAAAAGCTTTCTCTTTTTTTTCTTTGATAAGCCCAGCTCGCTTATCACGATCATCCTGCAGGTAAGTTCCATGAAACTTGGTTAACTGAGCATCACTCGCAGGAATGCTCCCAGTCGATTTGTCTAAAAGGCTTTCAGCAATGGTGCCACGTAAAAAGTCACTACCTTCTTTGATAGATTCATTGGCTGATAATTTCTTTTCTTTATTTGGGTCTGATATCATGATTTAGGTTTCAATAATGGCATATTTTTAGAAAAGAGCAAGAGAGCGTACAACTAAATCTGTATCAGACCAAACGAAGAGACGGATTAAAGGACAAAGATTGCCCCTCATTGGTGTAGAGCGAAGAGGAGTCTGCAAAAGCGGCAAATCCAATCATTGCGGCATTATCACCCGTATATTTTTTGGGAGCGGCTAAGAACTCCACCCCCTTCTGATCGCATAGCCTAGCCATTTCATATCTCAGAACCTCGTTGTTAGCCACTCCACCTGAAAGCCCAAAAGTCTTGAACTCTTGGTTTTCCAATACTTGCCCACTCTTTCGGACTAACTGACCCACCACAGCTTGCTGAAAAGAGGCACACAGGTTTGACTTGGCTTCAACAACCTCTTGGTCTGTCCAATCCTTAATTTTATAAAGCAGGCTAGTCTTAAGACCGGAGAAACTAAACTTCATCTCTTTCTTCTCTGGAAATGCTTGCGGAAAACGGTACGTACTGGACTTCCCCTTTTGTGCAATAATCTCCATCTTCGCACCACCGGGGTAAGGGATCCCAAGTAATTTAGCACCCTTATCTAACGCCTCTCCTGCGGCATCGTCGACAGTCTCAGCAATAATTTGAAACTCCAAGTCCTTACTTAGCTGAAACAAAAGAGTATTACCGCCAGAAACAAGAAGACCAAGGTGAGGCAAAAGTGTTTCCCACGGAATTTCGCCACCTGTTATTTCTTCCATAAAAACGGAAAAGGCATGTCCTCTCAGATGATTAACTCCAAAGACCGGGATATCCCACATCAAGCCAAGAGACTTTGCAAAGGAAATACCCATCCCTAAGCAACCGACTAAACCCGGACCACAGGTCACACCAATCCTGCTCACAATCGAGGGTAAATCGAATTCTAAAAGAGCAAGATCTAAGAGAGGAAGAAAGTTTTTAAGATGCTCCCCAACGGCAAGGTCAGGCACGACCCCGCCGTACTGTGCATGTTTTTGAACCTGGCTATATAGCCATTCCCCCTGCACTTCTCCATTCTCAGAAATAAGTGCCAAGGCAGTCTCATCACATGAACTTTCAAGAGCTAACCACATAACCTAAGTGCATCATCTTTTTATTTGGAACCGTTATCATCAGGAGCAAGCAAAAGTGTCCGAGCACGATGTAACTGTTCATCCTTTATTTTAGCAAAGCCATACATATCAATAAAACTTTTTCCTTCACTCTCGTGCATTGAGTGCCTTTGTAATCTTAACTTCGTCTCATTTTCCTCTCTACATGGCACGAAGTGCTCAGGTTCAATTCCTGTTTCATGGATCGTGGTATTATCCGAGAAAAAATACATGGCGGTGGTCAACTTCATACCAGTTGCATCCGGAAGAGAAAAAATGGTCTGCACAGAACCCTTTCCGTAGCTTTTTTCACCAACCAGTAAGGCTCTGCCCAACTTGGATAACGCTCCCGCTACAATCTCGGAAGCACTGGCACTTCCCTCGTTAATCAATAGGGCAAGTGGAATATTTAAATAGGGGCCATTTCCCGAGCTTTTAAAAATTCGTTCCGGTTGAATGCCCCTGCCCTTTACACTTACTATAAATTCATCTTGGGGAATAAATAAGGAAACCACTTTTATCGCTCCCGTTAATAATCCCCCAGCATTATCTCGCAAGTCCAAAACTAAACGCTTCATTCCCTTTAATTTTAGAGACAACAAAGCATTCTCTAAATCTTCGCCTGTCTTTTCGGTGAATTGTATAAGGTGCACATATCCTGTTCCTTGAGCGTCAAGATGATAGGAATCTACCGTGGAAACCGTAATGTTTTGTCGAGTAACCAACAAATCCTTTGTCAGACCCGATAAAGTTTGAATCGTAAGTTTCACCTGAGTACCAGGCCTGCCCTTAATTCGGCTACTTACTTGCTCAAGGGAAAGACCCTCGACATTAAAGTCATCAACCTTCTTGATCGCGTCTCCAACTGCAAGCCCTGCGTTGATAGCCGGGCTAGAGGGAAAAACTCGGGTGATGGCAACCTTTCCATCGTTTAAGCGGATCATAATGCCCACACCCACATAGCTACGATGGGTATCGTCCTGAAAAATTTTATATTCGGAGGAATCAAAATACCGAGAATGACGATCTAACTTCGTAAGCATACCATCAATCGCTTGATTGGTGAGTACAGCCAAATTAGAAGCATTCTGATCAACATACTCTGCATTAACTAAGCGAAGAGCTTCTTCAAATTTTGAAACGGACTGCCAATAGTCGGATTTAAAAAAAATCCGTAAGGATGGATTCAGCCAAAGGTTTGTACCGGCAAACCCCAATAGTCCACAAAAGGCCCAAACGGGAACAATGATCCACCAATTGAATCGCTGTCCCGTTTTTCCTCGCTTAAATATAGGCATAAACATTTTGTTATAACAGATGACCTTGTTATCCACAACCATTAGCGAAAAATCAGCACCTGCGATGAGAGAAAGGTTTGGTGATCAAAACACCATCCCTTTTGAATCTTTCATTGACTGGGCACTTTATGACAAGAAACTCGGTTATTACCAAAAGAACAAGGCACGGGTTGGGAAATCCCTCCAAAGTGATTTCTACACCTCCAGTTCCTTCGACGAATTGTGGGCAGAGCTGGTTCTAGGATCCTGTATAACCTTAATAGGTGATCAAGATCCGCAGAAATACACATTTGTGGAAATCGCGGCAGAACCTGAAAGTTGCCTTTTCTCCAGCCTAACCCACCCTTTTGGTGATTATAAGGTGATTCGTCTCGGAGAAGATCTTGTGATTCCACCTCTATCGATTGTGTATTCAAATGAATGGCTCGATGCCCAGCCCTTTCAAAGATTTTCTTACTCGAAACAACGGGGGGCATGGCACGAGCACGCAGTAAAAATCGAAGGTACAAGTATCCGAGAAATCATTTTGGATACACCCGTAAAACTGGAAGACGGCATATCTTCAGGCGATATAAACCCAATCCAGGACGGCTACATCATTGATTGGCCAACTGGGGCCCATCGGGGCTTACAAAATTTGTTACAATCATCGGACTGGAAAGGTTGGTTTCTTACCTTTGATTACGGATTTAGAACCAAAAGCGAAATCCTGGAAAATAAGCCAGAAGGCTCTGGCCGTGCTTACATAAATCACACCCAGCATAATAATATCCTCCAAGATCCAGGGGACCAGGATATCACGTGTCACCTCTGTTGGGAAAAGGTTATTGAGATCTTAAAGCAAAATGGTTTCCATGACATTTCACTTCAATCACAGGAAAGTTTTTTGATGCATCACGCGGCAACCAAATTAGAAAAAATCATAAGTCAAGGCTCGCAAGCAGAGATCAATCAAGCAAAAGAACTGATACACCCCCATTACTTAGGTCAAAAATTTCAGGCAATTAGCGGGAGGAGAGGAGTTTAAGGGAGCCTCGGGCCCAAGGAATTTGCGGTTTCGTAAGGACAACCAATTTCGTACATCCTCCGGATGTCAGATTCCAGGCGTGAAGTATTAAAAATCACGAACTCATCTACGCTTCCCTGCAAGGTAATATTTTCAGGGAAAGAACTATTTTTGCTTAAGTGCCCCAACTGCGAGTTTGAAAAAGAAACCGGTATATTGCCTTTTATCTGTTCATGACTGAAAGGACGTCCATTCACATAATGACTGACCCTTTTGGAGCCAAGATCATAAATCGTCGCGACATGTATCCACTTCCCAATCCGTTCTTTGCGAAAGGCAACCGCAGACTTATACAAATCTCGATTCGAACCACGAAAAACTTCAAATACGACTTGTCCTTTATTATTAATGTACCACGAGGCTGCCCCGCTTGACATCTGATGAGTGGATAAAATCGGAGAGAGGTTATCTGGAAGCTTATCGATTTTTATCCAACTGCAAAGAGTAACTGAGGGCAGCTTTTCATGTAAATTTAATCGAACGCGATCATTTTCCTTTTCGAAGGAAAGGGCCCCCTTCCCCGGCCATCTTCCCTCGGTCCACTTACATCCTACAATCGCACCATTAAGGTTATTTTGTTGGGAGCTCGCCTGATTTTGCAAAACTCGAGCCCAAGGCGATTGATTATCAAATGAATAATAGAGGGTTGTTCCAGCACCTTGTGAAAGTTCTTTGCTAAGGTCTATCCATGCCGCGTGCCTGAGCTGTGACTCTTCCTTTGAGCGAAAAGCTAAATCAGCGGTCCCAAGGAAGGCTTCACTTGGCATTTCCACCCAGTTTGCAAAGCCAAAAGGGTCAACAAACAAAGCTTCTCCCCCAGCGATTTCCCGTGTCACTTCTTCATCACTGTCGGTTTGACCTCGATACAGAACATTTCCCTTGTAGACAAAAATTTCCGTAGAACCTCCAGGGTGAACATTAAGGCCAAACTCGGTACCAAGATCAATTAACCGGCCCTTGGGGAGATTGACCGTAAATCCACGAGCCACTTGTGGCACTGTGGCACGAAGCTTGCCCTCACTAAGCACTCCCTCATTGGAATTTAAAATTTTAAAATCAACAGGACCTTCAAGAATTACAGTGGATCCCTGCAAAAACTCAACTTGCGCCAACCCCTTCTGAATTTGTAATCTTGAAGGCTCTAATGTACTTCCCAGTTCAGGACGAAAACCAGTTTTCTTCGACCATTGAACCCCAACAGACTTGGTTAAGACCGCAACACTATCATCTGTGGTAATTATTTTATCAAATTCGATGACAATTTCATTCTCCGAAGAAGGCGTGACAGAGTCCGTCGAAGTGGCGGTATCAAAAGTATGGAACAGGTATAGACCCACAGTCAAAATTGCCGCAATGGCTAAAAAAGGAGAAGCAAACTGAATAATTTTTTCACTCATCGAGGGCTTAACACCCTGGATATCTTTTTCATCTCCCAAAAACTCATCAGCATAATACTTCAAACTTGATGACATATCGATGAAGCGGATGTAAAAATGCCTGGCCTCCTCTGAATCCTGCAATAGAGCCTGAAGCCTGTCCTTTTGCTTTGTGGATAAATTGTTTTCCACAAGACCATCAAAGAGGTCATGTAGCTCTATAATTTCATCATCCGACAACTTCACTTTGCCTCCTCCATGGATAACTCAAAGGTCACGCAATCAAAAAGAACTTTCCTGATACGATTTAAAGCTTTGTAGGCCCCTTGCACGGTTCGGCCACAGGCAAGTGCAGCTGCGCTTACATTTTTCCCCGACTCATAGCGGGTTAAAACCATACGGCGATCGCGTTCATTTAGTTTCTTCAGACACCTTGATAATGCATAATGCCTCGCATCAAGTTCTTCTTCCATTTTCCCGTGGGTTTGGGAAATCACATCCATGACCTCTTGGTTGAAAACAACCTTTGACATGGCAAACTTTTTACGAGCAGCCCTGACTTTCCAGTAGGCAATTTGACAGGCCCATGAATAAAAGTTTGTCCCAATTTCAAAATCCTTAAACTTTTCGCAGATGGTAAGACTGGTTTCCTGTAAAATGTCATCGGCGTCACTCCTCGATGGCACAAGAGTATGAATGTAAGCAAACAAACGCCTCTGATACTTCATCATAAGCTGAACCAACTCAGCGGAACGATTATCGGAGGCAGAAGTCATGTCAGATAATCATCAGGCAGCCTGTTTAACTAAGCGTGAAGAAGTGCTGTGGCATTTCTTTTTGGAAGTCTCTGCAATTTCATATTTATTCAACCCCCTACGAGAAACTTCCTTCAACGCTTTACCCAGATCTTTGGAAGAAAGCTTCACCATACGGGTTTTAGCACGACCTCCTTTGGCCCCACAGATTTCGGTTGTTTTATAAAAAAGAAAACCACTTGGAGACTGGAATAAGCGATGAGCTATTTCTTTATTTTCCTTGCGCCTTCTCCTGATCCTTTTGAGGCTGTTGGGGGGGTGATTTGCAGAACCTTCACTTTCATCACGAGCTAAGTCTCCATCTGCCTGCTCGATGACACGATCTATCGTTGTTTCGTCCAGGTATTTATTATTCAAGTTGTTGCATGCAAAATCATCGCTGTACACAACCTCATCATAAGGGTCGTTAACTGTCATCACCTGGTGGGCTGAACCAAGGACACCTTTGAAATCTTTCCAAAACCACTGCACCGCTTTTTCAACCGCTTTTTTGCGACTGTTTCCATAAATTGGCTTTTTGGCGATAAAATTTCTGTCAGATCCTAACCTCGCTTCCAGCAAATATTTGCTTTCATAAATAAGAGTGAAATAATCTTCGTATGAAATTTTGAGTGTAATTTCATATTTTTGGAAATCATTGATTTTCATCATAGCTTTTTTCTCCTTTAGGCGTTAACGGGGTATGGATTAAATTGATAAAACCATATAGCCCGGATTAAAAGCCTTAGGACACAAAAAGTTTAAAATCTTTCAAACAAGGCCCTTGCAAGGTGACAGAAAGTTAAAGAAACCTACTTATTCTGATAAAAGTTCTGTAATTTCATTCTTCAAACGCTGAGCCAAATCCTGAGAGAATCCCACATGGACGCTATGAATATTTCCAGCACGGTCAATGACCACGGTTTGTGGAATACCTTGAACCAGAAACGCTTGACCAATGACATTTTCAGGATCCAACCCAACCACCAAATCCTTTAGATTCCGGTTTGTAAGAAAAGTGCGAATTTTTGATTCTGACTCTCCTTGGTTAATCGCAAGAAAGGCAACTTTTTCACCTCCAAATCCTTTCACGACTTGATTTACGACAGGTAATCCCTTAACGCAGGGACCACACCAGGAAGCCCAAAAATCAAGTACAACCACTTTACCTTTCATCGACGAAAGGCTGCCACTTTCCCCACCAAGAAATGTAAACTCCACAGGAGGGGCGGGCTTTCGGACAAGAGATTGCGGCCCCTTGGAAGACTGAGGTGCTTCAAGTCCCGCTTCTTTCGTAACGGCCTCAATTTCACGGGAAAATTCATCCAAGTCAGAAGGTAAAACCTCAACCCGGACAAAAACATTATTCTCTTTGGCTTCAGTTTTTATTCTCCCTACAATTGACGGGATTTGTGCCCCACCCTGTTGAGCCATCGATAACTGAGCCATTCCAAGCCCGCCTTGTGCGATTGTCCATAACCCAAGAGCAGACTGAGTATCCGTGCAATGCATACATATTTCCACTCCGAGAGATTTATCACGGAAACTAAAAGAAAAACCAACTTCTCGAATCCCTTTCATAGAATTCGATAAACCAGCAAGCAAAGGAGCTTGGGGGTTAGGTGCAAACTCTGGTCGATCCCACAAAGCCGGATCAATTTGCATCGCAAAACTAACCTGTCTGTCTTGTGCCATAGCATCTGATACATTTAGTGAAAGACTTGCCTCATTGCCTGACATTGCTCGCAATACCCTGTCTTTCAATCCGACAAACATATTGAAAGACTTTTCACCTTCCATAAAACCAAGCAATAAATCCGAGTGCTTCTGATCATTCGCCAAAGGTAAAGCATCGTCTATAGAATCACTTGGAATCACAATTGTTGTCTTATTCCCCTCTGTTTTTTTTGAATTTTCTGCCTTATTTCTTAGGGTAGCCCCATGTTCTTCTTCCAGCTGATCCAAAAGAAAACGAATCAAATCATCTGTTTGAATACCTCCTTTAATTTGGGTGGACGCAAAAAAATCCACATCTGCCCCGAGAACAGGCAGGTCAACATCCTCAATTCCCTTTTTGGCTTCTAGCCTAAAATTAAAGGCCTCGATATTCTCGGAATTTAAACCTGTGAGTTTTTGGACTTTCAAAAGTTCATCATCCTTTGCCATGAGATCAAGACTTTGGGTGACGGCCGGATACTTTTCTTCCAGGAGCTTGTAGAACCCACTCTCCCTAATCTCATCAAGTTGGACTTGAAAAAATAAAACAAAAGAAAAGAAAAAGGGGCTGGCACTCATGATAGGTTTTTAAGGTTCAAAATATAAAAGGTATAAACAACTACAGCTTAAGGCGATAAACATTAGTCTCGCGAGCGGTAAAGCCTAGCTTTTGATATAATTTATTTGCTACCTCGCGAGAAGGTCGCGAGGTGAGATCGACACTTTTCGCACCTGCATCCTTCGCCACTGCCAAGGCATGGTTCATGAGAGCAACTCCCACACCTTTCCCTCTTGCTGTTTGGGATACCACAACATCCTCGACCCATGCCTTCGTACCGGTTGGAATGGGAAATATAACCAAGGAGAGCATTCCCAGAACAACTTCCTTGTCTTGGGCAAAAAAAAGCTTCGTGGCTTCCGATTCCACAAGTTGACGAAGTTGTATCTCGTTCATTACAGAAGCAGATTGAGATAGTTGAGGAATTAGTTCATTTACCGCCCTCAATGTCTTCCCGTCTGCGCTAGATAATTCATATATATCAATCATGATCCGTTTAGATTATTCTCCCAAAAATGCATGGCTGAAAAATAAAAGCGAGGGAGTAATCACATTTTAGAGAGGCAACGGGCTCCATGAACCTAGCCACAAGCTTCATCTATATTTAGATTCTGAATCCCAAAATTGAGCTAAACCCTCGAACAGCTCGATAGAATTACCTCTATTACCAAAAAAATTAGGGACGCCTCACAAAAAACCTGTGCTCAGGCAAGAATGTCTTTAATTACATGACCGTGGATATCGGTCAGGCGAAAATCACGCCCCTGGTAGCGATAAGTCAGTTTACGGTGGTCAATCCCAAGCAGGTGAAGGATGGTCGCGTTAAGGTCATGAATGTGCATGGTGTCGGGGGTCCAATGAGCGTCCTTGCTGGGACGAATGATGTTTCCATCCCGATCGGTCAGGTTGTAACCATACTCATCTGATTGCCCGTAAGTAATTCCGGGCTTCACCCCTCCCCCGGCCATCCAAGTGGTAAAAGCTCGGGGGTGGTGATCTCGACCATAATTCTCTCGGGTCAATGGCCCCTGGCAATAATTAGTGCGCCCAAATTCCCCCCCCCAGACGACAAGGGTATCGTCGAGCATGCCTTGCCGTTTGAGGTCAGTAATCAAACCATAGCATGCCTGATCAATGTCCTTACACTGCGAGCCATGCTGGGTAGGCAGACCTCCATGAGAATCCCACCCTCGGTGAAAAATTTGAATATTGCGCACCCCCCGCTGGGCCATCCTTCGGGCATTAAGGCAAGAGGCGGCAAAGGTACCGGGGGTACGGGCATCTTCTCCATAGAGCTCGAACACCTCTTCCGGTTCATCCTTCATATCCATAAGCTCAGGAATCGATGCCTGCATCCGATAGGCCATCTCATGCTGTTTGATCCGGGAAAGTACCTCAGGGTCGGCGAATTCCTGGTAGTGATTTTGATTTAGGGTGGCCAGGGCGTCGAGCTGGGCCCGGCGGTCACTCCGTGATACACCCTGAGGGTTTTTCAAATAGAGGACGGGGTTTTCTGCTGCTCGAAAAAGTATACCTTGATGATCGGATGGCATAAAACCAGTACCCCAAAGCCGGTTAAACAAACTTTGCTGAGGGTGATTGGTACGAGCCAGCATGACCACATAGTTAGGCAAATTTTCATTCATACTGCCCAAACCATAGCTCAACCAGGAACCGAGGCTCGGACGACCAGGAATCTGGCTGCCAGTCTGAATATAGGTAATCGCAGGGTCGTGATTAATTGCCTCGGTAAAGGTCCCATGGACCACACACAACTCTTTGGTAATTTTGGAAGTGTAAGGGAGCAATGAGCTTACCCAAACGCCTTTGTCATTGTTAT
>ERZ807291.3989-NODE-3989-length-20113-cov-11.637402_pt1 | contig 20113 bp, 20 predicted proteins | sample MGYA00521257_ERZ807291 | MGnify/ENA primary metagenome ERZ807291 (study PRJEB31413, sample SAMN03169783) | marine metagenome | biome: Marine; feature: Water; material: Subsurface seawater | place: North Sea | collected 2011-04-28 | depth 1 m m ... | reverse complement strand
TATTCAATCCACCAAGATTGTACTTTTTTGGAATGCTCAATTATCCATTGTGAATTTTCAAGAAGTAAATTTATATCGTTGGATATGTTGTTCCAAGATGCAGTTTCAATGAGTGGATGTTCTCCAAGTAGATTGCGCCAATAATCACTCTTTTCAACAATTGGAATTGCACCAACTTCAAGCGCCTCATACAATCTAAAAGTGTCAACACTCGTATTGCCGCGAGGACATGGCACGAAAATCGAGTCGCTCAGTACGTTTTTGTACTGCTGGGTACTCAAAGAATTCTCAGACCTCCAACCATCAGCGACGTGAAGATGATGCTCGCCGTTGCACTTTTTTAATGAATCAATCATTTTTGCGCGATCACCTTGATCGTGAATCTGACCAGCAAAACACCAGGTGTACTTTTTCATGACTTGAACCCTTTCTTGTATCCCAGTGGAATGAACGTTACATTATCTGATACAGCATCTTTTCTATAATATTGTCGAAACACATGTTTAAAGTTTTTGTAGTGGTCAATTTCGGCGTGACAATGTTCGTCGCTTAAATGAACCAATATGCAATTTTTATTTTTTAATTTTTCAAAATATTCTTTTTGTTTTGCGCGCAATTGATTTAAGTTTTCGCGGAATTTTTGTGGATATGCATTTATATTTTTCGCATACATATCACTATATACAATCACACTATCTTGTTCTACAATATTCATATCTTCGTTAATAACAACATCAAAACCCTCAAACAATTCACATATAAAATCTTGTTCAAATAAATTATTTTGTGTGAATATTAATTTTTGTTTTTTTATTTTTTGCGAAGCATGAAAAGCTTGAGTTTGTGAATTCCAATGAACAACATCTTCTCCATTATAAAAATCTGCTTTATCTTTTTCGAATGTTTGTGTATCAAATTGCTTATCTATGTTTCTAAATAGTGTGTGATGTTCTGGGCCGATTTCTCTGTATGTTTCAAGATACTCGCATTGATTAATTTTCTTTCTTATGTCGTTAAAATATTCTGGATTGTTGCCGCGATCAATAATCTTTGTGCCTAAAATTTCACACACCGATTGCATGTAAGAATATACCGCCAAGAAAAACAAAGGCTTACCCTGCTTTCTGTAATTCAAATTGTTCGCTATTGCTCGACCAATTATCGGGTTTTTCGCGCATGTCAAAATAAAATCTTGAGAAAAATCTACATCTTGAAAAGTTGGTAAAACGCATGATGTTTTGTGATTAACAACTTCAGATAGCGGAGTATCAATGTATCTATCAATATCAACATACAACCCCCCTTCTTTATATGTTTTTAACAATCTCCAAAGATCTGTTTTTTCGGTGATTTTTTTGTCTTTTATTAAATTCCAATTATCGCGACCAATTGAATCGCGCAACAATCGATTAACGTCTTCGTCATCATAAACCTGAACATCCCAATCTGGATTGAGTAGTTCTAGGTTTTTCGCGCCTTTTCGAATAAGCTCGTAATGGGAATCAAGTACATTTTTATTCTTCCAAGATAAATGGATTTTCTTTGGTATTTGATTCGATGAAATAGTTTGTAGGTTTGGGAAAGCTTTTTTATCGATAAATTTTCTTCCTGAAATAGCGAAAAACATTTCATGCAAATCAATTGTATTTCCGCCGCAATATAACTTATTGCGCAAATCATCTTTAATGTTATTGATAAATTTAATCTCGCGAACTTGACTTAATAAATAATCCCAATACTTGAAATCTCCATAATCACTATTTTTATCGCAAGGAGGAATTGATTGTCCTGGAATTTTTATCCACACATTTGGCTTGTCATAAGCATCGGCGCAAATCAAACCATGCAACGAACTAGAAACAATCTTATCGCAAGAATAAATCTCATTAATAACTTGCTCCCATCGATTGGTGGGATCAATCAAATAAAAATCACTCAACCCATCAACTTGTTTTTTAAAATAATCAATATTAGAAATATGAGGTACAACCCCAATTTTACCCACAAGATCTTTACGCAACTTGGGTTTATGAAAAAGCTTCAATAATAATGCGGGATCACCAAGAAAACATTTTACAGGCTTATCAAATTGTTTATTTAAAGTTTTTAAACTTAATGGCCCCCGAACGCAATTAAATTGAGCATTTATTGATTTAGTTTTTTGAGTATGATGATGAAACCCAATACCACAAATAACATCTCCATTTTTAATATCTCCCAAATTTGAACCAATCAACCTAATTGATTCTGAAGCATTCTCTTTATTAAATTCAACACTGTCTCCAAACAAAAATTTCCCCACGGGAACATTTAATTCGTCTCCAAAATTACCACTTCCAATTTCGTGTTTCCAGTACAATATGCTTCTCAAATGTACCGACTCAAACTTTTCTTCTGCAAATCTTAAATCTGATTTTTTATCTATTTCTGGATTATCATTTTCTTCATGCAATTGATAACTCATTAATGGATTCAAATGAAACACCAATTCAGGTGCCGCGAATAATTTATTTTCATTGAAAAAGTTTTGCATAAAGTTATCAACAGCTTCATCCATTCCAAATTGCTCAACCCATTGACACATTAAGCTTGCAGCCTGCTTACTTAAAATATAGGAATTTGCATTCATGTGCCAAAAATGATCGCCTTTTGTAAAGTAATCATTCTTTTTTACTGTATAAAAATAATCGTTATGTCGCTGCAAAACCTTATGATATTCTGGTTTATTCCATGGTTGGCATCCGCCAAGATAAATTAAAAACGCATTTTCTGGAATATGACCACTATAAACTTGATTCCAAAAGTTTTCAAATCCAGGTTTAAATACAGTATCATCTTCTAGTATCAAATAGTTTTTCGCGTCTCGATCTGCAATCAATTTTTGCCACAATCGATAATGACTAATAGCACAACATATTTCAGCTTTTGTTCTTTTTTGCCATGTTTTTGGAAATAGTTTTTTTACTTCGTCAGTTAATTGCATTTGTTTTGAATCAACCGCAGAGAATCGTTCGGTAAAAAATGGAGTTTTTATCAACATGTGATGTAGTCGATCAGTTCGTCGATCAAGATTGATAAAATAACTTTTTGATATTGCTTTTAAATTTGTATTCATTTTTTCGTCAGGTTGTATTCCCACAAAGTCACTAAGCTTTCCGCTCGCGCGGTTCAATAAAAACATAAAATTATGTATTTTACCATAATTCACACTGTTTGCTTTCAATTGTTTCAATAGATATTGTTCGGCGTGATAATATTCAGGATTGTTTTTTATTGATGAATATCTTGTGCAATATGCTTTTAATGCAAATTCATTTTTAATCACCGCGAATCGATCGTTGATTCCACCAAACCATCCATAATCTATCTGCGGACAAACATCATAATACGGCGCAAACAAATCTTCTTCCCTCGAAAAACAATCAATATTCAATGGATGAGTATGATACAAATCACTACGTGATAAAATAAAATAATCATAATCTGCTATTTTATGTGAAAATTTATCATAAAAATATTCAAGAGAATAAATTTGTTTGATTGAATTTTTTAGTGATTGCAGGGAATCTCCCTCTTTCCACGCCGCTCCAAATTTTATAACCGACTCGCATAGTCCATCGATATCTTCACCATCTCGCGCATCCTGATCATAATAAACTTCCTTAAAATCAAAGTATTTTTCTATACTTTTATAATCTATTTTTGATACGCCCGGCTCTGACTCGGCGTGTCGTGCATTACTATAGAAATTTGCTTTGCTTGTGACTAAAAAATAATCAACATCAAAGTCACCAAGCTTGCTAGCTACATTTTCTTGAAACGCAGAATATTGTTTTTCATCAAAATTTTTAACTTGTCCAAAAAATATATATGCAATTTTAGCCATTTTCAATGAGCCTTAAATATGTCTGCGTATTTTCTATTGTATATGGACTGCAAGAATCTAAAAATTGTTGCGCGTCTTTTTTATAAGCTTGTATTATTGAGGCGTGATTTTGTATTGCATTTTTCAATTGCTTCGCGCCCATTTCAACATCAAATTCTGGATAATAATAACCAAGGTTCTCAAGCATCGGAGAGTTGTGAATCAAAGGAACGCCAAGATACAAAGCTTCAAGATGCGAATAATTCAATTGATTGTACATTTGATGACTCACAATTGTGCTGCCAAACTTGCTGAGCGCATCAAGCGCGCCCCAGCGATTATTAAAAAAGCATTTGTCGGTATCATCAACAATACCAAACTTGTGCATCAATTTCTGAAAGTATGTTTTTTCGCGTAATTTTTGACAACCAAATACATTAACACTTTCAATTTCTTCTCCAAACAATTGATTAAAACGCTCGCATATCGCAACAGGAACAACGCAATTTTTCAAGAACGATAAATTTGGTTCGAATATGCAAATTTTTGTTGCATCTTTTGATCTATAAAATGGACTCAGTTTTTTCTTTTTTAATTGCGCGATTTTCTCGTCCACAAAAAAGCTGTCCCAAATATACGGCGCGACATGTACATTGTCTGTGCGATAATATGTTTTGATATATTCTTTTGCAAATTCGTGATGCGGAGATATCCAAACCTGATCAAGTCCCTCTGGTTTCTTGAGAGGAACTCTAGGTGTTTCAGTATTACAAATTGCATAATTAATATCGTCCATCAACTTGTTTCCAAAATGAACAAGTATCAATTTCATGTTTGGATTTCTTTTTCTGAGCTTGCCATACATTTCGGGCAGCAAATCAAATCCCCCAATAATCAATACATCAAGCACTTCATTTCTATCATCAATAAGGTCCTTCAATAACATACCTTTGTGATCTTTATGCAATTCGTGCGCAGGCTTTTCATTACTGATATAATAACAATCATGACCAGCTCTGCTCAATAAACTATACAAAAAAACAATGTTTTGTTGCATTCCGTTTACCCAAAAGGCAATCGACATATCTAATGTTATTCCAATTTTCATACAAATAATTTCTTATATCTTTCTATCACAAGTGGGTTGTTTGGTGAATATCTATCAATTACTCGACTTGCGCGAGTCTGATAATCTTCTAAATTTTTATCATGATATGTTAATGCTCCATGAAGTGCTTTCGCACCTAAAATTGTATCATAATCTGGATAATAATAACCAGCATCTTTTATATATTCAGAGTTGTGAACAAGTGGAATATTAAAATACAAAGCTTCAAGATATGTATAATTTAATGCATTCAATAGTTGATGACTCACAACAACATTAGCTTCTTTTGAAAATATTGTGCTGAATTTTTTTCTATTTGCGAATGTAATTTTACCTTTTTTAGTTACATCCAATCCCCACATCAATGTTTTAAAATAATTTTTATCTCTAATTGTTGAGGAACAATAAACAATCAACTCTTTAAAAAGTTCACCATGCTGAGTCATCAATTCCTCGACTATAAAAATAGAAGGAATGCAGTTTTTTGTCATGTTTAAATTTGGTTCAAGAATTGCGATTCTTTTTTCTTGATTTGGCTTGTACTGACAATCGTGACCCGCAGCCTTCCAGATTTTATTGTGCATGTCAGCATACTTCGGACTCCATATGTATGGCAACTCAAAGACTTTTTGTGTTTTATAATATGTTTTAAAATAAGAAAAAGAAAACTCGTAATGAGGAGAAACCCATACCTCGTCTACTCTATAAGGACTCACGCATTTATTGTCCCACTTGCATTGCTCTACATCTGCAAGCAATCGATTTCCATAATGAACATGTATGTTTTTGCAAGTGGGGTTTTTTTCTTTCAAAAAATCTATCATGTTTTCACCAACAACCCATCCTGTTTGTAAGATATAATCGATTTTTGGCAGATCAATAATTTCTTTATGCTCGAGAATAATAATATCACCCGGAGGATCCACGCACTTATCAATATCATGACCAACAGCAATAAATGGAGTGTGCCCAATATCTTTTATCAATTCAGCTAAAAAAACTATGTTTTGCTGAAGACCGTTACAAAATAAACCCTTATCAAAATTAGCAGTTAACAATATATTCATGCTTCACTTAGTTTACACAAATTAATCGCGATGAATTGAAATATCTAGAAAATTTCCTGTTTCCAAAACTCTATCTGAAAATGCCACACTAAATCCTGTTGTTGAAACATTAAAAGTTGAATAACTGTAAAAGAACTCTGAGTTTTCATCTACCCTCATCGATACATTCACTTGTGGAGCCGTAGGATAGCTTGTTGTATCACCAATGTCAGAATAATTATAGGATAATGTATCCACGCCAGTTGGAATATCCAATGATGCAGAAAAGGTTCTTTGAGCATTAATTGCGTCACTTAAAGTTTCACCAAGTCTGCGAATTTTTACCCAGTCAGTAGTATTGTTTTCTCCAGTTTTTTCATAAATATCATTCGTTTCAGAATCGATATAGTGAGAACCTACAATACCCGCAGCTTTCGAGCTTCCAGACGGAGGACCCGCGTCTGTAATCAGAGGCTTTCTTATGCCTAAATTGGCATTAACGAAAGTTTCGAACGCGCCCATCGATTATCCCTTTCTGTTACTGTGAAACAAAAGCGCTGCAGAATATAAATCCAAATCGTGATCAAGCGATAAATTTTGAATTTCATTCATTGCGTTCAGTTGCTCAATACAATCTGGATCGTTTATGCAATTTATTAATTTTTCAGGCCAATCAGATTCAGAAGATGCGAGTACCACCGATTCGCACAACTCATCAATCATTGATTTTTCAGCTTTTTTTAATTTTGTTTTTTTGAGTTTCTTGCGCATTTGTTTATAACCTTCGTTTCTCAACTCTTCTGTAGCATATATAATTTGTTGAAGGTTTTTGCGTGAAAATAATTCTTTCGCAGAGGATTGCTTTTCTTGAGGAACGCCAGATGTGCCCACAGGTCTACCGACTTCTCGCTTGACTTGTTGAACTTCTTCCTCGTCGCTAGTTTCTGGTGCGATCATGGGAACTCCACCAACAATAGGGTTATACATTCCTTCCTTGCGTTGCTCAATATATTTTTCTTGAGCAGGTTGCATGTCTGCAGGCTTAGGGTATGAACCTTTTTCTAGTACATCCATACCTTGTTCAGGAGTAATGATTCCAAGTTCCATTAGTCGAGTAGCAACTCTTTGAAGTTGCACTTCGTCTTTAATATCAGTCTGCTCAAATTTTACGGTTGGATACTTTCTGAACCCAAGGTTTTGACAAATCATCTTAACCTGAGGCTGCAAAAAGTCATGTATAAATGCATTGCGAGATTCCTCAAGGCGCTCTAAAAAGATCTTTGCTTTAACTTGCGTGTTACTATAACGCTCGTCACCAACAATAACATTCTGCAAACCTTCTTTAATATCGTTATTGATTACCTCGTACTTGGAAGGCCCAACAACTTTACCAATATCAGGAATAACAAACTGAGCTTTAGTTGTATAATCACTAACAAGTACGCGACCAACACTTTCATTCTTAAAAAGGTTTTGCATTGCCTCCATGTTTCTTGGATTAATACCTCCCTTATCTGGCTCGGCGCCCATCGTGATCAATAATATAACATTCTCAATTGTACGGCATATAGCTTGGTCAATTTGTTTTAATTCTAATTTAAAATTGATATCGTCAAGAACGGGGTATCCAAATGGAATAGCAAATGGTTCGTAGTCTTGTTTTTTATAAAATGAATATACAAGATGCCCTGGATCTAGTTTAATGCGAATTCCATCGCTATTGTATTTTCCTGTTTGGATTTTTTCTTTTATATCATTATCCAACGCCTCGTATACTTGTTGATCGTACTCGGTTTTTGGATTCTTTAGTCTTTCGATATCATATTCGCTCAAGATTTTCTCGTACAAACCGGTTTCAAAAGAAGATCCCTTTGTGGCAACCACATCATAAGGATTCAATAAAATGTATTTTACAGGAAGCTTTCCGGGCTTGAGAGCAAGAGTTGAACCATAAACTTTTGAAAGTTTATCAAAGTCAGATTGAGAAAACTGTCCATCAACACGATACATGAAAATATTTCCACTTCTATAATATTCACGAAAATATTGATCTTTAAGGTTCCAGAGGTTAATTCTCTCAAACCATTTATAAACAAAGTCTCTTGAGTTCTGAGTTCCACCCTCAAGATATATATTAGAGTTTGCAAACTCTGACATCACATCAATTGCATTTCTGAATACTGAAATATTTGCGTATGCTTTTTGGCAAAGCTCGATAGTATCACGAACGTTTACTCCATCACTTCCATATACATATGGTAACATTCCGCTAGAAATATTAGAAAATCTGTGTTTTTTATCAGATTTATGCGCTGCATTGCGTCTCGAAACAAATTCCTCTGATCCAGATTTCGTTCGACCATAAGCGGCCTGGGACTCGATATAATAAGGCTCGCCCGCCGATGACGGCCCAACCATTGAAGAATCAACAAAGTCTCTCAAATCTTGAGGTTCACTTTTGTTGAATTTCTGCCAATAATCAGAGCGCTTGACGTATTTTCTTTTGCTCATTCATTATGGTACACAAAAGTTAAAGTAAAGTCTAACAAAAGTTAAAAGTTAACTTTGGACTTTCACATTTTAACTGTATGTGTATATAAATATATTATGCCTAACGAAAAACACAGAAAATGTCTAGTCATGACAGAACACGGAGAAATTAAAGGTACCATTGTGAATGAGTATGAAGAAATTGGCGGACCAGATGATGGAGCTATTTTCGCAATTATTGATCTTGATAACGGTCAAACGATTACAGTGAAGATGTCAGAAATTTTTGAACAATAAAAGTGTAATACAATTACCATGAGCGAGCACACACAAGACCCAAACTTTAGATACAGTAATGATAATCGAGATGATTCTCCCAAACCGCACGATTATCCATCTCAACAAGAAATTGAGCCGAGTGCGCAAAAAGGAGAAAGAGGATACTACCCAAATGATAATCGAGGTTATTACGCAAACTCAAACCGAGAAGACATTTCAACAGTAGATCCCGTCAACAAAAAACAACCACCTAACTCTAACTCATAAAATAATGATCTTTGCTGTACTCACACTAGTATCTGCGCTTAGCATTTCTGTTATTGCCGCATATTTTAGCATCATTGGGCTTGCCACAATTTTTCCTGGATCAATTGAAGCTGTTATAGCCATGGGCGCTGCGCTCGAAATTGGTAAGATTGTTGCCGCAATATGGTTGCACAAAAACTGGAAAAGTGCGCCGACCACTTTAAAAATATATCTTTTTTCTGCAATTCTTGTTTTAATGGGAATTACAAGCATGGGAATATTTGGCTTCTTGAGTAAGTCTCATATTGAGCACGAACAAAACGCCGAAAAAGCATCGGCTCTTGTTTCCCAAGTAGAAACAAAAATCAATCGCGAGCAAGAATACATCGCTCGACAAAAAGAATTAATACAACAAAACGAAGATAAAAATAAAAATCGTAGCGATAAAAGCACAGAGAATATAGATCTCGAGCAAAAGAAAATAGATCAACTCACAACTCAGCTTGAAAAAGACATCTCTCTAGATAGTAAAATGCTTGCGCCAATTCAAGATAGAATCAATCAACTCAATGAAGAATTCAACGCGGTACAAAACAAACCTGGTGGATTATTCTCAAACAAAAAGAAAGACGTAGAAAACAAAGTTGCCGAACAAGCGTTAGAGCGCGAAGAGCTTGCTGTAAAGAAAAAGGATATTGAGGACCGCATATCAAAATACAGAAACGAAACATCAACACTTATATCAGGCATCCGAAAACGCATACAAGAATACCAAAACATAGGATTCGAAAAACCAGAGAACGTAGAACAAAAAATAGAACAATTAAATAAAAACATTGCTACTGCACTTGACAGAATAGATGAATTGGAACGACAAAAATTCGATCTTGATGATGGATCGCGCCAATTGGAAGCAGAAGTTGGACCAGTCAAATATGTTGCCGAATTGATTGCAGACTTTACAGGTATGGAATTTGATACGGGTAAGGCTGTAAGAATGGTAATAATTATATTGATTTTTGTTTTTGACCCACTGGCAGTACTTTTGGTTCTTGCCGCACACATCAGCTTGAGCAAAAGATTCCCTAAAGCAATGCAAGATGAATCAATTGTTTTTGAAAAGATTGCAGAGATGGAACTTCAAAGCAAAGCTATCAATCAAGAAGAGCTTGATCTTGAAGAGCGCAAAAAAGATATTGAGCAAGAGAGGAAGATGATCGAGCTCAATGAAAATCAAATCAAAAAATATCAACAAGAAATTTCAGACAGCAAAGAAACATTACGTAAACTAAAATTAGAAGCACAAAAACAATTACTTGAACAAGAAGACACAAGTTCCATCACTGCAGAACTTGAACAGTTGATAAGTCAAAAACAAATTGCAGAAGATGAAATACAAGAAATAAAAATACAAAAAAATAAAATACTCAGCAAAGCCGACGAAACAATAAAAAGCGCGCGCGAAATTAAACAAGTTCTCGGCAATCATAAAGAAAATAAAGAAAAAATAGAAGAGCTAAAATCTGAAATATGCATAAACATAAAACAATTCGAGAAATTAAAATATCAGATACAAGCGCTCGAAGCAACAAATAAAGATCTTGATTCTCGCCGCGAAAACCTTGAGTCCTCAACCGCAAACTTAGAATCTCAAACTGCCGAACTAGAGTCTGAAAAAGCTGAATTGTTAAATGCAAACTCCGACCTTGAATCACTTGTTGCAAAACTTGAAGCTGAAAATGAAGAGTTTCGCAACACTCCAATTCCAGATCCAAACCCAGAACTTAAAAACAAAATCACACAACTTATTGATCAAAAGAATGAACTGCTTGAAGAAAATCTTAACATCAAGAATCAAAAACTTTTCGCGGTACAAATACATTCTATTAATAATAAACACTTTGAATTAATAATACCTTCTTCTATTAGTGGAAAACATATATTTCAAAAAGAAGATGATTATACACAAGATCAAATAAGTAAATTTATTACATTAAGCGCTCAAATTGACAAAGAGTGCCCTGATCGTGACAAACAACAACTTGAAGCAACATACAATAAAAAAATAACATCTATAATTGATTCAAGAATGAGCAACAGGGATTATCGAAAACATCGTCCTAATTATTTGTTTTCTGCTTGACATTAATAACAAAATAGGTTAAGCTAGTTGAGTGAAAAAACTCAACAAACGAGATTTAATCAAAAAACTAGTTGTCGAACCAGACAAGCAAAAGCGTATGTTTTGGGCTCGCGAAATGAAGTTGCTTAACGACCTACTTGACATGTTTCCGAACATAGAATTTTGGCAGCGTATGACAATCGACAAGGTTGCTTCTCTTGCTATGTTACGATCAGGATTTGGTCTAGAACGAATCAAAAAGAAATACCGAGAATTCAATTATAAAATTCCACCCAAGATAGAGATACCTCTGGGAGAAAAAACAGGAGAAGATAAAATCTTTTCGAAAAAACCTAAAACAATACGACAATTTATAGATGAGCAAAACTAAAGAAATACAAACAACAGATCAGATCGCAAAGTTTTTGTCCGACAAAGACAACAAAAAATATCATTACAATTTTCACGAAAGTGAAGATTATAAGATCCCAAGTGGAAGCTTGAATTTGGATATTGCACTTGGAGGTGGACTACCAAGTGGAGCGCACCGATTTACAGGAATTAATGAAGGGGGTAAAACGAGTTGCGCTATGGCGTTCGCTAGAAATTTCCAAAAACATTTTGGAAAAAAAGGTATGATTATTTACATTAAAAGCGAGGGTCGTTTTAGTCCAGAAATGATTGAGCGGTCAGGAATTGACACTGACCCCGAAAAGTTCTTTTGCTTTGATTGTAATATTTTCGAAAAAGTGTTTGAATTGATTCGTGAACTTGTTTTTCAAAATGAAGACGATAAAAGATATATGTTTATAGTCGACAGTGTTGACGCGCTATGCAGAGTTGGAGATATAGACAAACCGTTTGCTGAATCTGAGCAGGTTGCAGGTGGAGCTTTAATTACTTCTGTCTTTTTGAAGAAAATGGTATTACCTATTACAAAAATGGGACACACAATGATTCTCACAAGTCAAGTACGGGTTGAGGTTGCTACAAATCCATATGCTGCTAGAGGTGGACCAAAAGTAAAACAAGCAGGTGGAAATGCAATCAAGCACTATGCAAACTTTATTCTTGAATTTGAAGAAAGATATAATTCCGATTTGATTTTTAAAAACCCAACAGCAACCAAGCTTGATGAAAAAGGTGAACCAATAGGTCATTATTGTAAAATTAGATTCCGTAAGACAGTAAACGAAAAAACTGGATCAACAGCAAGGTATCCAATTAAATACGGCCAAAAGGATGGAAAGTCTGTATGGAGAGCTCGAGAAATACTTGACATGTTATATCTATTTAACCTGATTGAAAAAAAGGGTGCATGGATATCTGTATCTGAAGATTTAATAAAAGAACTATCGGATAAAAAATTAGAGATTAATGAAAAATTTCAAGGAGAACAGAGGCTCATTGACTTCCTAGAGGGAAACGAAAAACTTTCAAACTTTCTTTACGAGGATTTCAAAAAGCTAACCAATGCGCTTTAAAACCTTAATGGGTGCAACCCGCACCGTTAAAAAAGCAAAAAAATACTTGATTGACTGGGATGGCAAAAGTCGCAGTAAAATACAGTACAGCGCAAAGCAATTCTTAAAAAAATACTGGAGCAATCACATTGTGTTTGAAGAATTTCCTGTTGCAGGAACTAGGCTATCCCTAGATTTCTACAATGCTAATAAAAAAGTGGCAATTGAAGTCCAAGGTAGACAGCATACCAAATATGTTCCATTCTTTCATGGAAAAAATAAAATCAATTACATAAATCAATTAAGGAGAGATCAGGACAAATTAAAATTCTGCGAATTGAATGACATACAGCTTGTAGAAATCTATGATGGAGATGAAGTTAATGAAAAACTTTTTGAAAGTTTTGGTGTTATTTTGTAGTTGGTGTAATATATAATATGAACGATGATTTTATTGATCCCGAAAACTTGGGAAACTTTCAGTTGCCAGAAAATATGATTAATCAATTGTTTGAATTCACAGGCTCCACAAACGGAGATAGTGGATTCATTCTTTCTTTTGTCAATCAGCAAGGTTTGCCATCAGTTATTACAAAAGCCACGTCTCCAATTGTAGAGATGGGTTTGCGCAAAGCTCTCGAACAATACCTTGAGCAAGTTTCGGCTCAAGAAATCGAGCTTAATTTCCCAAAAGATTTTGGTGACGAAGAAACCCCTTGACTTTTAAGCGGGTTTCTGATAAGATGTAGGAATGGTTTATTCTTACGAACTCGAACAACATTTAATTGCAGGGCTAATAAAGCATCCAGAGAGTTATCCTCTAGTCGCTGCATTCATAGATCAAAATGATTTTTTTGATAAAAACACTATTGTAAATAGAACGATATTCTGCGTCTTAAGGCAGGCCCTAGAAGCAGGAGATGCGCTGGATGAAGTTTTATTATCTCAACGAGTGCAATCACTCAACATATCCTTTGAGGATAATATAAATATTGCTGATTACATCAAGGCATTATCTATGCGTCAAATCTCGAAAGATGGCGTATTAAAAGCAGCGCAAGAATTAAAAAAGATAACTGTTCGCCGCGAAATACACGATTCATCTATTGAAGTGGCAAAGAACATGAAAAGCCTAGCCTCTAGCGCCACCTTTGATGATATTGTAAGTGAGGCAGATAAAATATACAATGACAAAGTAAACCTGTATGAGATTGGCTCGAATAAGCCCGAAAACTTATTTGATGATATGGAAGACTTTATCGAAGAAAGAGGTAATAATCCAGTTGATCAATTCGGACTTATGGGTCCACACGAAAGAGTCAATGAACTATATGGCTCTCTTCTTCGTCCAGGAAATATAACGGTTGTTGTTGCTCGTGCAGGTGTTGGTAAAACACAGTTCTGTATGGACTTTTGTACAAAAGTATCTTCAATAAATAATAATGTTCCAATTCTACATTTTGATAATGGAGAAATGAGTAAAGAAGAACTTATTGTCAGGCAATGTTCTGCACTTTCTGGTGTCCCAATGCACCTTCTTGAGACCGGAAGGTGGAGACAGGCTGGTCAAGAGATTGTTGACAAGGTTAGATCAACATGGAGTCGCGTAAAAGAATTTAAATTTTACTATTATAATGTAGCTGGTCATAGTATTGATAGCATGTTGAATATAATTAGAAGATTTTATTACTCAGAAGTTGGCCGAGGAAAACCCATGATATTTAGTTTTGACTATATTAAAACAACATATGAACGGCAAAATGGTGCAAGCAGCTGGGAAACGGTTGGTAGAATGGTTGACAAATTCAAACAATTGATTCAGAAAGAATTATGCTTTAATGGTGCGCCAACAGTAGCAATGCTTACAAGTGTTCAAAGTAATCGCCTCGGAATCACAAACAATCGAAGTTCTGACAATGTAGTGGATGACGAAAGCATTGTTTCTCTCTCTGACCAAATCACTCAGTTTTGCTCGCACTTGTTTTTACTTCGACAAAAAACAATGGATGAAACCCAAGAAGAGCCTGAAGGTTTTGGAACTCACAAATTGATTTGTTTGAAATATCGCTGGCTTGGTCAAGATGTTCACAGAGCCCTTCAACCCGTCGAAATGCCTGACGGAAGCAAGCGTAAAAACTATCTCAATTTACACATGGAAAACTTTAGCATTCAAGAAAGAGGAGATCTGGTTGATATGGTAGAGCACATGGACTCCGAAGGAGTTGGAATACTAGAAGATATGCGAGACGAAGTTCCAAACTTATAAGTATGACTCCTGAAAAAATTAAAGATTCGCTTGTTAGGCTTGGTTACAAATTGGCAGACAGAGGAGCTTATTGGCAGACAAATGCTATGTTCAGAAATGGCGACAATAAAACTGCCATTCAAATATATAAAAACACAGGAGTCTGGAAAGATCATGTGCAGAACAGTTCATTTTCCCCCTTCAAGCGGTTGGTAGAAATTACCCTTGGAACAAACGACAAAAGCCAAGTCAAAGACTTCATTGAAGAGGATGACCTTGGAGCAAATTACAACAAATTAACATTCTCAGAAAAATTAGAAATGGAAGAAATATACCCAGAAACCTGCCTGGATAGGTTGTTACCTCATTACAAATTTTATAATGACAAAGGAATCTCTACAGAAACCCTTAAATCTTTAAAAGGTGGATATGCAACAACAGGAAAACTGAACAATAGATTTATTTTCCCAATCTACAATGAACACAATCAAATTCATGGCTTCTCTGGACGCGATATGAGTAGTTTAGATGGTCGACCCAAGTGGAAGCATGTTGGCAAAAAGAAAGGTTGGATTTACCCCCTTTACGCGAACGCACAGACGGTTGACGCAATCAATGATACTCGCACAATTATATTTGTGGAAAGTATCGGCGACCTACTCAACTTAAACGAACAGGGTTTTAAAAATGTTCTTGTCACATTTGGACTTGATATATCAACCAAACTAATTTGCGCAACACTATCTTTAAATGTAGATAATCTTGTTATTGGATTGAACAACGATAAAACATCTTCTCGCAATAGAGGGTTAGAAGCAAGTATAAAAAACTATTTAAAATTATTAAATTATTATAATCCTGAAAAGATCAAAATATGTTTACCCACACAAAAAGATTTTGGCGACATGAATGCTGATGACTTTAATGAATGGAAAAACAAACTAGAATCAATTGACGTCAAAAAACAACAAACAATGATTCTTGGAAAGATAAATGAAATATACAAAGCATTACCAAAAACTTTATTAAAAAATAAAAAAATCATAATCAATGAGTAAAATAACAAAATTATCCGCAAGTAGAATAAAAACCGCGCAAACATGTAGTTGGACTTATTGGTGCAATTATAAATTAAAATTACCTGACGCAGGAAATGATGGATCAAGCCGAGGAACAATCTGCCACAACATATTTGAATTACTTGGAGATCATCATCGCGACGAGTTTGATCAGATTGTAAAAGAGGGTACAATCTGGAAGTCAGAAGTTGTTGCCGCGCAAGTCAAAAAAGAAGCAGAAGAGCTTGCGGTAAATGATCCCGAGAATCTTGAACTCATCGACGAAATGATTGTGAATGGATTGAGATGTGATTTTTTTGGGGACGAAAATGAAAAACCTACGATTGCTGAATCAGAACGCTTTTTTGATCTTGAAATTGATCGCCCCGAAGAAGGAATAAAATATGCAGTGCGCGGATACATCGACAAACTATTCGTATACAAAGACAATTCAGTAATCATTCGAGACTTCAAAAGTAGTAAATCTGTATTCAAAGGAAAAGAAATAACAGATAATTTACAAAATTTAATATACTGCTTAGCTATAAAACATTTGATGCCTGAAACTGATCCTCAAAGCGAATTTTTGTTTTTGAGGTTTGATCTGGAAACCGACCTGCTTGGCAAAACAGGAAAAGGAAGAATGAAGATGGATAAAATTACAAAGGAAGAGCTTGATGGTTTTGAACATCAACTCACACAATTCCAATCGTATCTCGACAACTTCGACGAAGAAGCGGCGAAAAGCAATCTTGCAGCAAAACAAGACTATCCAAGAGATGGTACATTTGGAGGTCCGCTTGCTTGCGGTAAAGATGGATACAAAATGTCTAGAGGAGAACCTGTTTTAGATGATAACGGCGAACCAATTGTAGCATTTATCTGTCCATTTCGCAAGCCGCGAGAATATTGGGCTCTCAAAGACGCAGAAGGCAACATCAAGAAAACAGCCTTTCCAGAAAATAAGCACGAACTTGAGCTTGAAGATGGTGACGAAATTGTTAGTATGAAATATGACGGTTGTCCACATTGGCAAAAAAAACAAGTTTTAGATGATTTCCTCGACTAAAGAATACGTCGCGGCAGGAATTGTCGCTCAGTTTGGAGATCTTGTATTGCTTGGTCGGCGCAGTAAAAATTGTTACAATTTGGCTGGCCATTGGTCGATGCCGTGCGGCATGATCGATCCAGGCGAGAATCCTGAATACGCAGCAAGAAGAGAATTTTTTGAAGAAACAGGTGTTCGCGCAAACAAAGAAATTAAATTCCTTGATGACTTTGAGGTGAAAGACGAGAAATACTTCGCGCTGTATTCTATGCAAATTGATGATCTTCTTTTTCCAAGCAATGATGCTATTGATGCAATTGAGCACGACGAATGGGGCTTTTTTAAAATAGCGAAAAACTCCCTACCTTTGCCAATGACAAAAGAAACAAGAAATGCAATATTGAAATTAAAATGAAATATTCTTTTGCAATAGGTATTCCTACTCTTAATAGAGCAGATCTATTAAATCCTACCCTTTTAAAATACTTCGAAGATTTTGCAGATGTTGATATATTTATAGTTGATAATGGCGGACAGAATATACTTTCTAGAAGTAGCAACTTTTATATCCACACTCCAGGCAAAAATTACGGAGTGGCAAAATCATGGAACTATCTTTGCGGAAACATATTCGAAAATCACGATTACGCTCTGATATTAAATGACGATATATACCTTGGACTTGACCAAGGTTTATTAAATGACTTCGCCAAGGGTCAGTGCGTAGATTTAGTGAAATGCGAAAGTCAATTTCATTTATCCTCTTTTATTTTGTCAAAACAGTGCTTTAATAATTTCCAGTTCGATGAAAGTTTTTACCCTGCATATTTTGAAGATCTAGATTTTATGCGAAGGCTGCGTTTATCAAAAAAACAAGTAATGGAAAGCTCCTTTTTGAATCCAGAGATTTTTATCAATAGCGCAACAATATCAAAAGATGGAGGAAATCCAGAAATAAATAAAAACTTTAAGAATTTAGCTCAACTTTATATCAACAAATGGGGAGGTCCTCCGGGTTTTGAAAAGTTTATAAATCCATTTAATCATGAACAATAAGATAACATTCATTATACCATCAATTGATAGACCTACAATTGATAGGACAATTAACTCTCTTCACCAACAAACAGATGATAGATGGGAAGCTCTTATTATTTATGATGGAGTAGAACCCCAAGAAAACTATGCTTCTGATAAAATTACAACAATAACTTCAAAAAAGTTAGGTTCTTTCGGGGAAAGGCATGGGCATGCAGGTTTGGTTCGAAATTTAGGTCTAGATATTGTAGAAACAGACTGGATAGGCTTTGTTGACGACGATGATTCAATACATCCCAATTATGTAGAAAGGCTATTCTCTAATTATAGCGAACATGATCTTGTGGTATGGAGGATGTACCTAGCTGAACTTGGGTGCGTTGTACCAAGAGGTAATTCAATTAAATATTGCGACGTAGGTATATCTATATCGTTCAAGAAAAAAATCGTTGACGCAGGAATTAGATTCAAAGAAAATGGAGAGACAGAAGATTTTTATTTTATTCAAGATATACTCAATGTGACTGATAATTTTGTCATCACGGAAGAAGTTTATTACAACGCAGGATTTTAAATTATTAATAGAAAATGAATAAAGAGGGAGGAAATTTTTCAGTAACTTATAATGGCACAAAGATAATTCCAGATAGCACCATGAACTGGGGAGACTTAGTTCCATTTGAAATACTAAGTTTTTTCTCAAAAAGTCAAAAATTAAAAGAAGACGATGTTTTTAATGTAAAATATCCCAATAAAAATTACAAAATATATTCAACAGGAAGTGTTATGCTTTTTACTAAACCTCATAGCTTAGTATGGGGAACCGGCTGCATAGAACCAAACAGCGTTGGCCAGGCTCCGGGAAAAGTGTACGCAGTTAGAGGGCCGTTAACTCGACAACAATTAATAAAAAAAAATATTTTTTGCCCCGAGGTTTATGGAGATCCTGCATTATTATATCCTCAAATTTATAATCCTAAAATTAAAAAAAGATATGAATATGGAATTATACCGCATTATATAGAATATTTCACTCCGCATCACAATGAAATTATCAAAAGAATTGAAGATTTAGGAATTAAAATTATTGACATTTGCTCGGGGAATAGAGAATTTATAAATCAATTACTAGAAGTTGAAAAAGTAGTTTCTTCTAGTTTGCATGGTTTAATTATCGCGGATGCCTACAATATACCTAATAGTAAAGTAAATATTTCAAATAGATTATTTGGGGGTCAGTTTAAATTTAACGACTATTATTTATCTACAGAAAGACCGATAGATCTAGGCTTGCAGCTAACAAAAAAAACGTCCCTTTATGAAATTCAAAAATTAAAATTTAACACAAAAATAAAAATTGATTTAGAAAAACTACTTTGGCACGCCCCCTGGAAAGACCCTTTAACTAAAAACATATTTTTTTAGCAGAAAATTTACTAAAAATGAACCTTCAAGAATTTTATCTCCTAGAAGCATTAAAAGAGCAATCAAAACTAAACTTGAGCTATAAAACAGATCATTTGTCTGGAGTGAATTATATCAATAACATTAAGGTCCCACTAACATTTCCAATAAGAATATTAGATTTTATATCTAAAACAAAAAAAACAAAAAAAACAAACTATTGTTTTATCGGGACCATTACAAAAAAAAGGAACTGGGTTAAGGATTATAATAAAAACTCAATCATAATTGCATCGAACAGGGGCAGGGACAATTCTAAAAAATTTGATATTGATGAAAAATATTACCAAACTTTATGCGAGTCCAAGTTTTGCTTGACTCCGGTAGGGGAATGTAACTGGTCTTATAGATTTTTTGAAGCGATTATGTGTCACTCAATACCTATAGTTGAAGATAATAGCTTGGATATATTCAAAGACGATTACATATATTTTTACCACAATGAAACTCATACATATACAGAAAAAGCAGTACTCAACAACTATCAAAAATTTGTATCCTCAAATCATTTTTTATCAAATGTATTTACTTAATTATAACTTTAATTCTCTCCGTGTAATTCTATAATCTAACAATGAAAAAAATAATAGTAACAGGCGTCACTGGCCAAGACGGAAGTCACATGGTCGATTATCTATTAA
>ERZ807291.3987-NODE-3987-length-20120-cov-115.460055_pt1 | contig 20120 bp, 19 predicted proteins | sample MGYA00521257_ERZ807291 | MGnify/ENA primary metagenome ERZ807291 (study PRJEB31413, sample SAMN03169783) | marine metagenome | biome: Marine; feature: Water; material: Subsurface seawater | place: North Sea | collected 2011-04-28 | depth 1 m m ... | reverse complement strand
TTTCATTTAAATAGTTTGGCCAAATCTCTGACTTAACAAATACTACTATTTCAGGCTTGATTAGATCTATAAATTTTTTACAATTATCTTTAGTATCTATTGGAAGATATACAATAACGTCTGCAATACTATTTGCTTTTTTAACTTCATAACCAGATGGAGAGAAAAAACTTAATACTAATTTATGATTCGGATATTTCTTTTTTAGTTCTACAAAGAGTGGAAATCCTTGTTCATATTCACCAAGGGATGCGCAATGAAACCAAATAGTTTTATCATTTGAATTAATAGAATTATTAAGTCGATCAAAAGTTTCTAGTCTTCCAATAACTCCAAGCTTAATTTTAGAGTTAAACAGCGATAGTAATTGTAAAACGAATTTACTTATATGTAGTATTAAGTTATAAATGATATAATTATTTATAGCTAAAATACACTACTTTATATTATTTTTCTCAAAAGATAATATATATCTAAATTATTTTTTTAAAATTAATTTTATAAAACCTTTAATACTATTAATTCCATGTTTACTAATATATTTTATAAAAGCACTTCCAATAATTGCACCTTTTGCATAACGTGTTGCTTGACAATATGATTCATTATTTGCTATTCCAAAACCAATAATTTGACGGTTATTTAACTTCAATTTATTGATACGTTTAAAATAATTTGTTTGCTCTTTTGTAAATCCATTTTGACTTCCAGTAGTGCTAGCACTACTAACTGTATAAATAAATCCTTTTGAAATACTATCCATATATCGGATGCGCTTTTCACTTGTTTGAGGAGTAATTAAAAATATATTTAGTAAGCCATAACGTTCAAAAATGGTCTGGTACTCTTCGTGATAAACTTCTACAGGAAGGTCTGGAATAATCAATCCGTCAATACCTACTTCTTGACATTTTTTACAAAATTCTTCTACACCATATTGAAGCATGGGATTAAAATATCCCATTAAAATGAGAGGAATAGAAACTGTTTTTCGAATGTTTTTGAGTTGATCAAACAAAACGTTTGAGGTCATACCATTTTGCAAGGCCTGTGTAGAACTCGCCTGAATTGTAGGACCATCCGCTAATGGATCGCTAAACGGCATTCCAATTTCAATCATGTCCACCCCATTTTTCTCTAAGTTTTCAATCGTAGTCACCGTGTCATTTAGGCTTGGATATCCTGCTGTAAAATAGATCGATAATAGTTTTTTATCTTCTTTTAACTTTTGCTGTATTCTATTCACAATGTTAGAGTTTAAAATATTCAATATATGTACTCAAATCTTTATCGCCACGCCCCGATAAACTAATGACCACGACATCTTGTGGCTTAAATTTTTTGTCCTCAAAAATAGCTAACGCATGAGACGTTTCAATCGCTGGAATGATGCCTTCGAGCTGTGACAATTCAAGACCCGCTGTCATGGCATCATCATCAGTCACCGAAATAAATTCAGCACGTTTGGTTTCATACAAATGGGCATGCATGGGGCCAACGCCTGGATAATCTAGCCCTGCCGAAATCGAATAAGGCTCTGTGATTTGTCCATCATTTGTTTGCATGAGTAAGGTTTTACTACCGTGAATTACCCCTTCTTTTCCAAGGACGGAGGTTGCGGCACTTTCACCTGTATAAATGCCTTTTCCAGCGGCCTCTACTGCAATCAGTTTAACGTCTGGTTCATTCAAATAATGGTAATAGGCGCCTGCAGCATTACTACCGCCACCTACACAAGCCACAACATAGTCAGGGTTTTCTCGACCTTCGACCTCTTTTAATTGCCATTTGGTTTCTTCGGATACGACCGATTGAAAACGCGCCACCATATCAGGATAGGGGTGTGGCCCAACTGCACTTCCTATAATATAATGTGTGTCAACTGGGTTATTAATCCAATCTCGTATGGCTTCATTAGTGGCATCCTTTAGCGTACGGCTTCCTGAAAGTGCAGGACGTACTTCGGCGCCTAGCATTTTCATTCGGGCTACATTTGGTGCTTGTCGTGCAATATCAATCTCACCCATATATACAATACACTCAAGACCTGCTAAAGCACAAACTGTGGCCGTGGCTACCCCATGTTGACCCGCGCCAGTTTCGGCTATAATACGTGTTTTTTTGAGACGCTTGGCCATCAAAATCTGTCCTATTGTATTGTTGATTTTATGTGCTCCCGTATGGCATAAATCTTCTCTTTTGAGATATATTTTAGTGTTGTATTTTTTAGACATACGTTTAGCAAAATATAAAGGGGTTGGTCGACCTACATAATCCTTTAGGAGTTGATCGAACTCCTTTTTGAAATCAGGTTCTGCCATTACCTTCAAATAGTTTTGACGTAATTCTTCTACATTGGGATATAGCATTTCTGGAATAAATGCCCCTCCAAACTGGCCATAATAGCCTTTTTCATTGACGTGATAATTCATAATAGTTGTTTAAATTTTTCTAATTTGTTTTTATCTTTTTTAGCCGGAGCCAATTCAAATTTACTGTTTACATCTACGCCGTAGCAATAGGTTGCTGCGGTACTTTTTTTGAATTCTTGTAGTTGACTAATGTCCTCTATTCCAATACCTCCACTTAAAAAATAGGGTTTTGAAAAGGGGTATTTGTCTAAAACAGACCAGTCAAAACAGAAGCCATTTCCACCTGCTAGTGGACCCTTTGTGTCAAAAAGATAAAAGTCACAAACCGACTCATATGGTGCGAGTACATTAAAGTTGAATTCATTTTTAATGGAAAATACTTTAATAACCGTTGTATTAAGTGCTTGTAGAGATTTGCAAAATTTGGGAGTTTCTTCGCCGTGCAATTGTACTGCTTGTAAATTATGGATATTAATTTTTTCTACAATAGTATCAAAGGAAGCATTCACAAAAACCCCTACAAACTTTTGGCCGGAAGGCAGTTTAGGAATCGATGCCGTTACGTTTCTAGAAGAGCCTTCGAAAAAGATAAACCCCATATAGTCAATACCAATGGCTGCAACCTCTTTAATATTTTCTTCGTCCCTCATGCCACATACTTTTAGTTTCATGCGTTTAATTGTTTTATGAAATCTGCTGCTGCTTTGCCAGGATTTTCTGTGATCATAAAATTCTCACCAATTAAAAACCCTTTATACCCACAAGGTTGAAGGCTTTTGATATCTTCCACTGAACGAATGCCACTTTCAGAGATTTTGACAAACTCATCTGGAATTAATGTACTTAGCATTATGCTGTTTTCTAAGTTAACCTCAAATGTTTTTAGGTTTCGATTATTAACGCCTATCATATTTAGTGACGGCATGATTGATTTGTATAATTCTTCTTGATTGTGAACTTCTAGCAAGACTTCTAACCCTAATTCTTGAGCCAAAACTGAAAATTGTTCAATTTCTTTACGACCTAAAACGGCTGCGATTAGTAAAATGACATCTGCCCCGTAGGCTTTTGCTTCAATAATTTGATAGGGATCAACGATAAACTCTTTTCGTAGTAAGGGCATTTTACAACTCGCTCTAGAAGTCAGTAAATCTTCCAAGCTTCCTCCAAAATACTTCATATCCGTTAAGACAGACATGCCACAAGCTCCAGCTTTTTCATAACCTTTCGCAACGTCCTGGATATTCAAATTTTGATTGATACAGTCTTTGGATGGTGATCGGCGTTTATGTTCTGTAATGAGTCCTGAAGCACTTTGCTTAAGACGTTCACAAAGAGACAACGATTGGCGTTCAAACAAAACGGACTGTTCTAGCTGTTTAATAGGGATTAGTTGTTTTCGAAGTGCTACTTCAAGTTGTTTATCAACGATGATACGATCTAATATACTGCTCATTATAGGGCGATTAGTTTAGTGAGACACTTATTTGCTTTTCCAGAAAAAAGGGCTTCTTCGGCTAGTTCATAGCCTTCTGAATGCGTCAGCTGTTTGGCGGTTGCAATCGCTAAACCAGCATTGGCGCACACTACATTATTTTGTGCTTCAGTCCCTTGACCTTCTATAATCGCTTTAAAAATTTTGGAGGCATCTGCCACTGAATTTCCTCCAAAAATTGCTTGTTGGGTGTTGTTTTTTAACCCTAAATCTTCTGCTGAAAAAAGAACTTCTGATTTATTGGAGACAATTTTAACGGTATTTGTCAAGGATATTTCATCATACCCGCCAAGGTCATGAACTATGCTGTAATTTTTATCTGAGTCTTGATAAAGATAGGTGTATAATCGTAAAAGCTCTAAGTTAAAGACCCCTACCATTTGGTTTTTTGGAGCCGAAGGGTTTACCATTGGCCCCAACATATTAAAAAAGGTTTTAACCCCCAATTCACGCCGAATAGGTGCAACATTTTTCATTGCTGGATGAAACAGCGGAGCGTGTAATACGCAAATACCTGTCGTGGCAATGGCGCGTTCTAAAAAGTCAATATCATTTGAAAAAGTTATACCCATATATTCTAGTACATTGGAAGAACCACAAGCAGATGACACTCCATAGTTGCCGTGTTTAGCAACTGGAACTCCTGCAGCAGCTGTTACAAATGAGGAAAGTGTAGAGATGTTAAAGGTATCTTTGCCATCTCCTCCAGTACCACATAGATCTATTGGATTGTAAGCCGATAAATCCACAGGAATACATAACTCTAAAAGGGCATCTCTAAAGCCTTTTAGTTCTTCTAGAGTGATATTTCGCATCATGAATACTGTGAGAAAAGAAGCAATTTGACTTTGATTGTAATCTCCTTTAGATATTTTTATCAAAACCTGCTTAGCTTCAATTGTTGAAATGGTTTCGTGATTAACAAGTCTGTTTAAAATATGTTTCATTTTTTTAAATCAAATTAAGAATTAATCCAGTTTTTTAATATTTGTTTTCCGTTAGGAGTTAGTATAGATTCAGGATGAAATTGAACCCCTTTTACATCATATTTTTTATGCCTTAAGGACATAATTTGACCGCTATCATCGATAGAAGTAGCTTCTAAAGAATCTGGTAAATTATTATCTACTACCCATGAATGATAACGACCTACCTGTAATGATTTCTCTAGTTTATTAAATAAAATTTCATCTTCAACTGTAACAGTAATATTTGTTTGAACTCCGTGAAATACTTCTTTCAAATTTATAAGCGCACCACCAAAAACATCGCCAATAGCTTGTTGCCCAAGGCATACACCTAGAATACTTTTGGTTGATGCATATCGCTTAATTACAGAATTCAATAGACCAGCTTCATCAGGAATTCCAGGGCCAGGGGAGAGTAGTATTTTTTCATAATGCTCAATGTCATCTAGGTCAAACTTATCATTTCTAAGGACCGTTACTTCACAGTCTAGGTCCTTAAGGTAATGTACCAAATTAAAGGTAAAACTGTCGTAATTATCAATGACTACTATTTTTTTCATAATTATATTGTTTCAGCGAGTTTAATGGCTTTGGTTAAAGCACCTAGCTTGTTGTATACTTCTTGAAGTTCATTTTCTGAACTGGACTTGGATACAATTCCTGCGCCTGCTTGCCAATGCAATTGATAATCTTTACTTAAAAATGTACGTATCATAATGGCGTGGGTATAATTCCCATCAAAATCCATAAAGCCTATTGCTCCTCCGTAAAAGGCACGACTTGTTTTTTCGTATTTTTCAATAAGTTGCATTGCTTTGTGTTTGGGAGCGCCGCTAAGCGTTCCAGCTGGGAAAGTATCGGCCACAATTTGCATGGTTGGTGTGTTTTCTTTGATCTTTCCAATGACCTTACTGACCAAATGAATAACATGTGAAAAGAACTGTACTTCTCTATATTTTTCAACTACTACATCGGTACAATGTCGGCTTAAATCGTTTCTTGCAAGGTCTACTAGCATGACATGTTCGCTATTTTCTTTTTTATCAGCTACTAGTTTTTTAGCAAGTTCAGCATTTTTTAAGTCATCACCTGTACGTGCAAAAGTACCAGCAATAGGGTGAATCTCTGCGTTCTGATTTTCAACAACAAGTTGTGCTTCTGGTGAGCTTCCGAAAATCTTGAATCTCCCATAATCAAAATAAAACAAGAAGGGGGACGGGTTAATACTTCTTAAGGCACGGTATACATTGAAATCATCTCCTTTAAAATCTTGTTGAAATTTTTTAGATAATACAAGTTGAAATACGTCGCCGCGATTACAATGTTTTTTTGCTAAATCTACATTAGCTTTAAAAGCTTCGTCTGTTAGGTTAGAGCTGATTTTCCCATTGGACTTGAAGTCATAGGATGAAAAACTTTGCATTTTTATCAAATGGCCAATAGTCTCTATATTATTTTTAGATTCATAGCAATGTGCAAATATATAGGCCTCATTTTTGAAGTGATTGATGGCAATGATGTTTTGATATACCGCATAGTACATGTCTGGGATTTGAATAGAATCCTCTTTTTTTGAAATAGTAATGTCTTCAAAATACTTAACTGCATCATAGGTTGTAAATCCAAACATTCCATTATTGATAAACTTGAAAGCTTTATCTTTTTTAGTTTCAAATTGCTTCGTAAACTTATCAATTTCTATAGTTACTTCGTTAGATGCTACAGTCTTGATTTCTGTGGTATGATCTGGGTAGGTCTTAGTAATTTTATTTGCATCTACTTTTATGGAAGCTATAGGATTACAACAGATGTAAGAAAAACTGTTGTCATTTGCATGATAATCGCTACTTTCTAGTAAAATACTATTGGGGAATTGATCTCTAATTTTTAGAAATACGCTTACAGGAGAAATAGTATCCGCCAGTATCTTTTTGTAATGAGTTATTAGTTTATATTTTTTCATAAAAAAAAGGCTTGTCGTGTATGACAAGCCTTGATATTTTGATTAAACAAACAAAGTGTGTATCACGAATTTTGATTCCGAGAGTTCCACCACCAATTTTTGTTTAAAAAGTTATTCATTTAATTATGTATATTAAATTTAAATTTAGTTATGATTTTTTTAATCTCAAAATTTAAATTGATTTTTTAATGATAATTGTTATAAAAAAATTAAAATATGTATTTTTAGATTGTATATATCAATTAAAACCCTAAGTCATGAAAAAATATTTAAGTCTATTTACTTTCTTTATATGTTTCAGTATCATTGCTCAAGACACATATTTACAATGTGGTAAAATTATAGACACAGAGAGAGGAAAGGTTTTAAATAAGAAAACTATAATTGTTTCTTCTGATAAAATTGTAGCAATAAAAAACGGATATGTTTCGTCAGAAAACCCACTTGATAAAGTAATTGACTTAAAGTCAAATACTGTAATGCCTGGCTTAATTGATTTGCATGTTCATATCGAATCTGAATTTAATCCTCAAAAATACATGAATGCTTTTACAGCAAATGATGCTGATATAGCATTCGGGTCTTTAAAATTTGCAGAAATAACTTTAATGGCTGGTTTTACAACAGTTAGAGATTTAGGTGGGTCTGGAATAAATATTTCACTAAGAGATGCTATTGCTAAAGGGGAAGTTGTAGGGCCAAGAATATTTACTGCTGGGAAAGCAATTGGAACTACAGGAGGTCACGCAGATCCCACAAACGGATGGAAAAACTCATTAAGAGGTGATCCAGGCCCAAAAGAAGGGGTTATTAATAGTGTTGATGAAGCTAAAAAAGCGGTTAGACAAAGATATAAAGATGGAGCAGATAATATAAAAATTACTGCAACTGGAGGGGTAATGAGTATTGCAAAAAATGGTCAAAACCCTCAGTTTACTTTGGAGGAAATTAAATCAATCTGCGATACTGCTAAAGACTATGGAATGATTATAGCAGCACATGCTCACGGAGACGAAGGGATTCAGCGAGCAATAATTGGAGGCGTTACTACGATTGAACACGGAACACTTATGAGTGATAAGTCCATGGAACTTATGAAAGAATATGGAACTTACTATGTCCCAACTATTACTGCCGGAAAAGAAGTTGCTGAAAAAGCAAAAATAAAAGGATACTATGATGAATTAGTTGTGCCTAAAGCACTTGCTATTGGGCCTCAAATTCAATCTACATTTGCAAAAGCATATAAGGCTGGTGTAAAAATTGCTTTTGGTTCTGATGCTGGTGTATATCCACATGGAATTAATGGTAAAGAATTTGGATATATGCACGAAGTTGGTATGCCAGTAATGGAATGTATTCAGTCAGCTACTGTTACAAATGCTTCAATTTTAAAAATGGAGGATGAACTGGGTAAAATTAAAGAAGGATTTATCGCAGATATAGTTGCAACCGTTGATAACCCTTTGGATAATGTTTCAACTTTAGAAAACGTAGTTTTTGTAATGAAAGAAGGAGTGATTTATAAAAATTAATTTTTTAATCTTTATTTTTAAAACTCGCCCATATAATTAGAATCATACCTGTTGTAACAGAAAGATCAGCTATATTAAAAATTCCTGTTTTGAAAACCCCGCCTAAATCAATAAATAAAAAATCTGTTACTGATCCATATAAAAACCTGTCATATATATTTCCAATACCACCACCAATGATTGAGCTATATCCAATAAGACTTAGTTTATCAATCGATTTATCTTTAAAAACATAAACTAAAACAGTTACTAGAACTCCCACTGGAAGAGCAAGTAATAATATACTTTTTATGACTGGTGAAAAGTCACTACCAAGGCCTAAGAAAGCACCACTATTTTCAACATTAGTGATGATAAAATAATCAGCAATTATATTAATATCATTGTATGGAGCTACATTGCCACGAATCCAAAATTTGGATAATTGATCTAAAATGATATTTAAAACCACTAGAGATATAATGCATAAATTTCTTTTATTTTTCATTTGTATTAAAATATTGTAGCTGAAGAAACCTCAGATTCTCGATTTATTTTTTTTACTAGTCCTTGTAATACTTTTCCTGGACCTACTTCAATAAATTCTGACGCTCCGTCTTCAACCATTTGTTGAATTGTATGAGTCCACCTTACAGGGGAAGTAAGTTGAGAAATTAAATTGTTTTTTATTTCATTCTCGTCCATTACTGCACTAGCAGTTACGTTTTGGTAAATAGGGCAAGATGGCTTGTGGAATATGGTGTTCTTGATTGCTTTTTCCAGTTCTTCTTTTGCAGGACTCATTAACGGAGAATGAAAAGCTCCACCTACAGGAAGAACTAAAGCTCTCCTAGCTCCATTTTCCTTTAATTTTTCGCAAGCTTCATTAATTGCATTTATTTCTCCAGAGATTACCAATTGACCTGGACAGTTATAATTAGCAGCTACAACAACCCCATCAATACTATCACATACTTTTTCAACAATCGAATCTTCTAAGCCTAAAACTGCAGCCATTGTGCTTTTTTGAATATCACAAGCTTTTTGCATAGCTGTAGCACGTTTGGAAACAAGTTTTAATCCGTCTTCAAAACTAATTACACCAGTACTTACAAGTGCGGAAAATTCTCCTAATGAATGTCCAGCAACCATTTCAGGTTTAAAATTATCACCTAATATTTTTGCTAAAATTACAGAGTGAAGAAAGATAGCAGGTTGTGTTACTTTTGTTTGTTTAAGTTCTTCCGAAGATCCATTAAACATTGTTTCAGTGATTTTGAAACCTAAAATTGAATTTGCAGAATCAAATAACTCCTTAGCGATGTCACTTTGATCATAAAGGTCTAATCCCATTCCAGAGAACTGAGCTCCTTGTCCAGGAAATACGTAAGCTTTCATATGTTTTTTATTTCGTAAGTTTCAAAATTAAATGAATATTTATGTTTCTCATCTATATCGTGAAATTCATCAGATGTTTTAGTCCAATCGTTAGTGTCAATTTTAGTGAAATGGGTATCCCCATCAAAAGAATGATTTACTCTAGTTAACTCTATTTTTGTACAATAGTCCATTGCTATTTTGTAAATTTCTCCACCTCCAATTACAAACGGATTAGGATCATCATTACTGACTTTAATAGCCTCTTGCATAGAGTTTACGTAAATAACGTTTTCTATTTCTCTATTTTCTTTTTGTCTTGTAATTACAATGTGCTTTCTATTTGGTAATAAACCTGGAAAGCTGTCAAAAGTTTTTCTTCCCATAATAATATGATGTCCTGAAGTTAGCTTTTTGAATCTCTTTAGGTCATCGGGTAGATGCCAAATTAATTTGTTGTCTTTACCAATAGTGTCATTTGTATCGGCAGCAACAATTATAGTTAAATTAGATCTAGTCATATTTTTTAAATTGCAACTGCTCCTTTAATATGTGGATGTGGGTCATAGTTAACTAATTTAAAGTCCTCAAATTTAAAATCAAAAATACTTTTTATTTCAGGGTTTATCTCCATTTTAGGTAATGGTCTTGTGTCTCTACTTAGTTGTAATTTTACTTGGTCAATATGGTTATTATATATATGTGCATCACCAAATGTATGTATAAAATCTCCAGCTTGATATCCACACACTTGTGCTACCATCATGGTGAATAATGCGTAGGATGCAATATTAAAGGGAACTCCTAGAAAAACATCTGCACTTCTTTGGTATAGTTGACAAGACAGTTTACCGTTATTTACATAAAATTGAAAAAAAGCATGGCAAGGTGGAAGTGCCGCTTTACCACTTGCAACGTTTTCTTCAAAAGATTTAGAAGTATCTGGAAGAACGGACGGATTCCATGCAGAAACTAGCATTCTTCTGCTGTTAGGATTGTTTTTTAATGTGCTAATTAACTCTTTAATTTGATCAATTTCATCTCCATTCCAATTTCTCCACTGATAGCCATACACTGGTCCTAAATCTCCATCTTTATTTGCCCACTCATTCCAAATCTTAACTCCATTTTCATTTAGATAACTAATATTAGTATCTCCATTTATAAACCATAATAATTCATGAATTATAGATTTTAAATGAAGCTTTTTTGTAGTAATCATTGGAAAGCCTTTACTTAAATCAAATCTTAGTTGGTGACCAAAAATACTTTTTGTTCCAGTACCTGTTCTATCCCCTTTTTGATTTCCGTTTTCTAAAACTTTTTTTACTAAATCTAAGTATTGCTTCATTTGAAATATTTAAAAAATAAAAATAGATAAATCCAGAGAAAATTAAATAATAAAAATATTAAAGTTATTAACTTTTTAGCCGATGATTGCCCCAGCAATAGTGGCAGATAAAAGCGATGCAATAGTTCCCCCGATAAGTGCTTTAATACCAAATTCTGAAAGTGTTTTTCGTTGTCCTGGAGCCAAAGATCCAATCCCACCTATCTGAATTCCTATGGATGCAAAATTAGCAAAACCACATAACATATATGTAGCCATTATTATCGATTTTTGATATATAAAATAACTGGAAGTTGTGATGTTTTTTAATTCTGCCAACTGTATGTATCCAACAAATTCACTCGCTGCTAACTTAATTCCAAGTAGTTGCCCCATTAGTGCAATATCTTCTTTCGCAATACCTATGAGCCACATTAGCGGAGCAAAAATATATCCTAAAATAAACTCAAGCTTAAAGGTTTTGTAAGATGTGTTTGAAGCAATCCAGTCATTTAATGTGGTCCATTCTCCAACCCATCCTAGGATGCCATTAATCATTGCGATGAATGCTAGAAACACCAAAAGCATAGCGCCAATATTTAGTGCTAATTTCAACCCTTCGGTCGTTCCGTTTGCAATGGATTCTAATATGTTAGACCCAATTTTTTCTTGCGAGATGCTGATTTCATTATCTATAGTTTCTACCTGTGGGTAAAGCATTTTCGAAATGACAATAGCACCAGGTGCTGCCATTACAGAGGCTGTTAGTAAATGCTTCGCATAAAAAAGTCGCAAGACTTCGTCGTCACCGCCTAGAAAGGCTATGTAAGCTGCTAAAACACCACCAGCAACGGTTGCCATTCCTCCAATCATTACTAATAAGATTTCTGAACGGTTCATTTTTTCTAAATAGGCTTTAATCATTAAAGGGGATTCCGTCTGCCCCAGAAATATATTTCCGGCAACACTTAAACTTTCTGCTCCTGAAACTTGTAAAAGTTTGCTTAATAACCAAGCGAGTCCTTTAACAACGCGTTGTATAATACCTAAGTAAAACAATACAGATGTAAGTGCGGAAAAGAAAATAACTGTTGGTAATATAGAAATAGCAAAGGTCATTAGAGGTGCTTCAATCTCACCAGTTGAAAAGGAAGCAAATAAAAATTTTGTACCCTCAAGAGTGAAGTCTAGAACGGCTATAAATAAACTTCCTACCCATTCAAAAAAGCCTTGTATTAATGGAACTTTAAGTACGCCAATCGCTAAAATAATTTGAGCTCCAAGCCCAAGAATTACGGTTTTCCAGTTAATTGCCTTTCTGTTAGCACTTAACAGGTATGAAATTAAGATCAATACAAACATCCCTAAAAGTCCTCGTAAAAAACTATTTAAAGAAAATCCTTGATTTGCTATAATTCTCTTTTTAAATTTATAAGTGATTCCGTTTTCTGTAAATTCTAGTTCATTTCTAGACAATAAAGTAATATCGTAGGTTCTTAAGGTATCTGAAGGTGTATTGTACTTAAACGACAATTTATTATTTGTTATTGAGTAACTACCCTCAGCTAATAAATTATTTTTTGCTTCTAAGTTGTACTTAAAATCATTTTCCGTAATGCTCAAGAGATCTGTTTTTTTAACTTCAAATAACTCATTTGCGTTAGAGTCTTGAACATTTTCAAAAAACCATTCTCCAATAATCGATTGAGAAAAAATTGAGTTAAATGAAAAAATAAATAGTAAAATCGAAAGCTTTCTTAACATAATTATTGTCTTTTAGATATTTCATCTCTTATTAGAGCTGCATTTTCATAATTTTCTTTTAAAACTGCAATTTTTAATAACTTTTGAAGTTCCTCTGTTGTTTTATTTTTGTAATCTTTTTTATTAACCGTAGTGTCTTCTTGTATAATCTCTTTCAAAACAGTATTCCCATCATCTTCCGTATTTTCAACTTTCAGAATAACTCCAGCTTTTGTTAAGATATTTTCATAAGTAAAAATTGGTGCATTAAATCTGAGTGCAAGTGCAATTGCATCACTTGTTCTAGAATCAATAACTTCTTCAATTTTATCTCTTTCGCATATTATACTAGAGTAAAAGACTCCATCAACTAATTTGTGAATAATTACTTGTTTAACAATTATATCAAAACGAATAGAAAAATTTTTAAATAAATCATGAGTTAGTGGTCTTGGAGGTTTAATTTCTTGCTCTAAAGCAATGGCTATAGATTGCGCCTCAAAAGCACCAATAACAATTGGAAGTTTTCTTTCCCCTTCCAATTCGCTAAGAATCAGCGCATAAGCTCCATTTTGTGTTTGACTGTAAGAAATTCCTTTTATGATAAGACGTACTAAGCTCATATTGATTTAAACAATTTCAATCAAATTTAACCTTTTTATGTTATACACAAAAGTTATTAGTTTTGAGCCTTGAAAGTTTTTAGCTTATTTATAAGCTTAGGTACTACATCAAATGCATCACCAACTACTCCGTAATCAGCAGCTTTAAAAAATGGCGCATCTGGATCAGTATTAATTACCACTTTAACTTTAGAAGAATTAATTCCTGCTAAATGTTGTATCGCCCCTGAGATTCCAATAGCAATGTAGAGGTTACTTGCAACTGGTTTACCAGTTTGGCCTACATGTTCTCCATGGGGTCTCCATCCTAAATCAGATACAGGTTTTGAGCAAGCGGTAGCAGCACCTAATACTTCAGCTAATTCTTCAATCATTCCCCAGTTTTCAGGGCCTTTTAAACCTCTACCAGCAGAAACAACTGTATCAGCATCAGCTATGGTTACTTTATCAGTAGCTTTATCGATAGACTTAACTTTTGTATCGTTTTGTAAAACATTTACAGAAAAATCTTCTACTGATGTATCAGTTTTCATTTCAGTAATGGAATAGCTGTTTTTCGCTAAACTTATTAATATATTCTCATTGTTAACTTGAGTGATTTCAAATGCCTTATTTGTAAATGCTGTTCTTTTAACTGTAAGCGGACTGTAGCTTGTCGGTAATTCTGATGCATTAGATATGTATCCAGCATTATGTTTAACTGCAAGTAGTGGAGCTAAATACTTTGAATCTGCACTTGAGCTAATAACTATAATGTTGGATTTTTCATTTTCTGCAGCTTCAAATACAGATTGAGAGTATGACATGGCGTTAAATGATTTTAAGTCTTGATTTGAAACATTAAGAACTTTATCTACACCATAGTTTTGTAACTCCATTGGATTTTCTGCATTGATACACACTGCAGTCACAGTAGTATTGTTTTTATCTGCTATTGCCCTAGCATAAGAAGCTAATTCGAAAGCTATTTTTTTAAATTTACCCTGTTCAGATTCTGTGTATACTAATATTGCCATATTTAAATTACTTTAGCTTCGTTGTGAAGTAAATTTATTAATTCATCTAGATTGTCCGAAGAAACTAGTGTTACTTCTCCTTTTGGTTTTGGTTTTTCAAATTCAATTGAGTTCGTTTGATTAGAGGTATCAATAGCTGGAATAACTTCAAGTTGTTTTTTTCTAGCCATCATTATTCCTCTCATATTTGGAATTCTTAAATCACTTTCTTCTACCAAACCTTTTTGAGCTCCAATCACTAGTGGAGTACAAGATTCAATAGTTTCTTTTCCCCCGTCAATCTCTCTAGAAGCTGTAACATTAGCGCCATCAATTTCAAGACTTATGCAATTGTTTATAAAATTAGCATTGTTCAAACCAGCGATCATCCCAGGAACCATTCCACCATTGTAATCAATGGACTCTCGACCTGCAATTACCAGATCATAATTTTCTTTTTTTATATAATTAGCTAACTGCTTAGCTACACTAAACCCATCTTGAGGATTCATGTCTATTCTAATCGCTTTATCTGCTCCAATTGCAAGCGCTTTTCTAAGAGTTGACTCAGTATCAGACAGGCCAACATTAATCACATCAACAGTGGCTCCTTGTTTTTCTTTAAACCACATTGCTCTTGTAAGACCAAATTCGTCATTTGGATTAATTACAAACTGAACTCCATTTCTGTCAAACTTTGTGTTTCCATCAGTGAAATTTATTTTTGAAGTTGTGTCAGGAACATGACTAATACAAACTATTATTTTCATATTATTTGTTTTATTGGTCAAAGATAATTAATAATACATAAATTACTATGCATGCATAGTAATTATTTTATTTTTTTTAATTATAATTATTAAATCCTTTAGTATTTTTGCAGTAAATTAATATAAATGAGAACAATTCAATTTAGAGAAGCTATTTGTGAAGCAATGTCAGAAGAAATGAGAACGGATGAAAGTATCTACCTCATGGGTGAAGAGGTTGCAGAATATAATGGAGCCTATAAAGCTTCCAAGGGAATGCTTGATGAATTTGGTGAGAAAAGAGTTATTGATACTCCAATTGCTGAATTAGGATTTGCTGGTATTGCTATTGGATCAACGATGACAGGTAATCGTCCTATTGTTGAGTACATGACCTTCAACTTCTCTCTTGTTGGAATTGATCAGATTATTAATAACGCTGCAAAGATTAGACAAATGTCTGGTGGTCAGTTCAAGTGCCCTATTGTATTTAGGGGGCCAACTGGGTCAGCAGGTCAATTAGGCGCAACCCATTCTCAAGCATTTGAAAACTGGTTTGCTAACACGCCTGGATTAAAGGTTATTGTCCCTTCAAATCCTTACGACGCGAAAGGATTATTAAAATCTGCTATTAGAGATGATGATCCTGTTATATTTATGGAAAGTGAACAGATGTATGGTGATAAAGGTGAAATTCCTGAAGGAGAATACACTTTGCCTATTGGAGTTGCAGATATAAAAAGAGAAGGTACTGACGTTACTATTGTGTCATTTGGAAAAATAATAAAAGAAGCATACAAAGCAGCGGATAAATTAAAGCAAGAAAATATTTCTTGTGAAATTATTGATTTAAGAACTGTACGTCCTTTAGATATTAATGCTGTAATTAAATCAGTTAAAAAAACAAATAGACTGGTGATACTTGAAGAGGCTTGGCCTTTTGGAAATGTTTCAACTGAAATTACTTTTCAAGTTCAATCAAAAGCATTTGATTATTTAGATGCTCCAATCGAAAAGATCAATACTGCGGATACACCAGCGCCATATTCACCTGTGCTTTTAGCTGAATGGCTTCCTAACAGCGAGGATGTAATAAAAGCCGTCAAAAAAGTACTTTACAAAAAATAAGCAATGTATTTGAGATATAATTAGTTTTTAAATCTAAACTGATTTCATTACTTTTGCGACCGAATTAAAATTTACTAAAAAAATACAAAATGGATTCAATGTTTATTTACATGCCGATTGTAGCGGCAATTATAGGTCTAGGTTACATGCTTTATAAAAAGTCATGGGTTATGAAACAAGATGCCGGTGATGGTAAAATGAAAGAGATTTCAGACCATATTTATGAAGGAGCTTTAGCATTTTTAAATGCAGAATATAGGTTGCTAGCAGTTTTTGTAATTGTAGTTAGTTTAGCTTTAGCAGGTGTTTCATCTGTGGTCGAAACTACTCATTGGTTAATCTCTATTGCCTTTATTTTTGGAGCTATCTTTTCTGCTTACGCTGGAAACATGGGAATGAAAATAGCAACGAAAACAAATGTTAGAACAACTCAAGCGGCAAAAACTAGTTTACCAAATGCCTTAAAGGTTTCTTTTGGTGGAGGTACGGTTATGGGTCTTGGAGTTGCTGGTTTAGCAGTTTTAGGTTTAACAGGCTTTTTTATTCTTTTCAACAATTACTTAGGAGGTGAAACTTTTAGTGTAGATAACATGACAATAGTTTTAGAAACATTAGCAGGATTTTCTTTAGGTGCTGAATCAATTGCTTTATTTGCAAGAGTTGGTGGTGGAATATATACCAAAGCTGCTGATGTTGGAGCTGATTTAGTTGGTAAGGTTGAAGCTGGTATTCCAGAAGATGACCCAAGAAACCCAGCGACAATTGCTGATAATGTAGGTGATAATGTAGGTGATGTTGCAGGTATGGGAGCAGATTTATTTGGTTCATACGTGGCAACTGTATTAGCAGCAATGGTATTAGGAAATTATGTTATTGAGGTTAATGATATCAATATTTTTAATGGTTTCGGTTCTATTGGGCCTATTTTATTGCCAATGTCTATTGCTGGAGTAGGAATCATTATTTCTATGCTTGGTACGATGTTAGTTAGTATTAATTCTAATGATGCTAAAGAAGCTCAAGTAATGGGAGCTCTAAATAAAGGTAATTTGTTTTCAATAGCTTTGGTTGCAGTTTCTTGTTATTTTTTAGTAACATACATGCTACCTGAAACAATGAAAATGAATTTCTTCGAAACTAATGGAAATGTCTTAAAGGATATCTCCGCTATGCGAGTATTTTATGCAACTCTAGTAGGGTTATTTGTAGGAGGAGTTATTTCTGCAGTTACTGAGTACTACACAGGCTTAGGTAAAAAACCAGTCTTAAATATAGTTCAAAAATCAGCTACTGGTGCTGGAACAAATATTATTGCAGGTTTGGCAACAGGAATGATTTCTACATTTCCCACTGTAATTTTGTTTGCTGCAGCAATTTGGTCTTCCTATGCATTGGCTGGATTTTATGGTGTTGCAATGGCAGCATCAGCAATGATGGCTACCACTGCTATGCAGTTGGCGATTGATGCTTTTGGCCCTATAGCAGATAATGCAGGTGGTATTGCTGAAATGAGTGAACAAGACCCTATCGTTAGAGAACGAACAGATATTTTAGATTCTGTTGGAAATACAACAGCAGCTACAGGTAAAGGTTTTGCTATAGCCTCCGCTGCATTAACATCCCTTGCATTATTTGCTGCTTATGTCACTTTTACTGGTATTGAGGGAATCAATATTTTTAAAGCTCCAGTATTAGCAATGTTATTTGTGGGAGGAATGGTTCCTGTTGTATTCTCAGCATTGGCTATGAATGCAGTTGGAAAAGCAGCCATGGAAATGGTTTACGAAGTTAGAAGACAATTTAAAGATATTCCTGGTATAATGGAAGGAACAGGGAAGCCTGAATATGATAAATGTGTTGAGATATCTACTAAAGCTTCTTTAAAAGAAATGATGCTTCCCGGAATTTTAACTATTGGATTTCCGTTGTTAATTACTTTCTTGCCAATGTTATTTGGAATGGAAAAATTAATGATTGCAGAGATGCTGGGTGGTTACATGGCTGGAGTTACTGTAAGTGGTGTACTATGGGCAATTTTTCAAAATAACGCAGGTGGCGCTTGGGATAACGCCAAAAAATCATTTGAAGCGGGAGTTATGATTAACGGAGAAATGACACATAAAGGTTCTGCGGCTCATGAAGCTGCAATCACTGGAGATACTGTTGGAGATCCTTTCAAGGATACCTCAGGGCCTTCAATGAATATTTTAATTAAGTTAACTTGTTTGATTGGTTTAGTGATTGCACCTATCTTAGGAGGTCATTCTGTTTCAGAAAATCATTCTTCAGTTACTGATGAAGTTCAGGTTGAAGTAAATGCGACTAGCATTGATGATGCAGATAATATAACTGCAGAAGTCAAGATTATAACTAACAAAGACGGAGTTCAAACGAAAGTTTCTTCTGTTATTAAGGGTAGTGAGTCGGAAGTAAATCAAACAGTTAAAGATCTTGTAGCCGAAGCGCGAGAGAACTAAATATATTATTTTAATTAAAAAAAAAAGCCTCATTTAAAAATGAGGCTTTTTTTTTATTTCTTTAATTTTTCATCAACCATCGAAATTATTTTCTCAAGATCTTCTTGGTGATCAACAAAGTCTAAATTATCAATATCAATGATTAATAATTCACCCTTGTTGTAGTTGTGAATCCAAGCTTCGTAACGCTCATTTAATCTACTTAAATAGTCAATACTTATTGAATTTTCATAATCTCTTCCTCTTTTGTGTATATGAGAAACTAGATTGGGAATTGAGCTTCTTAAGTAAATTAATAAGTCTGGAGCCTCTACCTTTGATTCCATTAATTCAAATAGAGATTTGTAGTTTTCAAAATCACGATTAGCCATCAACCCCATCGCATGTAAATTAGGAGCAAATATATTTGCATCTTCATATATTGTTCTGTCTTGAATTACATTCTTTTTACTTTCAGTTATATCAATTAGCTGTCTAAATCGGCTATTTAAAAAGTAAACCTGAAGATTAAAACTCCATCTTTCCATTTCGTTGTAGAAATCATCTAAATAAGGATTGTCTACTACATCTTCAAGCTGTACTTCAAAGTTGTAATGCTTAGCTAGTGAATTAGTTAAAGTTGTTTTTCCTGCTCCAATGTTTCCTGCAATAGCAATATGCATAATTTATTTTTTTTGAATTTGATATTTAATAAAATGTTCAGAATCGTAAATATACAAGCTTTGATTGATTACAAAAAAATCTTTTATTAATAAATTTTCTAATTTTAATTTATTCTCTAATAAAAGATCTTGATCAAAATAAAACAACTCATTATTTCTTTTGAAAATTAAAAAATCATTAAAACTTTCAATTTGCTCAATATTATTTACTGTAATTTTAGTAATCAAACTACCAAAATAATTGAATTTATATATGTGAGAATCTGTTAGAACCCAACAATATTTATAGTTGCTCTTTAATGAAATTACTTCACCTGAAATTTCTGAATTAACAATTCTAAATGTATTATTAATGTAGTTATATAATTCAATTTTTGAGTTTAGTTCATTGTAGACCCAGATATTATTGTCATTTGAAGCAGAAAACTTAGAAATTATTTTATTAGGACTAATTATGTTGAAATTAATTTTTGAAATTTCGGAAAGTTTATTGTCAAGAACAATTAATGAGTTGGAATCTTCATAAAACAATTTTATTTTCAAGGAATTTTGAACATCAATTGAGGAAATATTTGAATATAAACTGTTCTTGTAATAATAATCTTTAGTATCTGAACTTTTAATTAACTCATTATTTTTTATAGAATAAATATTGTTTAAATTATCTATCCCCCTGATATTTTCGTTTGTAGTTTCTTTCTTAAAAATTAATTTAAATTCCAAC
>ERZ807291.3986-NODE-3986-length-20121-cov-6.805143_pt1 | contig 20121 bp, 16 predicted proteins | sample MGYA00521257_ERZ807291 | MGnify/ENA primary metagenome ERZ807291 (study PRJEB31413, sample SAMN03169783) | marine metagenome | biome: Marine; feature: Water; material: Subsurface seawater | place: North Sea | collected 2011-04-28 | depth 1 m m ... | reverse complement strand
TATTTATCCTAATCTGACATTTTCTTGCTCAGGGGCACAACTATTGGGATGCAGATTATGTTTTAGATATTGTCTCTAATCACGGAAGAGCATCATTTATGAGCAACATATTAAACTTTTTTTTCTCAACATTAATTATTTTAATGTGTATTAATTTTGATTTCATCTGTAGTTTAATTGCATTCATATCATTTGTTTCACTCTTAGGTACGAAACAACCTAAAATATTGCATCATATATGAATGATGCTATGCTATTTGATTATTTTCGCAGCATTATTTTACTTTTTTTTAGTTATAATAATATATACAGATTTTAACTAGATAATAAGTTGAGCAATAACAAAGAAAGATACATGAACATATATTCGTCTGACGACTTTTTGTTAAATAATAATTCGAAATATTCAATGAGTTTAACAAAACGTATTGTCGATTTGTCTATTTGTTTATTTATATCCCCAATTGTGATTTTACTAGTTTTTTTAATTGCTTTAGTGTATCCAATTTTTGGGGGCTATAAGATTTTTTTTTGTCATGAACGGATTGGTCTAAATGGTAAGGAGTTTACCCTATATAAAATTCGTACATTAAAGGAAAATAGGTCAGGTCATCTAAAAAATATAGATGAAGATGAATTAGAAATTATTCCTGTAATTGGCAATTTTCTTCGATTATCAAGAATAGACGAATTGCCTCAAATATTGAATATTTTAAAAGGTGAAATGAGTTGGATTGGTCCTAGACCAGAGCAATCCAAGTATGTCAAGGATATGATTTTTCAAACTCCCGAATATAAATTAAGGCACATAGTTAGACCAGGAATAACTGGCCTTGCTCAGATTAACAATCCTAATGCAAAAGCTAAAGATTATAAGGAAAAGTTAAAATTCGACTTTGAATACATCAGCAAATCAAGCCTATTTTTTGATCTTAAAATCTTTCACACAAGTCTAATTATAATATTAAAAAATATTTTTAAATCCAATTGAGATAAATAAAATGTATAGATTAAAATATTTTGCAACTTGCACATTCTTTTTCATCACCCAATTAGTTTTTTCTCAAAGTTGGCTTGGAAGGAATCTTAGTGATATTAATGTAAATGAATTATCAAAATCAGAACAAGAAGATATTAAAAAAGCAGCTAAACTGCAAGGTCTAAATGACGCAGATTTAGAGGCTGTATTAAGATCTAGAGGTGTTAGTTTTGATAAAAGAAAGGAGAGTATTCCTAAAACAGAACCAGATAATTCCACTGACACTATCTATACAAAACGCAAAAAAGTAAATGAAAATATACTGCAAAGTACCGTTGCTATATATGGTCAAGAATTATTTGAAAAGGATGGAGTAGAGTTTATTCCTAATAATAATATAGCTCCAACAGCGGACTATATACTAGGTCCAACTGATGAAATTGCAATAAGTATTTTTGGGCTACAAGAAGAAAATGTAACTGCTATCCTAACCAGTGATGGGACTATTAATATTCCATATGCTGGCCAAGTCACTTTATCCGGTTTGACCATATCAGAAGCCGAACGCCTAGTGATAAGTAAACTGAGAAAAGTTGGGTTTAATTCTCTAAGCAGTGGCAAAAGCAAGCTTAAGATACAAGTAACTAAGTTTAGAACCATAAGAGTCATGGTATGGGGAGCAAAACAATCTGGTGCTTTCTTAATGCCCAGTACATCCACCGCCTTTCATGCATTGTTCTCTGCTAAAGGCCCAGGCTTAAACAGAAGTTATAGAAATATTAATATTATCAGAAATGGAAATATAGTCAGCACTATTGATTTATACGAGCTACTCTCCAAAGGGACCAACTCATCTGACATTACACTAAAAGATAATGACATTATATTTATACCATTTTATGAAAGAAGAGTAAGATTAAGAGGTGAGGTAAAAACACCAGCAGTTTTTGAATTACTACCCCGCGAAAACATTTTATCTGCAATAGAATATAGTGGTGGGTATACAGAAATAGCATACGAAAATGCGATAGAAGTAATGCGATACGGTACTACGCAAAAAGAGTTCTTTAGTTTGGCGCCGGAGGATTTACCTAATTTTGAAGTTATGGGTTCAGAAATAATCACTGTTCCCTCTATTTTGAACAAGTTCAAATATAGAGTAAAAATAGACGGCGCTATAGAAAGGCCTGGCTATTATTCTATGGCTAATGGGTCAGATTTAAAAAAAGTAATTGAAATTGCTGGAGGTCCTAAAAAAAGTGCACTAAATGAATATGTGGTAATTTCTAGTAAACCTATGGATGAAAGGAGATTTTATTCCTCTTACAACCTAGATTCTATTTTAGCTGGAACAATAAAAGTTGATCTTCTTGAGAATGATGAAATTTTAATAGGCGATAGCTTAGATATGTACCCATTAGATAAAGTCAAAATTTTTGGCGATGTTGTAAATCAAGGAGAATTTGATTACGGTTCTAATTTATCGATATCTAAATTATTATACTTAGCTGGCGGATTTAAAAAAGAAGCACTTACTACTAGTATTTTAATATCTAGAAAGGTAGAAGATGAGAATAAGCTGTCTATAGTGGATAGAATAACTTCTAAACGAGATTTTTGGAAGGATGAAAATCTAAAAAATTACCTTCTTCAACCCGGAGACATCATCACGGTGTCTAAAAATCCTTATTACCGAGACCAAATAAGCGTAACACTGGAAGGAGAATTTAACTTGCCAGGAGTCTACCCTATCTCTGCCGTAAATCAGAATCTAAGTGAAATTATCAAAAAAGCAGGTGGAATAAATCAATATGGCGATGTAGACGGTAGCTATTTGATCCGGATAAAATCTCAACTAAAATTATCTAACAGCTTGAAATCTAACCAAAGCAATGTGCTTAATGAAATCTACAAATTAGACACACTCACCAAAAAATCGCTAGAAACAAACTCTGATAGCTCTGTATTTGACACCATAGTAATAGGCGGATATAATGATTTCAATAAAATAGCAAGTAATTTTATTTTGAAATCTGGCGATCGATTTATAGTGCCTCCTGCTGAGTCTACTGTCCAGGTAATTGGAGCAGTGTATAATGAAAACATCCTCGTTTATCAACGGAAAAACTCTGTGACAGATTACTTATCCCTAGCAGGTGGAGTTACAAAGAGCGCTAAGAAAAATAACATATATGTGGTCTATTCTAATGGGATGAGTTCTAAATCAAGGAATTTTTTGCTCTTTAGTAGTAGACCTAAGATTAAACCTGGATGCAGAATAATGGTGCCCTACAAAGTAAATCAAAACAATTTTTCATCTAATTTGAGTTCTGCTGAGAAGGTTACTCTTTATTCTGTCGTGGCATCTACAGTTTCATCTATTTTATTTATGATCAATCAGATTACTCTGTAGTTGTATCATAATGATAAAAAATAACGTATTAAATAGAGGAGCGTCATATATTCTTTTTGGAACAGGAATACCCATGTTAGTGGGTCTCCTATCTGTACCCATACTACTTAAATCATTAGGAAATCAAAATTTTGCACTTTTAACACTTATCTGGACTGCTATAGGGTATTTTGGACTTTTTGATTTTGGACTTGGCAGAGCATTAACTCAGCAGGTAGCAGCCTACCGCTCAGATCATAATACAAACATAAGTTCGCTTATAAAAACAGGCTTAGTTTCAGTACTACTACCCGGAGTAGTAGGTGCGTTTATAATGTATTATACGTCTATCCATTACATTAATGAATTACTTTCCATTGATAACTCAAGTAAGAAAGACCTAATAGATGCATTTTCATATGCTGCGTTGTCTATCCCTTTAGTAACCCTAAGCTCGGGACTCAGAGGCATACTTGAGGGTTTTGAACATTTTGCTAAATCTAGTTTTCTAAGAGGTTCATTGGGAGTTTTAAATTTCTTAACTCCCACGATTCTAGTACTGATTGGAGATAATTCCTTATTACACATCGTACTAAGCCTTATCTTTTCTCGGGTTATGGTGGTCCTTTTAAATTTTTATTGGATACGTCCTTTCATATCTACCCATAACACGACCGATAAAACCATCGTATTAAGCAAACTCATAGAACTATTAAAATTTGGTTTATGGATGACCATTTCCAATATCATTGGGCCATTTATGGTAGCTGCGGACCGGTTTATAATTGCCTCTGTACTAGGAGTATCTATACTAACCTATTATACCGTACCTCAAGACATAGTTCTTAGACTCTTAATAATACCAGCTGCCATAGCTACTGCTTGGTTTCCACGCTTTGCTCGGTTAAGCGCACATTCAGACAATAATAAGAGTAAGAAATTAGCTCGTTTAGGGTATACATACATAATTTCAATTATAGGTCCAGTTTGTATAATACTAGCTCTTCTTTCTAAAACCTTGCTCGCGATATGGATCGATATTGAGTTTGCCCAAAACACCTGGCTAATAACCGTTATTCTCTTAGTTGGCATCTTTTTTAACGCTTTAGCTCATATTCCTTTGGCAGCATTACAAGCTTCAGGAAAGGTTAAAATTACCGCTCTTATACACTTAGGTGAGTTCTGTTTTTATTTGCCATTATTATATTACTTTGTACCGACATTAGGAATAAAAGGTGCAGCACTAATATGGACATCTCGCACTATTTTAGACTTTATACTTTTATTTATTTTTAACTACTACAAGTTCAATGATAATTCAAAATTATAACCAAAAGGAAGAAACATATTTTAATAATGCTAGATTAGATATACTTCCCCTTTTACCAGAATATTCTGAGTCTGTTCTGGAAATTGGATGTGGTAATGGTGCAACATTAAAGTACCTTAAGGACAGGGGAAAATGTAAAGTAACTACCGGAATCGAATTAACAGAGCCCGCCGCTTCAGAAGCCAAACAACACATTGATATTACTCTATTAGGTGATGCCGAAAAAATAATCAACACATTAGATTCAGATTCGTATGATACAGTTTTATGTCTGGACATATTAGAGCATCTTGTAGAGCCGTGGCTCATGGTAGAACAAATCTCTAGGGTTCTCAAAAAAGATGGTCTTGCTATAGCCAGTATTCCTAATCTAAGAACATTCAGAGTCATTAGCAATCTAGCTATCTCTGGAAAATTTGACTATGCAGACACAGGGATAATGGATAAAACACATTTACGTTTCTTCACAAGAACCTCTGCCTTAGAACTCTTAAAAACGGACGCATTAGAAGTTGACCACTGGATACATAGCCCCTTTGCAGCTATGAGTAAATCTGCAATATTCAATACCATAACTTTTGGTATTTTCAGAGATCTATTAACCGAGCAATATTTAATAAGAGCTGTAAAAAAATAACTATGCATAACACTTTTGCTTTGTGCATAGTAACCTATTATCCTAACGAAGATATATATACCAGAATTAAAGGTTATCTAGAATTTGGTAATACCATTTATGTATGGGATAATACCCCAAATGGAGATACTATTTTTCACAATCATAAGGAAAATAATCTAGTCATTCTTGGCACTGGGATTAATGTAGGAATAGGGTTTGCGCTGAATAAGTTACTTAATCAGATCCATAGTGATGGGTTCCGTTTGGCGTTGTATTTTGATCAGGACACCTTATTTACAGTAAAGAGTCTTCAGTGGATTCAAAATTGGTCAAGCCATAATGAGGCGACTATAAAGGATACTGCAGTTTTAAATTTTAAACCCAATATTTCTGAAAACGAAATTGAACAATTTGAACTTCGCACTGTATATCTCGTGATTAGCTCTTGTTCTTTATTTAATCTTGAAATTATTCGTAAAATCGGTTGGCATAATCCAAAGTTATTTCTTGAGTGTGTAGATTATGAACTCTGCGCTAGGGCACATTTTTCCCATTTTAAAATATCTCTAGTTTCCGGTTGCCCTGGATTAGATCACGACAAATTACAACCCAATAATAGTGTCAGTATATTAAATCGAAAGTTTAAGTATAGACAATACTCAATCAATAGAAATTTCAGTTTCACGTATAATTTATTAAAGCTGTCATTACAGTCATTATTTAAAGGTTATTTAATGCTTTCTTGGTGTTTTTTAAGGAATGTTATAACTCATTTATTAAGTCAGACTAGAGCTTCACTCTTCACCGCTATAAACATGCTCACAGTAAGAAAATCATGATCGAAATTGGGATTATTACTTACGGCGAACACTTTGCTTTTGATGAAAAATTCAAGCTTCTGAAAAAATATTTCCCTGGGTCCAAGATTTTAGTGTTAAACAATAAAGAAAATAGCGCCAAATCATCACAAATTCAAGGAAGTAACACGAATTATGAGTTTAGCGGATATCTCGAATTATCTAACTGTTTTTCTAGTACAGGCCCTTATTTAATTTTAAACGACACGTTGTTTACTAGTCACATTACCAGAGGATGGCTACAGTTATTGCGTAATTTCTTGGCAGCTAATAAAACTAAAAAACAACATATATATGGCGACCTAAGATATGATGGGACTAGATATGAAGAGAGACCAAATCCCTTTTTAGCTTCTTGGTTATTCGTAATACCTGACTTTGAAACATTAAAAAAATTTCAAGTTAATCTGAGCTCTATTTTAGCCGATAAATCAACCCTTATAAGTAGTGAGTATGAAGCGTTTTTAGATCACTGGATTTCACCGACTTCAAAATTAAAAGGATGGCACGGTGGCCCCATAAATATTCAGATAAAAGTTAGAAAAAAAAGATGCATAATCCTCGAACATCGATTAAGCAAATTACTCAATGTAAATGGCATGAAATTAAGTAGTATCGGTATTAATAATCCGTTTATTTACAAGCTATTAAGATTAGCAGATCGTATAAATACGCGTTTAATCGCCTTTAAAATAAAATCATTACATTAGCACAACTATATGAATTCACAGAAACAATTAATTAATACGGATGCATCATTAGGGGATATATTATCTCAATTATCCATCTTTTTTGGCAGAGTAGTCACTAATTGGAAATTTTTTATAAAATATATTATTATTTTCGGAGTACTAGGCCTTACTGTAGGGCTTTTATTCCATTCTAAAAAGAAGCAAGCTACATATATTATAGCAGCAGAGGAAGAGGGCCCATCAGGGATGGAAGGACTAATGGCTCAATTTGGATTAGATGCTGGAGGTTCTAACCCAGGTGGTGTTTTTGAAGGTGAGAGCTTAGTTCATTTGTTCAGAATACGATCTATGATTGAGCGAACGCTTCTATCAGAAGTCAGCTACAATAATAAAAAGGTAGTTATAGCTGACTTATTTTGGAATGATCTTAGATCATCTAAACATAAGGTTTTTGAAAAAGTTAAATTTTGCAATGACAGAAGTATACAAAATAGTGTTTCAGATAGTGCAGTTTACCTTTTGTTTAAATATGTAAATAAGGAGTTATTGTCTGTTTCTAGGCCAGATAAAAAACAAAGTTTTGTTACGGTAAGTTGTTCTCATGAAAATCCCGATTATGCTATGATTTTTACTAAATCCTTGATTGATAATGTGATAGATTTTTACACCGAGACTGTAACTGAGAAAGCACGTTATAATTTAGATATTCTTCGTAAGGAAGTGGACTCTGTCCAAAGAGTTTTAAATGAGAACCTAATAAGTGACGCTCAGTATACAGATTTAAACATCAATCCATTAATGCAAGCAAGTCGTATTAATCAAAATAGATCAAAGATTGATCTGCAAATTACGGTGACCTTGTATGGTGAGCTTATTAAAAGTTTAAAACTAGCAGAAGTTTCTTTGCGCAAGCAAACTCCATTGATTCAGATTATAGAGACTCCACAATACCCTCTAGAAAGTGTAGGTCTTAAATGGTGGTACTACCTGCTAGCTGGCATTGGGTTAGGGTTCATCCTTGCTTTCTATGTTGCCAACATGAATGGTCAGAAAGAGTTGGAAGTCCAATAGTCCTATGACCAGAATAAGACGTATTCTCGGTTTTCTCATCTATCTGCCTAATATAATGCCATTTTCGGCATTATTTTCTGCAGAAATATTCCCTTGGGCATTTGTTTATACCCTACGGAAAGATACCAGATTAACATTAAACTACGGTATATTTTTAGGGTATATAATAATTTCCTCCATGGTCTTTTTGGGTTCTTTCTCCAATATCTTAATTCCTGCCAGGGCCCTGTTTGCCTTAATTAACGCATCTATGATATTTTTTTTACTAATAAATATAAGTAAAAAAGAGTATTCTGCATTGACCAATATTTTCCATATTGTATTTGCTGCAAACATTGTTCTATGCGTCATTCAGTTCCTTGGTATTTTCCCTCCGTTTTTAGAACCAGTTTTTAGAATTTTTATAGAAAGATTTACGCACGAAATATATGGCGGCGGTAGAGGTGTAGCAGGCTTGTTTGCTGAGCCGTCCTATGCTAGTATGGCCTTTCACTATTATTTTGCTTTTTTCATGTTAAGCAAGAAAATAAATCCAAAGTCTATTATTGGGATAAGCGCTATTTGCGGAATCATTTTTTTTGACCTATTTATAATTCGCTCTGTCACCGGTGTAATTATGATAATCTTATACCTCGCTAGCCTACAAAAAATTAGAGATTTACTAAAAACTGGAGTGATTTCTATTGTCCTTTTAATAGCTGTAGTGTATAATGTAGGTCAGTCACCTAACGCACCTCGATCTATCGAAACCGCATATGACTTTTTTAAATACGGCGCATATCAAGATCCAGTTCCATGGCTATTAGAACAATCTGGTTTTAGATTTGTAAGTGTTTGGGCATCGTATAAATATGGTTTTACACATCCCTTTGGTTCTGGAGTAGGTGGATGGGGTGCAGCCAGTATTCAGGCGATGGATGATATAGGTGTGAAAGCATCTGCTATGAGTTTTTTTGCTTCTGCTATGGGTTCCGAGTACCAAGGGGTTCGGCCTACCTCTTTTGCAGCAGGACTAATGTTAGAAACGGGTATTGTGGGACTTCTACTATTTATATTTTCTTTTTACTCTTTTATTTTGAAACGCGAGCTTTACGCAGATATTCATTCTAGATCTATAGTGATATTTTTCCTGTTTAATATATTTGCGCTGGGAAGCATAGGGGATCCACTCCCTTTTATATTTTTTGCATTAGCATATAGATCCATAATAGAACCTGACTCCGAAGTAAATGAGTAATCCTCGTATATCTATAATAATGCCCTGCTATAAAGCAGAAGAGACTATTGATTATTCATTGAAGGGTATTTTAAATCAAACCTATCAAAATTGGGAGTTATTACTGATTATAGATGGGAGTAATGATAGACTACTTAATAAGGTAAAGTCTTCTTCACAAAATGATGATAGAATAAAAATAATTTATTCAAGAAAAAATAGAGGCGTTGTTAGAACTAGGAATATCGGTATTAGACTTTCAACTGGTTCTTGGTTAGCATTTTGTGATGCAGATGATCACTGGTTACCGCACAAACTCCAAGACCAACTATTAAAAGCAAAGGAGGAAAATGCTAGTATTATCTGTTCTGCATTTTGCTTCTACTATTTGGGAAGTGAAAGGTTAGACCTTATACAAACAAAGAAAAAAATAGATTACTCTGTGATGCTCAAAACTAACGCAATACCGATGAGTACAGCTATTTTAAAAGTCGATGCATACGGTAAGCACTACTTCCCAGTCATTCCTCCTAATTTCGTGCATGAGGATTACGCATTTTGGCTCACTATTCTGCAGAAAAAATCGATGAAAATAGTCTATATAAGTGAGGTGTCTACTTATATTCTAAACGCTGAAAGGTCTCGTTCATCTAACAAACTAGTAAGTGCGAAATCACACGCTCACGTGCTATCAAATTTTACAACACTGCCAAAGTATAAAATAGCTCTACTTATGGTGAGCTATATATATAACGCAATACAAAAAAGATATTCTAATAGATTAACTCTAAAATAAACATAAAATATGATTTTAAATAAGCACAGCAAGACAGTAGTGTTTCTATCCTTAATCATCTTCCTAAGTTCCGATATTATGGCGCAGAGTATTCCTTTAGGGATGCCATTTTTTGATGAAGCGATACGTCGATCACAGCTTATGGGTTTAGTGAATGAAAATACCTCATTTATGATACGACCTGTACACCCTAAACTAGCTTTGGGCATAGAAAATCCAAATGGTAATGACTCCTTAATGTGTCCTACTGATACGAATCAATATGCAAAGTTTTCGGATACCAAGTTGCTAGATGGTAAGATTAGATTAAGCCTTTTACCTGTATATACACATACCAGAAGGAATGGTCATCATCCTTACGGTTGGGCTGATGGCCCAATGATTCCAGCAAAAGGGTTACAACAGTATATCTCAGCTGGTGTATATGCTAAAGCTGGGCCTCTTGAATTACAATTTCGCCCGGAGATGGTACGGGCACAGAATAAGGAGTTTCAGAATCCCCCCTTTAGAGCTAGAGATATTGACTTTCCTGAAAGAATGGGACAAGATCCCTATGCTGAAAATTTTATGGGCCAATCCTTTGCAAAATTGAATTTTGGCCCCATTACTGCTGGTTATTCAACAGAAAATATATGGTGGGGCGCTGGTGTCAAAAATTCAATTATAATGAGCAATAATGCTCCAGGTTTTGGTCATTTTACCATAAATTCTAACAAGCCTATTAAAACTAGGAGTGGAACCCTGGAGTTTCAAATGGTAGGTGCTAAATTAAAACATTCAGGTTTTAAATATCCACTTCGCTATACAGCAGGTGAATGGCCACCCATTGCAGCTAATGTTGTTGTAGATTCAAGTGCACCTGAATTTCATAGTTATTTCAATGGTGTAACCTTAGTTTATCAACCTAAATGGACGCCTGGATTGTTTTTAGGTGCTACTCGAGTTGTCCAAGCTGTTGGAGAACCAGATAAAATATCTGATTACTTTAATGTTTTATATCTAAGTCCTCGTAATGAACAGCTTGGTAGCTCTGGTGCTTTTCAAAGAAATCAGATTGTATCCCTATCTTTCAGGTATCTATTTGCTAAAGCTAATGCTGAAATATATGGTGAGGTGGGCAGAGAAGACTGGGCATGGGATATGGAAGATTTTTTAACACGCCCAGCTGCAACAACTGCTTGGATGGGAGGGATTAAAAAGTTGCAAAAACTAACTGGTAAAAATAAGTGGTTAGAAATAATGGCAGAAGTAACCAAAATTCAAGCCCCCATGGATAACTACCTACAACCCAGTAGCACTATAGGATACAGCTTCTATACTAATAATAATCAAGTAGGATGGACTAATCAAGGTCAAGTAATTGGAGCAGGTATTGGACCGGGAAGCAATATGTTTACAGTTGGTGCCACTTATCTCGACGGATTTAGAACTTTTGGATTGCATTTTGAACGTGTGTCTCATAATAAAGATTTATATTATGGTACAATTGACTATCTTTTTTTAGGCGGGACTAACCCTTATTTTAAGGACATAAGCAAAATGTACACTGATTGGGGTTTTTTAATAAATTATCATGATTCATATGGCAAGCTTTTTATTGGTTACAACGTACATATAATGCGTACTTATAATTTTCAATGGAATTATGCGCCAGATGGTGCCGCAGGCGATTTTCGTTTTACTGGAATCAATGAATGGTCTTTAAATTTTGAATTAAGCGCTGTGTATCGTTTTTAAATTTGAAGACTTTACGAGAAATATACCGAATTTAGCACTGTCCTAAAAAGGGGAAGGCTACAACAAGGGGAAGTCTATATTTTTTGGAGAGTACTGCAGCCCTTTTTTTAAGTTATATCCTATAGTCAATTTGGTTTAAGTTCATCCGTAATCCGAATCTAAAAATCATATTTAATCTTTCACTTATAGTTGGGTTATTCTCCTTTCTAATAAATAAGCCAGCATCTAGAAATAGATTATGATATATCATGTAATGAGCATCTATTGAAAAAGCTGTTACCATATTCTTAATCCCACTAAACATAGGAACAGCCTGATTTAATGGCCCCAATTTGTTAATTTCATAACTCCGTAAATAATTCCCGCCAAAATTTGTGCTTAATAAACTAGTATCTATTCCTTGAATAGAGTGACTAAAAGCAGCTTTAAAATTAAGTCTAGCGAAAGGTTGATATCTTAAAATAGCTATAAATTCTCTTAAATTACTTCCTAATGGATGAGATAGCGACTGATTAAAATGAATCCAATTCTGTGAAATATCAGAATGTTGGTATAAATAAGGCCGTAATTGATTAACTTCAAGCTGCATATCTAAGTTGGAAACATTTAAAACATTAATGTACTTTAATCCACCTTGATAAGCCCATTTGTTGACCCATGATTGAGATCTACTGAATAGTTCATCTTTTTTGAATTCATCTAACACAAATTGACCGTAAAAAGAGAAGTGATTTTTAAAATTCCATTTCCAATCTATTCCTACAACGGCATTATCGGTACTATTTAATCCGTGATTAACCGCAGTATAAAAAATTAGGGGATTTAAATACGATACATCATAAGAGTTACTTTGAGTACTATCAGATCTATCAAAAATTATATTTTCAAAAAAACCAATATTTAAATTTTTTAAAACATTAATACTTAAATGATGAAAAGCAGAATACTTATTCTTATGAGGAATCCCACTTAAATCCTCTTTTATGTCACCTACTGTTGGTTGATTAATAATTCTTGAATAGTCAACATGTTTTGAGAATAAATTTTGATAATTAAACTTCCAAACTTTTGTATTGAATTTTAAAAATAAGTACGGAGCAGAGAAATCAGAAAGTATCAAAGATCTATAACCATTTCCAATAGAATTATTGTCCTGTCCAAATTGAATATTTATTTCATCAACTGGTGCGAAAACAACATATCCCGAAGCATTGAAAAAATCTCTTGAATATGGATTGATTGTTTTAAATAAAGTTGAGCCATTTACTACACCAGAATTAATGTTTTTACGTCTTGTATAATTAGGAAATCTTACTTGATTTTCAATAATTCGAGAATAAAATCCCACCTTTTCACCAATCAACCCTCGTAATTCAATACCCCTACTATTTCTATATATATTTAATGTATCATTTTTATCAAAAGCAATATCTAAACCTAGTATAGGATTGAGAGTTAATTTAATATCACTTCTGTTTACCAATAGAAGTGAATTCTCAACACTAAATATCTTCTTTTTATTTAAAGTCGGTTTGTGTGTTTTTTTAAACTGACTGTATATGAAATTATCTGTCAATAAATAACTTTTATTAAACTCATCAACTTTACTCAATGGCTTTATAGTATTGGCAAATTGTACAACTGCTTTTCTGCTGAATGGCTTTACAGCACTAAAAATGTGGTTATTTATAGTATCACTTAGTATTTCATATCTATCTGTAAGTTCATAATTAAAAAATCCTGATGTTAAAGGGGACTGTCCAAAAAGATTTAAAGGAATCAAAATTAAAATGAGCCTGTACATTAGACAAATTTAATTTTTATTTAGTTTCTTTCGTTTTAATTCACATTTAATTAATGACGTTTCACGACTAGATTATCGTTTAACTTAGGAGTTCTCGAGTACTCGCCTGGACAAATATGACTAAAGCTCTTTTATAAGATTATGCGGCAGGTATATGTTAATTACCATTATTAGGACATTATCATCCAAAGTTACTTTTAGTTGGTTTGCTTTCTGTTGAATATCTTTCTTTTGGTACAGTATCTCCCATTTTGGGATGTCTTCTTTCTTTGTTGTAAAAGTGTATATACTCCTGAAATAATGAATTAATAGAAGCTGCAGATGCCCATCTAAATCTGGAGAAAAAAACTTTACAAAAAAAGGAACAAGCTGTAACTGGAACATCCAAGCAGAAAAAGGAATAGCTGATCCATTAGATATTAGCTTACGTAAAGCAAACTCTTATATCTTTAAGATTAGTTCCAATGCCTTCTCAGAGTTCTTTTCTGCGACTTTATCATATCGTTCCTGTACGTTGTATGTTATCCTCTAAGAGCTCTGTAAAAGCCTTGCTGCTGATTTGTTAGCTGTATCTTTATGTCTTCCACCGTATATTATTACACTATTATTTGTCATATCTATAAACGTCAACTATAGATATTTACCTAATTAGAGGGAATTTGGAAATTAGATGGCATAAGCCCTTAAGAAGAAGAGGCATAATATATTTAAAGGGGCATTTGTCCTTAAGGACAAGTGCCCCATACGGGATGATTTGCAGATGTAAGTCCGCTTTCGGAAGAGAAACTATAAGGCTCTCTATCAATATTAGACACGCACCATTGAGTTAAATCTTGATTAAAAGTTGGAGTGTAATTAAACATGCCGTCCATATCGGTAACCATTCTAACATCCCATCTGCTAATATTTTGATTAAAAGAAATAGCGTAACTAAACATATATTGCATATTCGTAACCTTACTTACATCCCAATTGCCGATATTATGACTAAAAGCGTTAGCGTCACCAAACATCCAAGCCATATTAGTAACTTTACTCACATCCCAATCGCTAATATCTTGGTTAAAGCTTCGAGCACTTGTAAACATATAGGACATATTGGTCACGCTACTTACGTCCCAATTGCCAATATTTTGGTTAAACGCACTAGCTTCATAAAACATTCCATTCATAAAATTTACCTTACTCACATCCCAATTACTAATGTCTTGGTTGAATTCTTTATTACTACTAAACATATTTTGCATATCAGTAACCATAGAGGTACAGTATTTTGTTATGTCTATGCCGTTGGCTATTGCATTATCAAGCATATCCCTATCTGCAACAGTATATTCAGTTCCTCCTAACTCAAAGCGGTCTCCAACTCGATATTCTTCGCATTCAAGGCAACCTCTGGAGTTTATAAATGCACCTTTTGGATTAAAATATCCAGTGTTAAAACTAATCTCGTTTACGTATATTTTGCCTACGGAGTTTTCAGCAAATGCTCTAGCATAATAAGTTGTGTTCGGTTTAAGTTCCGCAAATACATCAATACTAAAAGCACCTAGACCCCTAATATTATCCTGGTAAAACTGATCATTCGAAGTGGGGTTGGGGCTTTCACTCCAACAGATACCTCTGGATGTAGTATTGTCACCACCAGTGAAAGTAACCTCCCCAGTCAATATTACGGTACTATCAGTAACTATGGCGTTTGAGGTAATAGCCTGAGGCAGGTCCTGCGCAGTTATGACAGCTACCTCATTTTTGCAGCCATTTAGGATTGAACTCATTACTACTAAAGCTGTAAGTACTCTTATCATACTTCAAATATATTAGTTTATCCCTGTATTCTGTTTACCGATAAAGTCTACTAATTGCCAAAATGTAGATTATCAATAAGTACGGTAGAAACGTCAAAATTGTCGTCTACATCTTTTGGGTTCCATATGGCAAAAGGAATAGAAATTTGTGAGACGTCTAATTCCATAAAGTCAACAAGCGGAATACGGTACTCCATAAATCCTTGTCCTACATCGGTAGCGGTGTAGTTAGTTAGAAAGACTTTAGCATTGATAGAAGGGCTCTCCAGTTTTGTCTCTGCATCGGCTAAAGGTGTACTTGGTTTTAGTTAGGAATACAAGAGTGTATAGCTGCTCATGTCTGCTTTAGCTTCCTGTTCTCGTCCTCTAATTCTTTTATCCGTTTGAGCTCTTTGCCACTCATCTCGGCATATCGTTCCCGCCACTTATAAAACGAAGCCTTACTTATACCGTGCTCTTTGCTTCTCTTCTGAACTCTTACCTGCTTCAAACTCCTTTAAAATCCTCGCAATCTGATGCGGTGTAAACTTACTCTTTCTCATTTTTTGTGCTATTAAGTTTAATTACTTTCTTAGACTTTTTAACAATACTAATTTTTTGGGAGCTTACAGGTACACGCATTTGCTAATCTCAAACGTACTTTGTTAGGCGTATATCACAGAATAAATCAAGAGTATCTTCAATTATATCTGAATGAATTTTGCTATAAACTAAACCGTAGATACTTCAAAGACAGGCTCTTTGATAGATTAGTTATTGCTGTAGTTGGAAATTAGGGGTATGTTTGATGGTAAGCACAAATTAACTTCATCACATTGAGTAATTAGTATTAATTGTTATACCGATGTAATTAGTAAATAACATACTGCGGACAACTTGTTTAGACCTCAGTTCGAGTCTTGAAATTTAGAAAAAAATGTTTCACTTGACCTCTAAAATACCCTTTACTAATCAATTTACAGCTAGTTACAAATAATAAGTTGGTCCCGGCATTGAAAATCAATTTGAAGGATTAAGTTCAATTTTTACGTCAATATTTATTTCTCTTAAGTTAGGTTTTATAGCTGTTCCAACAGGTTTAATAGCCTCTTTATGAATTTGGGAGGCTTTTTTATGCCCATATTTTGTGGGCTTTTAAGGATAAATACATCAGATGGTCTTTCGTACCTTCGCTGCAGTGTCTACCCAAGCCAAAATAAAGCAATTAACAGCAGAGCTCAAAAAGTACAATCATGAGTACTATGTACTCGCTCAGTCCACGATATCAGATCGAGAGTTTGATATGAAACTCAAAGAGTTAGAGAAGCTTGAAGCGGCTTTCCCTCAGTATGCAGACCCGAATAGTCCTACTCAGCAGGTCGGAGGCGATGTAACAAAAAATTTCAATACCGTGCCGCACAGTAGCCGAATGTTGAGTTTAGGGAATACGTACAACAAAGAAGAGCTACTCGACTTTGATACGCGAGTGACAAAACTCAATGGAGGGAATGAATACCAGTATACTGCCGAGCTAAAGTTTGATGGGTTTGCGATAGCACTCAGGTATATTAACGGTAAGCTTGAACAAGCGATTACTCGCGGGGATGGAACAAAAGGCGATGATGTGACGGCGAATGTGAAAACCATTCGGTCAGTTCCTCATCTTCTCTCGGGTAATTATCCTCCAAACTTAGAGGTACGTGGCGAGATTTTTATGCACAAAGCGGCCTTTACTAGGCTAAATGAAGATCGAGCTAAGAATGGAGAGGACTTGTATAAAAATCCAAGGAATACAGCCGCGGGAACTATTAAGCTTCAAGACAGTGCCGAGGTAGCTAAGCGACCACTGGACGGGTTTCTGTATCAACTGGCAGAGCACGGCAAAGAAGAGCTGGATCATTGGGACAGTCTGCAGCGCATGAAAAGCTACGGCCTTCCTGTGAATGACGCTACTAAGTTATGCGATACCATAGAAGAGGTATGGAAATTCATAGAATACTGGGAAACAGAGCGAAAAAACCTAAGTTTTGAGATAGACGGAGTGGTGATTAAGGTAAACAGTCGCTTACAGCAGCAAGAGATGGGATTTACCAGTAAGTTTCCGCGATGGGCGATGTCCTATAAGTTTGAGACGGAGCGAGCAGAGAGTAAACTGCTAAGCATCAGTTATCAAGTAGGGCGCACAGGAGCAGTGACGCCTGTGGCAAATCTGGAGCCAATGCAGCTTCTTGGCACTACTGTGAAACGGGCTAGTCTGCACAATGCTGATTTTATAGCGCAGCTAGATATACGCGTAGGAGATACGGTTTTTGTAGAAAAAGGAGGAGAAATCATCCCAAAAATAGTAGAAGTAGATGCGAGTAATCGCGATGCAGATAGTCAGCCTACGAAATTTACTACCACTTGCCCAGAGTGCGATACTATCTTAGAGCGACCAGATGGCGACGCAGTTTTTCGCTGCACCAATACACAGAGTTGCCCACCACAAGTAAAAGGGAGAATCGAGCATTTCATTAGTCGTAAGGCCATGGATGTGGCGAGTTTAGGCGAAGGGAAGATAGATGTGTTATACCAATCAGGATTAGTGCATCGAGCAGCAGATCTTTATAAACTAAAAAGCGAAGATTTGCTAGGCCTGAGCAAAGCTATAGTAAACGAAGATACTGGAGATGAGCGTATAGTTAGTTTCAAAGAACGAACGGTAGAAAATATTATAACTGGTTTAGAATCTTCTAAAAATCAGCCATTTGAGAGAGTGCTGTTTGGTCTTGGAATTCGGTTTGTAGGAGAAACAGTTGCTAAAAAACTAGCTTTTCATTTCAAGAATATAGACGCACTGATGGCTGCAGACGTCGAGACACTCAATGCAGTGGAAGAGATTGGAAGCGTGATAGCCAAGAGCGTAATAGACTACTTTGGCATAGCTGCAAATAGGGAAGAAATAGCCCAACTGCAAGTGGCTGGATTACAGTTTGAAGTAGTAGAAAAAGAACTGGCCAGCAATGCATTAGAAGGAGCTAAAATAGTAGTAAGTGGAGTGTTTACTCGCTTTAGCCGGAATGAACTAAAACAGCTTATTGAAGACAATGGGGGCAAAAATGTAAGTTCTATTTCTAAGTCAACTGACTTTATAGTAGCAGGAGAAAGTATGGGGCCTGCAAAAAAAGAGAAAGCGGAAAAATTAGGAATTCGAATGATTACAGAGGACGAGTTTGCAGAGATGATTTAGTTAGAATATAATTACCTTCGTTACATTGGCAAGTTTCAGACAAAATATAGGTAAAAAGCTGCTCGCTAAGCACAAGCAGATGGATAAAAGCGAAGCATTGCAGACGCTGCAATGTGCCAGAGAGGTGGGTGTAGTCTATGATGTCAAGAAGACTTCTATTCAGTTACTCAATAAGGTAGTCCACCACTTTGAATCGGTCGGCAAGAATGTGATGACGTTGGGCTTTATAGCAGAAAAAAAGTTGGATGATCACACCCCTACAATTAAAGAAGAGTATTTCTGCCTGAATGATCTCACATTTTGGAAACTGCCTAAGAAGGCTGTAGTATCTAACTTTATCAGTAAAAAATTTGATTTTTTGATAAACTTAGACCTGCTAGGGAGTAATGAGCTACAAGCCATTTCTACCTATTCCAATGCTAAAATACGCATAGGAAAGCACTTTGAGGAATACCCGTTTTCTCAAGACTTTATGATAAAAAGCCACGCAGAAAGTGGCGATGAACTGTTTAATGAAATAAAAAAATACATCAAGTAATGAATAAATTTAAAGGATTAGGCGTAGCAATGGTTACTCCTTTCAACGCAGATGGAAGCATAGACTATTTAGGGTTAGAAAAACTAACCAACCACCTCATAACTGGTGGAGTACACTACCTTGTGGTAATGGGTACGACGGGAGAGAATCCTACCATTAGTAACGAGGAGCAGCAACAAGTGCTTCAAAAAGTAAAAGAAGTAAATGCAGGTAGACTGCCTATCGTTTTTGGGATAGGAGGGAATAGTACTGCAGCTGTGGTAGACAGATTGAAATCAGAGAACTTAGCAGGTGTAGACGGGATATTGAGCGTAAGTCCATACTACAATAAGCCTAGCCAAGAGGGTATCTACCAACACTACAAAGCGGTAAGTGATGCAACACCACTACCCGTGATAATGTACAATGTGCCAGGCAGAACAGGTTCTTTAGTAAGTGCAGATACTACGCTAAGAATAGCAGCATTACCCAATATCGTATGTACCAAAGAGGCTAGTGGTAGTCTAGATGTATGTATGGATGTGATAACTGGAGCTCCTGAAGGATTTGGTGTGATAAGTGGTGATGATAACTATACACTGCCTTACATCGCTGCAGGAATGCAAGGTGTTATCTCAGTAATTGGTAATGCATATCCAAAAGAGTTTAGTCAGATGGTAAACTACGCTTTAGAAGGAGATTTTTTGAATGCAAAGAAAATACACTACAAACTGCTGCCTATGATGAAAGCTATTTTCATGGACGGGAATCCAGGAGGAGTAAAGTATGTGCTTGCTAAAATGGGTGTCTGTAAAAATGAGTTTAGACTACCCGTAGTGCCGGTGAATGCAGCTACAGAAAAGTCGTTGGATGAGGCCGTGATATAAGCGTCAACAAGGGTAACAAATTTCAAGAACTAAATTTGGAATCCACTAACTGGTAAAAATTAAGTTTGACGTGCGTTTAACTAAATAAGAAAAGCTAAGTCATATGACTTAGCTTTTCTTATTTATTGCCTTTTCCCAGTCTGAGAGATTTGCAACAGCAAATTTACAGAAGACTGAACGAATAGTTATATCGTCGCTATCACCTTTA
>ERZ807291.3966-NODE-3966-length-20188-cov-8.725426_pt1 | contig 20188 bp, 18 predicted proteins | sample MGYA00521257_ERZ807291 | MGnify/ENA primary metagenome ERZ807291 (study PRJEB31413, sample SAMN03169783) | marine metagenome | biome: Marine; feature: Water; material: Subsurface seawater | place: North Sea | collected 2011-04-28 | depth 1 m m ... | reverse complement strand
TCACCGGATGGCCGTTCAAGGTGAACGGACGGTAGAGCTTGTCCAATGTTTTTTGCGCCTGCTCGCTATCCACACCCACCACAATGCGGTCGGGCTTCATAAAATCTTCAATGGCTGCGCCTTCTTTCAAGAACTCAGGGTTGGAAGCCACGTCAAAGCCAAAGGAAACGCCGCGGGCGTCTAGGGTGGATGCTACAGCACCGCGTACCTTTTCAGCCGTGCCCACAGGAACTGTAGACTTTGTGATGACAACCAGGTAATCCTCCATGCATTGGCCGATGGATTTTGCTACAGCGAGCACGTATTGCAAATCTGCGGAGCCGTCCTCTCCCGGAGGCGTGCCCACAGCGATAAAGGCTGCTGATGAACCCTTGATCCCTTCGGATAGGTCGGTGGTAAAGTGCAATCGGCCCTTCTCAAAGTTGCGAAGGACGATGTCTTTTAACCCCGGTTCATAAATGGGAAGGATGCCATTTTTCAGGCCATCTATTTTCTTATGGTCAATATCAACGCAGCTTACCTCGATGCCCACATCCGCCAAACAGGCGCCGGTCACCAAGCCTACGTATCCAGTTCCAATGACTGTAATCTTCATAATTTAATAAATGGATGTTTTGATAAAGGGTATTTGGCCAATGGGTGGTAATCTCCTTTTAGGCCAAGAGGTTCTGAATGTCTAATGTCATGCACAATTTGTATCGCTTCACGAGTATCACCAATGCGATAACCTCTACCATTAAGAATGGCATCATATGAAATTGAATGCAACTCGGTAAATCCTTGGCTAAACTCTATTTCTTCTCCATCAACTGTGATTGATCTATATGTTCTTTTACCATCTAATTTTTCCTTTTCAGGAATTAAATCATAGTTGATACTTAAAAACCAACGTACATTGGCTTTTTCAAGGTGCATTATTCCTGAGGCTCTATCGTGAGTATGTAGATGAACTGTTTGGCTTTTCAAGCCGCCAAATACCCAAGTCAGCATGTCATAGAAATGAACTCCAATGTTCGTTGCAATTCCTCCTGATTTATCCAAGTCACCTTTCCATGAAGTATAGTACCATTTTCCTCTAGAGGTTAAATAGGTAAGATCTATGTCGTAAACTGTATCCTTTGGGGCTTCATCAACCTTCTTTTTTAGAGCTTTAATGGCATCATGGTGTCTTAACTGAAGAATAGTGTATACGTATTGCCCCGACCCTTTTTCTGCCTCTCGTAGAGCATCTATATTCCAAGGGTTTAAGACAATAGGCTTTTCACAAATTACATCTGCACCAGATCTTAAACCAAATCTAATGTGACTATCATGAAGGTAATTTGGTGAGCAAACTGATACAAAGTCAATTTTAGAGTTGATTCTTCTTAGACGATCTATGTGTCTGTCGAATCGTTCGAACTCAGTAAAATAATCCGCATCAGGAAAATGTGAGTCCATTATGCCGACTCCATCATAAGGGTCATAAGCTGCCAATAAATCATTACCTGTATCTTTAATAGCTTTCATGTGACGTGGAGCTATGTATCCTGCAGCTCCGATTAAAGCGAAATTCTTCATTACTTATTTTTTTCCGAGATAGTGTACTTCACCACCTTTTAATTCATACCAGTCTGATGCTTCGGAGCATTGCGCCAAACCATTCTTGTCAAAGTGTAACCTTTGGCCAAATCTACTCATCCAACCAATCTGCCTTGCTGGGTTTCCAACAACCAAGGCATAAGGATTTATGAATTTTGTGATGACTGCTCCTGCACCAATAAATGCATAAGAGCCAATGTCATTACCACAAACGATGGTAGCATTAGCCCCAATCGAAGCTCCTTCACCTACATGTGTTTTTGAATATTGTCCTCTTCTATTAACTGCCGATCGGGGATTAATCACATTTGTGAAAACCATCGAAGGGCCCAAGAACACATTTGCATCACATATTACCCCCGAGTATATTGAAACGTTGTTTTGAACTTTACAATTATCGCCTAAAACGACATCCGGACTTACAACTACATTTTGACCAATATTACAATCCGCACCAATAGTGGCATTTGCCATTATATGTGAGAAATGCCAAATTTTAGTTCCCTTGCCAATTGATACATTTTCATCAATTATAGCTGTTTCGTGTGAGAAATAACCTGTTTCTGACATTGCCTATTTATTAAAAAATGATTTGATAGATTGAACTATAAATTCTTGTTCCTCTATCCTTAAGTGTGTATGCATGGGTAGAGATAATACCGAATTACAAAGAGAATCGGATACAGGGTATTCTGCATCCTGATTTAAAAACTCCGCATATGCCCTTTGCTTGTTTAAAGGGAGCGGATAATAAATCATACTTGGAATGCCTTGCTCGGCTAAGTAGCTCTTCAATTCATCCCGAGAATACTGCTCATTCACCTTGATAGTGTACTGATGAAAGACATGAGTGGAATGTCTGCTTCTAAAGGGAATATTGATTTGTTTAATATGCTTCAAAGCTGTGTCATAATAGTCTGCGGCTTTTTGACGGGCCTCACAATAGGAATGAAGATGTTTTAACTTTACGTTTAGTATCGCGGCTTGTATTGTATCGAGTCTACTATTCACTCCAACAACATCATGATAATACTTAATCCGCTGACCATGATTAGCAATCATTTTTAATTCTGCAGCAAGTTTTTCATCATTTGTAAAAATAGCTCCGCCATCACCGAAACATCCTAAATTCTTACTTGGAAAAAATGACGTTGTTCCTATATGGCCCATTGTTCCTGCTTTACGAGTAAATCCCTCTGAAAACCTGTACTCTGCCCCTATTGCCTGAGCTGTATCTTCTATTACATAGAGATTTTGAGACTCTGCGAACTTCATGATTAGTTCCATGCTCGCACATTGACCATAAAGATGCACAGGAACGATTGCCTTAGTTTTAGTGGTTACTAGATGCCTGGCAGCTTCAATATCGATGTTGAATGTTTGAGGATCGACATCCACAAGAATAGGAGTTAAACCAAGTAATGCAATTACCTCAGCAGTTGCAACATAGGTAAAAGTCGGCACAATTACTTCATCTCCAGGCTTCAATCCAAGTGCCATAAAGGCCAATTGTAATGCATCGGTTCCGTTGGCACAGGACACTACGTGTTTGACTCCTAACCAATCTGAAAGGCACCTTTCAAATTCTTTTACTTGCAGGCCGTTGATAAAATCCGAAGCATCAATAACTTCTTGAATCGCCATATGAATTTGCCTATTAATCGGCTCAAGTTGCCGACCAAGGTCGACCATTTTTATATTCTTTGGAGTCATTTAAATTATAATATTTAACTATTTCCACTTCGGACTACTATCAAAAATTCTAAATAGTCCATATTTCTGAGTTTCAAAGATACTTAGCTTAAATTGCCTTGTAATTCAATACGTTATTTAACTTCATTATTAATTGATATTTTAACCTCATGTAATTTTTAGCTATCAGTTTTTTGGACTCAATTCAAAACCTTGGAAATAGACGTAATCTACCTTCCATATTTGATCCTCTTATTAAGCCTGTCGAATAACCACATACAATCCAGATAGAACTCCTCATTCCATATTAAATCTCTTGGCGGCATTAAATCTAACACTTCTGAAACTGGCATAAAGTAGCCATCTAAACTCGCCAAATACTCGAGATTCTTCTTAAAAGTTTTATCTAATTTCCCATTCCTACAAAACCCCTCTGCAAAGTGAGTATAAATAATACTCACTCCACCTGACTCAGCTAGCCTATCGACATTTTCTCTAGAAATTAAATCATTAAACTCTTGGACGGTATGTCCATCTGATGAACTAAACCAATAATTAGAATACTTCATTAATGACTTTTTTCTATAAGGCATATATTTATCTATTTCAGATGTTATTACATTGTTAAATGTTCTTGAACGCGAATATTTAATATGCTCCTTATGTAAATCCCCCCAAAAAAAATCAGATCTCTCGTCTTCCCCTGCGTATTGCGTCCGCCGATTCCTAAGTATATTAAAAAATTGCATTGCCCAGCTTAATGGTGGCGCGAATCTTAATTTCGGATCAAAATAAATATTATCTGGATTTCGAGAGTGGTTGGCATGGACATTTGGATAATCGCCAAAGAGCCTTTTAAATTCTTCAAAACCATTTCGTATTTCTTGCGACCTAAAATCCCCAGATCCTACCGAATGTAAACTCAACTCGAAACCTCTGCTTTTCAGCCGTTTAAGGAATTCTAGGTAAAGTTTATCACACGTCGTCTCAGAACCAAAAAAATTATCGCGCGGCGGATAAACCCATAATGATTTAGTCGTCCTTAATCCCAACTCATATAAAAATTCGTAAACAGGCTCAACATTTTTCAAGGTAGCATTATCAGTATCGTCAAGAATTGTAAACGCAAAAGTTTTATCGTTCGGTATTATCATAAATTATAGGTCTACAAAAGTTTAGAGTTCAATTAAAAGAGGAAATGGGATTTACTGATTTAAATCATTGAACAATTAGTTTGGAATCAGGCCCTTCCTTCTCAAATACATCAAACCATTTTTTAACAATTTTAACACCCTACTAGTGTTTTTGTAATCAGCATATGACATGATCTTACTAGTCATTATCTCACGTAACTCTTGGTCCGAAATTTCAAATTTTTTAGTTAAATATTCAATTGCTTCCGATTTAATCTCAGCATTTATTGGTGGAGACTTCAATTCTAACATAGCTTGTTCTCTCGTAATTTCACCCGAAAGTATGAGTGCCGATAAATGAATTTTTCGTTTGTCTATGCCAAATTTCTCAGGCAATATGTAACCTTGAAAATATTTTGTATATAACGATTCATAATGCTTCCCTCCGTAACTTCTCCATTCCAAATTTTCTTTTAGAAATTTTATAGCTTTAATCCTATCATAGTCAACATAGTTCAAAATAGAAACAAATTGAATACGACTTAAATAGGTATATCTCAAAAATTTGAAAATACTCGCATGTGGAAATGTTTTTAATGGTAAATTGCCAAAACGTCTATTTACACCTTTGATATATCGCCAATCCAAATGCCCGTAAGCCCATGAATTCGGCATGACACCTTCAGTCTTAAAATTATTTCCGCCAATAATGAATCTAATTTTAAATTTCGCTGCGATTTGGTACAAGCAAGCGTAAATACCGTGATCAGTTGGTATTTCACCATCAGGAGTCGATCCTTTTAAAAAAGCAAACTGTAGACTTTTAAACTCTCTCCAATCCACTACATATGTGAATAAGTCGATATCTAACTTCTTAAGTAACTTTTCAATGTTATCAACAGCGAGTTCACTGTTCCATCCATTATCAAAATGCACAGCTAGCGGTCTAAGCCCCATTTGCTTGACCAAATATGCCACATATGTACTATCCACACCTCCTGAGACACCGATAATACAATCATATTTTCTTTTATTACCAGATAATTTAATTTGATTTATTAAACGATCCAGTGCCTGCTCTCTTTGTGGGCTTTTTAGTAATCTAATCCTACTCTTTTCATTGTATTCATGACAAAAATTACAAACTCCTTCATTATCTAAAATTATTCCCGAGTTACCTTCTGAATCCATTACACACTGACAACAAGCACTATAGTCTTCTTTGTTCATGATCGAAATATTTTATTTAACTGACTTTGATTTGGATAATTTATAAGAACGGCTTTGTGTGGTCCATGAAAAACAAACATACTTCCTGCTGCAACGGCAGAGGCTTTTCCTTTGCTAACCGCTTCGACAAGGTGGTCGATCTCACCAGCACCGCCACAAGCAACTACAGGAATGGTTAATTCTTCAGAAATCGCAGCAATCATTTCGATGTCATAACCGTTCATTACTCCATCCCTATCAACACTATTTAAGATTAATTCTCCTGCTCCTCTAGATTCCATATCTTTCGCAAACTCAATTACCGACATGTTAGAAGTTTTGCGCTTTGAGTGTGAATAAATGTTCGATTTACCAAATATCGTTTTCTTATAATCAATGGAAACAACGACGCTCTGGTTACCTGCTTCTTTCGCCGCATCTTCGACCAATTTAGGATTGTTAAAAACAACAGAGTTTAAAATAATTTTTTCAATACCCGAAGCAAAGACACGTTTTATTTGATCAAGAGAAGTTATACCACCTCCATAACCGAGAGGCATGAAGCATTCTGATGCGATTTGTTCTAGCCGAGCAAAGTCAGGGCCTCTTTTTTCCTTTGAAGCATCAATGTCTAGTAATATTAGCTCATCGACCTCCTTTTCATTAAAGATGCGAATGGCATTTATAGGGTCACCCACGTAAACAGGCTTTCTAAACTTATTAGTTTTCACTAACCCACCACCTGAAAGGAGTAAAACTGGTATTACTCTACAGCTTATCATTTAATATCACAAAAATTTCTTAATAGTTGCATACCATATTTATGGCTTTTTTCAGGATGGAATTGTGCACCAAATATATTTTCTCTTCTAATGGATGATACAAATTTAATTCCATAAATCGATTCGCCGAGAATATGCTCTTCCAACTCTGGAACAAAATGATAGGAATGAACAAAATAAAACTTATTCTCTTGAAGGTTCTGGAATAAACTCGAGTTCGAATTTATAACGTTATTCCAACCCATGTGCGGAATTTTTAAACCTTGAGCTTTTACAAATTTACTGCTGTAACCGGGGATGAGCTTCAATCCGTCCATTACACCTTCCTCGCTCGAATTGCCTAACAGTTGCATCCCTAAGCAAATACCCAGTAAAGGTGTACCTCCGGCTGCAAATTCTTGCAATTCACTTGAAAACCCTGAATCATTGAGACGACGCATCGCATTATCGAAAGATCCTACGCCAGGTAAGATTAATTTCATTCCTCGATCGATTTCGTCAGGCGTACTAATTATACGAGAGTGCCTTCCTATTTTTTTAAGCATGTTAACTATCGACCCTATATTCCCCATACCATAGTTTACAATCTGTATCATAGAATAACTTAAATCCGATTATAATTAATAACTCATTATAATAATACCTGTATGCGAGTAGGGATTAATCCACATATTCCATCAACGTATCTATAATTAATTCTGCCGCATTTCCATTCCCATATAAATTTATATTCTCAGGGTAGTCCCTTTCAAGTAATTCCGACGCTTTTTCGAATATATCTTCACTACGTGTTCCAACAACAAAATTGTAACCATTCTCAATCAATTCAATCCATTCTGTTTCGTCCCGTACGGTTATACAGTATTTTGAACCAAAAAACGCCTCTTTTTGTAAACCACCACTATCCGTTATAACCAAAGAACAATGACAAAGCAATGATTGCATTGTTTGATAACTTTGAGGTTCAATTATGTCAAAATATATTTTAATATTGTTTTTTTCAATGATCTTTCTTGTAGCAGGGTGCAGAGGAACTATAACCTTGCACTTTTCATTCAACGAGTTTAAAGCAGCAATTATTGACTGTAATCTGTGTACATTTTTCGTATTCTCTGCTCTATGGATTGTAGCTAGAATATAGCGCACATTTTCGTCAACTATATCCCTAAATAAAGAACTTGAAAATCTACCTTTATTGCGGTAATAAATGAATGCATCTTGCATTATGTCACCACTATTTATAATTAATACATCTTTTCTAGCTTTAAACCCTTCATTTACAAGGTTATTCAACGCATTTTCTGTGGGACAAAAGTTAAAGTTCGAAATTTGATCTGTTAATATTCGATTAACTTCTTCTGGCATTCCCATATTCCTACTTCGCAGTCCTGCTTCTACATGAGCCACCTTAATATTTAGTTTGGAAGCAGCAAGTGCACCTGCCAAAGTGGAATTTGTATCTCCATAGACTAGAACTACATCCGGCTGCTCTGAATAACAAATTTCCTCTATCGCAACTAACATTTCACCCGTCATCTGTCCGTGTGTCTTGCTATGTATACCCAGATTATATTTGGGTTTAGGTATGTCCATCTCTTTGAAGAAAATATCTGACATCTCAGTATCAAAATGTTGGCCAGTATGGACAATAATTTCCGTGATACCAACACGCTCTCGAATAACTCTCGAAAGCACAGCAGCCTTTACAAATTGTGGCCTAGCCCCAATGATTGTTAAAATTTTCATTTCTTGATTGAATTAATTCTTCATAAATTTTGACATATTTTAATTCTTCCTTTTTCCATGTAAAACTATTTCTTACAGCACGCAGATTTGTTTTCTTTTCTTCAATTTCATCCTTAGTTAAAGTGCTTATCTTGGACAATAACTCGGACTTCGAGGGAGCAATTTTCCACCCTCCATTTGTACCCACTGCCACTTTACTCATTTCGGGAAAATCACTGATTATAAAAGGTACCCCAGCAGCAATGTATTCAAAAAGTTTATTCGGCAAACAATAATAATGATTCAAACACGAATTCCTTATTACGTGTATACCCACGTCAGCCATTTCCGTGTATCTCAGTAGTTGTGCCGGCTCAACGGAAGGATGGTAGTGTACATTAGAGTTCTGTTTCGAAGATTCAATTATTTCAAATTTGAGTGGTCCATTACCCATAAAAATAATGTGCTTGGACTTTTCGACATCCTGAAATGCGGATAAAATTGTGTCAACGCCTCTTTGTTGAGATAACAAACCTTGATAAAGAAAAAGCGTTTCATTGTTCGAGATATCATACTTGTCTCTGAATCCAACAATTGATTCAGATAAGGTATTGGTACGCCTTAATAATGGATTGGGTGCGTTGTAGATGGCTGTCACATTCGATATGTGATATGTATTCATATACCATTCTCGTATTGAATCACTCACTACAATTACTTTATCAGCATATTTAATACAAATTCCCTCGATTAATTTGGCAGCTTTATTTAATATTCCTTTTGATCCACTTACTTCTGTTTCAAGCTCATGTGCATCATAAATAACAGAAATCTTTTTGATGCGCTTCATTAAAACACCAATCGGCAAAACATGTAAACTATGACAGTTTACAATAGCAATATTCATTCTTAATGATTTAAATAATGCCCTTATTAAAAATTCGAAGAAAGCCAAATAACGTACAACTTTATTTCGGTCGAATCTTAAAAGTGTCTTCAGTCTAATGATATAAATGCTCTTACCTATCTTCTCTTTCGCCGGTAAATCATCTTTACGGTATCCAAGGAGATATACCTCATCTACCAGGTTTAGATATATAAGACTTTGTGCCTCCTTGAACATTCTTGACTCATTTGTCAATTCACTTGGATATATATGAAGGTTAACCACTTTATTCATTAGACTTAAAGGCTACGTTCATATACTTCATCCAGGCGATCACGGACAATACTCGCCACAAATAGGGATCATCTAATCCTACTCTTTTGTCTAATGCCTCTAGAATTCTATCTTTTTTAAAAATACCCGAATCGTTCATGTTAATTACCATAGCTTTCATATCATCATTTAGAATATTTAACCATTTTGACTGTGGAATGTCAAATCCTTTTTTTTGCTTGTCCCACAAAATTTCTTGTGGTAATTTTCCAACCATAGATCGCCTAACAATATATTTAGTCCACCCGTCCTTAACCCTATAGTTTATTGGTAATTGTAATGCAAAATCCCGAGAGAGGCTAGAAAGGTGCGGCACTCTCGATTCGACGCCAAATGCCATAGAATTTCTATCTGCATACCTTAATAATCTTGGAAGACAATATTTTTCAAGTTCATCGAGTTGCTTATTCTCAACTGATTTATTCGAAAAGTAATCACTCACTAGGGTTGGTCTTATTTTAGATAGTAATTTATTTGAAGTGTACTTTGAGGAGCGTCGATGTTTTAACCAATGGGCTAATACAGGGGAATTATAAACAATGTTTAATATAATCGCCTTCACAATAGAGATTGAGGAGTTTCTTTTAAACAAGGTAATTCCCTTTAAAAAACTAATCAATTTACCTTTACGAAGATTAGAAAAAATTACATTTTGAGCCACTCTCGAATAGCCTAAGTACATTTCATCACCGCCCTGCCCATCTAGCATAACTTTGATTCCGAGTTGAGATGCACGTTGCATTACCTTATATTGTGCAAGGACTGATAATGATGTAAACGGCTCGCCCATTGTAGTTATCAAATGTTTAAACAACTGGGGGAAATCGGAGAAACCTGGCTCCGTTGCAGTTTCCCAATTTATACCACAGGCTTCGGCAACTTTCTTGGCACTTTGGGATTCATCTAAAGCAAATCCAGGTGTGGAAAAGGTTATAGCCGTGTAATCTCGCGCCTTCTCCTTCAACAAATTACCGGACCAGTAAGCAATGACACTCGAATCAACACCCCCCGAAAGTGAAGTCCCTATTGGAACATCACTTCTTAATTGTCTTTTTACTGATAATTCTATAGTTTTCAAATATGCGTCATACAGGTCAACCATTCGCAACTCATTAGAGTCATCGGCTTTTTTGACTTTTGTAGGTGACCAGAAACGATTACTTTTTATTTCTTTATCATGATGCTTTAATACAAAATAATGCCCGCCTTGAAGTTGCTTAACTTCATTGTAAAAAGTACCCTCGTCAAAATCAGATAATCCCAAGGTTAGAAACTCAGCAGTGTGCTCTTCATCGACTGTACCATTAGTATTCAAACCTTCCAAAATGACCCTAGGTTCTGATCCAAAAATAAATCCTTTATCCGACAAATTATAATAAAATGGCTTAATCCCCATGCTATCTCTTGCACAAATCAATTCTTGATTTTCATTGTCCCATAAAGCAAAAGCAAACATTCCATCAAACCGCGATAACATATTTATTCCCCAATTTTCATATGCGGCTAGTATTACTTCTGTGTCCGAATCAGTCTGAAAACTATACAACGGTTCAAGTTCTTTTTTTAGTTCTAAATAATTATAAATTTCCCCATTGTAAATCAACTCTAGTTTTCCACTGCGGCTCACCATAGGTTGTGACCCGTTCTTAGTGAGGTCAATTATCGATAATCTTCTATGGCCTAGGACAACATACTTGTCTGTTACGTTTAAGCTATTCTCTTCATTATTATTCTTCTCTTCATAACCATGCATAAGTTTACCGTGATCATCTGGACCACGATGAATAATAACACTCAGCATCTTATCAATTAGATTATAAGGATCAGATGTTAAGCTCGACTTATCAAATTCTAGAAAACCCGCAATACCGCACATATTATTTTCTAATTATATTTTTATATCTCATTACTAAATCCTCTACGTTGCGATTAATGTTATAATTTTCATATACAAAGTCCTGTAGTAATCTCGCTTTCAACAAAGAGAAATCATATCGGTCCAATGCTTGTTTGAGGGTTGATTCTAGCTCTTCTAAATTGTTACGATCGAAAACCCAACCCCTTCTCCCATTATCGAGAAGCTGGGGAATTCCGCCTACTTTCGAACTAACTATTGGCAGGCCTATTGATCCAGCCTCCTTCAGAACATGTGGCATCCCTTCATTTAATGACGGAAACACAAATATGTGAGATTGCTTCATTTGTTCAAGTACCTCGTGATTTGCCTTTTGACCTAGAAGAGTGACATTATTATACTCGCACAATAAACTCGAAAATGAACCTTCACCAATCAATATCCACTCATATTTCTCACTTCTCCAGGATTTATTTTTATTCAATAAGGATAAAATTAAATGCATTCCCTTGTCTGCACTAAGGGCTCCTACATAAAGTAATCTAATTACTCCCATAGTAGAAGAAGGAATAAACTTCTCTTTGGGAAATTTCAACTCTAAACCTAAATTGAATATCGCAATCTTTGATCTCTCCGAAAGCATTTTAGCTTTATCGGCCAAAGGTATACTCACAGCCTGAACTAAAGAAGCATTTCTAATTATAATTGAGAATCTTTTCATCGTCATTTTACTGTGAAAAGGGTCAATATTTACATCATCCCCGTGCAATGAAACTACATTAGCAAAGAAATGTTTTTTAGCCAGCCTGTTGGCTACCATTCCATATGGATATGCATAATGTGCATCAACGATATCTGCTTCTTTCCAATGCGGTAGGTTTCTCAAGGAATAATACATTAACCAAGCCGTAAGTCCTCGATAATTCTGACCAGGCAATGCCAAATATCTCGGCCTAATAATGTGTACTCCTTGGTTCGATTCTATTCGAGGATATTTTAAATAGTGTGCCCACTTTGACGAAATTTTCGCTAAAAATCGATTCGAGTAGGGTGTAGGTGCAATTACAGTTACCTTATGTCCATTTTTAACTAAAATTCGCGTTATCTGTAAGTGGAAAATTCCAGCGCCTGTATTGTATTGATTAGGGTAATTAGAAACAATCCAGACTAAATTCATGAATACGTTTTATTTAAATATTGTATCGTTTGCATAGTTCCAATAAAAAGCCAAAAAACCTTAAGATTCGTAATATCAAGAAACATTGACATTGTTGATAAAACAATGAAAAAACCTGTGTATAGTCTTCTACTTTCTTTAAATGCTCCTTTGATTTTTTTTAATCCTAAGTATTGTAAATGATAGAATAATGTTAAACCCACAACGCCCAATCCAGCTAAAACTTCGAAAAATGCATTGTGTGTACCAAATCTGGTCTTTTTTCCAATCCAGGCCAATTCAAAACGACTTAGGTTGGATTGATAAAAATACGATTTGACGATTTCCGGGAAACTTCTGTAACCGACGCCAAAGAGAGGATTTTCACTAATAACATTCACAGCAAGTTTCCAAATTACCAATCGGCCCTCAGTCTTGGTTTCAAAAGCATGACTAAACCTATTTATAACTAACTGTGAAAATGCATTGTCTGATAACACCAAATTAATAACCATAAAGAAAATCAAGAAAAATGCAACGAGTGTATGTTTAGATCTCTTAAAATTTCCTAAAAAATAAATTAAAGCTAATCCTACAGCAAGTAATCCCGATCTGGACCCGGTAGAGAAAACCGCTAATATTCCGGCCAACAAAAGCATAACTAATGCTGTCTTACGTTTCGTACTAAGTGCTGAAAGAAAAAAATATGTCGAAACAACGATGCCACAAGCAAGATGTAAGGACAATAAGTTTTGATCTAAACCAAGGACTTCAACTCGCTGAATCTTTTCACCTTGACCAATGAAGTTGAATAAACTTTGAAAAATTAAGACAACCGTTCCGAGCAGATATGCCAACGGTATCAAATTTAATAAAACCGGTGCTTTACATATGGCGCTGCCGATTACTATTGAAGTCAGCAACCACATAAACAATCGGAAAGTTGCGTAATAATCCGGAACCTTAGCCCATAAAAAAATACTCAATATTGCCCATAAAAAAAAAACGTAATATGAAACCGAATACTGCTTTAGAATTAGTGGACGTCGAAGTAGCAAATGCGATACTATAAAAACCGCCGCAACTATACGAGTAACTGAATCTACAATACCCTGCAAAAGAAAATCCTCTAACGGCAAGAAAAAGACATATATCAAAATTATGCCTTCTATGATGCCCAATCTTTTCACGGAATCATACATTACATTAAGACGGCATTCGTTAGATATTCCTTATTGACAGGAATTTTTTTAAAATACCTGAATTAATCTCAGGCCGAAACATATCTGCCGCAGCACCAGCATTTGTGACCAATTGATCCAACCGCTCTCCATCCTGAAGTAATGATTGTATTTTTGATTTCATCGTAAATGAGTCGCGTGTACCCAATACTAGGCCGCAGTCGTACTTCATGAAAAATTTCGCCATAAAGTAGTGCTCGGGACAATGCACAATTATTGGCACACCAGAATTCAAATATTCAGCTACTTTAGTGGGGAATATTGTTGATATTTCATCTCTATCTACACTCGTTTCTTCAGGCCAATTTAAAGCCAACAAAAGAAACTTATTGGTCTTCAATACATCAATATAATCTTTCCTATTTGAATAGAATTCAAACCGCATTGTATCAAGTGGGTATGAAAATTTTTCTAGCATTTTTTCTGAAGGATTTGTAGCACATAATATATCCAAACTCAATTCTTTACAAACACACAGTAATCTACTCAGTGCAACGTGATTTATTCTGTAAATTGCGCCTCCCCAGAATACCTGATTTGACTCATTCGTAACCCTTTTAATGGCAGTAAATTCCTCAGGGTAAATATGTAAAATCGGCGTAGTCTTTATATTGTACTTACCCTCGTACAATCTTTGCATACCCTCACTCATAACAAAAATATGCGAAGCCGTACGAAAGACTTTGGATTGTACCTTATTGCCATATTTCTCAAGTGGCGTGTCACTAAGAGACTCGACGATGGTGTCATGAAGATATGGAAAGAAAGGAATGTTGAGTTTCTCAGAAACCCATTGCGATGCATCCAAGGTGACCAATTGAGGATATGCTACTACTATTGCTTTAGGTGACTTAATTTTCGCAATAAAAAGTAATCTATATCTCGTTATAATTCTCGCTAAAAGAAATGAAGGCACAGCTAACTTATTCGGCAAAAAAAGTAATTCAAAATTTAAATAGATTGTATTACTCAATTTAAATTGAAGTCCTTTTTTAAGTCCAATTTTATACGTGGTTAAAATAAAGAACTCTTCTTGATTAAATTGCTCTAGCAAGTTTTGATTAATTACGCTAGATCCACCAGGCACAGGCGGAAAAGAATCAGACACATAGAAAAAGCAACTCATTTTATACTAGTTTTTTATTCCACGATTCTACTATTTCTTCCATTGTCGTTTGCAATGATTTCGTTATTCCCCAATTTGGATAGTGATTTTTCATTTTCGATAAATCGGATATATAGCAGATATGATCTCCTTGACGGTTTACCTCCGAGTATTTATAATTCATGGGTTTTCCGGTAATTCTGGCAACCGATTCAAAAGCTTCCAATATTGATGTGGAATTAGCACGTCCACCACCGATATTATAAACCTCTCCAGTTCGCGGTGCTTTGAAGAACTCTTCAATAAAACGGGCCACATCATACGAGTGAATATTATCTCTCACTTGCTTGCCCTTATAACCATATATCGTGTATATACCGCCTGTAAGATTTACTTTAACTAGATAGCTAAGGAATCCATGTAATTCCACCCCTGAATGATTGGGACCTGTAAGACATCCCCCTCTTAAAGCACAAGTAGGCATATTAAAATATCGCCCATATTCTTGAACCATTACATCTGCCGCTACTTTGGAGGCACCAAACAGTGAATGCTTAGATTGGTCAATAGTGAAGTTTTCTTTAATACCATTGATATACTCATCATCAATGAAGTCCCATCTTGTATCTAATTCTTTTATTTTCAATCTGTTAGGCGCATCGCCATATACTTTATTTGTACTCATGTGAGCAAAAGGAGTTTCCGGGCAATACTGGCGAGCCGCCTCCAACAGGTTTAGTGTGCCTACTGCATTCACATCAAAATCATCAAAGGGCCTGCTTGCAGCCAAGTCATGTGATGGCTGTGCAGCTGTATGGGCTATAAAATCAGGTCGAATATCTTCCATCATTTTTAGTACGTCTTGACGATTTCTGATATCTAATTCATAGTGCACGAAGTTTCGACATTCCTCTACTAATCGGTTTTGATTCCAACGGGTATCACCGTTACTCCCAAAAAAGTCAGCGCGCATATTATTATCTATACCGACAACTTGATAACCTAAATTATCAAAATATTTGACGATTTCAGATCCAATCAAGCCACTAGACCCTGTTACTAATAGTTTCTTCATTCTTATTTATATTTATCTTTTTTATTATTAGAGGATTTCCATAAGCTAGTGTATAATCAGGAACATCCTTCGATACTACTGCGCCTGCGCCAATGACTGCACCTTTACCTATTGTGACTCCTTTTAAAATTAAGGCTCTAGATCCTACAAACACATCTTCTTTGATTACAATTGGTGCTGACCTTGCACCCCTTGTTTGATGGTTCCTTCGTTCTATTGAATTCAATGGATGAAAATCGGTATCCCAAATTCCGACACCACCTCCAATCAATGTCCTATCACCAATACTAATGAATGATGCAGCAACAAGAGATGCGCCGGAAATCCCAACGTTATTACCGATATGTATTCTTGCCTTTTTATTCGAAGTACACAAAATAGTTGGATGAGGGAGTCCTACGGGATTATATTCACTTGTATTATTGATCAATACGTTCTCACCTAACTCAATTCGCCCCTTGTTACGTATTATTATACCACCATTGATTTTCGGCTTCGACATCATGATTATACCCTCTTTTCTTAAAATTACATCATTCCTCATACGAATAAAGAATCTACCAAAATTTAAAACCCTCAGTGCTCTAATAAACATTTACCATTTTTTTTTGAATCGACTTGATAATATTGTTTGCAGATTCTATACCTATACAAGAATAGAACTCACCTAATACAAACGATTTTTCGTTTTCTAATAGCAATTTTAGATATTCTGGATCGCAAAACAAGCAATTAAAATGTTTCACTAAATTTTCCATGTTTGTTATATCTGGGCAATTACCATATAAAATCATGACCTTGTCGTGAAAAAGCCCTTCATTATTTGGACTATATACCCATATTGGTATACCGTTTACAACAGCTTCATAACCAATCCCACTGTTTCCAACTATCAGTAGATCTATAGCATTAAAAAAGTCTTTTGTCGATAGGAAAGTACTTTCATAAATCGTAACGTTTTCCTTTTCCATATCAAACATCCATTTCGACTTTATCATTGAAGGATGAAGCTTTACAATCCATTCAATTCTACTATCATAATCATTCTCAAATAAATAGCTCAGTAATTCAAAATTGTATTTTTCGCCCATCGGGTTTAAACCTAAGCCGATTGTCTTAATATATTTTTTTGGTTTATCTCTAACTTTGTTAATTAATTTTCGCGCTATTGGGGAGCCATTAATCTTTATTTTTTGTTCGGAAATTCCAAGTGATATTAATTGTCTTTTTTGAAAGGACCCCCAACACCATATTTCATCTGCAATTAGTGGTGAAAACCCAATGTGTGGATTTATTGTCCCATGCACAAGGGTTACGGTCTGTATATTATATTTATTCGCCGCTAATAGCATTGTGGCATTCCGATTGTCACGATCAAAATCAACAATTATCATTACAGGCCTGTTTTCCTTGAACATTAAATGCCAATTCCTAAAAGAATTTATTTGTATCATTAATGTCAAGGCGAGTTGTGCCCTATTCAGTTCTAAACCCTCTTTTCGATAGATATTATAAATTTCAACAAAATGATTAAAAATAGCTAGCGAAATCTTAAGTATACTCACTGGGGTATACCGCCTAGGAAAGCCGTAGGGGATTATTTCATTTTCACTATCCGGAGTGTACATTATCGCTTTAGTTTTAAAATGCTCTTTAATCGGATTAATTAATGCATTGGTATGGTCCTTCGAGGTAATTTTAGAAAGTAGAATTTTATTACTATAAACTTGTGTATTAGGATTTGAAATAAATAACCCTTTTATCCATTGTGTTATGACTATTTTAGTAAAACCTGAAGGACTTAGATTTTGTAGCGCATTATTATAAATATTTTCGTGAAACTTGGCCAGAGCTGAGCCTAAACTACACCCCTCTATTTCTAACTTATTAAGTCTATCTTCAACTACTTTCAATTTACACGCTAATTCTGCCTTAGTCATCATCTCGTAACCTTTGAAGAAAACATATTGCTAGTATCTGTTGTAGACTTTCTCCTAAAATTATTCCCTGCGGGAACACCTCTAAATGAAAACCATAATGATCGACTTGCCAAACTATGTAAAGCGAACCAATAATGGCGCCTAAAGAAAGTGATACAAAATACCACTTTTGTCTCTTGACTACATTATATATGTTGTTCAAAGCACCGAAAGAGTTTACGACAGGGACAAATATCATCCATTGTGCTGCAGCAATGCCCTCAATATACTTTGGTAGAATAATCGGTATAACAAATGGCAGCAACATAGCACAAATGACTGCTACCACTAACATAACACTAAATTGAAAAAACAAAGGCTTTATGTTTGTTTTTAAGATATAGGATACCTTTTTTCCTTCACCGAGCATGATAGCCATACGTGGGTAAATAACTTGACCAAATGCCGATGGTATGACTCCAATAGCGCTCTGTACAATATTGCTAATGCCATATAACCCGTAATTCAATGGCCCTCCGACAAAAAGAATAAAATTATTCAGTACAGTTGTCCAGATAAGATTGACATGTCCAACGGCAAAAATTGGCAAACCAGTTTTGAACAGGTAATTATAATGCCCTAAATTTCTTTTTAATGATAATTTATAGGGTTTGTTTTTAAGAAGTAAAATATACTCCAAAATAGCTAAGCCTGCCGCTCTTATGATTAATCCAAATATTTCTAACCACCATACTAACAACACTGTTGACAGGTTTACGAGTCCTATTACTATCTTTTGTTTTGATAATGAATCAAAATCATTATTGGTGCGATATAATACTGGCAAAAACTGCTTGTTTAATAACTGAAGTCCGCCAATGATAGTATATCCTAAGAAAATTAGACCTAACAGCTGATTACCTTGTACAAGGTGAATTAAAGCAAAAATAAAATAAGTGCCGCCAGCCAACAAACTAATTAGTATTGATAAAAAGAAAACAGAAGAAGCCATACTACGAGCCTCAACTTCATTGCCTCTGCCGAGAGCATAAGGCAATTCACGGCCTAGTCCATTGATTATTCCACCGTGGCCAATTAAAATATAACCTAAATAAACTCCGGCTCCTGCAAATACACCGTAGGATTCAGGGTCTATTAAGCTCACCACTAACAGACCTGAAAGCATTCTTAGTCCATTGGACAATATCTCAGAGGAAGCAAACCGTATTAATACTTTTCCAAATTCCCCAACATCCAAATATTTCCACAAATGGCTAGTCATATTTAATGTGGCTTTGTATTCTGTGAGTCCGATTAATACAAATCGACTTAACTTCAAAGGCTTTTAAAACTCGTTTTAGATCTCGTTCTGCAGTGTTTGGTATATTCCAAGAAACTAAAGCATAGCTTTCAAAGGAATTAACTAATGAATCTGCTAATTCCACTTCTAAGAATTTTTCAAGTGATCGCCCTAGTTCTATTTGATAAGCATCGGATAACCCAAACTTAATAGTCGAAAGGCCCGTGGAAACGAACAATCTGATAAGTCGATAAATTACTTGATTAATACTATTCTCTTTACGTTCATATTGTTTAAATGAATACCCAAATTGGTGATTTATCACTTTAACAACAGAGTTTGAAACCATTTTATCATTCAAGAAAGTTATTTATTGTCAGCAATTTTAATGATCCGATTGGGGTTTAATATGGAATTTAGTTTGACCGAGTAGACATTTTAAACGCTGAACCTATCCCCCCTGTTTAAACCCTTCGGAGCTACTTTACCCAGACAATTCTTAAGCTCTTTCGGATGCATCCCAAATCCAGGCCGAATGCTCCTAACATTTTCTTCATTGATGACTTCACCTTTCTTGATATCCTTAACAACATATAGAGATCTACTAAAAGCTCTACCCTTTATCTGTTTTTCGGTTGGTTCGTAACTTACCTGGCCAACTGCTTTTTCTGCTTCCCGCACAGCTTTTACCATTTTAGTAAATTCTTCTTCATTCATTGAAAACGAAGCGTCAGGGCCACCGATCGATCTATCCAGAATAAAGTGCTTTTCAATAATTCTTGCTCCTAAGGCAGTTGCAACAATTGGAACTGTACTACCTAATGTATGATCAGATAAGCCAGGGATAACATTAAATCTCTTTTTGAAATCACGGATCATGGCCATATTTGCTTCTTCAACGGGAGCAGGATAACTCGAAGTACACTTCAGCAACGCAATGTTATTGTTTCCAATACGCCGACAAGCGTCAAGGGCTAATTCAATGTCCTCAGAAGTTGCAATCCCAGTGGAAAGAATTACTGGTTTCCCTTTAGATGCCACATATTCAATAAGCGGAATGTCAGTAATTTCGAAGCTGGCAATTTTATAGGCCGGCACATTTAAGTTCTCCAGAAAATTAACAGCTGACTTATCAAAAGGCGAAGAGAAACACTCTAAGCCTTCTTCTTCTGCTACTCGAAAGAGCTCTTCATGCC
>ERZ807291.3964-NODE-3964-length-20203-cov-5.448332_pt1 | contig 20203 bp, 13 predicted proteins | sample MGYA00521257_ERZ807291 | MGnify/ENA primary metagenome ERZ807291 (study PRJEB31413, sample SAMN03169783) | marine metagenome | biome: Marine; feature: Water; material: Subsurface seawater | place: North Sea | collected 2011-04-28 | depth 1 m m ... | reverse complement strand
AAATGCCGATACCCCAACATTTTCAACCTTAAGCATAAATCGATATCCTCAAATCCCGTTTTGTATTTCTCATCAAAGCCTCCAATCTTAAAAAACACATTTTTACGAATAAGAAAGCAGGCTCCTGTAACGGCAATGTATTCTGAGAAGTCCACTGATGGAGTGACCTGCTCTCCATGTAAAAAATGAGACGGATGCCCTTTTTCAAACGAAATACCTGCATGATCAATGGCATTGGTTCGTGGATCGAACTGGATATTCCCCAAACATCCCAAATCCGGAATTTCTTTTTTCTTTTCAATAATTTGGCAGAAAGGCTTCTCCCAATCTGCCTGAAGCACGAGGTCATTATTCATAAACAAAATCCAATCACTCCTAGTATTTTCAGCTCCTAGGTTATTGGAGTAAGCAAAACCTCGACTCTGAGGATTACGAAAAAGACGTACGCGATTTTGTTGTTTCTCTAAAAATTCCTGCGTTTCTCTATGACTTCCATCATCAATTAAAATAACCTCTGACAAACAAGGGATAGGGAATTGCTCGAGAGACCGAAGAAATCCCTTTGTTTCCTCTAGGCAATTCCTAACCGAGCTTATGATAGATAAAGTTTGATGCATGCTTCATAAGTTCAAAACTAATTCTATTGATTGTGCAATAATCTTGCTTGATCTAATTGATTTTAATCTTAAATAATATAACATATGGCAAAAAAAAGGCTCATTGAGTTAAAAAAAGGTAAGTGTATCTCTGCATTGCTCCTTGCCTTACTTTCTTTGAAAAAGGCTTCTTCCACCGCATGGAGCATTCGTACTAAGTTGCAACTCGTTTCAAAATGTCTTTTAAATTTTGAAAAGCTGGCAGTTTTTGCCGGAATCAGCACCTTACAATTGGTTTCTGGCATTCAATTAAATGCCAAAGATTTGCAACTTTCATCCACGATTTTCACTGATATTGATACCGATGGTGATGTAGATATCGTGGAGATCCCGGCAATATCAAATTCCCTGTTCCTCCACAGAAATGTAGGGGCTTTCTATTCCTTAGAAAAGATCCCTGTCTCTAGCTTTGTGCCCAGTTTTGTAGGAAAAATTTCTAATACCCAAACAGGCAAGAATGACCTAGTCCTAATCGACAAGCAAAATGGTAAATTCTCAACATTACAAAACAATGGAACGGATGGTTTTATCGTCGCTGAATCGGGCAGCCTAAATACTCCATTAAATGAAGTGATCCTCAATGATTTTGATCAGGACGGCGACCAAGACATGGTGTACTCATCAACAGGTGGAGCAATAGGTTGGGCAAAAAATCAGGGTTCAGACGGATTCCTGCCACAAGGTAATCTCATCGGAGGGTTATCTAGCGATGTAAGTTCTATTGATACAATTGATTACCAAAACGACGGCGACACGGATATAAAGTTTAGCAGTGGTGGACTGGCTCAATTTCATGCCAATAATGGTTCCGATGGATTTTCTCCGGTTGCGGGTTACACATCAGGAAACGACTACAGTTTTCACCAACAGGATATAAATGACGACGGAACACCAGACTCGACCAGAGTCTCTGCAAATGGTCAAATCAGTGTCGCCAAATCTCAGGGCACTGAAGGATTCGTTACCCAAAGCTCCAACCTGCAAAGCAATATACAGTCCTCTATATTGCATGATCTCGATGATGATTCAGATTTGGATCTCGTATACACCACACCCAGTGGCATAGCGTGGGCCAAAAACGAAGGGTCAGATGGTTTCATCCAACAGGGAGTATTTCATCAAACATCTGCTAATGTTGGAAATTTTGAAATTAAGGACGCAGATTTCGATGGAGATGAAGATATATTCTTTAGCGAAAGCAATAAATTAGGATTCGGATTTTTAAAAAATGACGGATCCGAAAATTTTCAACTCCAAGAATTTGGTAGAGAACTAGCCAACCCTCAAACATTAAAAAGTGCCTTAGGGCTTGATATTGATGGAGACAACGATCTTGATCTTGTTGATGTGCCTGGAGATTCAGAAAAGCTTATAATTCAAGAAAATAGCAATCAAGACTGGACCCAAAAATCTTCTATTGCTCTACCTTTTGTGCCAAGTTCCATTGCCCCTCTTAATCTTAATGGCGACACGGAGGATGATCTATTTGTACTGGATCAAACCACCGGGAAATACTCATTACTTTCGAATAATGGATCGGATGGGTTCGTTTTAAATTCTTCTGGTAATCTCAATGCTACAATACAACAAGCCATCCTTGCAGATATGGACGCAGATGGGGACCAGGATCTGGTGTTCTCTGACAATACAAATTTAGTTTGGGCTAAAAACGACGGTTCCAACGGATTTGTTCCACAAACTACTATATTAAGTGGGATTGGTTCGCTTGATGCAATTGAAATTAGTGACATAGATGATGACGGAGATCATGACATTCTATTCTCCACTCCTGGAAATGGACTCGTCACTATTTTGAACAATCAAGGCTCAGAGGGTTTTGAATCGGAACAAATCAATTCTGGAGCAACATCAATTAACGACTTAGAGTTTGCCGATATTGATAATGATGGCGATGATGACCTCGTTTACGCTTCATCAACTGATTCTACAATCGGAATGTTTACTAATAAGGGATCGGACGGTTTTACACCAAGTGGTGCAATTGCCACTGGTATTACTCAAGTTGACCAAATAAAAGTTACGGACTTGGATTTAGATGAAGACTTAGACATTGTTGCAGCCTCATCACAAAACAATGATAGTTTTTGGATTCAAAATACCGAGACCGACGGTTTTTCTCCACAACAATTAGGATAAGTAAAATTGATGAGCGACCTGTTTAAAATCTTTTTTTGGAAACCTGTATCTTCGCTCATTTTACTGATTATATCTGGAGCAATTTCACTAGCTGGAACGAAAGAGATTATTTTTCTAAACCTCGATCATTCGGGTGGTCCCGACATCATTCTTAAGAAGAAGGATGGAAACTTTGAATGGTTTAAAAACAGCCTTTATTCCAATAAAAACTGGTACAATTCCCGATATACTACCTATGGAGACATAAATCCTGGCATCCGCTTTCTTTCTAATGAAACTCTAAGTTTTCTAGATTCAAATTTCGCGACCGCCATGATTGAGAATCTTCATAGTGGAAACGCTTTCGACTATAATTTTAATTATGACTCAAATTACAGACCAACTCTTACTAGGGAAAATTTGGATCGTTTGAATTGGTTTTGGGGATACAACCGCAATATTTCCAATCTTTCCGGTATAGAGGAAGCGAGAAACTTGAAATTCCTGAAACTAGAAGAAAATTCAGTAACTGATCTTTCTTCTGTATGGAACCTCGATAAACTCGAAAGCTTGGATGTATCTTGGGGAGGCAAGGTTTCCACCATTTCTGGCATTAAATCACTTTCCAATCTAGAGTACTTGGACTTAAGTGGACAACAGATCAAAGATATTGCTGAACTACTTCATTTGAAGAAACTAAAACTTGTCGAACTCGAAGAAAATTTTATCGATCTTTCCGACACGACTACACAACAAACTATTAGCCAACTCAGGCAAAATGGTACGGTGGTAGATGTAGAGTCTCAAATCCCAATTTCTGTTCAACAACTTTCTACCCAAATGCAATTGCGTTCATCTCAGATTAACGCAACAGAGGATCCGAAAGCTAATTTCATTTACGGTTTTGAAAAGCTTTTGGAACTGATGGAAAGTACTGAATCTTCATCTCTCAAGAATGTGGCTATCAATGGGGGTGCTACTCAATCGCTTATCGATTTCACATTACCCGATTTGTGGAGGAATGATTTGGACTACGAAGATAATTCTGAATTGAACAAGTATGCTGACCTTAACCAATTAGAGAGCTACTTCTATGATGTGTTCATCCCTAAGTTGACGACGATAAATTCACATTTTGCTAAAATGTCAGTCTACAATAATACTATTTCTCTAGATCAAGCTATCACTGGGCAGGAGGAATTAATAAATGTGGATAGCGGAGACGCCTACGCCTTGATGGCTGTGGTTGAAGCCCTGAAAGGCTTCCTGCAAGTCATTTCCAGTTATAATTGGGATTACAATCTTAAGAAAATGGATGAGCTTGATAATAATGATTTGATAAACCTCGAAGCCTTACTTGATGGATCCAACTCTTTCGGGAAGCTCAAATCACAAAATCAACTTTCTGGTGCAAAACAATCTTTCACAAATTCAGTAAATTACTATCTTGCCGCTTCTGATAAGATGCGGACTCGACTTGATCAGGAAATGCTCTTCGAAATGAGCTCATCCGATTTGGCAGACGATGATCAGTTAAGGAGTGACCTTAAAGAATTTTTACTAGCATTGGACAACCAACACAATTTGAGCGATGACTCGGGGAACAATTTGGACATGATTAACCTCTCGTCTTTATTTCAATCGAAATTTGATCCTGTAAATTTCATACCCGCAGTTGTTGGAGATAAATTCGAATCTAATGATTTTTCTGATCCAACATTTGGTGGCATCATGCCAAACTGGACCGATTCTTTATTAAAAGAAAAACTTGAAGAGGCAGAGCTTCTCACAAATGACCCACTCGAGGGGGCATCACCAGTCTCTGGTGCACCAAACTGGAGCCAATCTAACTGGCTCGGATTTTTCGTAATTCCCTTCAAAACTAACAAAAATCAATTTTGGATGTACCACCAAACTCTCAAATGGGTCTTTTTCAACTCTCAAGGTCCGTCTGATATTTGGCTTTATTTTTCTAGAGGTAAGGACTGGCTTTGGACCCAAAAGGCCATTTACCCCTACCTATACAGCAACAACTTGAATTCATGGCTGTATCTTGAACAGAGTGGTTCTTTACTTTTTTGGAATAATTCGTCTTGGCAAAGTACCTCGTTTTAAACCAAAATATAAGCTTACAATTTCACTCTCGTTCAGCGATTCAATGTTCCGCTAATATATTATTGGGATACTCTAGCTTTTCGAAAACTTATAATGTAGAGCATGGCGAGGGGGATGCCATAATCTCCCCATCGTTCGATCCATTCAAAAATATTAACGATACCCATACCAGAAACTGTATCTGCAGGTACATACAAAAACTCAGTAAAAAGCTTCCATATCAATGCAATAAAGATAAGAGAGCGAATGGGAGATAAAAAGATCAATATTCCTAAGGTAAATTCTCCGTACCCAATTTGAGTAATAAAACTTACATCAGCATCTACTCCGATCGATTGCCAATGATTAATTAGCATCTGCTTTTCCACTGCAAATCCAAAGCCAGCATGGCCAATTAAAAGAAGAGCGAGGCAGGTTTTACAAAGAAAAAATATCGTATCAATAGTCGAGTCCTTGATCTTTGGTTCCTCATATTTCGAAAACAAATCTTTCCGAGTAATTGCAAACGCTCCCCCCATCACCAAAAGCATGAATGAAGGCCCCCAGTTCCCTGCCCTTTCCCAAAACTCCCATGTTTGCATTTTTGCGACTCTCATGGAATCAGTAGCCAATTGTACTGCCCATTCACCATCAATTTGAACTTTTTCTAAATTACCGGCCAAAGGTCGTAAAATAGCTGTCCATAGAGCCCATAGAAACATCCAAATTAGAATAGCTCGGTTTGTGCCCCGCAGCAGGAGAATCGCCATCAAAATATCGAAAGCACCAATCAAAGGCTGCAGAGTCCAAGCAATCTCGGGTTCAATGCCTTGCGATGCAAAAAAAGGCAGCCAGCCAGACTTGGTAATTAATCCCCAGGTTCCGTGGCCTATAAAACATAATGCAACGGTGATTCGAAGCGTCCAATGCAACTGAGCCTGTAAGGTTTTTCGATCTCCAGAATGAGAGCTGAAGAGACCATCTAGAAAATAATCTTTAACTGACATCCATTCATGCTGATTGACCGCAGACAGTTAGGCAATTAGGAAATATCTATGATTCGCCCAAAAATATTACAAGCTAGTCTGTCTCTTTACAGCTTTCTTGTGCTCCTCTCCCCCCTCACCGCGCAACTAAGCGAAAAGTTTTGTGAAAACTTGAAAGACTTTGGCAAATTCTACGAAAGCCCAGAATCTTCCACCCTCCAGAGTGCCAAGCTTTTTCTATCCTATCAGCATCAAGTTGGGCATATAGATGGAACTGATGCTGCATCCCGGGACTTTGATGATTCATTTGAGGAGTTTCGTCGTTTTTGGATGGGGCTTTCAGGAAACTTTGGGACTTATTGGAAATTCAAAGTGGTCAGTCAATTATCCAACGACCGTCATGGCTATCCAGGAGATTACCGCCAATGGGGGCATGAAACTTTTCGGGCAGCAAATATTACATTCGATGCAGACAAATTTTGGGACTTCGAGGGAGTGGATTCCATGACATTTGGATATGGAAGGAGAACAGGTCGAATGGCTGATGAGTGGCAAAGATCTTCGACAATGATAAATTGCTTGGAACGCTCTTCATTTTCAAACAAGTTGTGGCTGTACGATAAAGAAAAGGGAAACCCTTTAGCAGCGTGGGTTAAATGGACCGCTGGAAAGCATACCTTTGATACTGCTGTTTTCTCAGGCTCCTATGATGACTATATTGGCGGGTGGGAAGACAGTAAGGTGTACTACGGCTCCTGGTTGGGTGACTTTTCTGCCGGTAGCTCATTTGAATTACTTGAATATTGGATATCCTATTACAAACAGGAAGGTATAGCAGGGGAAGATCGTCTTGCAGGTGGTAATGATTGGGCACTTAGCTTGGTTAATCGGGTGGGAAATGGACCTTGGGCTCTGCATAGCACTCTTGCCTGGGGTAGTAATGGTGATCAAGTATCTGTTAACCGAGAAGGTGATTTCGGAGGAATTATTCTTATGCCGATGTATTGGATAAAGGATGATAAACTAAAGTTAGTGGGTAGATATTTATACCAAAAAGCTGACCGGTCAGAAGGTCTCAAGCTCAACAGTCGATATGTTTCTATTTCTGGTAAACGTGACTCGGTACTCGATGTCAATAATGGCCGAGGCGATGAACACCAGGCTCTCTATTTGGGTATCAACTACTATCTGTGCGGTGAAAACTTAAAAATAATAAGTGGTATTCAACACGATGAACTTAAATCAGCCGGTACCAACCAGTTTCGTGGTTGGACAGTGGGCTCAAGTATCAGACTATGGTTTTAACGATACTTGTTATAAAATCCGCTAAATAGAATTTCTTTGGGATCAAACTCTTTCTTTTTGATTAAAAAGGCCGAAAAATTGGGATAACATTTCTTAATCTGCTCAGGATCAGCAAAGTTTCGGTATGGTAAGTAAAAGCTACCGTCCATTTCATGGGCAAGTTCGATGAGCTTACTTGCCATTATCGAAAGACCAAACTCAGCGGATTCTTCCTTGTCCACAGTAAAAAGCATAACTAGTCCAAACATATCCTGCCGAGCGTAGGGAAGCGCGGTGTCCATATCTTTGGCGATTTCCCTAACTGTTACATTGAGTAAGTTGTCATATTGATCCGATATAATGGAGGCAGCCTGCCTGACGTAAGACCCAAACCTTGCCTTAGGAATAAAAAATTCTAAAAGAACATCACGTTTTTGAGGATCGTGATTGCCAAATACTTTTGCCGGTTCACTTAGTAGTCGGGAGCGTGCCGATGTTCCACTTAACTCACCACCAAAAGACCTTTCCATCCAATGGCGGAAGCTCTTTCCCCGATTACTTCCTAAAGAAGCACGAAAGATAGCTCGCGATAAGCGTGCCTTACGATCAATTTCATAAGATTTAGGATTGCGAGCAACCTCCTCTCCTTCTGGCCAGAAAGTACTTAGCCAAACCGTTTCAAAAAAAGATCCTGGTGACACGGATAACCTTCCATAGGCAAGTTCAGCTCCAGTCACCGTAATTTCATCCCACACACTGGCGAATTCATCTGCCTTAATCTCTTTGCTCATTGATCGTAAAACTTTATTCGGTACAGGCGAAATCCATGCCTCTAGAATGATCCCAAACAAACCATATCCACCCAGTGTATGTCGGAAAAGCTCTTCATTCACATCTCTTGAACACATAACAATTTCTCCATCAACTTTCATGACTGAGAGTTTTTCAACACTCGAAGAGACTGGAGGTCGACCTGGTTGCCATCCGTGTGCATTAACACTCAAAGTCCCTCCGACGGAGAAATCAGAGTTACTCTGCATAATCTCCACCGTCATCATTTTTTGAGCTAAAAATTCGATTACTTCAAACCATCGGGCACCAGCCTGAACCCGGAGGAAATCTCCATCCATCGACATACCATTCATTTTCAGCGTATCCAACAATATCGCATTTTGTACGAAAGCCTGCTTTCCCATTGAATGCCTTGCTCCCATGGGCATCAGTTTCAAGCCTTCTGAATCAGCTCGCTTAAGAGCTTCCCGTAACATGTGGGTCGATTTATTTAAATCAGCTACCAAAGAAATTACTCCTCCATGTTTTGTTTGATTGACTCCACTCGCATCATCCACCTCCTTCCCACTTAATGTATAGACAGATTCAACAATAGGATCTGAAAAATAAAAGAAAGTTACTCGAATGACTGGATAAGAGAACCAGCAAAATCCAAAAAGTAAGCATCCAAACAATATTTTTTTGGCACCTTTCATCATCTTTAGAACTGAAACAGTAAATTTGTTCCTAACTTTACAGCGATGTCTAACCTTCGGGCAGCTACTACAAAGTTTTCTCCACCGCAGTCTCATACATGAGTCTACGCGGTGGTGATAATTCTAACCCATACGATCGATTAATTACTCTTGTCCAGTTCTCAAAACGAGGGTCTCTTACCGGATTAGATACCGCCTTGCATACAAATTCATTGGAATCTGTAAAAAACAAAAAATAGTGATCTACATCCACTGATTCTGAGATCCCATCCTCAAAGTTTTCATAGTCCTCAGTTTGCAATGCAAACGCTAAGGCATCGTCAAAACCCATTCGCATCGAAGAAATTTCAATCGGCCAACTTGTTATGTGTGAAAGTTCCTCATCTCCAGAATTAAATCCTTTTAAAATTTCTTCCCGCAATGGCTTTAAAAAACGGGTGATTAAAAGTTCGAACTTTTGGCCGTAAGTCGTCAGATCCAAAATAGTGAATCTCCCGTTTTTTGGAAAACGCATCAGACGCAAAAAAGTCCGCCCAGAATTGGGAGGAGGCAAATCCATGGATGCGGACAAGCGAGTGGCATGTCTTTCCAAGTAAAATGGGAAAGATTGGTTTGGCATTAGCTTTCTAAAGCAATTTCAATGCCACTCATAGATTATCTACGGAACCCTTAAGTTTAATAAATGCAAGCTGTTAAACAAGAGTAACTTAATGAAGAAATCAGATCGTACTAGGTGGTTAGAAGTCGCCCTCTTGGTTGGCAAACACTGGCAACTGTTTCCTCCATCAAGCGTTGATGCTCCTCCATCGAACGTAGTAACTGAAATTGTACTTTAGCTCGGTTAAGATTATGCTCTGGGTAATTAACTTTAAAATAGGTATCTCCTGTGAGATAATCGGTCAAAAAGCGAACACCTAACTCAAATGTAATCACCAGAGGAGCTTTGGCTAGTCCGGCAATTTCATTATCCTCTAAAAATTGATGAGTCGATTGATAGTAGCCATCCAGGATAGCTTTATATGTGTCAGTAAGAAAAGTAACTTTTGTAAGGTCCATTTCATCTTCAGAAACCGGGCATGCTGCGGTTCTAACCAAATCCCCAAAATCATGAAGCACACACCCTGGCATCACCGTATCCAAATCAATCGCACAAACTCCTTTATCTGAATCTGCATCCAATAAAACATTGTTCAATTTGGTATCATTATGAACCACTCGAACAGGAAGTTCTTCAACCTTCAAGATTTCACATAAAGGTTCACGTTTCCTTACAAAATCAATCCACTCAATCGCTTCCTTGGCTCGGTTGTGAGAATCCTCCCTAAGGCTTTCGGAAAAAGTCTCAAACCGTTTCTTCGTGTTATGAAAATCAGGTATTGTTTCAATCAGACGAGCCCCCGGCAGGTCCAGTAAATCTGCCTGGAATTGACCAAATGTAAACGCAGCTTCATAGGCTTGCTTTCGGTTTTGAGGAACCTCCAAGCATTTTACTTGCTCAATGTATTCCATCAATCTCCAGTAATTCCCATCTTCATCGAGGTGAAAAAATTGCCCATCTTTGGCAGGGATAACCCGTAAACAACGACGCCCGGGTTTTGCCTGCAGATGCCTGGATACCCTCGAGAAGTTTTCCATCAATTGTGGCGGATTTGTAAACACCAAATGATTGATTCTTTGGAGAGTGTACTTTCCCAAGCTCCCTCTATTCTCGAGGGTGGCAACGAAAGTATCATTTACATTCCCATTTCCATTAGACACAAGATTGATGCATTTTCCATCCACAGAAAAATAACTAATATTTTCAACCAGAGACTTGTCGCAAAAGTTGTCCAAGCCTATTTGCTTAGCAAACTTAAATAATCCCTGCAAACTCGAATTTTGCAGAAAATTGACATTCAAATATTCATCAATGAAAACATCATCAAGACATCCTGACCATGTATCCCTTGAGCCAGGAAATTAAAGAGGATCCTCAAAGCAAAATGAGAATAATAACTGCCTTCCAGTATCAAATCCTCGCAAGCAATAAATATGCCTTACAAAGTAAGGAATTTAAGAGGTAAAAATAAATTCAGAAATTACGAAAAGAATTGAATCGGAAGCCGTGGCCATGAATGATAGTAAATTGCAAAAATGAACACTTCCAAGTCGATACATATCAAGTTATTTATTCTTATCATTCCTCTGATTCTCGTATGTTGTACTCGAGAAATCCCTGAACTTAGCCCAAAAGAAAAATTCCAGATTTACCTTAACGATTTTCTTGATTCATGGCACCAAGTAAATCCATTATTTAAGAAATCTGCGGAGGACTTAGTAATCAAAGTTATCGAGGAAAATGCGACCACACAGACCTATTCTGCAAATGTAATTTTCCCATTAAACTGGACTGAGTTTCAATATCAGGAGGAATCAGACTTTGCCCAGGGATATGATGCCATTATTCAAATAAAGTCGCTGATTGAAGTGAGGCATAACTACAGTGATGGTAATTGGTCCTTCGCAGCAGCTCGGCAGTTTGACTTCAATACAACCATGATTGAACATGCAAATGATTACAGTAAGATAATTGGCAATGAATGGATCAAACGCCTGCCTGTCGAAAAACCATTTACACAAAAGGAATTATTTAAACGGATCCCACCCAATCGAGATTACTGAAGCCCCTTATCTAAACTATTGAAGGGGTAATTCCCAACAACTAAGGGAACGATCATCCCGAACGATAACTTGGTTACCAGAATAAGCCGGATGGGCCCATGTTTTTCCACAAACTTGGTCTCGCCAATATTCCATGTATCCGTCCGTATTTAAATTTAGATAGACTAGCTCTCCCTCAGCATTTAACGAAAGTGCGTCTCCTGCCTCCTGATTCGACCAGATCAGGGTCGCATGTGGATTACGCCCAGCAAGAGTTAATTTATGCTCATCCCTCCAAAGAATCTCCCCTGTCTGTAATCTAAAAGCGGTAAGTCCGTACGTACGATCCAATAAATAAATTATTCCCTCTCGGTAAAGTGGCTGAGCCATTAATCCTCTTAATTTTTCCTCTTCTGCCCATATTAATTTTGCTCCTTTTCCATTATTGAAAACTTGAATTGCACGAGATCCATTCCAGTAACCACAAACTAATACGATGCCTTCTTCAAAAATAGGCTTTGCAATAGATACTCCATACTTCACTTCATATGGAAAATTCCAAATTTCCTCCCCTCCTCCAATGGGCAAGCCCATGATTTTTGTAGGTCCCCAGCAGATTAATTGTTTGGTATTGCCTATTGAAACCAAAAGGGGCTGAGCATAGCCTGCTTTTTCATCCTCTCCTACCGACCATTTAGTTTTTCCGCTCTTGAGATCGAGGGCCAACAAGTTACCACTCATTCCCCCACCTACATGATAGAGTACAGTATCATCCAAAATTTTTGGTGATGCGGAAAAACCCCAGATAGGAGAAGTACCATTCTCCTCGACAAGAAGATTTCTAAACCAAATTAATTTTCCTAATTTTAGGTCTAAACAAAATGCATGCCCCATCGCACCAAGTCCATAGCCATAGTTTTCGAAAATGGTAATCGATGCCCTAGGTCCCTTTCCATAGTCAAGGCTTTGGTATTTCGCTTCGTATACAAACTCCCAAATTTTGATACCTGTAATTTGGTCAATACAGATGACTCGCTCTCTCTCTTTTCCATTTTCCTTATCCGGACGATCCATTAAGAATACCCGCCCATTGGAGACGGTGACTCCCGAGTATCCTGGATTCACCCCAATTCCCCAAACCTTGCGAAGCCCTTCTTCGGGTAAATTCTTCGCTAAACCTGGGCCTCGCCAAGTACCATTACCCTTCGTGCCTCGCCACCCCGGCCAATCTTCCCCGTGCAAGAATTGACCAAGCAAAGAAAAAATTAAACCCAAGATAAAAAGTCTCATTCCGTTTTACCCGTTTTTAAAAAATCGAACAACCGCCCAGCCATTTTTACTCCGAAACCTTCGACTGCTGATAACTCTTCCAAAGTGGCTTTTCGCATCTTTTCAATAGACCCAAATTTTTCTAGAAGAACAGCACGCCGAACTTTGCCTAAACCTGGAAAATCATCCAGTATGGATTCCTTAATTTTTTTACTTCTAAGATCTGCATTAAATCGATTAGCAAAACGGTGAGCTTCATCACGCACCCGTTGAAGTAAACGAAGACCAGGATCACTGGCCTTTAACTTTAGTTCTCCACGATCATCATGGAAAACAATCGTTTCCTCCCGCTTAGCCAAGCCGATCAAGGGAGGAGGATCCGCTTCCATTTCTGCAAATGCTTTCATCGATGACATTACTTGGCCCAAGCCGCCATCAATAACCACAAGTTCGGGAAAGCTCTGCCCTTCCTCCAATAATCGGCTATACCTCCGACCAACCACTTCTTCCATCGCCCGGAAATCATCGTTTCCAATAAAACTTTTAATTTTAAACCTTCGATACCCTCTTTTATCGGGTTTCCCTCCCACAAACCTGACCATGGATGCAACTACAAAAGTTCCAGAAACATGGGAGATATCAAAACATTCAATAGTATGAGGTGGACGCACAAGATCCAGACTTTCTCCGAGTTTTTCCAAAGCCCCCCAGTCCCCAGAATCATCTTTGGGCCAGGCACGAGTAAATTTACGGTTTTTCTTGATCGTCTTGGCTAACGAATCCGCCAAATCTCGCAATTCTGCAGCTCGTTCAAAATCCATCGCTTCCGCACGCTTTTGCATTTCTTCTCGTAATTCAGCCAGCCACCCTTTCGCTCTGCCCTCTAAAAATAAGCAGGCATCCTCAACTCTTTTACCATATTCCTCTGGGGTAGTTTCGTTGTGACCGGCAAAAATCTCTGCTCGAGCATCTCCATAAAGGCGCCATTGACCGTCTGGCAACTTTTCGGGCTTCGCATCATTTAATAAAATACCAAATTTTTTTCGCATCTCAGAAAGGGTGGATCTTAGCATTCCAGCCTGTGCAAACGGACCATAATAATGGGCACCATCTTCCTTCCGGTTCCGGCACAGCTTGAATCGGGGAAGTTCATTCTGAATATCTACCCGTACCATCAGGAACTGTTTATCATCGGTAAAGTCAGTATTATACCGTGGTCTGTATTCCTTGATCAACTTACCTTCTAGAAGGAGTGCTTCAGTTTCATTACGGGTTTCATGGATGGAAATTTCACGAACCATCTCAACCATTGCTCCAATCTTAGGCTGGGCCCAAATAAATTTACGAGATCCTTGAAAATAACTCGTTACACGTTTGCGTAAATTTTTAGCTTTCCCCACATAGATGACCTGCCCAAGGCGATCTTTCATCAGATACACTCCTGGGACTTGGGGGAGGTTGCGGGCAACCTTTCGCATTTCAACAATTTGATTTTGCATTGGCAATTAGTGCATTCTTGAGTACCTTTAGTTTGCTTAAAACACAAACTATTCCATACACTCCGCCCAACTCCTTACACTTATCATGACTGCTTCTATTAGAGTAGAAACCATAACTCTTGGCGATGAGCTCTTGCTCGGGATTCGGGAAAATGCTCATTTGACCTATCTAGGAAGACAGCTTGCCCATCACGGCATCGAACCCGCTGCCAACTTAGTTATCCGCGACCAAGTAGAAGATATTCGCTTATTTTTCGCAGATTGCTGGAAACGATCCGACTTGGTGATCACCACAGGTGGATTAGGCCCCACAAGTGACGATCTAACACGCGAGACAATTGCCGAAGTTCTTGGAGAAGAACTTGTGTACGATCCAGAGATTGAAAATGCGATCAAGGAAAGATTCCGGCTTCTTGAACGTCCGATGCCTGAAAATAATACACGACAAAGCTACCGCCCTGCATCCTCTGAAATTTTGCCCAATCCCTACGGGACTGCACCCGGTATATACCTGAAAAAAGAAGGCAAAATTTTAGTGATGCTACCGGGACCAGCCCGAGAAATGCACCCGATGTTTGAACAATTAGTAGTACCTAAACTTCAGCAAGAAGGAATCTTTCCAGAAATTGATTGTTATTTACAGCTTCGTACCGCGGGCCTTGGAGAATCTGCTTTGGCTGAGAAGGTACAGCATATTCTCGCCAACAAGGAGGGATTAGTTGTCGGGTATTGTGCACATGCAGGAATGGTTGATCTTAGACTGAGTTCTTTAGATTCCGATGTCTTATCTGAAGAAAGCTTGCAACAGATTGGAGAGGATTGCCGCAAGGCACTTGGAGATGACTTTGTCTGTTTTGGTGAACGTACCCTGGCTGAAATTATCTTTCGTGAATTACGATCACTTGATAAAACCCTCGCAGTCGCCGAATCTTGTACAGGAGGGCTATTATCCTCTCATTTTACCGAAGTTCCAGGAATTTCAAAAGTATTTCAAGGAGGTGCGGTTTGCTACCATAATGATGCTAAGGTACAGATGCTCGATGTGCCTGAAAGTATGCTCGAGCAACATGGAGCAGTGAGTGAAGAAATTGCCATTGCTATGGCCACGGGAGCCTGCGAGAAGTATGGCGCAGATTATGGTCTGAGTGTCACTGGATTTGCCGGACCAACAGGTGGAACTCAGGTGCTTCCAGTTGGTTCTATTTATCTTGGATACGCCTCCCCTATTGGAGTTTGGGCAAAGAAACTACAACTTCGAGGAGATCGTGCATCCAACCGCAGAAGAGCTGCAACAGCAGCTCTCGATTGGATGCTGCGAAAACTCAGAAAATATAAACTTGAAGAAGTTTTTGCGGCTGCAGAATCCGGACAGTTCGAAATTTAAAAAACTGGTTATAGACCCAGATTTATGGCGAAAGAATCTCTACTCGTCATCCTTGGAGATGATGATTATTTAGTCCGGCAGAAAGCGAAGGAAACTTACGAAGATCTCTGCAGTGATTTTCCTGACGACCTATCCAGAGAAACCATAGATGGACGAGCTGACCGGGTAGATGATGTGGAAAGTATTCTACAGGAAGCTAAGTCTGCAGGCGAAACCCTATCCTTATTTGGAGGAGGGAAACTAGTTTGGATCAATGAAGCCAACTTCTTAAATCAAACAAAGACAGGCGCAGCACAGGGTACAAAAGATGCACTCGAAGCATTCAAGCCTTTCTTAGAAAATCTTGGTGATTCAAAAGTCATCATCTCTGCCTGCCCGGTTCATCGTAATCATTCATTTGTAAAATGGTTACAGAAAAATTCTACCTATGAAGATGTAGCCAAAAGCGAAAAGGAAGATGTCGCATTTCGTCGTTTGGTCGAAGATACAGCCAGTGAAATGGGAATCAGTTTTAGCCAAGGAGCACTTGAATACTTAGCCGGTAAAATCGGTGCCCATCCAAGAATGGGTGTTGAGGAAACCCGCAAGCTTGCATCTTTTCTTGGAACTGATGGCGGGGAAATCACCGAACAAATGATAATCGACCTAGTTCCAGATTTTGGTGAAGGCGATTTTTTTGAAGCCTCAGAAGCATTCTTTTCGGGTAAACTGGACTGGGCACTGGATGCGATCGATCGTCACTTTTTTCAAGGTAAAGACGCTCGTCCACTTCTAGCCACTCTACAAAACCGCAACCGGTTACTTATTCAGTTACGCGTATTAGTGGATGGTGGAGAATTGGACCCGAACCAGAGGTTAGGTAAAGACCAGCTCGCGAAAATTGGAAATAAGTATCTGCAGCATTTCTCGAACCCTTCAGATAAAACTACCCTCAATGTTTTCTCTCAAAACCCATGGTTCTTAGGCCGATTACTTCCTCTGGTAAGAAAGTTTCCTACTCGTCGCTTGATCGATCTCCAAGCTGGCTTAATTGAAGCCTTCGAACAAGTTTTGGCCCAACCAAAAGAACAGCACAACACCATTTTTAAAAACCTGGTAATTCGAACACACTCACCTGGGTAGCAAACTGCTGCTCAAATGTACCAACGAAAGAAGTAAATAAGGTTCCATCTATCAAGAACCTTATTTAGGAGTAGATATTGAGTCACACAATCTTCATAAGTTTATACTTAGAACATTGCGAAAAATGTATAATCAAACAGGATATTACATGTGAAAAAAACTTCATTAGCCCTTACCTCTCTACTAACAATTCAGTTCATTTGGTCTGCTCCGCTGAATGTAGCCGACCCCAAACTGCATCCCTATGTCGATCCTGCCTTGGGAAGAGCTAACTACACCTTAGCCGGAGAAACTGTCAATGAGGCTCGAGTATATGACTTTTATCAAAGACAGGCTGACTATTACATGGCTAACCCGGGTAAACTGCCAAAAGTAATCCCGGCTTTCCCCGGACTTGATGCTGGTCTCCACGGGCATTGGGGGAAACATAATCAAAATGGATACAACGATGGCAGGTGGAATGATGGAGATACCGGGGAACATTTTTCACATGTGGTTAAATCCAATGAACTAAATATCGAAAAAGGAATCTGCGTTAAATTAGGGGATCCACATATTCTGTCGACTTGCTTCGATCCTCAGACACTTTCTTACCGGGCTATTTGGCAAGATGGATGGATTGGCTTCCAGCCTTTTCGCTGGGGATCATCAAGAGGAGCAACGATCCAGGGTGAGACTTGGTTTAAGAAGGCCAAAGCAGAAATGCCGAGTGGAGGCGAGTACTTGGGTCTACGACGTTATGGCAAGCGAACTGTTTTCGAGTACCGAATAGCGACAGTCAAGATCGAGGATGAACCATGGGGAACAAAAGAAGCTTTTTATCGTAGAATTGACATTCGCCAAGCAACCGAGCGCCTGTCCTTACCCTACAAGGTAATAGATGCAAATCTAAAAATGAATATCGTAATGTCCCAAGGAGTAGATAAGGTCTACTGGAATCAAGGTGAACTCATTTTTGAGAATGCAAAAGTCGATGCCAGAATAATCATTCGAATCTCAAAGAGTAATAAGCCGAGCGGAGAAAGTGGTGTATTAGCCCATTTAAATTCAGAAAGAAAAATTCAAAAAAGATGGCATACACAGTTGAAAGTGCCGGGAAGCTTGGGGCACATAAAAGAAGGTGAAAACTACGCAATCGATACTCTTCACATTCCATATGACAATCCATTCAAAACTGTTATGCAACTCACGAGTATTGGATTCCTACCGAATGGAAATGCCCTTGTTGCCACTCTCCCCGGAGACATCTGGTTGGTAAAAGGGATTACAAACGACTTGAAGGATGTTTCATGGCAAAGATATGCCACTGGATTTAATCAGCCAATCGGAATTCATATAGATCAGGACGGAATCTTCGTGCTCGACCGCTGCCAGATTTCAATTCTGCACGATAGAAACGGCGACGAAGAGGTTGACTACTATGAAAAATACGCGAATGACTTTGGCGGCTTCGACCGTAGTCACACTCACACCTTTGGACTTCATCGCACAAAGGATAAATCTTTTTATTTTATCCAATGGACGAGTGTATTTCGTACCGGAGCCGACAAAATAACAGAAAAAATTGCAACGGGTGTACGAAATTGCATGGGTGTAGGTGGTACTGAAGATTATTTCTGGGCTGCTCCACAGGAAGGAACATGGACCCCTACCTCTGCTATTATCGAGGTAAATAAAGGAGAAGAGTATGGAATGGGAGGGAAAAACATTTCCCCGCCCCTTTGCTTTGTTCCGAGGGGAATTGATAATTCAACAGGTGGAATGAAAGAAATCACCAGTGATAAATGGGGCCCGTTTAAAGGCTCCCATGTAGGGTTGAGTTATGGTTCAGGCACTCATTATTTGATCCTACGAGATGATACAAGTAGCCGTCCGCAGGGAGGAATCGTCCCATTAACAGGTAATTTCTTAGCCGGGATTATGCGTGGAGAATTCCACCCGCAAGACGGTCAGTTATATGTTGCTGGTCTTGATGGCTGGGGAGATTACTCAGTCAAAGATGGCTGCCTGCATAGAATAAGATTCATTGGAGGAAAAGTACGAAAGCCCACTAGCTTTAAGGTTCACGCGAACGGAGTACGAATTGATTTCTCCACCCAACTTGATTCAGATACATCGACAAATCTTAAACGCATCTTTGCTCAGATGTGGAATTACGAATATGCCAAACGCTATGGATCGCCCGAATTTTCCGTTCAAGAACCAGAAATACTCGGGCACGACCCTTTACAGGTTCGTTCGGTATCTTTACTAAACGATAGGAAATCTATCTTTGTCGAAATACCAAAGATGGAACCAGTAATGCAACTTCACCTGAGAATGCACCTCAAGGATCAAGATGGCACAGAATTCAAGACTGATTTATTTTGCTCTCCCATGTATCCAGATACCGCCTTCAAGCGAGATGGAATTGCGGAATTGAAACCCAGTAAACCAACTTTTGTTACCTTGCGAGTTGAAGGTCAGCAGGTCAGAAAGAGAAAGGATTGGTCAGGTACGATCGTCGAAGGAGCGAGAGAAGTCCTGATAAATGCAGTCAGTGGTCTAAAATATTCGAGGACCTTAATCGAAGCCAAACCCAAGGAAGCCCTTATTATAAAATTAAACAACATCGACGCAATGCCTCACAACCTGGTCGTAATTAAACCTGGTGCTTCAAAAAAAGTGGGGGATGCTTCTTTTAAAATGTTAAGTGACCCCAGTGCAGGGGAGAAAAATTATGCACCCGACTTACCTGAAGTTCTCCATGTTTTGCCTGTTATCGACCCGGGAAAAGTTCACTCCTTACATTTTCGTGCACCCACGAAACCCGGGGACTATCCTTTCCTTTGCACCTTCCCAGGACACTGGATGGCTATGAATGGAATCCTCCGGGTAAAATGAATTTTTACCTACCATCCGTAAAGACTGGTTGCGTCCAAGCATAGTATTCACGAAGTGAACCATCTTCTTTTTTTACTCGGAGAGTAATTTTTGTGCGTAGGTAGATACCTTCAGTTTCAAAAGATGCTGAGATTCCCTGTACTGTTTTGAGTACCTCTCCGCCAGGTCCAATAAAGTCGATAAAGGTTCCGGGTACACCTTTTTTTACGGGACGGCCAAAGATAAATTCAGATTCTAATTCGCGGGCAGTTTCATCTTTATCAACTGAGACCTCGATATGATTATCTCCACGCACGAGCTTTTCTAGCATAATCCCTGAAGAGGAATAAAAGTCGCCACGGAGCATCGATTGAGTAATGGCATCTGAAGTAAGTTCATGAGAGTTAACCATGATCCAACCACGACCTGGATTATTCTCTTTTTCTCCCCATTTTTGAAGCTTGTGAGCATCGTCAGAAGATACCCCATAGATCTTCATACCCTTCTCAAGTAATGCGTCCCAAACCTGTTCAAGATTCGGGCGATGAGCATTTCCAAAACTATGCACCCCTGGGTGGGCATTATACAGTTCGAACATGTAAAGATTTTTCACGGGAAGAATTTCATGGGAATGAATACGTCTACCAAAATTAGGATGATTAAGGATCATTGCACCCCCGGCTTTACTAATTTCGTCCACATGATTCTGCATGACCTTGGAACGGTTCTTGTCTTTATGGTGCCAAGGAACCAGCCGACTAATATTCATGGCAGTGCTGTGAAC
>ERZ807291.3958-NODE-3958-length-20231-cov-6.632732_pt1 | contig 20231 bp, 19 predicted proteins | sample MGYA00521257_ERZ807291 | MGnify/ENA primary metagenome ERZ807291 (study PRJEB31413, sample SAMN03169783) | marine metagenome | biome: Marine; feature: Water; material: Subsurface seawater | place: North Sea | collected 2011-04-28 | depth 1 m m ... | reverse complement strand
TGGTATGCTAATATTAGCATTTATTAGCATTTTATGCTTACGAGTGGATAAATGTCTTGTATAATCACCTTTTTTACAGCATTCAAAGTCACACGATTCACAATAAAATTTTTTGATGTTTTTTGATGTTTTTTCAGTTAACATTTTCCTGAATATATACCAACATAATAATCCCCAAAATCCAAACTCACTGATTTTTTTAAAAAAATGGTTGGTGTAAAATGAAATTATTGAAAATATAAATTAGACCATTAACATCTAAACCGAAAATCGGTTTTTTTTGAGCTTATAAAATCTAATCAAAAAAGGCGTTTTGGACATTTATTCTTGTCCTTTTTTGTTTTTGGTGCTGGCTTTTGTACCCTGTTTTTTTAACTTTTTGATTCTCGAATAAATTATAAAAAAAAAAGATAAACATTATTCAAATGTATTATATAATACAATATAATATACAATGCAACATTCATCACCATCACACATATATGTTTGTAATAATCATGTACAATTATTAGTAGAAACACCATTATCCCCGTGTAGAGGAGTATGTAAATTATGTAAGCAAAAACGGGTTAATGGTTATTCAAATCCAGACCATGTATCAAATCCATTTGGTTATTTGTATTTAATACCTGATTTATGTGAGCAATGCGCATTTAAACATAAAAAATGTATGTGGTGTAAATATTGAATTTTATTGAAATAATTTACGAATAACAATATGTAGCTATTTTTAGGTATATTAAAAAAATGATTTAACAATATTATATTATGTTAAATAATAACTAAAAATGGGTAAATACAATTGTGAAAAGTGCGGAAAGGAGTTTAACCAAAAATCTCACTACACAACACATACTAATAAAAAAAATCCGTGTGTGGTTGAAAGTAAAATAAAAGAAATGATAGATAATGCTGTTAAAGAAAAATTAATTGAAATTAAAAAAACTTCACCAAACGAGATAATAAACAATATTGAAATTGTTTATGATAATAAACTTATTAAAGATGTCCATACTACAAAAATACATATTCCCAAACCGATTGTAAAATGGGTGGGTGGAAAAACTCAAATAATAAATAAACTTACTATGGATTTTCCAGTAGAAATAAATAATTATCGCGAAATATTTTTAGGAGGGGGTAGTGTTTTATTCACATTATTATCTTATGTAAAACAAGGTATAATAAAGATACGCGGTAATGTATATGCGTATGATTTGAATGAACCATTAATATATATTTATAAAAACATTCAAAGTAGTCATAATGAATTATATGATATACTACAAAGTATTATAACAGATTTTAATAAATGTGGAGATGGAGAAATAAATAGAAAACCCAACAATATAGAAGAGGCAAAAATTGCAAAAGAAAATTACTATTACTGGACAAGAAATAAATATAATAAATTATCATTAACCGATAAGAAAAGTATATTGGGTTCTGCTATGTTTATATTCTTAAATAAAACGTGTTTTAGAGGTATATTTAGAGTTGGTCCAAATGGATTTAATGTTCCATACGGACACTATAAAAATCCTGAAATAATAAATAAACAACATCTTGAAGAAATTAATGATTTAATTAAAAGTGTAATATTTGAATGTCAGGATTTTAATACATCCCTAACAAATGTAGAACCTAATGATTTTGTATATCTTGACCCACCATATGCTCCCGAAACAAATACTTCATTTGTAGGATACACTGAAAAGGGTTTTAACATTGAAAATCATAATAATTTATTTAAATTAATACACGAATTAACTGAAAATGATAAAAAAATTATGTTAAGTAATGCTGATGTAAGTTTGGTACGTGATAATTTTCAAAATAAAAAATACAATATTAGTTCTATTTTATGTAAAAGGTCAATTAATTCTAAAAATCCTAATGCGAAGGCAAAAGAAGTTATTATAAAGAATTATTAAAGATTAAATGTTGAAATCCATTCTCCATTTACTTTGCACTCTGAATACCTCCAACCATTAACCCCCTTACATGTATAAGTTCCATTTTCTTTATGATGTGCGTTTACAAATCCACTTAATGATGTGTAAAACTTTGCGTCACATATAACTCTATTATTTGCATAATCGTATGTGCCAATCCATGTTTTATCAACACCAATAGTATGGCGTATGAGTTGTCCATCAGTAAAACATTTACTCATATCACGAGACCATCGGTGTAATTTTTTAATGACATTCTTTGTATGGTCTTTGTCCTCTTCTTCTTCTTCTTCTTCTTCTTCTTCTTCAATTTTTTCGTATTCGCCTTCATCTTCTTGTGAGTTAACCCATAAATCACCATCTATTAGGTCAAAGAATGTCTTTACTATTTCAGGGGAAACCTTAAAGAACTCACGCCTATTATTAATTCGTTTCGTATATTGCTCAAGAAGACGATGGAGTGTTGTTTCCTTTTTTTTAGGTTCTGAAACAAGTTTTGCGAACTCCACTTTGAATGGAGTTGGAACTCCAGAAGATGAACTTAATTCTTTTGCTCTCAACTCAGGTGTTCGTTCCAATGCCCCAGTCATACCTACTTTTACAATCCCAGGCATTGAAACATTTGTAAAGCAGTATAAATATCCTTGCATTATTGTTACTTATGATTAGTGATACTTACATATTTATTTAAAATATTTCAATTTTTTTCTATTTTTTTATTTTCATACACCATACATATTATGAAAATTGAAAAATATTTACTATCTAAAATATTAAATACTATACCTATTATGTCTTCATATGAAATATTAAATGTTAAAAATATTTACGATGAAATCGCACATGAATTCAACAAAACTAGAGGATATTATTGGAAACCAATTACTGATTTTATTGATAATCTTGAAAATAACTCACTTATATACGATATTGGGTGCGGTAATGGAAGAAATATGACATATAATAACCATTCCTTTATTGGTGTTGATAATTGCCAAAAATTCATTGATATATGCCATAGTAAGGGTCTTGACGCCATATGTAATAATATGATGAACATCGAATTACCAGACAATAGTGCCGACTCTATTCTATGTATTGCAGCATTTCATCATCTTGATTGTCACCAAAATAGAATCAACTCATTAAATGAACTTAAAAGACTTATTAAACCACGTGGTGATATATTATTAACTATATGGTCTAAAAATCAACCTCCAAAAACACGAGTTAAATTTGAAAATTATGGTGATAATATAGTTTATTGGAAGAATAAATATCCACGTTATTATTATATCTTCTCATTAGATGAAATAAAAAATTTATTTAATATAGTGGGTCTTATTGTTAAATCACATATTTATGATTGTGGGAACGAAGTATTTAGACTTTCAAAATAAAAATATTATATATATTTATATAATATATGCCGACTATACCCAAAAGATATATTCCAAAAAATTTATCATTAAAAGATAAAGAAAAACAGAAAAAAGAGTTGTTAAAATCTAGAAAGAATTATAGAAAAAAAAAAGGAATTAAAAAATATTATACCAGAAAAAAAATGAGTTCGTTTAAAAATAAAACTTCACCACATATTTTGAATGCTCGTAAAATGTATAAAGTGGATGATGTATCACCAAATAAAAAATTATCAACCGCTACTGGTTGTTCAATTGAAGCATTAGAGAAAATAGTAAATAAAGGTAAAGGAGCATATTTTTCTTCTGGTTCAAGACCAAATCAAACAGCACATTCTTGGGGATATGCGCGTTTAGCTAGTTCTATAACTGGTGGAAAAGCATCTGCCGTAGATTATCATGTATTAAAAGATGGTTGCAAAAAAAATAGTAAAGCATTAAAATTATCTATAAAAAATAGAAAAAAATTTAAAAAAGGAACACGTAAAGTGGCGTCTGTTAAGATTTAAATATGTAAAAATTATAAATAGTAATAGTAATATTTATAATTTAATTTTCATAATTTATATTTTTAATTCCATTAATCCGCGCAATAATAGTGTAAAAACAGCAGCGTGAACTAACATACCAATAGTTGTAGGGCAACCAGATTTATCAGCAATTTTAGCAACTTTTCCTAAAATCATATTAACTAATTTATATGTAAATGGATTAACAACAATTAAGAAAAGAATAGTTGTATAAAGAGTATATCTCCATTTATCAAAATCTCCTTTACCTTTAGATTTTCCGCATTCTTTACATTCTTTGCAATGTTCACAATCAACGTTGGGTTCTTTATGCATATCTTGGGGGTGCATTATTATATATATTAGTTAAGAATATTTTTAATTTTATGTAAAATTAGGGGGAGTCAAATAACCCTAATCTATATTTAAAGGTCTATTATTATAAAAAAAATAAGTATTTGTGTAAGTGTTTATATTATAGATTTAATTTACTAACTATCATATTTTTAATTTCTTTATTATGGTCACATACATCAATAGTAAATTTCATTTTAACAAAACATCTTAAACAAACTAAAATATCATTTAATGAGTTATGTAAATTCTCTGGAGTTGTTCCAAATAAGTGTTCGTGTAATTCACTTTGTTTAGGATTTTTATAAAACGTTTTCCCTTTTTTACTTTTCATTAAAATTTTACATAAATTTCTACTATGTTTCATAGTGCAATATTTTTCTAATCTATTTAAATTTTTATCGGACATTAACATTTCACCATCAATTCCTAATCTCATAAATTCTACTTTAATCATTTTATCATCAAAATCTAGATTATGTGCAACTAAATAATTTGCTTTTCGCAATGTATCATAAAATTTCTGCAATGCTTTTTTAATAGATGTTCCTTTTGTTCTACTTATTTCTTCTGTTATTCCGTGAACATTGGTTGATTCAATTGGTATTTTAAAATCATCTTTGCAGTTAATAATAAAATCACAACATTCAAGCATTTTTTTACTAATAGAATCATAAAGTATAAAACTAAGTTGAACAATATGAGGAAAATCTTCAAAATTTACAGCATTGTTAGGAATAATTCCTGTAGTTTCTGTATCAAATACTAATACTAGCATATTTATATTTATTCTTATAATAATAATAAAAAAACCTTTATATTTTCAATTTTTTTTTATATTATAATTCGAAATATTATAATATATTCTTTTTAGTTTATATGACAAGTATTACATCATACAAATATAAACGAGATAAAACATTAAATCATTTTAATATTTCAAATAATATAACTATTATTGAAACTGGTGCATTTTTGAAAAGTTCTCTTAGTTCTGTTGATATTAGCAATAGTGTAAAAGAAATAAAGAGATTTGCTTTTTCTCAAACACAAATTCAAACTATAACAATTCCATTAAATGTAAGTATAATAAATTTTGGAACTTTCGAGAAATGTTTAGATTTATCATTTGTAATAGTATCTCAAAATTTAACATATATTGATGAAAAATCTTTTTTTCAAACACCTAAGTTATCATTCATTGATTTATCAAATATTATTACTATTGAAGAATTTGCTTTTACTAATTCAGGATTAAAAAATACGCATTACTTTAATAATATTGAATTTATTGGTCGCGAAGCTTTTAAAAATAATTCAATAAGCAAAATATTATTAGGAAAAAATTTAAAAACGCTTGAAAAAAATTCATTTGAAAATAATAATTTAATAAATATAATTTTTCCAAAAAATATTCAAACCATAGGAACAAATATATTTAAAAATAATAATTTAGATACAAATAATTCTTATGTTGTAGTTCCAAAATTAATAAACGATAATTCATCATTTGATATTACAAATATAAATAATAAATTATTTGTTTATGACCCATCTAATTATATTTTCCAACAAATAGAAAATGGAACACAAAAAACAAATATTATGTCAACAATTATTCCTATAAATGATCTTTTTATTGCTGGTTATGATTTTTATGATTTATATAATAATGGTTATAGTATTGCAAGCATACTTAATGATATTAATTTTACTTTAGTAGAAGCTGTTAGTTTTATAAATTTAGATTCAAATATTGTGGTTGATTTAAAGAACGCTGGTTATAGCATATCAGAATTATTTCATATAGGTAAACTAACTAAATCACAAATACCTAATTTATATGTTACTAATGGTTATTCATTAAAAGAAATTGAAACAACTTTTTCATTACAAACAATGTTTAGTAATGGTATAACTTTAAGGCAATTAAATGATAATATAAGCGATTATCCTGTTAGTTATATTTTGAGTAATATTAGAAATATAACAATAGAAAATTTTTATGATTCTTCATTCAATCCCTATTATTTATATCCATCTTATTCATTAAATGAATTATATTCTTTAAATTTTAAAACTCACGATTTTGTTAATTTAGTAACAAATAATAATTATGTAAGTTTAACTGATATTTCTAATTCAAATAATTTTGATTTAAGTTCTATATTACAATCTAATTTTGATGTAAATGATTTTCATAATGCAGGATATACAGCACGTCAATTAAATTTAATAGGAAATAAACCAATAAATTTTTTTACAGGATCTAATTATTCACCAATTAATGTGATTGATGCATCTTTTTCAATACAAGATTTATATCTTGCAGGATTTACAATACTTCAACTAAAAAATATATATTCAATACAGGATATATTAAATGAACGCGTAATAACTAATAATAATTTATATTCAAATATTGAAATTATTCAAGCAGGTTATCCTGTATCAAATTATTTTGATGCAAGCAATATTTTTAGTGTATTAGATTTAAAAGTATATGGCAATATTCCCGTTTCTTCCATAATAAATGATACAAGTTATTCTCCTATTAGTATTCTTGATGCATTGTATAATACTATTGATTTAAAAGATGCTAATTTTCCTGTTAAACATTTTCACAAATCAAATAATTATTTTTTGGAAGATTACCAAGATAATTCTTTTGGTATTATTAATGCGTATGATAATAACGAAATTTTAACTGATGGTTCTTTTACATTACAAGAATATTATGATGGCGGTTATAATGTTTCACAAATAAAAAATTATACAAATAATAGGTTTACACTAGTACAACTTATTGATTCTTCTTATAATGAAAATCGAAGTGAAATTATAAATAATTTTAATGCGTCTGTTTTAGATTTAAGTCAACTTGGTTTTACTTTAAATGAAATTGTTCCACCATATACTTTAGATATATCTATGGAAGAAACATATTCTCTTGAAGATATTTATAATGCTAATTTTCAAGCAAATGAATATAAGGCAAGATTCGATTCTGTTAACACAGAATATAGTGTTTCTTTACTAAAAAAAAAAGGTAATAAACCAGTATCATTTTTTTTAGATACGAGTTATACTATTGGTGAAATTATTGATGCGGAATATAGTGTTCAGGAATTATACGATGCCTCATATTCAATACAATTTTTTAAAGATCAAAATACAAATTTTATGTTTCCTGGTGCTTCATATAATATTAAAGATTTATCAAATAATCTTAGCATACAATATTCTTATCCAACGCAAGATATATTAAAAGCAGGTTACCACGCAAGTTTATATTATGATGCTTCTTATACAACTTATCAATTAAATACAATAGGTCATATACCTGTCAATATAATTTTACAAGACACATCTTATACATTTTTAGAAATATTAGATGGTTCATATTCAGTAATAGATTTATATAATAGTAATTATCCTATTAGTGAATTTAAATTTGAACCAATTACAAATTATTCTATAAAAGATTTATCAGGAATTTATGACATATCAAACATATTAACTGCCGGTTTTAGTATGAATACATATAAATTAGGTGATTATAATATTGGTCAATTAAGAACTTTAGGTGACATTAGTTTATCTAATTTCTTAAATAATAATGGCAGTTTAAATAGCAATTATACATATATTGATATTTTAGATGGTTCATATCCAGTAGTAGATTTATGTTCTAATAATTTTCCCGCACAACAATTTAGATTTAAACCTATTACAAATTATTCTATACAAGATTTATCTAATATTTATGATATTTCAAATATAATAAATGCAGGTTATGATATTAATAACTATTATGATGGTAGTTATAATGTTAATCAATTAAGAACTATTGGTGATATTAGTTTAATTAATTTTATAAATAATAGTGGAGAATTAGATAGTAGTTATACATATTTGGATATATTAGATGGTTCATATTCAGTATTAGATTTATATAATAATTATTTTCCAATAGATAAATTTAAATTTCAACCAAATACAAATTATTCTATAAAAGATTTATCGGGTATTTACGATACATCTAGTATTTTACAAGCAAAATTTAACATAAATACATATTATGATGGAAGTTATACTACATTTCAGTTAAATACAATAGGTAATTATGATGTATCAAATTTATTAAATACTAACTATTCTATTTATGAAATATTAGATGGTTCTTATAATATAAATGAACTTTATAATAATAATATAAGTCCTATTGATTTTTCTAATTCTGTTTATGATATTCCTATTTTATTAGATTCAAGTTATAATCGCACGCAAATAATTCAAGTTGGTTATAATGTAAATCATTATTATGATAATAGTTTTAGTGCTCGTGAATTAAAAGAAACTGGAAATTATCCTGTTGATTTTTTTATAGATAGTAGTTATTCTACTCAAGAAATTTTTAATTTAAACTATAGTATAAGTGATTTATCAATAAATGGTTTATTAATACCAGATAATATTGATGAATATGCTATTGCTACTATTGAACAAGGTGGAACATTAAATTATAATATTATAGATATTATTGGAATATTTAATTCTAATTTACTACTTAGAGGTTATAGTTATCAAACACTTATTGATAATGGTTTCACAAATATTAATTTAAATGTCTATACGCCAAATGAACTTAAAAATGAATTAAATATACCAGCAAATGCTTTAAAAGAAACAGGTTATTCATTAAAAACACCAAATTTGCATAAAGATAGTAATGGAATTATTCAATATACTATTGAAGAACTTGTAGAAGGTGGTTTTACCAATACTGATTTTATTAATTCATTATATAATAGCACTAATCCAAATGAACTTAATAATATAAGTTTTGCACTATTAGATTTATCAAATTCTTTTAGATATATTGATTTAGGTCAAGTTACAATAAATGGCACTAGTTATAAATATAATGGAACAGGAAATGGTATACCATTAGGATTTTTTAAAAGTTATAATATGGATGTTTCTTATTTAACAAATGGTGGTATTTATTTAACTGATATTATTAATACAAATTTTGCTGATAATTTGTTTCAATTATATTATACGCCTCAAGATTTATATGATGGTGGATTTAGTATTGTATCCCTTTCAAAAGCAGGTGGTATTCTCCCAGGTCCAAAATATCAATATACTTTAGAAGAAGTTATGAGTATAAAACCACCTATAGACGAATTAAAAATAGCATTAGTTGATCTTAATGGTTATAATGGTGTAACAAGATTAGGTAGTAGTCCTTCATATGATATTAGTGTAAATACACTTAAAACATATAATTATTCATTAAATGATGTATATAATGTAAGAAATTTTGGTCGTGAAGATGATGAATATGGTTATTTAATACAACAAATAGCAAATGCAGGTTATACTATTCAAGATTTTTATGATAATAATTATATTTTAACAAATGCAATATTAGAGTCATATTCGGTTGAAAGTATTTTACAAGCAGGTTATAGTATTGATCAAATAAATAGTTTACAATCTGCTGTTATTTCACCGGGTGATCTATTGGGTTTAGGTGCATCAATTTGTGATTTGAATGTTTTTCTTATACCAAATAGGACGTGGTCTAGATATAGACCACCTTCAATTGATTTATCAAATTATTCTGTTGAAGATTATAATATGCGAAGAAAAGTAGAAATATTACAATATAGAAAAAATGCGAATGATTATACAGGTAATTCAAATATTAAAAATGTATTAAAAGGACAAAATAATTGTCCTATTGGAACAAAACCAACATCAACTAGAAATTCTGATGTTCCAGGCGAAACAATGAATTTAGTTTTAAATCCTAATGTGCCTATAATTAATTTTTTAAAAAAATATAACTATGGAAATACTTAATTAAAATAATATTAAATTATTAATTTTTTTAATATTATTATTTAGTTTTCTTACTCTTCTACATTATTATCATATTTAGAACGTGATTTTCTTTGCTGTTGTTGCGTTCTAACTTCACACATAATTTGTCCCTTTTCACAAGGAGCACATACTTGTTTTGCCTGATATTTAAATCCTTCTTTATTACAATCCATAACGCAAATATGGACATATTCACCAGCAACTAAATATTTATATTTATCATCTTGCAATACAATACTACTATGATGAGTAAAAATATCTTCATCCGCAAGAGGTCCATTCTTAATAGTTACATAACCAAAACCTTTCTGGCTGTTAAACCATTTAACACACCCCATATATTTTTCTTCTTGAGAATAATTGATTGAACCTGATGTAGATTGCTCCATTATAATATTGATTATAATTATTTCTTTAAATGTTATTGTATATTATAATAATTATGATAAAATTAATGAAACAGTAAATAGTGATTGTACCATTGAAATAGATTTTGCGATATTTGATATGGGGTAAATATCACCATAACCTAATAAACAACCAGTGGTTATAGAAAAATATAAACGATTAAATATTTTCTGCAATATTGATTGATCAATTTTTTCTGGAGTTAACTCATCATCTTCAATAGCATTTTCTACTTCATTTTTTGTTTTATCTATTGCGTTATCTTTATCTTTTTCTTTTTCTTCATTTAAATAATTTGTATAATTTTCAATATTTATTTTTTTTTTAACTTCTTTTTTTATGAATTCATCTCTTAAAATTTGCTGTATTTTATTTATTCCACTAAAATTAGTATCATCTAATAATAAATATATAATTGTAAAAAATAAACTCAGCATAATTAGAGTATATATTTTACCTTTTAGAAATGTAGTTTTAATTATTTTTATTATGTCTAATGAAAATAACATTATATATACTTTATTAATATAAAAATATATATAATATTATTTTAGTTTTTAAAATATTTAGAATTAAACTATATTTAAATATTATAAAAAAATGAATTATATGAATATGATTAATAATAATAATAAAGATAAAAGAGGTCGGTTAGAATTAACTAAAGAAAATGAATCTAATACTATAAATCATACAATATCTTTACTTACGCGAAAAGTAAATGAACTAAATAATGATTTAAATTTTAAAATAGAAAATTTAGAGGGAAAAATTACCAATATTGTAACTAATATTACCAGCAATATTTCAACTAATGAAAATAACAATGAAAATAATAATGAAAATAACAATGAAAATAACAATGAAAATAACAATGAAAATAACAATGAAATTAATAATGAAAATAATAATAGTGATAAAATAATATTGATGAAAAATGATATTAATAATGTTAAATTAGATTTAAATAAGTTAAAAAGTTATACATTAGACATTTATAATGAAGTTGTAAAAATAAAAAATACTATTGATAATTATGAATCTATAAATTCTATGAAAAGTGATATTTCAAATTGGATTTCTGAAATAAATGAAAATTGTATAAATTATGATTATGAGTATGATTATAGTCCTAATTTATATGATTATTCTGAAGATTCTAAATTTAATGATAAAGAAATGCAAACGAATAATTGGATACGTTCGCAATCAATTATTAATTATTTACAACTATAATTATTAGTTATTTGTAAAATTCATCTATATCAAAGCATCGCTTACTTACATCTTTTTTTTCATCTTTTCTTAAATTTTTATTCATTTTTCTATTCAACTTATTTAAATTTTTATTTTGTTCATAAATTTGAAGTAAATAAAAATCATCCTTATTATATTTTTTATCTTTTTTCATTTCATCTTTTATTATTTCTATTTGCTTTTGTGTTTTTAGATAAGCTGTGCCATCTGTAAAATATGTGTAATGATTTGTTTTACATTCAGACATGGGATATTCACCCTCACGATTACTATTAGTCATAGTTTTTACTTCTTTAAAAACATCTTTTCTAAATTTTTCTATTAAATTATATTGAAATATTGATAAAAGTAATATTAAAATTATTAAAATACATAACCCAATAAATATTTTATAGTTTTTTTTTTGAAATATATTTTTAATTATTTTTAGCATTTAATAGTATATATAAATATAATATTAAAAATAATTTTGTCTTGTATTATTTAATAAATTAATAATTTACTTTATAAGAATTAACTTTTAAAGTATTAAAAACATTTTTAATAAAAAAAAAAATTGATTTAGAAAAATTTAATATTATTAATTTATAATTAATTTAAATATGTTACACGTCGTCATTGAAAAAGGCAATAAATCATTTATTTTCAGTGAAATTCTAAAAAAAATAAAAATATTCACTGATACAATGGTTATTAATTTTAACGATAATCATATGTATATTCAAGGCATGGATTCTTCGCATATTGTTATATTTGAATTAAAAATTAATTCAACATGGTTTGATACATATTTAATAACAAAAGAACACAATTATGAATATGGAATAAATACAAATATTATTTCAAAAATATTATCAGTTCGTGATGAAAATCAACATATTCGTTTACATCAAGACGATGACAATATTGATAAATTGGAAATAAGTTTTATAAATATAACTCCAAAAGAAGATATAAAAAAATCAACTCTAGATAAAAACAATGAAATAAAAATAAATGTAAAAAAAAAAACAAAAAAGAACGAAGAAAGCAAAAAAAAAGTGGAAAAGTTAGAAGAAACAAATTCTTGCTATGAAAAATTCTTTGAAATACCATTAGTTGATATTGATTATGATAAGTTAGAAATACCACCTACAGAGTATGATACCACATTACAAATAGAATCTAAAAATATAAAAAATTTAATTGATAATTTTGCGTTATTTGAATCAAGCACAATAGATTTTATATTTAATGAGGAAGATATTACTATACGAACTAATGGAATTGAAACAAATATGGAAGTAAATATTTTACATGACCAAATGGAACTTTATTCAATCACAGAAAACACTATATTCACTAATTCATTTTCTTTAAAATTTCTACAAAATCTTTGTCAATTTAGTAAAATATCAAAATTTGTTCAAATACAACAAACTAAAAGTATGCCTATTGAATTTACATATATGATTGATGATGAAAATACATTTAGATTTTATCTAGCACCATCTATTAATGATTATGAAGAATAATATGGTATATAATATGGTATATAAATTGATATACAAATATTATTTAAAATATACATATATTAAGGTAAATAATATATATATATTTTTTTTATGAGTTTAAAAACATTATATGCTGGCATTTGTTCAGGATTTATTCAAACATTTCTATCATATCCATTTGACACAATAAAAACATGGAATCAAAATAAAAATATTTGTAAAACACCATCATATACAATAAAAAATTTATATAGTGGAATTAAATATCCTATTATTCAAACACCATTAACAATTGGTTGTGGTTTTTATACCAACGAAAAAGTTTATAACAAATATAAAAATATTTATATAAGTTCTTTTTGTTCTGGATTAATAAATGTAATCATTTTTTCTCCACTAGATTATTATAAAATAAATTTACAACAACAACAAAAACCAGATTTTTTTAAATGTTATAATAATTTACCAATATTAATAATTCGCGATATACCATCAAGTATAATATTGTTATCTTCATATAGAAATTTACGTGACAAAAAAGTGGCCATTCCTATTGCAGGTGGTTTATCAGGTCTTATAACTTGGAGTATCATATTTCCTTTAGATACAATTAAATGTCGTTTACAAGCAAATACATCATTAAAAATATTAGAAGTTGTTAAAATGGGTAAGTTATACAATGGTTTTAGCGTTACATGTTTTCGTGCTGCTTTTGTTAACACTATAGGATTTTATATATTTGAATTATTAAAGAAATGAGTTTAAATAAATATTTTTCAATAAATATAATTTATAATATCCATGACAAGCTATATTATTGCAATAATTATATTTTTAATATTATTATTATTGTATTTACATTTTAGGTCTCATTTAAAAAAAATACATACTAATGATATTTTATACATAGATACTTCAAGTAAAGCACAATTTGAGAATGCTTGTAATTCATTGCAACCATTTATTTATAACTATTCAATTACTCCAGAAGAAGAAAATTATAATTTAGATTATTTAAAATCAAATTATAAATCTTACGATGTTAAATTATATGAATCAACAAATTTAAATAGTTATAAAATTATTAATTTAAGTAATATTGGTATAAGTAATAATGATATTAGTTTTAACAATGATACTAGTAACAATGATTTAAGTTTTAATAATGATAATATTTCATATATATCATATAATAATGAAGATTTTTTAAAAGATACTGATATTTATAATAATATTAAAAAAAATGATAAATTTTTAAAACCTTCTTACTGCAATTGGAGTAATTATGATATAATATTTGGTGAAAATATTTCAACGCCATTATTTAGTAGCAAATGTAATAGAAATTATTTTCATTGCACTGAAAATAATGTAAAATGCGCTATTGTTTCTTTCAAATATAGTAATCTTTTTGATAGTGAAAAAGAAAATTGTCATATTAAATCTAACATTCCTATTTTTAATTCTGAAAAATTACTTGAAAATAATCAGTGGAAAAAAATAAAACCTATATTTATAAATCTTAATAAAGGAGATTGTTTATTCTTACCTCCATATTGGCATTGTTCATTTAATTTTAAAGATAAATCATCTATAATTAAATACAATTATTCAACATTAATGAATAGCACAATATTTTTAAAAGATAAATTAGAAGATATTGTTAATAATATACTTTGTTCATAAATATAAAATATTGATATATAATATTATGGAAAACTCATTTGATTTTTGCAACGACCAACCTGGACGTATTATTGCAATATTATTAATCGCACCAATTCTTTTATTTAAAGGTTATACGTATAAAGACACTTTTATTATGGTTTTTGCTATTATTTTATTTTTTTGGGATTTTTATTGGTTAACATTTACAAAACCAAATATTTATATTCCAACATAATTTGTATATTTATCATTAGAATTAATTATAAAATTGAATATATAAAATTTTATAATTAATTATTTATAATAAATTAATAAAATGTCTAATTTCTTTGAAAATAGTCAAGAAATATTATATAAAATAACATTTGATAATGCAGGCGATTTTAATTCTTATAAAATCATAAATGCTAATACTTATTTAGAATTTGATAATGAAGAAATAAATAAACATATTGATAATTTTGATCCTTATACACATAAATTATTTAATGGAGATGTTTTTAAAATTATTGAAAATAACATTGAAATAGTACACTCAAATATTAGAAACCTAACAAGTATCCAAGGAATTTTAATTTCTAATGGTAATAAAAATTATGGTCGGGTTCATAAAAAATATCTTTATAAATGTATTCCTGATGATATTCGTCTTCCACATTTTATTGTACCTTTTGAAATTCAAGGTAAAACATTCACAAAACATTTTAAAAATAAATATATTAATTTTACTTTTGACAATTGGAATAGTAAAAATCCAGTTGGTAAATTATTTCAAACTATTGGTGATGTTGATAAATTGGAAAACTTTTATGAATACCAACTTTTCTGTAAAAGTTTAAATTCATCATCTATTAATAAATTTACAAAACAATCATTGAAAATACTGAAAGAAAAAACATTTGAAGAATATTTTGAAATTATTAAAATAAACCACCCCGAATTAGAAGATAGACGAAATTATAATGTTTTTACAATTGATGGAAAAGGGACTTTAGATTTTGATGATGCCATATCTTATAAATATGATGAAATAAAGAAACAAGATATAATTACAATTTATATTACAAATGTATCATTGTGGCTAGAAGTGCTTGATTTATGGGATTCATTTTCACAACGTGTTTCTACTATCTATTTACCTGATAAAAAAAAACCAATGTTGCCTAATATTCTATCTGATTGTTTATGTAGTCTTCAAGAAAATCAAAATCGCTATGCATTAGCTATTGATATTATTATTGATGAAAAAGGACACATTAAAGATGTTAAATTCTTAAATGTAATTATTAATGTTTTCAAAAATTTTATATATGAAGAAAGTGATTTGAAAAATAATAATCAATATATTGATATTTTGAATTGTGTAAAAAAACTATCACAAATTCATAATTTAAATAATAATTATAAAATGAAAATTAAAAATAGTTATGATGTTATTGCATATTTAATGATTCTTACTAATTACTATACTGGTAAAGTATTTACAGAAAATTCTAATGGAATTTATAGAACAACTAGCATTAAAAATAGTAAAGAACAAATGACAATTGTTGACAAAATAGAGGATGAAGAATTATCTAAATTTATTAATATTTGGAATACAAACGCAGGAGAATATACTACTAATTCTCAAGAAACAAACCATTGTATTCTTGGATTAGATGCTTATGTTCATATTACATCTCCAATTAGAAGAATTGTAGATCTTATTAATTTAATTATTTTACAGCAAAATAAATATTTGTGTGTATTTTCAGATAAGGTTAATAAGTTTGTTAAAATGTGGATAAGCAAAATTGATTATATTAATATTACTATGAGAGCTATACGTAAAGTTCAAACAAAATGTAACTTATTACATTTAATTGATAAAACACCACAAATAGAAACTATTATACATAAAGGATATCTATTTGATAAAGCACAACGTGATGATGGACTATTCCAATATATGACGTATATTCCTGAACTGAAAATTTTATCAAAAATTACTACAAGAATTGATAAAGAAAACTTTGATGTTGCACATTTCAATATATATGCTTTTAATGAAGAAGATAGTTTTAAAAAGAAGATTAGAATTCAAATTATTTAATTATTTAAATTTATTATTAATATTAATATTTTTATTTTCTAATTTAAATATATTAATAAATTTCTATTATGACAACATTATCACAAAAAGATTTTAAAACAATATTAGAATATTATAATAAAAATATTCCATCTTCTGCAAAACAAATTCGCGAAGAAGCTGAAAAAATTTTGTCTCAAAAATTATGTCGTTGTATTAAAAAAATTAAAAAATCTCAAAAATTAAGTGAAGCACAAACAACCGGTATTTGTAAAACATCTGTATTACATAAAAAAAATGTTGCTATACACGGGTTTCAATGTAAAAAAAGAAGCAACTTTCATAAATTTCCAAAATCAAAAACATTAAAAATGAAAAAATACAACAATAAAACCCAAGTTAACAATAAAAAAAAAACTAAAACTAAAAGGAACAGAAATTAACATTTTACTATTTTTATTCTACTTTAATAAAATCTTTTATTTCACTTAACCATTTTTCTAGAATTTCATTTTTGTTAATATCTTCTTTTCCATTTATTGAATGATATATAATTTTATTATTCATCATTTTTTCTATCATTTCTAAATGATATTTTTCACATCGTTCTAAATATTCAACTGGTATACTTGATTCACCATCACGATTTCTACTTTTTATTCGTTCATCGCATATTTTATATGGCGTGTTTACATATATTAATTTACTTATTGGTAATTCTTTTGCAAATGTATGAAACCAACTATTATAAATTTTATAATTTACTTCATCAATTTTTTTATCTTTATATAACATTTTTGCAAATACATATTTATCTGTGTATAAACAACGTTCTGTTATAATTATATATTTTTCATTATTCTTATTATTTACAATTATCTCATCTATTATATTTTTTATTTTATTATATCGTGTTATAAATGCCATCATCTGAAATGAAAATGCATATTTTTCTTGATCTTTATAAAATTTACTTAATACCGTTTCACCATTTTCATCACTTATTTTATTCCAATCATCCACTGGTTCTAAGGCAAAGTATATATTATTATAACGTTCCTTACTTGCCCATAATTGTAATTGTGTTAAGAATGTTGATTTACCAGAACCTATGTTTCCTTCGATAGAAATTATAGTTATGTTTTCCATAATTTCTATTTATATTATTCTGTATTAATTTATTTTCATTTTATTAAATCAATTTTTTATTTAAATTATTATGGAGACTCAAGCATCATCCTTATATCGCATTAATTCTTTCTTTACCTCATCTACTGATTTAGTTTTTGTATATTGGTTTGCTCTTATTATTGCTCTCTTATATTCTTTCAACATTTCAACATATCCTTCATAATATCGTATTTGTTGCTCTATTTTTGATGGATCATCTGTTAACATCATATCTGACATAAATTTGTTATCTATTGAATCTCCTATTTGCGAAAAAAGATTATTAGGTTTTAATATACCCATTGAATCAAGTTCACTTTTATTATATCTTGTTGTAGTTATCTTACCTGATTTACTTTTTCTTCTTACTTCTATTTGATTTTTACCCCATTTTATTTCTTGAATATCTCCATTATTTGAAAGCATTTTATCATTTAAATCTTTTTCTTTTATTGTTTCTTCCTTTTTAGTTTCTTCACCCATTTCACTTAAATTGTAACTTAATATTCTTATTTCATTCTCTAATTCGTTTAATTCATTCATAACTTCTTGTGATGTGGAAGATTCTTTTATTTTATTTTTAATATCAATTATAAATTCTCTTAATACATTTTTATTATTTTCATTTTTCAATTCTGTTAAATATAATTTATATAAATCGTTTCCTTTCTTTGCAAATAAACCTTTATTATGGGGTTTGAATATTTTAGATAAAATTCTATTCTTTTGTAATTTCTTTCTTAAAAATTCTATTTCTTGAGGTTGTGTATTTGCAAACGTATCTTTCCATTCATTACTTAATGTTTCTTGCAATTTTTCTAAATAATCTTTAAAATACTCTAAATTATTCAACTCATTTGTTTCATCTTCTTTTTCTTTTTCTTCTTCTTTTGCTTCAGCTTGTCCTTGTGCTTGTTGTCGTTGCTTAACAATAGGATAAACACTTTCTTGATTTTCTTCACCTGTTAGTAATTTATTTTGTTCAATTAAAACTCTTTTAAATAAATTAAAATAATGCACGCGTTTTTTTTCTAAATTATAATCACTTCTTTCTTCATCATCACCATATATTCTATGTATTAGACCATAAAATCTTTCAATCATTTCTTTTGGATTTTTAGAACCTGGTAAAGTGCCTATTAAAGATTTTATTTCTAGTATCTTACTTAAATCTTCTTCTATTTTTTCATCTGGTGAATTTATACCTTTCATAATTCCACTATTTGGAAACATTTTATTCAAGAAAATTTGAAAAGGGTTGTAATTATTTGTATCTTTATCTTTAAGTTCGCGTGATTTATATGAAGCAATTGGTTCTTTTGAAAATAAACCTTTTGTATATTGTTCTTTTATTGTATCACTAAATTCTTTATGATGTGTATGAAAAGTATAATTTTCTAATTTCTCTTTATGAAATTTAATTTGGTTTGGTTGAAATCCTGGTTTGCTTTTATTTTTAATTTCTGTTAACAATTTATTAAATGTTTGCATTGCTTTAACTAATAGTAATAATTCATTAATTTCTCTTTCGTTTATTCTTTTATTTTTTTTATTACCATTGACATCTAAAGTTTTGCTTCTATCTTCCCAATAATCATGGTCTGTTTTATCAGTCAAATCTACTAATTGTTGTTTTATTTTATCTCTTTTCTCATTTATTATAGTTTGTTCTTTATCTTGCAAATTGGGAGAAATTTCATATTCTTTTAATAAAAGTTTTTTCTCTAAATCAGCTATTTTTATATCATATTCTATGAAACGACTGAAAATTTGGGGGTCATCATAATTTTGTACTCTTTGTGAACGTTGTGGGAAAATATTGTTTATATCTACTTTTCCTTCTGGTATGGAATCGTTTAGATAATTCACTTCAAGATTAGGGTTAGAGTTAGGGTTAGAGTTAGAGTTAGTGTTAGGTTCGGGTTCTGGTTCTGGTTCTGGTTCTGGTTCTTGTGCAATAGTTGGTTCAGCTTCAGGTTCTGGTTCTGGTTCTGGCTCTGGTTCTGGTTCTGGTTCAGGTTCAGGTG